>Ga0114995_10002925_pt1 | contig 11764 bp, 7 predicted proteins | sample ArcticOcean_MG_C_11_FD_87038 | JGI IMG/M metagenome (GOLD analysis project Ga0114995, IMG submission 87038) | Marine microbial communities from western Arctic Ocean - ArcticOcean_MG_CB2_154 | ecosystem: Environmental > Aquatic > Marine > Oceanic | place: Arctic Ocean: Canada Basin | collected... | reverse complement strand
GGAAGATTTAACTGTTAATACACAACAAGCTGATTTTCAAGCTCAGCAATCTCAACAAGGTTTATCTAATATAATGGGTAATATGCAAGGTGCTGCAGGTGGATCTGGTATTGCGGCTTTAGCCCAATCACTAGCGGGTCAGCAACAGAATCAAGCTAGACAAGCGTCCGCCGACATAGGTAGGCAAGAGCAATCAAACCAGATGGCTGAAAGACAACAAGCAGGTAACTTACAACTGTATGAGAAAAAAGGAGAATTAATTTCTAGAGACGCGAATAAAGAAAAAGTAGAAACGTTAATGGGAATGTCTCAACAAAGGCTAGGAGCAGCTAACCAAGCCAGACAAGACGCTACGGGTGCTATAATGGGCGGAATAGGAGGGCTAGCTTCAGCTGGGGCAAGTTTTATACCGGGGGGAAGTACTCTAGGTAAAATCTTAGGTAATTAAAATATAAATTATGAATCAACAATTAGTTAAAGGAGAGGCTTTTGTAAGAAGCAGTACTCAGTCAAATTGGAATGAACCTTTAATGAAAGGATTAAATTCTGGCTTAGAGCAACTTGCTCAAATTAATGCTTTAAATAAAGCAGAGAGAAAACAAATAAACAATAAGGTTTCTACTTACATAAATCAATTGAACTCTGATGTTGATTTAACTAATTTAGATAGCTCTCAGCAACAAGCTGTTACAAATTATTTAGTTCAAGAAAAAAACAAATATGCTGAAGCGGCTGTTCAAATAACTAAAATTGAAGATCCTTCATCTCAAGAGTATTTAGACTATAGAGATCAAATGAACGGTATTCAAAGATCGTTTGGCAATTTAGCTAACCAGCTTAACAAATACAAAGAAGATAAAATTTCTTATTTAAAAGATTTTGACGATAGAAGAGTTTCAGACGGTAATGAAATTGGATCACTAAAAAAAGCGTCAAGAATTTACACAGACGAAGGCTCAATGGGTATTGGTCCAGGAGGACAGGTTACTTTTTGGGATGATGACGATGGAAAATATGAAAATTATTCTACCATACAAAAACCATTTTTAAAAGATTTTAAAGCGGCTGATAGTATATTGTCGCTTAACGAATCTGTGTATAACGCGGGGGAATCTTTGACAGGAGCTAGAAAGGATATGATACGTAATAAGTTGAAAAACATGATTAACTCCGGAGGTAGAGACACTGTGATGTCATTGGCATCAGATGATTTCTTAATTGATGGGGGGTTAAACTTACAAGACCCATCTATATTCGAACCTGAAAATCAAGACCTGCTTGCTGATACAGTGTTGAATAGTTACATGAATGCGTTAACGGACACTGCTGCTCAAGGAGCTAATGATAAAAGACCTGCTAGTAATAGAGGCAGCGGAGGTTACAGTGGTGCTTTAAAAGACGAAGTAAATGTTTCAGGTCCAGTTGCAAATGACGCTTTAGAGTTTTCAAAATTTGGAACTCCTGTTGCTGCTAATCAAAGAGAGAAAAAGGCTAGCGAAATGGTAAATATAATTAATTCTATTGATCCAACCTCTAAACAAGTGTATGCTTCTAGAGGAGAATTTTATGACATGTGGGCAAATGGTTATGATCTAGATGATAGCGAAGAGACAAGAGCTAAATTCTCGCGACAATACGGTCCTTCACAAATATTCTCAATCAATCCTAAAGACGTGCCAGGGTCTAAACCCTTAGCTGTAAATACCGATGATCCTTATGAACTATACGAATTTTACTTAAAAAATTCAGGGCTATCAACTAAAGCTAGGAATCATTACTTAACTAACTTTGATAGACAGAAAAAAGAATCTAATCCAAAGCAAACTAAAACCAATAATAATCCTTCTACAGGAGGAGGATCATTAGACAATATTTAATTAAATGGAAAAACTATACAACTCACTTTCTGAACAGGGTAAATACACTAAATCTTTCGAAGATTTTCAAACACAGTTTGGATCTAAAGAAGGTCAGGAGAAATTATACGGAGCATTAGAAAGCTCAGGGGATTACACTAAGTCTTTCGAAGACTTTAGCGGACAATTCTTTACAAGTGATATAGCAAAGACAAACGACTCTGCAAGTGCGGATCCAGCTGTGGAGTCAAATCAAAACGATACGGGATCACAATCGGGAAATGGTTCTTTGGGCTGGGTAGATAGCGCTTTTAAACTCATAGGTTATGAGGAGGACTTTTCTAAAACAAAAGAAGAGAACACTTTTGTAGAGGACTTCTTCGGCAAAAACATTGTAACAGATGTGGTTGGGGATGTTATAAGAGCCGGGCAGTCTGGCCTTGTACAAAGTGACATGTTAGATCCCTCTTTAGAATATTTCACTAAAGGAAAAGATATTTCTGACGAAGATCTTAATAAATTAGTTGAAACTGGTAGGGCTTTAGAAAATGCACCTATGACAGAGGAGATGGTTTCGTTCCAAGATGAGTACGCTAAAATAAGGCAAGAAGCTAAAGATTTTGTTCCTGGTGATGATAAAGGAGCGAGTGGGGTTGCCTCTGATGCAATGGCTTTCTTTTTAGGTTGGTCAAGGAACCCTTCAGCTATGACACAATATTCAGCGCAGTCATTAGCAAACATGGCTAAGTCCGCTAAGGATAACCTTGGGGAAGCTGTTGCGGGAGGCGCTATATTTGCAGGGGGTGCTAAGCTTTTACAAAAATATGGAGGTAAGTATGGCAAATTAGCTTCTATACCGCTAAGCTTTGTTGCTGGAGCTATGGGTACAACGTCCGGTATTATGGAAACTGGTTTTACTACAGCTGACTTAGTTCAAGATCAAGCAATTAGCGATGGCTTAAGTTGGCAAGAAATGTCAAACGCCGATAGGGCAGGTTACTATAAAAAAGTAGCAAACGACGAAAACCTGTTTAATGAAATAAAATCTAAAGCAATAGCTAGAGGTGTTACAATCGGAAGTATTGACGCTTTTACTACATTAGCTTTAGGACCTGCTGTTAGAGGGGTTTCCGGTAAGGTCGCTACAAGTAGAGTAAGCGGTTTAACTGGCTTATCTAAAGTTGGTACCACGGCAGTTGTAGAGACAGCAGGCGGAATGCTTTCAGAAGTAGCAGGACAAGCAGCAGCTGGCCAGGAATTTAATACACAAGAAATATTAATGGAGGGGTTTGCAGATAAAACCTTAACATTAGGTACAGCTGTAAATTCATTAGTAAAAGAGGGGCCATCTTATTCCATCAATGGCGAAAAAATGAACGGAAACAAGTTTACCAACACTTTAAAACTGATGGATGACGAAGCTTACGTTAAAGCTGATATAAAAATTAATAATTCACCTGTTGCTGATAAAATAGTCAACAATAGAAGACAAAATATTGCAACCGACCAAAAAGTTGATAGTAGAATTAGTGGAGTTGAAGACCGGGCAAATGCTATAAAACTAACCCAAGAATTAAAGGTTTTAGGTAAAAATGCAGAAGGCAATAAAACTAAAATAGTACAAACAAGAGCAGCTCTTGAAGGTATTTCCAAAATGTATGCAAACTCTGAAGTTGACGCTTCGGTAGAACAAAGAAAACAAGCAATTGCGGATGCTGTAGATACTAAATTTGAAGCGGAATTTAACAAAAACTTCAAGGCTTTAGATGATGTTAAGGACGTGACCGGCCAAGAACCTGTTTTATTTGAAAATGACAATGCTTACCTTGATGCTGTTGAGAAAGTATTTGGATCTGAAGGCAGGGTTGAAGCTGCTAAAACCGATGGTGTTTTTGCTGGGGAAGGAAAAGTATTTATAAACAAAGCCCAAGCGAAAGCAAGTATAGATATAGCTACTGGTAATAACGGAGCAATATCTGTTACAAGCCACGAGGTTTTACACCCTATATTTAGCGCTTTAATTGGAGGAGCTAAAACACAGGGTCGTTTTGTTAAGCAGTTTAGAACCAGAATGACTGGTGAGCAAAAGGCTTATGTAGACAAGGAAATTAAAAGAAGATACGGTAAAGATGCTAAGTCTGTAACCGGTACTGAATTAATGAATGTCTTTTCTGATGGTGTATTAAAAAATGAATTAACCTACGATCAAACATTTTTTGAGAAGGCCGGTAGTTATATTCTTAGGTTATTTGATAGACAAGGTTTCGATAAATTGTCTTTTGACAATGGTAAGGATGTATACAACTTTTTAAAAGAGTATAATACTAGTATAAAAGAAGGGAAACTTAGTGATAAAGCTATAGACACTATCAAAAAAGCTGAAGCAAAAGAAGGTAGCACAAAAGTAGCGGATGCTAAATTATTAACAAAAACACAGTTTTCTAAAACAGTAGCGGAAGCAGAAGCAGCTTTAGATGAAGCAATGGATGCAGATCCTAATAATCCTAGCTATTTAGATAACATTGATAAAGCTGAAGCAGAATTAGATGCAGCTGAAGAAGCAGCTAAAAATCCGCAAAAAGCTACACCTGACGTTAAAAAAGAAGCTAAACCAAAACCTAAAGTAGTTAAACCTAAAGAACCAACAAGGACTACAGACTTAGGACCTAGAGACCCTTTATCTCAGAAGATAATGGACACCTATAATGTAGGCATGTATGGTATTGAAAGAACGGAATACAGAGCGAGTAAGCCTTTACCTGCTCCGTTAGAAAGAAAGTTAGTACCTATGTTTGAAGGGTATATTAATACCATTGTACAACAGAAGTTTAAACAATTTGCAACTGAAGCTTTAGAATTTCAAGATGCTTTATCTATACTAAGAGCCGAGGCAAGTAGTGCTATACGTACATATAATCCCGCTAAGAACAAGGATTTAGCCGGTTATGTAAAAAAGATAATACAAACTAGACAATCTTTAATGTTTAAAGATGCTAATGCTGAATTTGCTGCAAGTCTAGATGATGCTAAAGGAGTTACTGCTACAGAAGATACACAAAGTATAGACAGGAGCGGTACCGTTGAAAGAGGACAAGCTACTTTCGATGAGCTGAATATTGTTGACGATGTTTTAATTGAAGACATCAAGCAAGATCTTGAAAAAGAAATAAGAATTAGAGTGCAGAAAGGAACCTTATCTGAAATGATAGGCGTTAAAAAAGGTAGAGAGACTTATATGGTTTCATGGCTTGAAAATTATGTAAATAAGCAATTATTTAAGAAACTAAGCAAAAAGCTTGGAGCTATCGGAGGAGTATACCCTAATGCAGTCATCCCTGGGTCTTATATAGACTTTCTAAACGATCCAAAAACATTTGACATAATAACTAAAGCATTACCAATTAAAAGCATTAAGAAGAGCTATAGCAAGTTGTTCCCTGTTGAAAAAGTTGGTAGAGAAGTTACAGCAGAAGGTAATCCCGTATTTAAAATTAGTAAGATTAAACCAAAAGAATTCTTAACCTATTTTGTTAAAGGTAATAAATCAACTGTACTGGAAAGACAAAAGCAATTGTTTAGAGAAATTCTTGAACCATTAGCTAAGCAGGTTGTTGCTGATTATGTTACACCTGAAAATTTATCTGAGCTTAAGTCTATTCAGGAATTAGCACCCGCGGAATCAGTGGATGTTGTTAACAATATGGTTTTAGAAGCTGGACTTAACAACCTAGAGTCACAAATTGACCGTTATAAAGGTGAGCAAAAAAGCTTTGATATTATTCAATTTAGTTTATCCAAAGATGAAAAAACTGAAATTGCTGATAGATTATTTCTTAATAATACTAGTAATTTAACAATGGCTGACCTTGTTTCTCAAATAATTGGGCAAACACTGAAGCCTCTTATAGCAGATAGAAAACAAGCGATAAACGATATTGAATATAAACTTGGACCTGAATTATATGCTAAGGTAGAAGAAACCATAATTGGGCCTCACTTAGATTCTTTATTAGCTCTAAAAGACAAAAAATCTTATCAAAGAGGTTTATTTGCTGAGCAATTATCTTGGGATGCTTTTAAAAAGGTTCCGGGTGTAAAGATGGTATCTAAAAGACCTTCAGGCAAATCAGGTAGTTCGGCACCTGATATTGTAATAAAGTATAACAAGGAAACAATTATATTTGAAATAAAAAGTAATAGATCTGACAGGATAACAAGTGTAAACGTACATAACTATACTAATCCTGCTGCATATAAAACAACAAGGGACACTGGTGCTAAAAGCGAAAAAATTATATTTAAAGAATTAAAAAATAGTAAAAACTTAAACGATTTTATTACCAAGGTGGATAAAATGATGGCCGAGTTTTATCCTAAGCAAAAAAAATATACGGATAAAAATGGAGCTATAGAATTAACCCCAGAGCAAATTGATAGATTAGGTTTAACACAGAGCTTATACAAAGAAACTAGTACAGAGATAAAAGAATTAAATGAAAATTTAGTTGAAACTATATATAATAAAAAAGGAGCTAATTACATAGGATTTGCAGATATAGGAACTTTTTATGTTGGTGAAAATAAAAACAACTTAAAGGTACCAAAGTTTGAAGTAGATTTATATACAAGATCCTGGTTATATAAAAGTGTATTAAAGGCGAATGGAAAGCATTCATTTCCATTAAGAATGTTTGCACAGATATCAACAGCTTCTGGTAAAAAATTAGCTGAATCAAGTAACAAATCAATTATTAACACGGAATCAATAAAAACTGTCTTGCAGGCTTCAAAATCAACTCCTGACAGTCTTAATAATGAATTCAATGACATACTAGAAGGGTCTACTGGTTTTAAATCAAAATCAAAAGTGTCAGATGCTGCTTCTAAAATGTTAGGTAAAACAAAAGGTAGATTTGATTTCTTTATACCTCCATCTGCAGAAGACTTTGCGGGTTTAATGTATAAGTTAACAGGTAAAGGTAAAAAAGGAGAAGCTCAACAAGCTTGGTTTAAAAAAGAATTGTTTGATCCTTTTGCCACAGCTATGCGTGATTTTGAAAGCTACAAAGAAAATGCTACTGCAATTGTAAACAGTTTAAAGAAAAGTCTTAAGAATATCCCTTCAGGATTAAAAGATACTAATGCAACTGGATTTACAAACGAAGTAGCAGCTAGGGTTATTATGTGGAGAAAAAACGGGTATGATATTCCTGGATTAGCTGAAAGCGAAGCAAGAGCGTTGGTAAAAGTTGTGCAGAATGACCCAGATCTTTTAGCTTTTGTAAAGCAAATGGATGCTGCTTTAGGTAAATATCCTCCGCCGCAAAACGATTGGTTAGCTGGTACAGTTACTACCGATGCTATCAACATGATAAACACCACTAAGCGCGGGGAATTCTTAAAAGACTGGCAAGCTAACGCTGATGTAATATTCTCTAAGGAGAACAAACAAAAAATGAGAGCTGGTTTAGGTGATAACTATATAGAAGCATTGGAAGATATGCTATACAGGATGGAGACTGGAAGAAATAGACCGTCTGGTAAAAACAAGCAGACAAATCAATTTATGAATTGGGTTAATGATTCGGTTGGTACTATAATGTTTTTCAACACTAGATCCGCTGTACTTCAATTGCTATCAACTGTAAACTTTATAAACTGGGGAGATAACAATCCAGCTATGGCAGCCAAAGCTTTTGCTAACCAAGATTTATTCTGGAAAGATTTTACTAAATTATTTAACTCTGACTTTTTAAAGCAAAGAAGATCTGGGCTTAAGAATGATGTGAATGCCGATGACATCGCAAATGCAGCAGCAACAGCTACAAACAAGACAAGAGCTGTTCTATCATCGATACTTAAAGCAGGTTTTTTACCTACACAAATGGCAGATAGTTTTGCTATTGCTTTAGGGGGAGCTTCATTTGTAAGGAACAGAACAAATACCTACATACAACAAGGTATGGATGCAAAGATGGCAGAAGAAAAAGCTTTCTTAGAATTCCAAGAGATAGCAGAAGAAACTCAGCAATCATCTAGACCTGATAGAGTATCTCAACAACAAGCAAGTCCATTAGGGCGTATCGTATTAGCTTTTGCAAATACACCTATGCAATACATGAGATTAACTAAAAAGGCTGTTTTAGATCTTAAGAATGGAAGAGGAGACCCAAAAACTAACATAACAAAGATACTTTACTATGCTTTTGTTCAAAATGTTATATTTTCAGGATTGCAAGCAGCTTTATTCGCCGCTGCATTTGAAGACGAAGACGAAGATGTTATAGATAACAAACAATTAAACGTTGCAAATTCAATGATGGATTCCGTGCTAAGAGGTACCGGAGTGTATGGAGCTATTGGTTCTACTTTGAAAAATATATTTTTAGAAACATATAAGCAAAGCGGAAAAGACAGGCCTGATTACGTTCAATCTGCTTTAAGACTTCTAAGTATATCCCCTCCTGTAGATTCTAAAATGCGTAAAGTTATTGGTGTAGGTAGAGCGTTTAGTTATAAAAGCGTTAGAGAGAAAATGAAAGAACCTGGAATAGACAATCCTGCATTATATGCGTTTGGACAAACAGTATCTGCTATTTTCAACGTACCCTTAGATAGAGCTATTAGAAAAGCAAGTAATGTTAATGCTGCTTTAAGCAACGATACTAAATATTGGCAAAAAGTTGCATTGCTATTGGGGTGGAGCCAGTGGGACTTAGGATTAATTGAAACGTCTTCTAGCAAAAAGAAAAAGAAAAAAGGATTTGGAACTACAACTAACTGGAGTAAGCAAGGAAGCTGGAGAAAACGAGGGAGTTGGAAAAAATAAAAAGATATGAAACCAATAACAGCAGTAGTAAAAGAAAAAGGTGGAGCTAAAACATATCCTTCGAACCAAGAAGTTACCTTAAACCCGGATGGCTCTGGAGGACCTATATTAAAAATAGGTTTACAAGGTTTAGGAGCTAAAGGAAATAACGGATATAAAATAGGCTCCGAAGATGCTCCAACAAAGAAGAAGTTTGAGTCACATAAAATGTACAAGAACGGTAAAGCTGAAACAGCAGAAACAAAAAAAGAACATTTGTCTTTAAAAGATAAAGGGTATGACCATTCACCTGCTCAAAAGAAAGATGCTTGTTATACGAAAGTTGCTTCAAGATATAAGGGAGGCAACTCCGCTTACAGAAGTGGAGCTATGGTTAAGTGTCGTAAAGTAGGTGCTACTAACTGGGGAAATAAATCTAAGTAATATGGACAATCAATATAATACTCCATTTAAAAACTTAAATCGCTGGTTTAAAGAAAAATGGGAAACTCCTAAAGGTAATAAAGATTATACCAAAGGTGAAAACACATTTAGACCAACTAAAAAAGTATCTAGTAGTACACCAAAAACTTGGAGTGAAGTTACTCCTGCGTCTAAAGCAAAAGCTCAAAAAGAAAAAAACACTAAAGGTAGAGTTACCAAATACTAATAATCATGACTGAAAATTTAAGAATATATATGATAAATGGATCTACGCTAGGACTTACCACTTTTGTACAAATAGAGGATTGGCTTAAGATAGTATTACTTGTTGTAACTATTGGTTACACCGCAACTAAATGGGCAAGAATAAAAAAAGAAGAAAGTGAGTAAATATTTTAAAGAAATAGAAAAGAATATGGATGTTGATTTTCTTGCTAAATTAGATAAAGCAAGAGAGTATGCGGATCTTCCCTTTATTATTAACTCAGCTTATAGAAGTCCTGAGCATAACGCAAAAGTTGGAGGTAAACCAGGTTCAAGCCATATAAAAGGACTAGCTGTAGATATTAGCGCAAAAGATAGTAGAACACGCTTTTTAATACTAGACGCTTTATTTGCGGTTGGATTTACTCGTATAGGAATAGCCGACAGTTTTATCCATGTGGATTCCGACATAGATAAATCACAAAATGTAATTTGGACATATTAACAAATAAAAATTAATACACATGCAAACTTTTAAAGAATTATTTAATTTTAAATCACCATTAAAGCAGACTAAAGATAAACCCGAACCAAAGGTTTTAGGGCATTCAGTAGGAATCAGTGATGAAGAAACAGCAAGAATGAACGCTACTGCAGAAAAAATTAAAAATAAAAAGAAAAAACCAAAAAAGAAAACCGACACTACGGGTGTAATTACAAAATGTCCGGAAGGAAAAGAATTAGTGAATACTTTTGCAGGAACGCGGTGTGTTTAATATACTAAATAAATAAAAAAAGGCCCTCAATTACGAGAGCCTTTTATTATTATATGTATAGCATAGTTATAACTTTTAGCCTTTAGCCATCACAAGCTAAACAATCTTCATTCATTGCCGCTGCTGCAATATCTCCACGTAGAACGCTTTCAGTCCTAGTATAATATAGAGTTTTAACACCTTTTTTCCAAGCATCAAAATGAACTTTGTTCAACCACTTTGGTGTAGCTGTAGAAGGAAAAGCTAAGTTTAAACTAACTGACTGATCTATATATTGTTGTCTCAGCCCTGCTTGACTAACTAATTCCAGTTGATTAATTTCCTTAAACGTTTTAAATACTTCTTTAGCAGGTATGTCATGGCCCATAGTAATATTATCAAGCTCCACGATATCTTGAACCGAACCTCCGTCAGCCAATATTTTACTCCAGATTTTTTCATTGTTTAGCTTATGCTTTCTTAATAGTTTAACTAATGTAGGATTCTTTCTAATAAAAGTTCCATTAGCTCCTTGCTCTGTGAATACATTAGCGGCCCAAGGCTCTATTCCCGGCGAAACATTCCCACTAAGCTTACTATTACTAACAGTGGGAGCAACAGCACGCAGGTGAGTATTACGCATACCAGTGCCGACACACCATAAAGGTTCGCCATAAACTTCAGCAAGATTCCTGGAGGCTCTTTCACTTTCAATTTTAATCTGTGAAAATATTTTCCTAGTTTCAAACTGCGAAAGTAAACCCTCGAAAGGAATTCCCTTATCTTGTAAGTACGTGTGCCATCCAAGTACTCCCAAACCCAATGCTCTCCCTTTCTGTGCAGAGCGAATAGAATTTTCGAATCCTCTAAGACCTTTTGCTTTTTGAATAAATTCTTCCATAACACCGTCAAGAAACCAAGTGGCGTCATATATAAGGTTAGTGTCTTTCCATTCTTCATATTTTGCTAAATTTAATGATGACAAGCAACATACAAAGCTATGCGTCTCATCGGTATGCAATGCTATTTCACTACATATGTTAGTCATGTGGACTTTTAATCCGTTCTGTTTATATGCTTCTGGATTTGCTTTGTTAACATTGCCTTTAAACATAATATACGGCTCGCCAGTTGCCTTTCGTTTTCTAAGAAGTTTACTCCATCTATTCCTAGCATCAGCATCTCCTTGTTCAAGTTTACGCATGAATTTATCACCAACAATTGCGCACTGATGTAAATTAAGCGATTGTCTATTAACATCTCCTTTAGGTTCTCTGATTTCAAGCCATTCCTCGAAGTCTCCATGTTCAATGTTGATATTAATTGAAGCAGCACCTCTTCTGACTGATCCTTGATTTGTTGCAAGGATTGTTGAATCATATATCTTGCAAAAAGGTACAACCCCGTCTGATGTTCCATTACCTGTTATTTTAGCGCCCGCGGGTCTTATTTGATTTAACCCTAAGCCTACTCCGCCTCCGTGCTTAGCAAGCATCATCATTTCTAGATTTTTTTGTCCGATATCCTGAATCGAATCAGCAACGTCAATACCGAAACAGCTAATAGGTAAGCCACGATCAGTCCCTGTGTTACTAAGAACTGGACTAGCAAGACAGAGCCAACCGTTCCAAATATAGTTAAAAAACGTTTCGGCCATTTCCGGCTTATATAATCTTCGAGCAACTGTTTTAGTGACT
>Ga0114995_10002914_pt1 | contig 11782 bp, 8 predicted proteins | sample ArcticOcean_MG_C_11_FD_87038 | JGI IMG/M metagenome (GOLD analysis project Ga0114995, IMG submission 87038) | Marine microbial communities from western Arctic Ocean - ArcticOcean_MG_CB2_154 | ecosystem: Environmental > Aquatic > Marine > Oceanic | place: Arctic Ocean: Canada Basin | collected... | reverse complement strand
GCGTCCGCTGCCGATCCGCGAAACAACGGACGTTCCTCACCCGCATCCGCGTCCGAATCCGACGACTCCGCTTCCCCGGCGCCGCCTCGCACGCCTTTTTTCGCGCGTTCCCGGTCATACGCCTCTCTCCGTGCTTTCTCCACCGCGACACCGAACTTGGCTTCCTCGGAATCGAGCGCGGTTTTGATAAACGCGAACCGCCCCGGGTTTTTCTTTTGGGTATCGCGAAGGGTCGCAACGCGCATTTCCTCGCGGAGTTCGGTCAGCGCGACGGGAATTGGGACGTGCGCCAACACCGCCCTTCGCGGCCGGCGCCGTTCCACCAAGCCGTCCCGCACCGCGGCGTGGAAATCGTCCCTCCTCGCCGCCTTTGCCACATCCACCCGTTTCTCGCGAATGGAAACCCGCTGGTCATCAAGCCACCGCTTCTCCTCCGCCGCGCGGTGCGTCGGGTCCGAAGCGCGTGCGCTCGCCGCCGCGGAAGCGCGTCGCGATTCGAAATCCTCCTTGCTGATCGTCTTGCCACTGGTTTCATCCACCGGGCGGTACACCCAACTTTTCGTGGCGTCGTCGAACACCCGCCGGAGCGTCCGACCGTCCATCACCACGACATCCTCGGGCGACCCGCGGCCGCCGCGGCCGCCGCGGCCGGGAGCCATGCTGGGCGGAAGCGCGCGCCGACGGATCTGGCAAGCGAAAAGAGTCAACTAGATTTTTATCATCTTTGATCAGATTTTTTGCCGATGGCCGTTTTTTCACATCTCTACAGTCTACGCGAACTTCCCCGCCAAGTCCTCCGGACACCGCACCGGCCTGCGCGTTTCTGTTGACACGCACACGCACGTCACCTCTCCAGAGGCGACTACTCGTTTCCCGTCAATCAATTCGTGATGGAACGTTATTTGCAACCCGCGGCGTTTGAGTTCCGTTTGCGAGACGGACAAAACTTGTCGCATTCTTCGATTGGCACCGCGTCGCGCCGTCAGCGCCGCCATCCCCCCCGGTGCGAATCGCAAGTTCTGCGCCCCAGCAACCACCACTATCGTGCCGTTTTGCTTCAGCGAATTCAAAGCACCCGCCCCCCCCAAAGCCTCGGTGCGGTTGCGTTCGAAAAACCGCAACACGTCGGTCTCGCAAAAGCCGAACTCGCCAAGCGACAGCTCGTGGCGGTGCAGGGTCACTCTTGTGACGAAGGGACTTCGGGTTTCGCGGACAGCGCTCACGTTGAACGCGTCATCCGTGCGATGACGTTTGGATAACTCGAACCAACTATCATCTGCGTCCCTTTCTACGGTTGTGGAAACACCCGCATCATCTTTCTCAGGTACATCTCCTTTAGGTACGTCCTCCGTCCCCATAACATCCGTACCATCCATATCGTCGTCGCGCATCGCCGGCTTCACCGTTACGGTCGCGCTTAGTCTTGTTTTCCCGGTCACGACGTCGTTGACTTGTTGTCGAAACATTATCGTGTTTCGCGTTTCGTTCACGGACTCCACTGAGGTGCAAACAACCAACTCATCCCCCAAGGTCGCGGGCGAAACGAACTTGACGTCGTCGATACGCACGACGGGCGCCGCGCTTATATTTTTCATCACCCTCGGTCGCCCGAAACGCGAAGCACTGTCATCAGTACCCTGCGCCTCTTCCTCTTCCTCTTCCGTTTCCTTTTCCTCACCATCTGCGCCCCCGAAAAGAAACGCCTCCCTTCCCGCGCCGAGGAACTTGAAGTAGTTGGCGTGGTACACCACCTGGTACGCGTCCGTGTGCTCGATGTACACCTTGACGCGGGTTTCGTGGGGACAGGGTGGGTCGGAACCAGAAATCCAACGCACGGACGCTTCCGCGGACGCGGTCGCGCAAACGCGGTCGGCGCTGGCCCTCCCAGGGACGCGCCACCGGGAACAGACGCGCTCGCGAAAACGGGGCGCCACGCGAAACGCACACCTCGCAGGCACGCACGCCAAGGCGGCCATCGGCGCGTGGAGGATTTGGTTGGTTGTGTAGCGGACGCGAAAGATGCCTACAACCAAAACAGCGAACAGGTTAAAGAATCGCGTTATTATGGGCTGGTTGGATCAGAAAAAAACAATTTTGAAACGAAGCAGAGTTGGTCGCACAAGCCCGCGTGTGTTGCCGTGTGCTTTGGGCGAACAAAGATTAGGGCCCGCCTGCTGGGGCGACGCTGACGCGCGGTGGTGAGCGCATACTCGAAACACACTCTTTCGGGTTCCGTTTCCAGACCGCACGGCTGGGGGATACCTGACACGGCGTTCGGGCGCGCGCGGGGACCACGCGCGCGAGGTTCCAAAGCATTGGACGACCTTCTTCTGAACAAAGAGAGACGCTCCGCAGGTTTGCCTGTTTGACGCATTTTGTTTCCTCGGATCGATCGGCAGAGATTCTTTCACAGACAAACAGTCGGAACAATCGGCGCAGAAACCCTGAAACGTTCCGTCTGACGCGACTCGGTCCCTCGCCGCGCGCCCGTGCCTCGTACCATGGATCCCTTCGTCGCGACGCTCAGCATTCCCGGCAGGGAGGAGCTCGGGCAGGTTTCCATGTCCGTTACCGTCGTCCCTGCGCCGTCCTGGCAAGGACTGACTGTGGGTGCCCGCGACGCTGACGAGGCTGGCGATGATCACGAAAAAGGCGGAGCTGGTTTTCGCGGGGGCGAAGTAGGCACCGGGTGTTCAAAAAAATCACCCGAATCCACGTTCGCGCTTCCAAGGGACGCGTGGTCCACCCCCGTGACCCCTCCTGTGTTTTCCACCATGACCGTGATCGGGTTCTGGGAACCGGGCAAAGGCGTCTGCCCGCTGGGGGCACTGCACCTCATCACAACTGGAAGGGGCTTCGCGGCGAGGGTGGTGGCGGAGGCGGGGAACGACGCGTCGTGTGATGACAAACTCGCGTCTGACGCGTGCGACGACACGCTTTCCGAAGACCCGGCGGCTGGATCGGAAAAGCAACCGGTGGTTTCTGGAATCGCCCAGCTTCACTCCGAGCTTGTTGCTTCGCGAAAAACCGCGGTGGTGAGCATCGGTGGGGGGCAGCGGGAGATTCATTTGTGCGCCGTCCCGATTGACGCGCCACCCGGCGATTTGGAACGCGACGCGTCCCCGGCTGAGACACAAAGCGCGTTGCGAGACCTCGCCGGGCGCGGGGCGCGAACCGGAACAGCAACACAGGTAACCTTCCTCGCCTTCGAAACCAAAGCCATGGCGCCGTTCCACTATGCCGCGGTGTTGTGCAACAAGCAGCTGCCCGTGATTTTCGATTTAGACGAAACCCTTCTCCAGGCGTTCACCGTGGCGTCCCTGGACCGCCGAGGCGAGGCGATTCGCAAGGCGCACGAAGAGAGCTTCTCCGTCGCGAACGCGGCACACGCGCAAACAACGAACGTGGAAACCGTGGTAACCGCTACCGACCAACCAACGGACGCGGCGGGCAAGACCGTGGTTGGGGCTGTTGGGGGTGCAAAAGCCGTCACGGAGCGGGACACGCGGGAAATGCGTTTGCGGCGGGAAGAGGACATGTCCCGGCTGAAAAAAGACCGCGTGATGCTTCTGCAGTACGTCGCCGAGAACTGCGTGGTCGACGCGAAGGGCATGCGGCACGTCGCGAAACAAGAGTCCGCCACTACGGCACCGGGGGAGGTTACCTTCCGCCCCGTGATTCGCCTACCCTCGCCGCACCTACGCGGCGGCCAAGTCATCTTCACCAGAATCGACCCCGCGAACAAAGGAACCTCGATGATCATCCACGTCCGCCCGGGCTGGGACGAGATGTACGTCTATCTCGCCGGGTTGGACCGACTTCCCCCGAACGCACACGCAAGCACGCACCGCCCCACTCCCCGGTGCGCCGCGTTCGTGTGCACGATGTCCGAACCAATGTACGCACAGGAAATGTGGCGTTTGCTTGACCCGCGAGGGTTGCTCATCCCGGGGAAGGACCTGCATCACCGGGTGGTGAGCGTTAACCAAACAAGTGAGTTGAAAACCATCGACAAAGCCGTGGGCGGGTCCCTGGGCGCGGAGCTGTGCGTGGTGCTTGATGACCGTACGTCCGTGTGGGAGGAAAGCGCGAAGCCTCACATCTTAGCAGTAGCGCCGTTCATGCCGTACGCCACCGACACCGGTCCCGGCCTGGCGGGCGAGGCCCCCGGCGAAGCGGGCGTGCTAGGCGCGGCGCGGCGCATGCTCGACAAGACGCGAATGGATTTGTTCATGGCGTACGAAAAGTTCGCCAAGTTCCACGCCGCGTTCCCCAACGCGCGGTTCGAGCCGCCCATGACTAGTTTAGTGGAAGTGGGCGGTACCCCGGGTTTGAAGGAGAGCGCCGACGCCGACGGTGCCGAACACGAAAAAGACGACAGCGTTTCAGCTGACACCGACAAGACTTCCGGAAATGCACCCACGTCAAAAAGGCCTCAGCCTCCCGACGCAGGCAACACCCTGCCAGGGTTGATGAACGCGCACGCCGTGGAAGCGGCAAACGCGGTGGCGCAGATGGGAGGCGCCGCGCGTTCCGCCGCCGGCGCCGGGTCGAGGTTGAACGCGATGCTCGGCGGCATCGCGGCGCCGCGGGGGGCGTTCAAAACGCTGGGCGCCCAGAGTTTGCACAAAGGAGTGGTTTCGACAAAGGAAACGGTAGCGGGTGTGCCGCCTGGTGGCAAACACGAACACGAAACCGAAGAGAAATCCGACGACGGCGGGCGTGAGGCTGCGAAGGCACACGCGGCGGCGCAAATGAGGATCGCGGCGGAGGAAAGTTTAGCGCGACGTGAACTTTTGAAGCTGGAACGCGAAGCGAAACAAGCGGAAGACCTCGTGAACGCCTCCGACGTCTCCATGGAAGAAAGGGAACTCGAGAGCGATGAAGAACGAGACCGGCTACAGGACATACGCGCGGAAGCCGCGCTTGGCGAATCCTCCGATTCCGACGACGAGCCGGATGACGTGACGCAGCAGCGAGCGGCGCGGGTGGACGCTTTGGACGACGGAAAGGAAACCTTGGAAACTTTGGTGCCGCAAAAACCGAAAAAGCGAAACGAGTGTAACACTTGCGGCTCACAAGGTCTCGAACCCACGGACCACTTCCGGTACTGCACCAAGTGTCCTTACCACCCGGGGTATAAAGGCAAGTACCCTAGGAAAATTTCAGACGTTGCCCAGGAGGAAGACGAAAAAGAAGAAGACGCGGAAGAGGCGAAGGTCGTTTTGTCGTCGGAGGATGAAAAAGCCGGGGACGTTGCGACGGCTTTGCGGTCGAAGGAGCGTTCACAAAGGGCGAAGAAAGAGATCTTGGAGGTGAGTTCCAGTGATTCGGGTAGCGAGGGTGTTGAGAAACGTGATTCGCAAGGGTCTGACAGTGACAGTGACGAGGGAAAAGAGGAGGAAGGGGAGGAAGACGAAAAAGAAAAAGGCGGCATGGCGAGCGAAAAGGACACGCCCGAAGAGGACGCGCCGTCTGGGGACGAGGACGGAGGCGAGCAATCGTCCGGCCGCGGCAAGCGCAAACGGGCGACCGATCCGGAAAAACCGTGGCTCCCCGACCCCGAGGAAACTGCCGAGTCCGAGATTCCCAAGTCTTCCCCGAGCAAACCCGCGATGAAAAGGCAAAAACAAGGGAGCCAGAAAAGCCAGCGAGAGGCGATGCTTAAGAAACTCGGGGGGAAGAAACGGAGATGATGTTTTTACCTCTCTTTGTGCGTGTTCGTGGAGCCGCGCGCGTAGACTTTCTTTTTATTGTCAATCGCTTTGTGAAGAAAACATACCTTCAAAGGTAGTGCTTTTTGATGTCGGAAAACTACTGTGCAGGGCACCGTTCGCTATCGCCCAGTTTAACACCTCGGGATGAGCCCCAGCTCTCGCCTCTATGAGCGTATCCCTGTTCCACGGGCAGCCGTTCGCGCGCGCCCACTGCAGCACCTCGAGGTGCCCGCCCTCCGCCGCGTTCGTGCACGTCCAATGGCTCCACGGGCATCCGTTCGCGTGCGCCCATTGAAGCACCTCGAGGTGCCCACCCCACGCCGCGTAAGCGCATGTACGCACGCTCCACGGGCAGCCGTTCGCGCGCGCCCAATGCAGCACCTCGAGGTGACCGCCCTTCGCCGCGTAAGCGCAAGTACGCACGCTCCTCGGGAAGTCATTTGCGCGCAACCACTTCAGTATTTCGAGTTGTCCCTCCTCCGCCGCCCACGTGCACAAGCTATTGAAGACGTCATCCAGGAAACCTCGCTGATGAATGAGTTGCAGCGCGCTTAAGTCTCCGAGCTGTATGGCTTTCTTAGCTCCCAGTTCGTACACTGCACGCCCCGTCGCCGCCACCGCATCGCACATCTCGCGACTCACCGCTCGGAGCCGTGCGAGATCTGAGGGATCGGGCAGATTGCGCGAACTTAGGACGTGCGTGGTGAGGATGTGGACGGGCAGAGCCGCGAAGGCGTCACCAGCATCGTGCTGGAGCGTAATATTACTAAAGTCAAGAGTATTGGGGTGGGAGGTCGGCATGGTGCGTCGTTGCGCAGGCGGTAGTGTGACTTGAAAGCAAACGCGCGTTTCGTCGCTTCCGAGGAAAGCGTTACGAATCGAGGGGCAATATTGAGATCTACAGCCACAACATCCGCGCACGACACCCTCCGCGATGGCCCCAAAACCCCAGCATAGCTCCGATACTCCCGCGCGTGGTCGTATCGGGACTGCCACGGATCAGCCCGACGCGCACGCTACCGTCTCGAGCTCCGCCTTCGTGCGAGCTCCATCCTATTCACCCGAAGATCTCGCGGGAATTCGAGATTTCGCTAACGTGATGCGCGACGCGATCGGGGAGAAGGGTTCTTTCAATGAGCTTCAGCCTGAAGAAGCTGCGGTGCGCGGATGCTTAGGTACGCTGAAAAATTTGCATCGGCGTGGTCATATGTCGTTTGACAAACACTTGTGCGAGGCCGCGGCGTACGGCGGGCAGCTCAAGGTGCTGAAGTGGTTGGGCGAAAACGGCTGCCCGTGGGACGAGGCGACAGATGACGGCGTGACGCCACTGTTCCTCGCCGCTCAAGAGGGCCACGAGGCAGTAGTGCGGGCGCTGATGAAATCAGGCGCTGAAATCAACAACATAAAGGATACCAGCGAGACACCGCTGTACTTCGCCTCTGAAAAGGGCCACGAGGCGGTGGTGCGGGCGCTGATCAAATCGGGCGCGGACGTCAACAAGGCGGCGGATGACCGCGCGACGCCACTGTTCATGGCCGCTCAAGATGGCCACGACACGGTAGTGCGGTTGCTGATCGAGTTGGGCGCAGACGTCAACAAGGCAAGGGATAACGGTGAGACGCCGCTGTTCATCGCCGCTCAATTTGGCCACGAGGCTGTAGTACGGGCGCTGATCGAGGCGGGCGTGGACGTCAACAAGGCAAAGGATATCGGCGCGACGCCGTTGTACGCCACATCTCAAGCGGGCTACGAGACGATAGTGCGGGCTCTGATCGAGGCGGGCGCGGACGTCAACAAGGCAATGATAAACAACTCGACGCCGCTGATCGTCGCCGCTCAAAACGGCCAAGAGGCGGTGGTTCGGACGCTGCTCGACGCGGGCGCGTATGTCAACCAGAAGGCGGTTGGTGGCGAGACGCCGCTGTCCGTGGCAACGACACCCATTTCTAACGTCGATCAAGGTGACCACGCGGCGGTTGTTCAGATTCTCAGAGACGCCGGCGCGGCGTGACGACCGCGTTTTTTTTTAATAACTACGAACACGAAAATTCAAATATCTAAATACCTATTCCCTCAGCCTGTTTCGTCCCCTCCTGGCTTTCGGGGGAGGCCGTCCCCTTCCTCTTCCCCGGTCATCCCCCCCGTTCCCCCCCCCGCGATCATCCCCCCATCCCCCCCCCTCCGTCTGCCCGTCTGCGGCTATTTCCCCCTGCCTCTGTTCCCGCGCGTCTTCGCGCGCCAGTTTCGCCGCCGCGACTTGCGCTCTGACTTCCTCTCCGCCCTCGTCCAACAGCACTTCCCGGCGCGACAGCTTGAGTTGCCCGCGCTCGTTGGTTTCCAACAGCTTGACGTCGATCCGGTCGCCCTCGTTGACCACGTCCTTCGGGTTGTTCACCCTAGTGACGTCTAGCTCAGATACGTGACACAAGCCCTCGATGCCGGGCAGCACCTCCACGAACGCGCCAAACTCAAGCACCTTGGTGACCCTCGCTCCGCGGTAAATCTTGCCAATCTCGGGCTCCACGGTGAGCGACTCCACGATCGCCACGGCGGCGTCCATGTCGCACCCGAACCCGCCGGAAAGCACCACGACGCCGTCGTCGCTGATGTCGATGGTGTCGATTTTCGAAATCTCGCAAATGGACTTGATCTGCTCGCCGCCCTTCCCAATTACCCGGCCGATGTACTTCTTGCTCACCGTGAGGGTTCGGATCTGCGGGGCGTATTTGCTCATCGTGCCCCCCGGCGCCGGGTTGGCTTTTTCCATTTCGCCCAGAATGTGAATCAAACCCACCCTTGCGGACTCCAGGGCGGTGCGCATCACGGGCAGGGTGATGCCCTCCACCTTGATGTCGAGCTGGAACGCGGTGAGGCCGTCCGCGTCGCCCGCGATTTTAAAATCCATATCCCCGAGCGCGTCTTCGCTGCCGAGGATATCGGTCAAAACAACCGGCTCCTCGCCCTTGGAGACGTCGCCCAAAATCAAACCCATGGCGATGCCAGCGACTTTCCTGGGGTGGTGAGGAGAGATGCAGGGAAGGAAGACGTTTTCGTTGCGTCAGAACAGAAGGAGGGACGCTACGTCGCGAATGACAAAAATGAACGGGTTGAAAAACCTTTCAAAAATGAAAGTTGAAAAAATGTGCGGCAGGCGCGCGACAGGGAGGTTCGGTCGCAACACGAGTGTCCCGTTCCTCTCGCTCCGCGCAACAAACCGCGAGTAATTCTCGCCCGGTTATGACTCGATCTCTCTCCATACCATATGGCGACGGAGAGCGTTCTTAAGGACCTGGCTTCGGGTGGTCGGGTGAAAAAAAGGAAAAAAAGGAAGGAGCGAGAAAATAAAGTTGTGTCGACGAACCTCGTGATGGGCACCCCCGCGTCTTGCAGCGCCAGGCACCCCGCACACACGGTGGCCATGGACGAGCTCCCGTTGCTCTCGGTGATGGTGCTTTCTAGGCGCACGGTGAATGGGAAATCCGCTTCGGACGGAATAATAGGCGCCAGCGCGCGTTCCGCTAAGTTCCCGTGCCCGACCTCCCGGCGGTTCGCCGGGCCCATGCGCCCGGTTTCGCCGACTGACGAGGGGGGGAAAAAGTAGTGCAGGTAAAACCGCCGGTCCTCGTTATCGGAAATCCCATCCGTCCTTTGTGCGTCAGCCTTCCCGCCAAGCGTCGCGACCGCGATGGCTTGCGTTTCGCCTCGCGTAAACAGCGACGAGCCGTGCACCCGCGGGAGCAACCCGCCCTCGCACGTGATCGGGCGCACCGTCTTCGTATCACGCCCGTCCTGCCGCCGGTTACGAAGGCGAATCGAATCCCGAATCGCCTGGCTTTCGATCTTGCCGCACGCCAAACGCACGTCCGAGGCCTGGTGTGGGTGTGGGTAGGGTTTGTGGGTTAATTCGTGTAAAAAGTAAAAAGACATGATACGTACTCCTTTGTGAAAAAGAAAAGAAAAAAAAAAAGAGGATTTCAATCGCGTGCAAAGCAGCGCTTTCGGAAGTACCCGGGTGCGACCCCAGGGTGGGCCGAGCGTGCGTTCGAAGCGACCGTGGAGTTTGCTCTGCGCCCTCGGCAGTTGGGCCCACGCCCTCGGCCCCACGAATGGAACGCGACGGGGGCCCTTCGGTGAGTGCGCGTCGAAAGTCGTTTTTTGCGAAAACAAGAGATTTGGGAAAAAGTAAAAAAACGCGAGAGACGTTTTTGTCGTTGTACGCACCTTGTACGTATCCTTCAGCGCGTCCATGGCGATGTTCCGCACTTTCTCCACAGCCGCGCCCCTGAGTTGCTTCGGTCCGATGGCCATCGCGGTGGCGAGATCTTTTCCCACGGCGTTGGCGACGGCGTCGTCCACGCCGTCTGGTTTGATTAGCATTTTATCGATCTTCTTCTCGCGCCCAACCTCCAGCGCCCACGCCCCTATTGCCCGGCACGCGCTCGCCGCAGCTTCGTGTCCTTTTTCGATGGCGTACAGCATCTCATCCACGGTGAGGAAATCGCCGAACCCCTCGATCATCATCACCGCGTCTTCCGTGCCTGCGAGGACCAGGTCGAGCCGGGACGTTTTCATCTGCTCGCAAGTCGGGTTGATCAGCGGCTCGTTTGCGCCGGGAAGCCACCCCACGCGCACGCCCGCTACGGGTTTGGTGAGCGGGACGTCGGAAATCGCAGCCACCGCGGACGCGGCGGTGATTGCCAGCGCGTCCGTGGACCGAACGCCGTCGTAGCTCAGGACCCACTGCAAAATCTGGGTGTCGTACGCCCAGCCTTTCGGGATCATTGGCCGTAGCGGTCGATCCACTAACCGCCCGACCAGGGTTTCGTTTTCCCGAACACCCCCGTCCCGTTTCCGGTACCCCCCCGCGGTTTTACCAACCGCGCTGAACCGCTCCTGGTAGTTCACCGTCAGGGGGACGAACCCGCCGTCCGCGGTGACCTCCCGCCCAGCGCAGATCGTGGCGTACATAACCGTCTCCCCTTCCGTGACCATCACCGCGCCGTTCGCCTGCCGCCCGATCCGCCCCGTCTCGATCGTAACCTGGCTGTCGCCGATCTGCAGCGTAAGCGTCTTCGCCGTGCGATCCACGGCGGGGTACGGGAAAGGCTCGTCTGATTCAGTGGAGGCGCGTGTTACCCTGTCGCTGCGGCGGCGCGACACATTGGACAGCCGGGACCACGCGCGCGCGCCCAAACCGCGCGTGGGCGAACCGCGAACGCCCCTGGGGGCGGCGGCCGACGCGCGCGCGAGGGCGCACGGCGCTGAGACGGCGGCGGACATTGCGATGTGAGTCTTACGCAAGATCCAGATGTACACACACGCGGACTACCGGTGGCGCACCCCGCTGTGTCGCCGTCCGTCGATCCCCAGCACCCCCAAAAGTGCGTCGGCGTCGTCGGCGGGTGCGCCGTCGGGCGAAAATCTCAGGTCTGCACCGCTTTTTTTCGATTGCCGTCTCTGATTTGACACCGAGGACGCGCTGATACGGCCCCACGACGCCACATCGCATCACACGCAGCCGTCGGCTCGAACCAGCATCGTACAGAACCTCCCCACGATCGATTCTGTTGTGCGAAAGGGTCGACCCGACGTCGCCGCACTCGCGTTTGTGAGAAACCGGGCGTGCTAGAACCCGCGTTTTCCTCATCGGCTCGCCTCCGCTCGTCGCGCACACGCCGTCGACGCGCTACGGAGTCCAAGCCTCGTTCGCACCGAACGGAGTCGTTTGCGGTCTCGGACAGAACGGCGCAGGCAAAACCTTCGCCGGCACAGGGTACGTCCGTGACCAATCGCGTGGGTGTCAATTCACGGTTTCCGACGGAAGCCGACGACACACGGCATCGGCATCGGGCGGCGCCTGTGCCGCCATTTCATTTTTCCGATTGCTAGCAACACGGCGACCGTGCGCGTTGCACCGGCACGGCGATGCCTTTTGTCCCCCCCCCCCCCCCCCCCCCCCCCCCCCCCCCCCCCCCCCCCCCCCCCCCCCCCCCCCCCCCCCCCCCCCCCGCCCCCCCCCCCCACACAGCACACGACCCCCACCCCCCGGCGCGGCCCCCCCCCCG
>Ga0114995_10002913_pt1 | contig 11785 bp, 14 predicted proteins | sample ArcticOcean_MG_C_11_FD_87038 | JGI IMG/M metagenome (GOLD analysis project Ga0114995, IMG submission 87038) | Marine microbial communities from western Arctic Ocean - ArcticOcean_MG_CB2_154 | ecosystem: Environmental > Aquatic > Marine > Oceanic | place: Arctic Ocean: Canada Basin | collected... | reverse complement strand
ATGGAAAGAAAAGTATGAGCATGAAGCAAAGATGGCAGAGTCTTGGAAAAGTAATTACTATAAAAAGGATGTTATCAAAGGGTGTGGCTACACTTTCAGCGAGATACCTAACGATACTGATGGTCAAGAGTTTGTTGACACCATGAAGAAGTACTTCAATAAGAAGTCATATAAGATGAGGGTCAGAGGACAACACATCAAGCCTGAGTTAAGAGGAACAGGTGCTACTGCCTTTGGTCAGAACAAAGATGAGTCAACACACATGAGAATCTATATAGATGTTAAATAGAAAGGGAGAATAAGAATGGCTACAATAAATTTAACTGAAGGAACTGAGATAAGGGAAGAACCACAAGTCTTAAAACTTAGAGAGATAAGGTTAGCCTTATACAAGCTAAGAGGTAGTGATGGGTGTGTTCAATATAATACTGAAGTTATAGACGAACTATGTAAACGATTAGAACTATTAGAAATGGAGATATAACATGGCTAAAAAGAAAACAGTAGAAGTTAATAGGATATTAAACTTAACTAAGCAACAGTCACAACAAATCTTACAGATGCTTGAGGACTTACGTAGTATCAATGGACAAACAGATGATAAGTGTCCAATAGATTACGAGATGATATGTAAGTTAGATGGTATGGAACATCAGCTTGCTAACATAGTAAATGCTAAACTTGAGTGTGAACATGGTCACTATAGCAGATGGGGTGGTAGCTATGCCTATATATAATAAGGAAGGAGAAATAGAGCATTGGTGTTGGTATGATATCTTCTATGATGCTGAAAAGAAAAAACTAGACAACCCCAAACGTTGGTTTCAAAATTTCTACGAGATATCAGATGAGTGGGATTTACCTTGGTTTATAATGGGTAAAGTGTATTGGTTACATGATTACTTGGATTGGAGAAAAATGCCTAGAGGTGTGAGCAAAAAATATATAACACCTTATAAGAAAAAATATATACTTAAAACACAATATGATGAAGAGGGATTTGACTATGATGGTATTGGGGATTATATTTATACTGCAAATAGCTATCGTGAGTTCCATTCTTTAGAAAATATGTTGGAGAGTTTAAAGAAGAATATTAGATATGAAAATAAAATGAAGCCTAAACTAGATACACTAGAAGAATTTTGTAAAGAGTTTGACTTTGAAGTTTATGAAAGGGTATATTAAATGAACACAGATAAAGGTATAGGAATGTTTGTAGGATTGGCTATAGGAGATGCTTTGGGTGCAGTACTTGAGTTCCAAGAACCAAGAGAACCTGAAAATTATGTTAGGTGTTACCTCGAGGGTGGAGCACATAAGGTATCTATTGGGGAGTGGACAGACGATACTAGTATGGCATTGGCTATGGCTAAATCATTGCTTGAGAAGAAATCTTTTGATGCAAATGATATTATGTCCAAGTTTTGTAAGTGGTATAAGGGGGGAGAGTTCAGCCCAAGAGGAAAGTGCTTTGACATAGGTGGCACAACTGCAATCGCATTGAGTAGTTATCTACATGAAATAGTAAAGGATGAATATGTGTTGCAACCTTACAGAGGTAGAACTGCACATGATTCATCAGGCAATGGAGCATTGATGAGACTTGCACCTGTCATTATGGTTGCTCAAGACCCCTACCATGCTATGCAATTAGCTACCCAACAGACACTATTAACACATGGGAGTAATATATGTGTTGACTATTCTGTTATGTTAGCTGAAGAATTATACTATGGGTATCCTATATCAAGATACAGTAGTTACAAATTACCCCTAGATATAGATAGAAATGATGTTATGTCAGGTGGGTATGTAAAAGAAACATATGAGTGTGCATGGTGGGCATTTCAAACAACTAACAACTTTGTAGATTGTATTACTAAAGCAGTTAATAGAGGGCATGATGCTGATACATCAGGTGCAGTAGCAGGAATGATTGCAGGTCGATATTATGGCATCACCAATATACCTTCTTACTTTAAGGACAACCTGATGTGGTACGATAAATTATATCAAACTGCTATCGACTTATGTAACATGGAGTGGAAGTATGAATATAAATAAACTGATTGACGAGTACTATTTATCTAGTGATTTCAATATGTTATCAGACAAATCTAAAGTAGATTATAGATACTTTTTAGGTGTTATGGCTAACACTACTATTGATACAAAGAAATTAGGTAACACGACAATGATAAAGATGACAGGTGCAAAAAGTAGACGAGCATATGAAGTGTGGCTAAAACGTGGCATTTCTATGGCAAACTACACTTGCTCTGTTTCAAGAAAGCTATACTCATTCGCTATGGAGATGGGGTATGCTGAAACAAATCCATTCTCTACATTCAAACGTAAGCCAACACAACCACGTAAGGTAGTGTGGACAAAAGAACAACTATGTCAATTTCTTGACTATTGTTATGCTGACTTTAAGTATAGAAGTCTAGGCTTAATAGTTCAGATGGCATATGAATGGTGTCAAAGAGTAGGTGATATGAGAAAATTACAATTCACATCTGTCGATTTTGATAACTGTGTGTTAAATTTGCAACAGTCTAAACGTAGAGCTATAGTTCATCTACCTATTAGTGAGGATTTACTTGCTATGTTAGTTGAGCAGAAGGAAGCCTATGGGTTTCAAGACTATGTAACACCCTATCCTACTGCTATAAGAGGTTCATACGAGCCTTATTCTTTATACAAATTGTCAAAGGTAGCTAGAAAAGTTATGAACCTTTGTGGCTTACCTGACGAGCTTAGAATATCTGACCTCAGACGAACAGGAACAACTGAAATGGTAGAAGCAGGGGTATCTATGGGTCAGATTATGGCAGTTACAGGTCATGCTAACCCCAATAGTGTTAAGCCTTACATGAAGAATACGTATGCTTCTGCTGAAAATGCATTGACAACTCGAAAAAAGTATGCTATAAGCACAGGGTATGTGCCGAACCACTAGTATTATATATACATATATATGAGGTAATAACATGAATATAAACAATTACGTAACTGATTTAGGAATAGGTGTAGGAGACAGTAAAAGAATGTCTTGTCCTGTTTGTAATGGTTATAAAACTTTTACAGTCACAAACAATATGGGTAGACTGTTGTGGAATTGTTATAAGTCTAGTTGTAAATTATCAGGCTCATCACGAGTACACTTGTCCGTAGAAGATATAAGAGATGCCATTGACCCTAGTGTGGTTGATGATGATATAAACGATTTTGTGTTACCTGAACACGTTGTACCACACAGAGATAGACCTAGTGTTGTTGCTTGGTGCAAATCTTGGAACATTGATATGTCTAAGATTGAACTATTTTATGATGTTAAAGAAGACAGAGTAGTCTTCCCTATCCTCCACGATAGCAAAATAGTTGATGCAACAGGCAGAGCACTAGGCTCTAGATTACCCAAGTGGAAAAGGTATGGTAGAAACAACTTGCCTTTTGTTCATGGTTGTGGTAGGGTGGCAGTAGTTGTTGAGGATTGTGTGAGTGCAGTCGCAGTAGGTAATGAGGTATATGTTGGGGTAGCAGTGTTGGGTACATCGTTAGCTGAAGCACACAAGAGATACCTTGCACAATTCTCAACTGCTATAATAGCATTAGACCCTGATGCATTACCTAAGATACTATCATTTGCCAAAGAATTACGAGGTTACGTAAACGAGGTGAAAGTACTAAGACTGAAAGATGATTTGAAATATAAACACGATGAAGACTACCAAGAACTACACCGACTAACCCCAAAGGAGTAACCAACATGGAATTATCATTAATAAGAAGTCTGATGGATAAACCCTTCTATGATGCACATAGAGGTTCTAAATGTCCTGATAGACTATTCAGTAAAGACGTTAGAAAAATAAAACAAGCACTAGACAGAGCTATAAACACTTACGAGAGAAGTGTAACACCTGACGAGATAGAAGCCTTGTTCCTTGCGAATAATGCTTCCATGACTACTGCCCAAAAGCAAGGGTACTCATCACTATTTCGTACAATAAAGAAGGAGACACCCCTTGGAGAAGATATTGCACAAGAAGTATTATCAAAACTCTTCCAACAGATTGTGGGGGAAGACATTGCTAATCTTGGCTTTGACTACGTTAATGGTACTAAATCCTCTCTTGAACCTCTTAGAAATATTCTTGAGCAGTATGGGGATGATTTTACACCTAATCTAAATATACAGTGGGATGATATCACTATTGACACACTGCTTGAGAAGAATGACTTAGAAGCTAGGTGGTCTTTTAATATACCTAGCCTAGCACGAAAGGTTGATGGTATCAATGCAGGACACTTAGTTGAGATAGGTGCTAGACCCAATACAGGTAAGACATCCTTCCATGCTAGTTTGATTGCTAGTCCTAATGGATTTGCCCATCAGGGTGCTAAGTGTATCATCTTATGTAACGAAGAGAGTTATCACAGAGTTGGTGTTCGTTACCTCACTGCATCAACAGGTATGCAGGTTAAAGATATAACTAAGAACAAGCAGGATGCTCTACAGAAGTATAAGCCTGTGTTTGAGAACATTAGAATAAGAGATGCTTCTAATAGAGACATGGCATGGGTAGAGAGTGTGTGTAAGGCAGAGAAGCCTGACATCCTCGTGCTTGACATGGGAGATAAGTTTGCAACTACAGCAGGTTTCTCTCGACAAGATGAAGCACTAAAGGCAAATGCAATATATGCAAGACAGATAGCTAAGACGTATAACTGTGCAGTGTTGTATATGTCTCAACTTTCTGCTGAAGCAGAGGGTAAGATTGTATTAAACCAAGCAATGATGGAAGGCAGTCGTACAGGAAAAGCAGCCGAAGCTGACCTAATGATTTTGATTGCTAAGAACCCTGCTATAGAGGGGCAAGATGAAGAAGATTCGCAACGACACTTGAATGTCGTGAAGAATAAACTGTCAGGTTGGCATGGCACAGTTCATTGTGAACTTGACTATATGACAGCGAGGTATGAAGCATGAAGCTAACACTAGATGTAGAGAATACTGTTACTCATAGGGGTGGTAAATTACACCTTGACCCATTCGAGACTGACAATAAATTAGTTATGGTTGGATGTTTGACAGATTCAAATGAAGAATACCTATTCAATATGGATGATGGTGTATCCCATAAAGAGGAGATACAGAAGCTACTAGACGAAGCTACTATATTAATAGGACATAACATAGTACATGATTTACTGTGGTTATGGGAGTGCGACTTTATATATGATGGCTCAGTATTTGATACTATGCTAGGAGAATACGTCTGCCAACGTGGACAGAAACAACCCCTATCACTTGAAGCCTGTGCTAATAGATATGACTTAGCCACCAAGAAGCAAGACACTATGAAAGAATACTTCAAGAACCAAGTTCCTGTAGACGAGATACCTAGAGATGAATTGTCTGAGTATCTATCTGCTGACCTACACTCAACACAACAATTATCAGACGTTATATATAGGAGACTCAACACAAAAGAGTACTCAGGTCTTATGGATACAGTGTTACTAACTAACAAGGTAGCCCTTACATTGGCTCGTATATATCAGAATGGTTTTAGTGTTGACATAGATAAGTTGAATGAAGTTAAGGAAGAGTTTGAGCAAGAGAAGTCTGACATAGAGAAGAGACTTAACAGGCAGGTGACTAACCTTATGGGTGATACACCAATCAATCTCAATAGCCCTGAGCAAATGTCTTGGGTTATCTATAGTAGAAAGCCTTTAGATAAGTCTATGTGGGCTAATAGTTTTACTCCTTACATGGATAAGGCAGACTACAAGCAGACTGTTGCTACTAAATCTACAGTAGTATACAAAACTAAGGCAGAGATGTGTAACCCCTGTTCAGGCACAGGCTATGTACGAAAGGTAAGAAAGAATGGAACTCCTTTTGCTGTCGCAAATAGATGTGATAACTGCGATAGTGTTGGTTATTTGTTTCTCCCTGATAGAATGGTACTAGCAGGATTAAGGTTTAATGCCCCAACTGCTAAGTGGGTTAGTGCTAATGGCTTCAGTGTCAACAAGACTAATCTCTCTATGTTACAGAGTATTGCCAAACAAAAAGGTATGACAGATGCAGTTAACTTCTTATCAGATTTACAGAGACTATCAGCACTTGATACGTACCTGTCATCTTTTGTTGAGGGCATTAATACATTTATAAAGCCTGATGGCAAACTACATGTTAGATTATTACAACACAGGACATCTACAGGTAGGTTTAGTGGTGCTGACCCTAACATGCAGAATATGCCTAGGGGTGGTACGTTTCCTGTCAAGAAGGTATTTGTATCACGTTGGGAGGGTGGTCACGTATTAGAAGCCGACTTTGCTCAGTTAGAGTTCAGAGCTGCAGCATTTTTATCACAAGATGGAGTTGCTATTGAAGAGGTCACTACTGGATTTGATGTACACTCGTATACGTCTAAAGTTATTACAGATGCAGGTCAACCGACTTCTCGCCAAGATGCGAAAGCACACACGTTTGCACCCCTCTATGGAGCAACAGGATTCGGAAGAAGTAAAGCAGAAGCTGAGTATTACACACACTTCACAGAAAAGTATCAAGGAATCAAATCATGGCATGGCAGATTGGCTAAAGAAGCTGTGACTACAGGTATCATAAAGACACCATCAGGCAGAGAGTTTTCTTTTCCTGACGTAGTAAGACGTAGGAATGGTACTGTGTCACACTTCACACAGATAAAGAATTATCCTGTTCAGTCCTTTGCTACTGCCGATATCGTTCCTCTTATACTTATTAAGATAGAGAATGAGTTAAGTATATTACAATCGTGTATAGTCAATAGTGTGCATGATTCTATAGTGATTGATGTACACCCTGATGAAGTACAAAAGGTGATACATGTTATCAAACTTGTTAATAGTTCAATGAAACCCTTAATAGAAAGCCAATTCAATGTAGCATTAAATGTGCCATTATTACTAGAAGCAAAAATAGGTAAGAATTGGCTTGACACCAAAGACATAATATGATATAACAATAAAACTTTAATGAATAGGAGAATTACATATGAGTAGTTTAGTTACAATAGATACGAATAATTATAATGCTATGGCAAAAGCAATGGGTATTGCTAGTGAAGGTAGCAGTAGTGATAAGAAAACTAATAACTTACCAAGACTGAAGATTAATCACTCACCAATTATGGGTGAAGCAGAAGTCAAGGGTAAGAAAGTTAATGTAGAAGTAGTCGAGGGTGGCACGTATAAGTTAGATATACCTGATGAGGGTATTATATATTCTAATACAGCTATTATTAGACCATTCATACAGAGATTTATGTATAAACGATTTGTGAAGAATATGACTGCTAAGGCAGGTGAGCCAATGGGTACTTATCATAAGACACTTATGGCAGACAACCTAAATATTGATTTGAAAGACAATAAGGGTGGGTTCAACTGTGGTAAACCATCAGGTTGGATAAAAGATTTTGCATCACTACCTGAGAAGATGCAGGACTTAATCAAGCAAATTAAACGTGTACGTGTTATCTTTGGTATCATTGATTTACACGAACCTATGAATGAGAGAGGAGAGCCTACTACCACTACATCTCATCCTTTTATATGGGAGATTGATAATAGAGATGCCTTTAAGACACTAGGTATTCCTTTTACTAAGTTAGCACAGATGAAGAAGCTACCTGTGCAACATAATATAACTCTTAATACAGAAGAGAGAAAGCTACCAAATGGTAATTCTTTTTACTTACCAACTGCTAGTCTAGACCTCATAAAAACTGTTGTCTTAGATGACAACGACCAAGAGACATTTGCTAACTTTATCTCGTGGGTTGAGAATTACAACTCGTATATTCTTAACGAGTGGGATGTCAATGCTAAGGAAGAAATTAGTGAGAGTGATATGTCAACTGTTGAGGACTTCATTGATATAGAAGAAGAGGTGGCTTAATGAACCACCCTGCTGAAATGATGATTCATCAGTACTTGCAAAATGCTACTAATGGTGAGTCACCAATGAGTCAAGAAAGTATTGAGCAAGTAGCGACAGACATTAAAGATGCTCTGAATCGTCAGTTCAACACAAAAAGAAACAAAGAGTTTAGGTTTCGTATGTCTAATATAGGTAGACCTTCTTGTCAACTATGGTTTGAGAAGAATAAACCTGAGACTGCGTTACCTAAGCCAACTACATTTATGATGAATATGATGCTAGGAGATATAGTTGAAGCTGTGTTCAAAGCTATTTTAAAAGAAGCTAAAGTAGAATATGAAGATAGTGATACCGTATCCCTTGAACTCGATGACAAAACTACTATATCAGGTACGTATGATTTAGTAGTCAACGGAGCAGTAGATGATATCAAGTCAGCATCTGATTGGTCATATAAGTATAAGTTTGATTCATACGATTCTCTACACGCAGGAGATAGCTTTGGTTATGTAGGACAACTTGCAGGTTATGCAAAAGCAGCCAATAAGAAAGCAGGTGGTTGGTGGGTTGTCAATAAAGCCAATGGACACTTTAAATACATTCCTGCTAGAGTAGATATGGATGCCGAACTAGATAAGATAAGAAGTAATATAAAGCAAGCTGAAGCAAAAGAGTTAGTACGTTGCTTTGAACCTGAGCCTGAAACATTCAGAGGAAAAGAGACAGGAAACATAGTACTAAATAAAAACTGTACATTCTGTTCTTATAGGACTACCTGTTGGGATAACTTAATTGAGTTACCTGCACAGATGTCTAAGGCAAGAGAGCCTAAGATGGTTCAGTATGTTAGTTTAAAGGGAGCTTAAATGGCTCTTCAGAAGGTTACACGAGAAGCTAAAAAGTATGGGTATAGGAGTGGTCTAGAACATTCTGTATCACTCTATCTTACAAACTTAAAACATGACTATGGTTATGAAAGTATTAAGATAGAATGGGAGGATTTATCATACCGAACCTATACCCCTGACTTTATGCTTAGTAATGGCATTATAATAGAAACTAAAGGTAGATTTATAACAGCCGACAGAAAGAAACACAAAGCTATTAAGAAACAACACCCCAATTTAGATATACGATTTGTATTTACTAACAGCAGAAACAAATTACAAAAAGGTGCTAAATCTTCATACGGACAATGGTGTGATGCACATGGTTTTTTATACTACGATAGAATCATACCTGAAGATTGGCTAAATGAAAAAGGAAAAAACACGCATCCCCCTCTTATAAAATTTAATGGGGATAAAATAGTGAGGAGATACAAGACTAAATCTAAGAAGGGTGATACTAAATGAAAGATACTATAAAACGAATGAGACCTGAAGACTTTATTATTAATGTGCGACCTGACTTAAATGATAAAAAAGAATGGACAGGTGAGGTAGACATCTCTATAATGACAGCAGGAGACAATCCATTAGCAGATGACGATTACTACGGAGTTATGGACTTCTGTAGGGTGATATGTTCTTCTGTTCCTGTTATGGAGCAGGATGACTATGTTAGAGAAGCACTAGAGAAAAAAGCAGATGAGTATGAGGGGCTACTTAATCCACCAAGTAAAAAAGGTAAAGTAGTTGACAAGCATGACAATGTTGTGGTATTGTCGTTTGAGCCTGATGCAAAGGATAAAACATAATGAGTATAAAAGTAAAAGTAATGGTGACTCTAGAGGTTGACCCCGAAGATTATCCTATCCCTGCTGATGGCGATGTCACAGAAGATTTTGAAGACTATATGAGAGAATTATATCACGATTTAGATGGTGTGAAGATTAAACATATGAAAGTAATAATGGAGTAATAAATGCTAAGTAACTACCTACCAACCGACTACCAAAACTTTATAGCACTCTCTCGCTATGCAAGGTGGAAAGATGACGAACAACGCAGAGAGAATTGGGGTGAGACAGTAGACCGATACTTTGGTTACATGGAACAGCACTTAAAAAAGAATCATAGTTATAACTTGACTAGAGCCTTAAAAGAAAAATTAGTTGAGCAGATTACTTCTCTAGGTGTTATGCCTAGTATGAGAGCCTTGATGACAGCAGGACCTGCACTAGATAGATGTCATGTTGGTGGTTACAACTGTAGTTACATACCTGTTGATAGTCCACGAGCATTTGATGAATGTATGTATGTACTAATGTGTGGTACAGGTGTTGGTTTCTCTGTTGAGAGAGAAGTTGTAGACAAACTACCTATAGTCAATGAGCATATGGAGAAGTCATCTACTATCATCAAAGTCGGAGATAGCAGACCCGGATGGTCTAAAGCTCTACGTGAGTTGATTGCTATGTTATATGCAGGACAAGTTCCTCAGTGGGATATGTCAGAGGTTAGACCAGCAGGTGCAAGATTAAAAACGTTTGGTGGTAGAGCATCAGGACCTGCTCCTTTAGTTGAGTTGTTTCAGTTCTGTATACAGAAGTTTGAGAGTGCTAAGGGCAGAAGACTATTTCCTATTGAGTGTCACGATATCATGTGTAAGATTGGTGAAGTGGTAGTTGTAGGTGGTGTCAGACGTTCTGCCCTCATCTCTTTGTCTAACTTAGGTGATGACCAAATGCGACATGCTAAGTCAGGGCAGTGGTGGGAGAATGAAGGACAACGAGCTTTAGCTAATAACTCTGTAGCATTTAAGGGTAAGCCTGAGATGGGTACGTTTATGAGAGAATGGACTTCTCTATATGAATCTAAGTCAGGAGAACGTGGTATCTTTAATAGACAAGCTGCCAAGGTTAAGGCATTAGAGAATGGTAGACGAGATGCAGACCATTACTTTGGATGTAATCCATGTAGTGAGATTATTCTTAGACCATATCAGTTTTGTAATCTTACAGAGGTTGTATGTAGAGCTACTGACAACACAGAATCTCTGAAAGAAAAAGTTAGGATTGCTACTATATTAGGCACTTTTCAGTCTACACTTACTGATTTTAAATATTTACGTAAGATATGGAAGGATAATACAGAGGAAGAAAGACTATTAGGAGTTTCCCTAACAGGTATTCTTGACTGCCCTATATGGACAGAGACTATGCTACAAGAGTTAAAACAAGTAGCAGTGGATACTAACAAGAAAGTTGCTAAAGAATTAGGTATACCACAGTCAACTGCTATAACTTGTGTTAAACCTAGTGGTACAGTTAGTCAATTAGTTGACAGTGCATCAGGTATTCACGCTAGACACTCTGAATACTACATAAGAACTGTTCGTGGAGATAACAAAGACCCACTAACACAGTTTATGACTGAGAGTGGCATACCATCTGAGCCTGATGTTATGAAACCTGACAGCACAACTGTGTTCAGCTTTCCTATGAAGTCACCATCAGGTGCTACAACAAGAACTGATATGACAGCTATTGAGCAGTTAGAGTATTGGTTGATGTTTCAGAGACATTGGTGTGAACATAAACCTTCTGTAACTATATCAGTTAAAGAAGATGAGTGGATGAGAGTAGGAGCATGGGTATATGATAACTTTGATGAAGTATCAGGTATATCATTCTTACCTTTCAGTGACCATACATATGCTCAAGCACCCTATCAAGATATAGATGAAGCAAAATATTATGCACTATTGAATGAAATGCCTGAGTATATTGACTGGTCTAAGTTAGGTGATTATGAAAAAGAAGATACGACTAGTGGTGGTAGAGAACTAGCTTGCACAGCAGATTCGTGTGAGATGGTTGACATACAGGCTAGTTAATGGTAGAAGGTACAGAACTATTATGGTGGCAATGGTGGTTATTAATAGCCATTT
>Ga0114995_10002892_pt1 | contig 11813 bp, 6 predicted proteins | sample ArcticOcean_MG_C_11_FD_87038 | JGI IMG/M metagenome (GOLD analysis project Ga0114995, IMG submission 87038) | Marine microbial communities from western Arctic Ocean - ArcticOcean_MG_CB2_154 | ecosystem: Environmental > Aquatic > Marine > Oceanic | place: Arctic Ocean: Canada Basin | collected... | reverse complement strand
TTATTATTATTATTATTATTATTATTATTATGTTTCTTATAAAATTTAAATAATTTATTAAGATCTGTTTTATAAATTAAGTCATTATGTAAAATATGTTTAGATAAGATCATATCAATTATTTTTCTAAGTCCGGCAACTAAACATCCATTAGAACATTCTAAATTATCTGTTTTAAAGTTATGTTTTATATAATTAATATTTTCATATGTAATATATGGAAAATGTTTTTTACCATAATCTTTGCATACACTACCTTCATAGAATTTTCTAACACTTAATTTATAAGAACTCCATCCATTAAAATTATTTTTTTGTAAATACAATTGAAAATTATACAATAAATATTCATTAAAATTTTCGAATTCTAATTGTAAATTATAGCCACTTCTACTATAAGGACTATGTATTGATACACATCTATAATCTTGATGTCCTAAATAATTATGTTTATGAATAGTATTACAAAAAGAGCAATGAAATTTATATATAATATGTTTACTTTTTAATAACGTACATTTTATATTTGGTGTATCTTCATATATAAAATATTTTTTGATAAATTTTTTTTTACCAACTTCAAATTTTACAGTTCGTGTTATATAATCATAATCATAACTAGTAAATTTAACTATATAATCATTATCTTTTGTTGTGATGTTAGTAATAATATATTTTAATATTCTAGATTTATATTTTAATAAAACTATATCAGTTACATTAAATGTAACATCATTATAAGTAAAATGTTGCATTCCATAATATAGTATAAATATGAAATCAATTTTTAAATTGAAATGATTTTTTTCTAATTTAATAATATGAATATACCTAAACCAGAAGTAATAAAAAAACCATTAAATTATATAGTATATGATAGAAGACATTTAAACGATATAATTAGTTGTCCTATTTGTTTAGAAATATATAAACATCCACGAAATTTAAAATGTGGTCATAGTTTTTGTACAACATGTTTGCATACAATTACTTTTAATAATGAGATAACATGCCCCTTATGTAGAGATATTACTAAGTTTAATAAAAATAATTTATTAATAAATCTACCCTTAAATACAACATTAGTATCAATAATAGATGAAACTGAAAATAATGAAATTAAAAAAAATAATGAAAATGATAAATCACACTTACAATTAAAAAGGTCAAAAAGTGTAGATTCATTTATAAAATATAGAAGATATAATACTAATAAAAAAAGATTAATATTTAATAATAATATAAATAGTAATATAAATGCTAGTATACAACATAATATAAATAATAATAATATATTAAATGATAGAACAGATGATTATATTACTGATTGTAATCGTGAATGTTGTAGTTTTCAATAATTTATATTTATTTAAATTTTTTTTTATATATTTATATATTATAATATATGAAGTTATTAACTTATAATGTAAATAATATACAATTCATATTATTTGAAGATCTTGTTATAAAAATAAATAAAAATACATATAATATTTATGTTAATAATAATCTAATATATTCATATAATAAGTCATATTTCTTAAAATTTATAAAAAATAATTATAATCAATATTATCAAAAAATACATAAAATATTATATTCTAATTTTAAAGGTGGTTCTGCTATTGTAGAAACACCATCAGAAAATACAACTACGGTTGATACAGTTTCGAAAGAAACATCAAAAGAAGAAAATAAAGAAGAAAATAAAGAAGAAAATAAAGAAGAAAATAAAGAAGAAGAAACCACTGATGATGTAAGTCAAAAAATAAATACTATGATAAATTTGTATACACCAAGTGAAGATAACGAAGATAAAAATATTAACAGTTATTACATATTTATCTTACAATTAATTATTATACTAAGTAATATAATTCCAGAAGATATAGATAGTGATGATTATATTAGTAAAATTTATGATGATATAAAAAAACAAGTTGGAGACTTAGTTTTTACAGAACACTATTTATTTAACAAAATACATAAAAAAATTATTGAAAATAGTAGTGATATATGCTCTCTAAAAGATACTGTTTTAAAAGAATTAGAAAAAATAATACCAAAAAAAAATAATGCTAAATATAAAAATATAGATAAAATAGTAAAACTTGGTATAGAATTAGAAAAAAATCAAGAAGCTTCTGATATGAAGGAAAAATCTGAATTATTAGATAAAACATTAAAAAATCTTATTGATAATGTAGAAATAAATACTATTGAAGATGTTCAAAAATTAATTAGTATAAAATATTCAAAATGTACAGATATTGATATTACACGATGTATAAGTGGAAATAAACCAACAAGTGATATTATATGTGAATTAGTAAGATATAGAGATATAAAAAAATTACCAAATAATTTCTTAGATAATGTTGAATATAAAAAAAATTTACATACTAAAGAAGCTGGTAAATGGTGGGGTACAGTAGAAAAAAGTGTTGAAATAAACTCAATTATAAAAAACATAACTAGTAAATTATATATACAAGCTAAAAATGTAAAATTAAATCTTTCAGAATATGTTATAAATCATATTATTTATACTGTAAGAACTAAATTAGAAAAATCATTAGCATTATTTGCATTTGATAAAGCATATTCTAAGGATTATTTAAATGATCAAATAAAACAAATTAGTAAATATACTATACAATTAAATAATATTATTTCTACTACAAAAGATAATATTTCATATAAAAATATGGCAAATATGGATTTAGTAGAAAGTCAATTTACAGAAACTATTAAAACAGAAGATAAATCATGGTCATTATTTGCCGATGGATCTTTTTCAAAAGAACAAGTTGCTTTGAAAATTTCATACTTAAATACATTAGTAAAATATAGTGTCAAGTTGGCTATAGTAGATATATTAAAAACCAATTTATTATGGAATATAAATACTCAATTATTAACATATCATTTATTTAAATTTTTATCAACATATGAAGTTAATAAGGCATTACCCGGGGGCGAGATTTTAAATGAAATTAAAAAAATTGTTAATCCTAAAATAGAATTATTTAAGCCATATATTAATACAACAAAAATTGACAATGGTGACTATAAGATGACATTATTAGATACTGTAAATACAAAAACATTAACAAAAATTAAATTGCAAAAAAAAAGTGATGAACATTTTATAACTACTAGTTTTTCGTCACAGTCGGCTAACGATAAGGTATATAAGGAATTAGATAATTTAGAGGAATTACTTTTTAAATCTGGTTTATTAAAAAAATCAAAGGATTTTCAAGATTCTAAGGATGAATTTTTAAATAGTGTAATATTCTTTTATAAAAAAATAGATCAATCAAACAACTGGGAAATTGTATTAGATGAAAAAAAAAAAAAATATTATGATATTTTTATTAATAATTTAACAAGGGCTGTTAGAGAACATTTTAAATCTGAGTTAGAGAAAAAATTTAATGAAATAAATTCAGAACATACTAATACATTAGTTGAATTAGGATTAGATGATTCAGATAAAGTAGAAGGGGATATCCAACTTAGTGCTAAATTAGAAGATGAACTTAATAAACTTAATACTAAAAAATATAAATTATATCAAGAAATTTTTAGTCAATTAAATGATGTAATAGCATTAATTGAAAAAAATGATGAATTTGGTTTTTTCAAATATATTATTAATAAATATGTAATTTCTCAAAAAAAATTACCATTTGATTTTTCAGCTGAATATGAAAAAACTCGAATTGAATTTAATTCAAATCTAAATGATTTGTTAGTATTATTTTCTTCAACACGAGAAAATAAAAATATTAGTAAGGATCTTGTATCAAAACATGCAGCCGCAAAACATAAATACGAATTATTATTACAAGAATATGAAACAATGAAAATATCTTCAACAAATTCAAAATGGGGTAATATTAAAAATATAACAAAACCAGTTTTTGCATTACAAAAATCAGAAGAATCTGCACCAGACATAGGTGAACCCGAATCAGAACCAGTAAAAGAAGAACCAAAACAATCAGAGGAACCAAAACAAGCAGAAGAACCAAAACAATCAGAGGAACCAAAACAAGCAGAAGAACCAAAACAAGCAGAGGAACCAAAACAAGCAGAGGAACCAAAACAAGCAGAAGAACCAAAACAAGCAGAGGAACCAAAACAAGCAGAAGAACCAAAACAATCAGAGGAACCAAAACAAGCAGAGGAACCAAAACAAGCAGAAGAACCAAAACAAGCAGAAGAACCAAAACAAGTAGAAGAATTAGAAAAATCTCCTTCTAAATGGAATATAGCAAAAGGAAAACTATCAGAACAAACTGGTGGTAATTTGGATAAATTAAAATCTGATTTAGATATGGCTAAGCAAGAATATGAAGAATTAGATGCTCAATTAAATAAAGAAAAATCACAAAATTCATCTGATAGTAATTTAGAAGAATTTATAAAAAAAATTAGTAATATAGTAGAAGATAAAAATATGAGTTCTAGTAATATCAATGTAGCAATCTCTAAATTACAATTAATGTATTTTGTCCAAGATCATAATTATTTGAATTTAATTAATATGTATTCTAAATTATCAGATTCGTATAAAAATTTAGTAAGATTAGAAAAAATTAATAAAATTCCAAAAACAGCTAAACCAGCTATATTATCATTAATTGATAAATTATTTATTAATAATTTAACTACTAATAATATTTCAAGTAAGGATTATAATAGTCAAGATGACGATGATGAAGAAGATGAATTAGAAAATTATTCAAATAAATATGAATCTTATGAAGGTGATACCGTATCATATAAAACATCAAAAACAAAAAATAATAATATTATAAGAAAAATAGAAACAAAATTATTTGATGATTTAGATTTTGAACAAAAATCTAATTATAATGAAAATAGTAATAGTGTAGTATTAAATATTGATAGTGGTGAAATAATAAATTAATGAATTTTTATACTTTTTATATGTATATTTTTTTTTATATAAGTATATAATATAATATAATGAGTTTATTAAAAAATATATTAAATCTATTTATTGAAAAAAATATAAATTCTGAAAAAAATAATATTAAATCATTAAATAATATATTAGATAGTTACAAAAAAGATAAATTACTCTTAGTAGAATCAACTATAAATGGTAAAACTATAGATGTTGATCCAAATATTACATATCAAAATGATGAAGGAGATGATGAAAACAGAGAATTTAAGGATTTTTGTACGGATATAGTAACTAATCATATATTAGATGAACATGAATTATATAATCTATTATATATTATTAATTCATTTTATACAGATTGTATTAACTTATATATAACAAAAAAAAATTTAAATCCAGATGATATTATCTTTATTTTTAAAGGGGGAAATATATTCAAGCTAATTGCTAATAAATTTTGGTCAGAATTACCTAATAAAGCAATGTATAAATTTATAGAAGAATATAAGAATTATTTTAAAAGATCTGATTTAGATTTTGGTATATATATAAATCCAGATTTAAGTTTAGAAGTATCCGATGATATTACATTAATTAGTTATAAAATTCAATTAGTTATAACAGAATTATTAATAAAACATAAGGAAATTTGTTTTAAATGGTTTAAATACGATGAGAAAAATTGTGAAATAATTTTAAAAAAACTTGTACAAGATATAAACAATGCAAATGTATTAAATAATAGTAAATCAATATATTATAATAATCAAATAACAAATATACAATTTATAAATTCATCCGCAATTAATACAATAAATAAATATGAGAATCAATCTAATTATCAATTTAAATTCGATAATGATAATTTGAAAGATATACATAAGACTATTGACGGTGATTTTACAAAATATTTTAATAATAAAGTAATTAAACAAGAAATTAAATCTACAATTTCTAAAAAACTAGCACCTAATAATTTTATGTATAATAATATAAATAAGGCAATATTTATTACAACTACAAATTCAAAAATATTAAAATTCTACTTGACACGTATTAAAATAACTTTTAATTTACATCTTAAAAATAAAGTAAATAATAAAAATGTCATTTCAATTGGTGGTGAATTAATTGATGTAAGTATAGGTAGTGATAAGGCTTCTAGTAATTTTTTTAATAAAAAAGATAAATACATAGATAGTATTGAATTAGTATCAAATACTGGATTTTATAAAAATACTATACCCTCATTTAATATAAATATATATTCATTTGAATACTTATATGAAGACTTAAAATTTATATTAATTGATACATTATATTTACCTTGGGAAGATATAAAATATAAGAAGCGTTTCTTCAGATTATTTTATTTAACATTTATTGATTTATTTAATAATACCAAAACACTACCAATAAAAAATAAGAATATAAATATAATAAGTCAATATTTTAAATTATTATTAAATCATGTTATAGATTTTAGTAAAAATGAATATACTGATAAAATTATTGATAAAATTTCTAAATTATTAAAAAATGACAAACAAGATAAAATCTTATCATATATGAAATGTAAAAAAGGATGCCTATTAAATAATTTATTAAAATATATAATTTCAATAATAGAAAAAGTATTATTTCCACGCAAACTTATTAATATAAAAATACATGATAATACTTTTACAAATAATACATCAAATAATAGTAGAGAATTATTAAATGATGAATTTGATCATTTAATAGATCTATTAAAGTATGTTGATAAAAATTTAAATACATTTAAAATTGTGAATGAATATATATGTAATTATTCAAAAAAAAGAATAGAATTTAATTATAAAACAATACAATCATCTGAAATAATCTGAAATAATCTATTTTATATCAAACTTAAATAGTATCTATTGAATTTAATTATGTTTAAAATATAGATTTATATAGGACATTTGTCCACAATTTAATTATAAAAATCAATTTAAAAATATAAATAAAAGTATATATAATATAAATGAAAAAAATAATGAATAATAAAATATTGATAAATAAAAAAAAAATAAAAAAAAATAAGATATCAAATAAATCAACTGTTATTATTCAAAATTATATATGGTATTGGTCGTGTTCTATATGTGGAAACAATGCGGTTGGTAGAGAAAAATGTTCTAATTTTTATTTTGCAATTACGAGTCCTACATATTTTGATGAGAATGGAAATATAAAAAAAATAGGATTATGTGAATTATGTGTAAATGAATACAAATTAGATTCATTTAATAAGGTAAATATATTAGTAGATGCAGATAAAAAAAAATATGAATTAAAAGGATTAGAAAATGGCCAATATTCCGAAAATTTAAATTATAATTAAACTAATTAACTATTATTTAATATAATCATTTCACTTTGTTTTTGTATATCTTTTTGTAATTCTTTATCTTCACTAAATTTATTACGAAATTTTTCCATTATATCTTTAGTATGATTTGATACATCTTCTGCCTTTTCAATACCCGCATAATGATCTTCTAATATATAATACTTATCATCTACTAATGTTTCTAATGTTTCTTTCTTATCATGTAATTCCCATTTATCATTTTTTCGTACTTTAATATATGGTTGTTTTTTATTTGTAATTTTTATATTATGATTTTCTGGATGATTAGGATTAAAATGAATTTTTTCTATTAGTTTTGGTATAGCTGTGAAAGCACCATGTAACAAATTATTAAGATAATCTTTATTTAAATATTCCGTATTTTCATTACCAAAATTATTAATATGAATATTAATTATTTTATTTTTATTATTAGTATTGTGTATTGTATTATTAGTTGTATTTGTTAATTTACCTTTTTTACACAATTCTATTAATAAATCTTCTACTTTATCAGTTAATTTGTCAGTTAATTTATCTATATTACTAATATTATTATTTAAATCACTATTTATATCACTATTTATATCACTATTTATATCACTATTTATATCATCATGTATATTTTTATCTATATCCTTATTCATATTATTATACATATTATTATACATATTATTATACATATTATCAAGTTCTTCATTCTTTAAATTTTGCTTATCTTCTTTTTTTTTTATTTTACATCGACCATAATGACGAGTCAAATTATCCCTTCTAGTAAATTCCTTTAAACAGTATTCACAAACTGCATTACAATTCCCATTTTGGAGGGTTTTGGAGGGTTTTGGAGGGATTTTGGAGGGATTGAGGAGAGATTTTGGAGGGTTTTGGAGGGTTTTTGGAGGGTTTTGGAGGGAAATGCATAATTTTTCATTTTGGAGGGTTTTGGAGGGATTTTGGAGGGATTTCGGAGGGTTTCGGAGTGGATTATCTAAATTATACTTTTTTTTGATGTATTCTATACTAACATCTTCTAGTGTAGGTAAACATATATTTTTACGATTTAAATGATTTATAAAAGAACTTTTAAATTTTGTTTCATAATTACATCGTAAGCAAGTATAATTTACCATTATAATTATATAAAATATTTTATTTCTAAATATATTTATTTTTATAAAAATGCATAAATTTACATAATTTTACATAATTTTTGGAGGGATTTTGGAGGGATTTTGGAGGGGGGGAATGCATAAAAATGCATAATTTTGCATAAAAATGCATAAAAATGCATAAATTATGTACATAATTTTGCATAATTTTACATAATTTAAAAAGGGGGGGGGGAAACACCCAAAAAAAAAAGTTTTTTGAAATTTTTTTTCTAAAGAAAATCCTTTACAAAAAAAAAAATTAATTAGTAAAAAAGGCGTTTTCCCAGAAAAAAGTTGGGTTAGGTTTTCGATATTAGTGTCATTGCTAATAAAAAATAAGTAAAACATTTACATTTCAAACTATAGGTTTTACTGGGATATATATTAGTATATATGTTAATAAAATATTAAAACTGAAATATATTGAAATTATCCACAGTGATATGTACAAGCTGATAAATAAATTTTATATTTTTTATCATAATAATTGATGTATGTGTTAACATTATCCCAATCAATTATACTACAACATTTAGCTACTGTATAATTATGTAATGTATCTGAAGATTGTTTACAACCATAACCTTGAATAACAGAACTAGTAATATAATCACCATTATTAATATTACCGTCAATATTAGAAATCCATATAGCACCTTCTCCAATAGAATTTATTAAATAATTATTATTACTTTCATATTTATTTATTATTCCAAAAACAGTTGCATCATTTTTCTTACTAGATAGATCTATGTCAAATTCAGAATCATTTATATCTATTTTAGTAGATTTTATTATAGATACAATTAAACCAGATTTAAATAAATATAAGTTATCTTGTTTATATGTATAAAATTCACTATAGTTAATAGGTGTAATAAGATTACCTATATGACATCCAGTAAATGTAAGGAATGATTGTGCTTTTATACTTTTATTGAAAATTGCACCACCGTTTGATTTAATAGAAGGATAAATAGCATTATGATCGGCATCAGATGTTAATTCTAATTTGGAAATTTGTGGATTAATTTTAGTATGTCCGTATAGTTTAGCAAAAATTTCATGACCATCAATACTATCTGAATCTAATGTTAGTCTTAATTTGACTTTTTCATTTTCATTAAATGTTAATGAACTAAATGTTTCTGATTGGACTTTACCAACAGATAATGTATGTGTTAATACTGCTTCACCTGTTTCATTATCATTAGTATCTATTTTTATTATTTCAATTTGAATTGTAATATCTTGTGGTGGATTTGATGAATTATATACACTATGACTAACATAATATTCTACATTAGTTAATATAGTAGTTTGGAAAAATGAATATTCTTTTATAGTGTAATATTTAGTAAAAGTATTAAATGCTGGATCATTTAATCCAGTAATTCTATTTCCAAAAATTGGATTATTTTTTTGTACATTATAAAATTGAAACATATCAGTAGATACTTGCAATTGAACTAAATTATTTGTATCAAATGCTATTACATTAGACTGATCATTTAATTGTATTTTAAGTTGTGAAATATTGCTATCATTGGGATCGGCTTCAGTCCATATATATCCATTACTAGGGTCTGGTAAATTTATATCTGGATCTCCAGCTAACATAGAAGTTGGAGGTTCTCCTTCTAGATATCTTTCAAAATATTGTATATTATCAGTAGGAATAAATAATTTTTTAACTTTTAATGAATCATAAATAACTAATTTTTTTACAATATTTAAATTATTAGTTATTGTAGTATCTTTATAAGGATTTATACCACCCATAGGTACAGAAACTCCGTCATTTATAAAAGATTCATAAAGATTACTACTAGTATTAAAATAAATAGTACCGGCATCACTAGTCAATTTAGGATTTGTACCATTATGTGAAGGAATTATAAGATTATGTCTAACAATATTCATATTTGAACTAATTGTTTGTTCTACATTTACATTATTAGTAATATTTGTATCTTTATAAGGATTAATACCACCCATTGGTAACCACTCATCATTATTAAATGATTCATATAAATTACTTGAAGTATTGAAAAATATAGATCCGGGTTCACCATGATCATAAGTTTCTCGAACGGGGATTTTCATTCTTGAAAAAACATCTAAGTTTTTAGAGTTAATTGTATTTTCTGCATTAATAAATGAGCGAATATTAATATGATCACAATGAATAATTGATTTTCTTATATCAAATTTACCCGAAATAAAAGTTTGACCTATCATATTTACACTTCCTATAAATTGAGATTTACCTCGTGATATTATACTATTAGTATCCATTAATATAAATTTATCAGATACTGCTAAATTACCAGTAACATCTATATTAGCATGAACCGTCATAGTATCCTCGAATTTAGTAGACTTATAAAAATTAATATCATTAGTAGAAGAATTATTTGGAAATACTGCTATAACATCATTTGTATTTGTAATATCATTATTACTAATAAATGTACCACCATTTATAAATGATTGAGATGATGTATTTATATTTTTAAGAACTAATGTAGATTTTGTTGTAGTAGGAACAGTAGATACATATGGATCATTAACATCATCAATTAAGAAATATTCGTTATTGGAATCATTTCTAATTAAACCAGAATATTTACTATTTTTAGTTTTAATCAATATACCTCTGTCATGATCTTCTAATGTATTAGAAATAGTAATAATAGGATCAGTTACATCTAATTGTTTTGTTACTAAAACAGTATGATTACCAGAAACTACTAAATTACCACCAATTGTTAAATCATGACCTATATTAACATTTTTATATACATTTAAATTATCATAAACAGTAAGATTTTTCCTAAAATATGAATCAGTATATGCATCTAATAAGTCTGTTCTAATATGAGTGGTATTTAAATTATATGTATTTAAATTAGCTAATTTTGTTAGTGATGAATCAGACATATCCGGATCATTAATAGAATTATTTACATCTCTATTAATATCTTTGTATAAAAAGAACTCGGATGTACTTGGCTTTCGAACTAAACCAGAGAATTTATCTGAATGACTAATAACAAAACCACCATAAGAATTATCTATAGTAGACATTGATTGATTAGTACCAAAAACAATTAAAGGATCAGCAATTAAGGTTTTTTCAGAGACAATATTAACTTTGGAACCATGAACTGTAAGATTACCATAAATATCTAAATTAGATTTAAATTGTGAATCCTTATGAATAAATAAACTAGAATGTGAAATAATATTTTGTTGAACAATTAAATTATTACGAATATTAACATTTGATTTTACATTTAAATTTTGTGATATATTAGTATTTTGATAAACATCT
>Ga0114995_10002876_pt1 | contig 11841 bp, 3 predicted proteins | sample ArcticOcean_MG_C_11_FD_87038 | JGI IMG/M metagenome (GOLD analysis project Ga0114995, IMG submission 87038) | Marine microbial communities from western Arctic Ocean - ArcticOcean_MG_CB2_154 | ecosystem: Environmental > Aquatic > Marine > Oceanic | place: Arctic Ocean: Canada Basin | collected... | reverse complement strand
TCATATTTTTTAATAATATGTTTAGCAGATACATGAGTTCCTCCAGTTTCATCCACTGATTCAATTATCCAATTAATACTAGAATCCTTAAATAAATATTCTTCTATATTTGCAGAATATATTTTAAATGTTTCTATACTTGTTCCAGATTCAGATACTGTATCTACATTATTATAAATTAGTAAGAATGGCGATAAAACTCCAGTACCTATTTTATTTTCATTTGAACCATTAAATTCTTCACTTAAATATTGATTAGTGTCTCCATTTATATAGATTTTCTTATAATTTTTTGTTAAATAATCTATTCTAGATTCATTATTATATATTAATAGTGATGAATTTACACTTACTTGATGATTATTAAAATAATATAAAGTAAAATGTTGTCTAGAATTATTTTCATTTTTTGTTGTTAATGTAATTGTACTATCATTTAGATCAATTTGTAAATATTCATTATTATTATATATATAATATACATCAGTATTTGATGTAGAATCAGCTTTATTAACAGTTTCTATAGTCCATTCAAATGTTGAATCTAACGCATTTGACGCAATAGCTACAGTATCAATAGTACCATTACCTTTATTTTTTAAATATTTACTTTCTTCTTGATTATAAATATAGTATTTTGATTTTGTAATAATATTACCAGTTTTTTCTTGTGAATTTTCAATATATACAAATATAAAACGATTTAATTCATTTGTATTAGGATATGTAGTATTAACAGAATCATTATTATTAAAACGATAATCAGATGTTCCAACATGTGATATATTTGGATGAGTTTGTATTGCTTGAACTGTATTATTTGTTAACTTAATTAATGAAACATTTGTATTAATAGAACCAATCATAAATATTTTAATAAAATGTGTTGTTAATTTATATTCTAATTGATGTTTTCTAGGCCCTATTACTAATTTATATGTATAATTATATGTTGTATTAGCATCATAGTTATCTTTTAATATAATAGAATAATTATCAGATTCATCTGGACCTAGCACAACATATTCTTCTCCAATATCATTATTTCCATCATTGTTAAAATCATATGTATCAGCATTATATGAATTTGTAATAATCCATGAATTTGGTAGACTTCCAGGTGTAAATACAAACCAGTCATTAATTGTTAATCCAGAATCTAAAGTATCATCACCATCACCGGGGAATACATAGAAATATGGATAATCATTAATAGTATTATTATAAACGGATGTTTGAACGATTTTAACATAATTAGTTACTACTAAATCAGTTGATTCTATTTCATATGGTAATGTATTAGAACCAGATAATGGATGTCCAGATAATATAGATTGAATTTTTTTAGAGTTATTATAAACTTCAACTACATTTCCATCAATATTTTTATTATATTTATTATATATAATTTTATTACTACTTTTATCGGTGGCTACGGTAACATTTTTTTCATAATTTTGAGTACTAGAAGCTACTTTTTTAGTATTTTTTCCATCAATAGTACTTACTAAATTACTAAGTGAATATATATCTCTATTATTAGCATTATATACATATGATTGTTCTAAATTATAATTATAAGCGCCATTTACAGTTTTTATATTGTTTCCTTCATTATTTTTAAGTGCATTAAGATGGACGACTTCAGTAAAATTACCATCTATTTTAGTTGTTTTATTTTTAGAAAGATCTATAGTAACATCTCCATCTATAGTTGTATCTAAATTACTATCAATAGTTTTAATATTATTGTTTGATAAATTAGTATTATTGCCATTTATTTCTAATACTGTATTTGAAACAGTATTTCTTGATACATTTCCTAAATATGTTTCAGTTAAATTACTTTTAACATTTATATCATATGTAGAATTTATAAATGTTGTATTATTATTTTTAATTGTTTGAGTCTTGTATTCACTTATATCTATAGTAGTATTAGCATCATATGTTTCTATATTATCACCATCATTAATAAATAAATGATTACTACCAATATTTGTTGTTATATTATTAGATATGGTCATAGATTTATTATTTTCATATGTTTCAATTGTGTCTCCATTAACATAAAGATTATATGATTTATGTTTTGTTTCATAAATATGTTTATCACATTTTTCATTAAAATCACTATTATATGTTTCGGTTGAACTGTTTTTTACAGATAAAACTTTATCTGCATGAATTGTTTCTGTGGATGTTCCCTCTATTGTTCTTACATATGTTCCAGATGTTGTTATATTATAATCTGAATTATTTTGACTAATAATATTTCCATCAACAGTAGTTTTACTAAAACCACTTATAGTTTCACTATAATTATTAGAATTATATACTTTATTATTCATTGTATTTGTTTTATTTGTAGCAATATCATAAATTCTATTACTATTTCCCATAATTTCTATAGATGAATTACTTGAATCATTCTGTAATTCTATATTTAGATATCTATCATTATCAGATTCATCATTTCCAAATATAATACCCGATTGATTATTACTGGGTTCAACATTAAAATTACCAATAATTTCTAATGTTGCGGTAGGTAATGTAGTTCCTATACCAATTCGTGTTAATTCATCATCTGTTATAGTCATTCTATTAAAACCATTTGTATAAAAATCTATTTCATTGTTTCTACCAGGTATTGAAGGATTTATATATGTATCTTTATCACGATCTTTTACACCACCTAAATTTTCCCATTCAGTATTTACATATCCTTGAATACTTTGTAATTCTGTATTATAACGAATCATTCCTTTTTCTCCTTCATTTGATGCTGTACCAACAGTTGTTGGTACAATAATAGCATCAGTATACGATTGTAAATTAGTAAAATCCAAACCATATGTAGGCGTAGTTGTATTAATACCGACACATTTTGATTGTAGATTTTCAGAATCATTAAGAACATAAAACATCCCTTTTTTTACATTCATATTGCCTAATACATTTAGATTTTTACTTATACTTGCTCCAGAATTAGTAGAGAAAGGACTATAATTATATACATTATCTAATACTTTTAGTGTAATTATCTTAAGTTGAGTATTTTTATTTTTACTAACAATATAATATGTACCCCTTTCAATAGGACTAAATTTTAAATATTTTCTTTGACTACTATCAAAATTATTATATGTAATATTATCCTCACTATATGTTACACCATTTTCATAGGGATCTCTTTCAATTATACCAGTACTTCTATTATATTGTAATTTTTTTTTAGAAATTATAATTAGTTGATCTGGTAATGTATTATTTATTTGATCAAAAATGTAATTATTGCCAATATATAAATTCATCTCAGTTAATTCATTAGAATTAACACTTATTTTATTATTTATTATTGAATCAAATGTATATGTTTCTGTACTATATGTTACATTATTATTTTCAACTGGTTCATCTGAACTATTTATATTAACATTTTCAGTAATTGAAACATTTCCACCTATACTTATAGAATTATTAATATTAATTTGATTAGTATTATAATAAGCAGACATATCACCAATTTTAATAATAGAAGTATTTAATGCTACACCTCGGCGACCCATATAACTATTAGAAGAAAAAAACATTAGTACAAAAAACAAAAAAAAACAAAAAAAAAACAAAAAAACAAAAAAAACAAAAAAACAAAACAATTTTTCATTTATTCATTTATATAAAATCAAAGTTATTATCTAATAACATCCAATAACCATTTGATAAATCTGTATCATTATCAATATATAGTAGATTTAAGGTTTGGCCACCATTATTTAATATTAAACGAGCAGATGTAGTAATATTACCGTCAGCATCACAAAATATAGGTATTAATATATCGACATTTGCTCCATCCCACATAGGATGTAAGGCTATTTTTTTTATTTGACCGTTATATTCACCAGCATTTAATCTTAAGTATCCACTATTACCCGAACCCGGTGATGTAGCAATTATGGTTAATACTTTGGGATCTATAACTGTTCTATTATTTACATTATCGGAAACAACTGATATTATTTCTGGAGTATAATATACTAAATCATTAAAACGAGCATTTGAATTAACTAAAATCTCTTGTCCCATAGCATTACCAGATGTTAAATTTAACCCACCACTACTGTTTAAATTTAATGCATATTGTGATGTATCTTTTACAGTTATATCTAACTTACCAGAAATAGTCTCAACTAAATCTCCACTAATAGTTATAGCTCTATTTTTCTTATAAACTTCTGTATTTGTATTTTCTACTATTATTTGTCTTGTACCGGTAATTGTTTCAACTAAATCTCCACTAATAGTGATATTTCTAGCTGAATTATATGTTTCAATATTGGTATTAAATACTTGTATATTTCTAGAACCAGTTACTAATACATGATTATCTCCACTTACTGTAACAATTCTATCTGATTTATATGTTTCTACGCTAGCATTTGTTATATTTAGTGTGCGTGTATCATTAATCATATTAATGACAGCTCCCGATACAGTTTGATTTAGATTTCCACTAATTATAACATTTCTATTTTTAGCATATGTTTCAAATGTATTTTGACCTATATTTAATGTACGATTACCCGATATAGATATATTAAGATTCTTACCAATAGTTATACTTCTATTACTATTATATGTATTTGTCATATCTCCAACAACATTTAATGTATTTGAACCCGATACAGTTTCAATTACATTTCCACTTATAGTAACAGTTCTATCACCTTTATAAAATTCATTTGATAATTTATTTACTACTATAGATTTAATTCCTCCAATATATGAATCATAATTATTATCAATTGTTTCAATTAAATTTCCAGATACATTTACCGCTCTTGAATTTGAAAATAATTCATTACAATCGCCTTCAACCGTTAATGTTTTTGTTCCATATACAGTTTCCGCTACATTTCCACTAATTGTAATATTTCTATTTCCTTTATATGTTTCGGTATTTTCACCATCTACCGATAATGTTCGTATACCAGAAATAATTTGTGTAGCGTTTTGATGTATAGTTACATCCATATTTCCCTTAACAGTTTCCTTATGATATCCACCTATATCTAAATCATTAGAACCTATAATATTTAATGTATTATCACCAGATATTACGCTAGTACTATTACCTCCAACAGTTTGGGTATTATTTCCCATAATTGTAGTTGTTATAGAACCACTAATAGTGGTTGTTCTTAAACCAGTTATTATACTAGTAAGATTATTACCAATTGTAAGTGATCTATTTCCTAAATATGTTTCTATATTATTACCCGATATAGTTATATCATTATTTCCAGTAATTTTTTCTGTAACATTACCACTTACAGTAATTGTTTTAGATTTAGAATAAGTTTCAACAGTTTCACCACTAATAGTTAAATCTCTTGTACCAGTTATTATTTCTGTATTGTTTCCAGAAATAGTTAATGAACGAGTGCCATGAATTTCTTCAGTATGATCTCCGCCAATTTCATTTAAGAAACTTCCACTAATATGTATTGTTGAATTTGTCTTAATTGTTTCAACTAAATCACCACTTATTATTAATATACGATCTTTCTTATATGTTTCTGTAGCAACATCATAGATAGTTGAATATTTTCTACCAGTAATTATTTCAACTAAATTTCCAGAAATAGTTTCATTTACATTTTTTTCATATGTTAAGTTAACATCTTTTTTAACTGTTACATTATAATTACCAGTTATAACACATGTATTATCGCCAGATATATTTACAGTTTTTGATTGATTGTATGTTTCCTTGTTTTCACCACTTACTAATAAATCTCTATTACCACCTATATTTATAACATTATTATTTGTTACTGTTTCAGTTAAGTCTGTTTTAACACTAATTGTTCTATTATTTTTAAATGTTTCATTTACTTCTCCACTGATAGTTGCTGATTTAGAACCACTTATTGTTTCAATTACATCGCCCGATATAGTTTTTTTTAAATAACCCGTAATAGTTTTATCCATATTTGACTTATAAATTTGGTTCGAATCTCCCGTTACAGTAATTGTATTAATACCAGTAATTATAATAGTTCTATTACCCTTAATTGTTTCAATATTATTCCCACTAGTTGTAATTGTTCTATTACTATTGTAAGTTTCTTTATTTTCTCCAGTTACTATAATTGTTAAATCACCAGAAATAGTTTCAGTATTATTTCCAGAAATAATTAGAGTGCGTGAATCTTCAATAGTTTCATTTTTTTGATTATTTATAATTACTGTATTTGATCCACTTATAGTTAAACTATTATTTCCAGAAATTGTTTCAGTTAAATCATTTTTAATTGTAATATCTTTATTATTCTTATATATTTCAGTATTTGCACCAGATACTGATAATGTATGAGTTCCAGAAATATTTTCAACGGAATTCCCTCCTATATTAGTAGTTCTATTATTTGATATATTTTCTGTATAATTATTATTTGAAATAATACTAATAGATTTACTATTTGTAGATTCTAAAATAAAATCTTTATTAGTCTGAGTAATAAAATCATCTACACTAGTTTTAATAAAAGTATCTTTATTATGAAAATATATACCAGAATTTACATTTCCTAATATAACATTCTTAGCTACATTTAATTCACCATGGGTATAAATAGATGAATTTTCTTTTATATGAGTAGCAGAAAGATTAGATAAATCTATATCACCATCATATAATGCTGTTAGTTGATTTGTAGTTAAATTACTATATTTTAATGAATCAGAATTATTTATACTATCTTGTAAATCTGTTAAATCAAATTCCGTTTGATTTAAATTATCTGCATCTATATTATCTAATAAGTGATATTCACTTAAACCTTGATTTTTAACCAATCCAGTAAATTTATAATCATTAGATGAGTCTTTATATCTTGAAACAAATCCAGAATAAGTATTAGAAGTTTCACCTAAACCTAATGTAATTAAAGGATCATCAATTACAATTTTTTCTGATGTAATTTGTGTACTTTCACCCATAACATTTAAATTACCCATCACATTTAAATTATGACCGATAAATACATTTTTCTTAATATATGTACCACCTTCAACTAGTAATGCACCAGAATCCTCCAATGGTTGACTATTTTGATAAATTAATGGTCGTGAATTAGTTATATGAACTAAACCCGAATCACCAGTATTACTTAATACTATATTTTGGTTAGGAACTGTAGTTTCTATATTAAAATAACCATCAGTAGTAATACTATTATTTGATTCAGTACCATTTAATGTTAAATTATAATGTGCACCAATTGTTTCTGTTAGATCTCCATCAATTGAAACTGATTTTCTTGATTTATATGTTTCAGTAACATCTCCACTTATAAATAGATCTCTTGAACCTTTTATAGTTTCTTCATTATTTCCACTAATTGTAATTATTTTACTAGCATTAAAAGTTTCTATAACATCTCCACTAATAGTCATGTTTTTACTTCCATCTACAGTCATAACAACATCACCTGAAACAGTTTCTGACAAGTTATTTGTTATAGTAATATTATTACTGCCTCCAATTGACACATTCATATTACCACCAACCGATACAGTATTTTTGCCACCAATCGTTTCTAATAAATCGCCACTAATATTACAAGTTTTACTACCATTATAGGTTTCATTTGTATCACCTTCAATACTAGTTGTTTGAGTTCCACCAATTACTGATGCTACATTTCCCGAAATTATTTCTGATAATGAACCACCAATTGTTAACGAAGAATTACTATTATATGTTTCAATATTATCACCTTTAGCAGTTAATGTGTTTGAACCACTAATAACTAATGTATGAGATCCAGATATGATTTCAGATAAATTACCATCAATTGTAATATCTCTATTATCCAAATATGTTTCAGTGTTTTCTCCACTTACCGATAATGTTCTACTACCCGATATTATTTCAGTAGAATCATTAATTACGGTTGTTGTTCTAGATTGTTTATATGTTTCAACTACATTACCATCTACTTGAATATTACAAGTACCACCTACAAAATCATCTACATTTCCCGATATATTTACAGTTCTATTAGCCTTATATGTAGATGTTGTATCGCCACTAATACTTAATGTATAATTACTTAAAAATGTATTTGTTGTTTCACCAGAAATAGTCTCACTTAAACTTCCACTAATCGTAATTGTTCTATTACCCTTATAAGTTTCAATAGATCTATCCATAACTACTAAATTATGAGTTCCCATTACACTTTCTGTTAAATCGCCACTAATTTTAATAATTCTAAAACCATTACAATCTTCGGTATAATCACCCTTAACTGTAAGAGATGAATCTCCTAATACAGTTTCCTTAAGATATCCATCTGTAGTTATTGTACGATTAAGCTTATATATTTCAGATACATCTCCATCTACTTCTAAATTGTGGTGTCCTTTAATAGTTTCATCTAAATTACCAGTTATTTGAGTTGTTTTATTACCTTTTACAGTTTCATAATTATACCCAGTAATTATTTGAGTTTTATTTCCAGTAATAGTTTCATTTAAATGTCCAGATATTGTTATAGATTTATCATTATTATATGTTTCTATACTAGCACCACCAATACTCATAGTATGATCACCAGTAATAATCTCTGTTAAGCTACCCGATATTAATACAGAACGAATACCTTTATAAGTTTCTGCAGTATCAGCACCTACTGAAATATTTCTATTTTGAGAAATAACTACATCATAAGCACCCGAAATAGTTTCTGTTAAATCTCCACTAATAGTAATTGTTCTTGATTTACCATATGTTTCTGCACTAGTTCCACCAATTGTTTTTATATTATTTCCTCCAGTAATAACAGTTAAATCGCCACCAATTGTAGTACTTTTATTAGCATTATAAGTTTCAATATTATCATTTTTTATTAAAGATTTTTTTTCTCCAAAAACAGTTTCATTTACATCTCCACTAATATTAATTATTCTAGAATCATTATAATTTTCAATATTAACTCCATCAACATAAAGTAATCTACTATCATTATATGTTAAATTTACACTACCCGTTATAATTTCTATATTATATCCTTCAATTTTTAAAACTCTATTACTTTTATAAGTTTCATCAAGATCACTATCAACAGTTCTATTAACACTACCCGATATATTTGTAGTTACATTACCACCTATTGTATTAATAACATTTCCACCGATTGTTTCTATGTGATCACCAACTAGATCTACTGTCATACCACCATCTGTTTTCATATTAATAGATGTATCGCTAGTTCTTGTAGCGGTAACCTTAAAAAAATCACCTTTCATGTTTACATTTGAAGATACAATCATATTACCTTTAATATGTAATGTTGATTCTGGTTTATTAAATCCAGATCCCATTGCAATACCTCCTTGCATTCCACTTGTAGTGTTTTTAGCTAAATTTTGATCTATTGTACCATCTGATATATCACCAAAAACATCATCACCATCAAAAATAGCCATTCTTTGATTACCATTTGTATAAAAACGCAACACATCTTCATCTTCTAATGTTGAATCTTGAGTAATATATGTATCTCTATCTTCATCAATTACACCTCCAATAATATTCCATACACCATCATATGTTTCAAATAATTTTACTTCATTATTATATCTAAACATACCAACTATAGGATTACTAGGTCTTTGAGAATCATTACCAGAAGGAATTAATAATGCATCATTGGTATTTATATCTAAAGAACATCGTGGTGCATTAGTATTTATACCAATTCTAATTGTATCAGCGGATCCTTGAGAGTTTACAAATAATGCATTATTGCCAACATTTAAATTTCCACCAACATTAAGATTTTTTTGTATACCCATTCCACCCTTAACTATAAAACCACCAGTATCTGTTCCGGTACTATCTGATTCAGAAAGTACTAATAAATTTTTAGTAATATCCATATTTCCGGTAATAGCTACATTAGATTTAATATTGAATACTTCATTATTTCCATATGATTCAATGTTTTTAATTTTAATTGAACCAGCATTTATTGCTACAGCCGACATATATATTTATTGCATAAAAAAAAACTAGATTAATTCAAAATCTTATTCATAATTTTATTAATGTTCTTATTCATAATTTACTATATACATAGATTGATATATTATGGAAAACATTATTCCTATAAAACTATTATTATTATTTACTATTAAAAATAATTCAAACCCTACTGATAAAATATATAATGAAAACAATATTAAATTATTAGTAATGTAATCCTTATTTTTATAAATAAGTGCTACACCAGTTGCAATACACATTAATCCAAATATAAAACTAAATATATTTGAAATTGTATTAGAACTAAATAATATATATAAATTAAAAATAAAACCTAATAAAAAAGCACATCTACTTACATTTATTCTATCATCATCTGATATATTTATTTCTAATTTATATCTATCACTATCTACTTGACTTTCATTCACTAAATTTGTTAAACTATCGTCCATATATATATCATTATTTACATATTTAAGTAGATTATTTATTTTAAGTTTTGTTTATTAAATAAATTTTTTATTTAATTAAAATTGATTTTTATATAATATTACATAATTTATAAAATGAACGCAGTAATTATTTCAGAATTAAATAAGCTAATCAGTACATTACTTTATGAAAAACCGCCTAGTTTTTCATTCAAAGTAAATACATTCAAAAAAACTATTAATATTATTACAGAATTAGATTTTGAAATTAAAGACGCTCAACAATTAAAATCTATTAAGGGGATTGGTAAGGGTACAATAGATAGAATTCAAGAAATTTTAAATACTGGTAATTTGAAAGAAAATAAAACAGTATCACAAACTCAAACTAACATTGACGATTTTAATAAGCTTCAAACCATTACTGGAATTGGTCCAGCTAAAGCCAGACAATTAATTGAAAAAAAAATAAATTTTGATGATCTTATTAATAATCCAACTGAAACTATATTAGATGAACTTACACATCATCAATTAATTGGTATTAAGTATTATAATGATATATTAAAAAAAATTGATAGACATATTATTTGTAATATTGAAGAATATTTAAATAAATTTGATTTCACATTTAATATTTGTGGTTCATATAGAAGAGGTAATGAAACCTCTGGAGATATTGATATTTTAATTCTAAAAAAAGATAAAACATTGAAAGATATTGTTAAAATATTAACTAAACATAAATTTATTATTGATAATCTAACAGAATGTGGTGAAACTAAATATATGGGTATATGTAAAACACCTACATCCCATCCAATGCGTATTGATATACGATTAATCTCTAAGGAATCATATCCATTTGCATTACTTTATTTTACTGGTAGCAAGAAAACAAATACATATATGAGAAATATCGCCATTAAATGGGGCTATAAATTAAGTGAATATGGATTACATGATAAGACTAATAATACAATACCATTAGAATCTGAAAAATCCATTTTTGAATTTCTACAATTACCATATTTAACACCAGAAAAACGATAAAAACGATAAAAAATTTAAAATAGATTAAATAAAAAAAAAATCTATCCAGTTTTCTAACTACATCATTCAAATATATTATTTTTTATATCATATATATCTTGTACATATTACATATAAATAATATTATATTCTATTCTATCATTAAATCTAATTTTTTTATTTTTAATCTGATCTATACTCTCTAATCGGTTGCTATACTCTCTAATCGGTTGCTATACTCTCTAATCGGTTGCTATACTCTCTAATCGGTTGCTATACTCTCTAATCGGTTGCTATACTCTCTAATCGGTT
>Ga0114995_10002868_pt1 | contig 11847 bp, 8 predicted proteins | sample ArcticOcean_MG_C_11_FD_87038 | JGI IMG/M metagenome (GOLD analysis project Ga0114995, IMG submission 87038) | Marine microbial communities from western Arctic Ocean - ArcticOcean_MG_CB2_154 | ecosystem: Environmental > Aquatic > Marine > Oceanic | place: Arctic Ocean: Canada Basin | collected... | reverse complement strand
TGGTCATTTGGGTCATAACAAAGATTCCCATAAATGTTGATGGTTACAAAACTGATAAAACGACAACAAGATGCCAAAATTAATACCAGCATCATTGCGCAAAATCTACACTACTCGGACAACCAACATCACGACAAACATCATCACCCTTTTTTGCCGACCTTTGCGCTCTCCCACGCAACTTACGGCGATGTTGAGGGCTAAAATTCTGATTGCATTTTCCTACAAATAGGAATACTGAACCCCCGCGTGATGGCGAGACCAAGCGGCTAAACCGTCACGCTATTGTAAGGAAAATGCCAAGGAACCCATAAACAACGGTCCGAGCAGTCTTGAAATTGGCCATTGTGTCCACCGAAGACATTGATCCTATCGCTGTTTGCAGGCTCCTTCAGTTGTCAGAAACCCTGAAGAAAAATGAGTTAGGGAGTCAAAACAGTGACATTACGCATCAAGTCAGCCATTACTGATTGTTCACTATCCACCCCTTTTCTTGTAATTGATCAGGAACGGGCAGCTGAAAATTATCGCACTTTCAGCGATAATTTTAAGAATGTTCAGGTTTTTTATGCTGTTAAAGCAAACCCTCATTCTGATGTGCTGTCTAGATTGGTATCAGAAGGTGCATCATTCGACTGCGCTTCTTTAAACGAAATTCTTATGGTTATTGAGTGCGGTGGAGAGATAGAGAAAATCTCGTTTGGCTCCACAATAAAAAAGTCATCTGATATCGCCAAAGCTTTCCAGTTGGGCGTCCGACACTTTGCATTCGATGCCCTTGAGGAATTGGATAAAATTGCAAAATACGCGCCAGATTCCAACGTAATGTGTCGAATTTTAGTTAACGACCTAGGAAAAGGCTCTGAGTGGCCGCTAAGCCGAAAATTTGGCTGTGATGCCATTATGGCGATAGAGTTGCTGGCCAAGGCTACAACTATCGGCCTCAAGCCAAGAGGAGTATCATTTCACGTAGGCTCGCAACAACTTAGCGTCTCAGCCTGGGATGCAGCAATTGCGCAAGCCAAATATATTTTTGATGAATCATCATCTCAAGACGTAAAATTAGACACTTTGAATTTAGGGGGCGGCTTCCCTACTAATTTCGGTAATGGAAGCCCTCCAGAATTGCGGCTGTACGCCCAAGAAATTCAAAACTCGTTAACCAAACATTTTGATAATGAAATCCCAAAGCTCATAGCGGAACCTGGAAGAGCTATTGTGGGCGACGCTGGTTTAATAGTTGGCGAGGTCATTTTAGTTGCGAGAAAAAGTAAAACTGACAGCTATCGTTGGATTTTTCTTGACGTAGGTCGTTTTAACGGTCTGGCAGAAACTGAAGGTGAGGCAATCAAGTACCACATCTCGGTTCCGGGGCTAGAGAACGAAATATGTGAAAAAGCAATTATAGCTGGTCCAACTTGCGACTCCGTTGACACCCTATACGAACGTGCTCCAGTTGAAATGCCCATTAACTTGCGATCTGGAGACAAAGTGTGGGTGCACGCGACTGGCGCTTACACATCAACTTATTCCTCAGTTGGGTTCAATGGTTTTACGCCCTTGAATGTCTATTCAGTAGAAGAGGTAATTCGCTCAAAATACTCACTCCTAGAAACCGGCTAAATATGCCGTTTAACGCTGCCAGAAAGGCAAAATTAAATTCAAATTGCAATGGCACAGTAAGCCTAAAATGTACAATATAATCTGGGCTATCGCAATCAATCCAAAAGCTTGGCAAACCATAAATATTCTATGGTTTACACTATGCGCCATTACCGGTATAACCGCGGCGGCTTCGCGCCACTTTAGCTTTTGCTAGGGCTTTACGCACATCTTTATCAAGCAAGAGGATCCTTTCATGCTTACAAATGCAATTCTGCCGATCACCTTTGGTGCATTCGGTATGATCGCTGCCTTGTTGATTTACGCCAATATTATCAAATCACCAGCTGGCGAAGGCAGAGTCAAAGAAATTGCCGATGAAATTCATCTCGGCGCAATGGTCTTCATGGCCAGCGAATACAAGCGTTTGGCAATTTTCTGCCTTATCTGTATTATCGCTCTTTATGCCAGCCTGGGTGCTGACACGGCCATTTCATTCACGCTCGGCGCGCTTTGTTCTGGTACAGCTGGTTACATTGGTATGTATTCAGCAACCAAGGCAAATGTCAGAACCGCCGTTGCCGCAAATACAAGAGGTGCAGCCGCTGCCCTGAACATTGCCTTTTTTGGCGGTTCGATCATGGGTCTTACAGTGGCGTCGATGGGTCTTCTTGGCATTGGCACACTTTACTTCTTCATGGGCGGCACTGCGCATGGCATCGAAGCTATCGAGGGTTTTGCAATGGGTGGCTCATCAGTTGCCCTGTTTAGCCGGGTTGGTGGTGGCATCTTTACCAAAAGCGCCGATGTGGGCGCCGACCTTGTCGGTAAGGTTGAAGCAGGCATTCCTGAAGATGATCCTCGTAACCCAGCGGTTATCGCCGATAATGTTGGTGACAACGTTGGTGACGTCGCCGGTATGGGTTCAGACATTTTCGAATCATATTGTGGTGCGATGATTGCATCGATCGCTCTTGCAGCTTCAATGTCACTAGAAAACATCGCCCGCCTCGGTGGTAATCAGGAAGTTCTTCAATTCATGCCTTTGGCGCTTGCGTCACTTGGCCTGCTTTGTTCGCTTGCTGGCATTTTTGCGGTGAAGCTATTCTCAAACAAAAGCGCCGATGTTGCCTTGCGCTTTGGTACAATCGGTTCGGCCATTATCTTTATCGGCGGTGCCTATTTCCTCGTCCAAGCCATGGGCGGTGCCAATGGTATTTGGGTCGCTGTTCTGGTTGGTGCGATCGGCGGTATTGTCGTTGGTCTTGTTACCGAATATTACACTGGCGGTGCGCCGGTTCGTAAAATTGCGAAAGACGGTGAAACTGGGCCAGCAACTGTAATGATTTCAGGTTTGGCCACAGGCATGCAGTCGGTTGCCATTCCGGCTCTGACCATTGCTGCCATCATCTATTGCGCCAATGCGGCCGCTGGCCTTTACGGTGTTGGTCTTGCTGCTGTTGGCATGTTGTCAACTGTTGGGATCACCATGGCGATTGATGCCTATGGCCCCGTTGCCGATAATGCTGGTGGTATCGCCGAAATGGCAAAAATGGGTAAGGAAACTCGTGAAATCACTGACTCACTGGACGAAGTTGGCAACTCAACTGCGGCGATTGGTAAAGGCTTTGCCATCAGTGCTGCGGCGCTTGCTGCGCTAGCACTGATCAGTGCCTATATTGCCAAGATCAGCAATGGTGATCCAGATTTCGTTCTTGCGATCAATGACCCGATGGTTCTTTGCGGCATGTTCATTGGCGGCATCTTCCCATTCCTTGTCAGCGCAATGACAATGACTGCGGTTGGTGATGCAGCGTTTGACATGATCGTCGAAGTTCGTCGTCAGTTCAAAGAAATCCCAGGCCTTCTTGAAGGGACAGCCAAGCCAGATACAGCACGTTGTATTGACATTGCGACACGCGCTGCGCTTCGCAAGATGATCCTTCCGGGATCAATGGCTGTGTTAGCACCTGTTGTTATTGGCTTTGGTCTTGGACCAAAGGCACTTGGCGGCACGCTTGCTGGTGCATTGGTTTGCTGTGTGATGATGGCACTGATGATGGCCAATGCTGGTGGCGCTTGGGACAATGCAAAGAAATATGTCGAAAAGGGAAACCTTGGCGGCAAAGGTTCTGACGTCCATAAGGCGGTCGTTGTTGGCGATACAGTTGGTGACCCGCTGAAAGACACTTCAGGCCCTGCAATGAACATCCTGATCAATGTGATGGCCATTGTTAGCCTTGTGATTGCACCGCTTCTGGTGTGATCGCCTTAGATAAGTAAAACATCAAACCAGCCCTGGCAACAGGGCTGGTTTTTTAAGGGCGCGATTGAGATGCAGTGCGGTGGCGGCACCGCCCCTAAGCTAAATGATCCGGCACAACAGCGCGCCAGACCTAGGACACCCCCCTCACATCACCGTGCATCGCGTGCACAACCGTGCGGCTTTGGCATAGCGCCGGCAAATAATAACGCCAACAAACCCCCATGACGCTCAATCTTATGAGGTCCAATCTTATGAAACCACGAGATGCTGCCACTGGCCAAGCACCAGCCGATAGACACCGGCAGGCAGACACATCAGCGGATAGGCATATGACCTTAAAAAACTGGCTAAAAGCCGGTTTTAATATCTGTTATCGCCGCGGTGATACGGCTTGCCTATATTCGGCTTAATGCTGATGGCCGTAATAAATGCTTACTGTATGTTTGGCTTCAGCGAAAAACAGCCAGCGTTCAACAAACACGCCGGCCATATGAAGCAACAAAGCCAGCCCAATGCCCATGGCCGAACCGCCATCCATAATCACCAAAAGACATGGCAAACCGCCACCAAGACCAAGTGCGACCAGCCGCAAACGGCTGGCATGTTTACGCGCAATGACAAAGCCCATTTCATGCTGAAGATAATTTTCTGACGTATGCGGCGGCATAATGCTTCGCACCTCGCCAAGCCCCACAAGACCCGTTGCCGACGCGAGCGTGCTTCCTGATCCATTGGCACCAGCAATCTGCCACCAAACAAGCTTAACCCCCCATGCAGAGGCCAGCGCCAGCAATACCGCCAGTTCAAAAGCGTCGCTTTGACCCTGACCTAAAAAGGCCTGAAGCCACAATATCGCCAAAAGACCACCAGCCGCAGCAAACATCAAATAGCAGATCGGCGTCAACGGGTGATGCCAACGCGCCACAGTTTTCAATGATGCATAAATCATCGAGGTGGCATAGACCGTTACCGCCATCAGCAAGGCTGCAGCAATATTCGCCCATAATGGCGGCGTCCCAATGGCAAAAACATGCCATCCCCAACCCGCAAGCGCCAACATCGCCAGCACCGCCAGCACGCCTTCGCGTGACAGCCAGCTACTGCGCCACTGGCTAAGCGCGCGCCAAGCACGTTCAGGATGCCCAAGATGCAAAGTCGAGCTAAGCAGCCCCGCACCGATGAGCAGCATTACCAGACCGCCAACGCCAAAAATCTGTTGCGGGTGAACAAGATCGATAAACCCAAGAACCACCCAGGCGGCAAGGCCAAAGCCAAGACCAGAAATCGACGTAAAGAAAATAATTGACCAGGCAGGACGCATCTTACTTACCCCAGCTTTTCCAAAGTTGAATCGACCCATTTCCAGAAACCAGACGGCGTTGCCTCATCGGCCATTGCCAATAGTGACATCGGGGTATCATTTGCCGCACGGCGCGGCCGCGGTGGCAGATATTTATTCACCGGCTTGGTGTTTTGCTCGGGCATCAAATCGAACCCGCTACGCGCGGCGACAAGCAGGCTGACTTCCGAATTCGGATCACCAAGATCGCCATAGTGACGCGCATTTGTCGGACAGGTGCGAACACAAGCTGGCACCTGATCCTCGCTTGGTAGATTTTCGTTATAAATCCGGTCAACGCAAAGGGTGCATTTTTTCATTACCCCTTCGGCCGGATCCATTTCACGCGCACCATAAGGACATGACCAAGCACAAAGACCGCAGCCAATGCACCAATCTTCATTCACCAGAACAATGCCATCTTCACTTCGTTTGAACGAGGCACCTGTTGGGCAGACGGTAACACAAGGCGCGTCTTCGCAATGAAGGCACGATTTCGGAAAATGCACAACCTTGGCATCGGCACCTGTCCCAGCCTCAAAAGTATGAACGCGGTTTAGCCATGCCCCACTTGGCTGGGCGCCATAGGCATCCGAGTCAGACAGGGGCGCACCATAGCCCGATGTATTCCATTCTTTGCAATTCACCACACAAGCCTGACAACCAACACAGATATCCAGGTCGATGACAAGGCCAAGCTTAATGGCCGATGGTTCAGGTAAACTCGTCATATCACTGGCCTTTCTTTGATTTTTTGGTGGCCGATTTGGTCCATTCAAGACCATAACGAAGCATGGCTTCGGGTTTGGTTAGGCCGGGCGGTGATGCAATCTGATCAAATTGTGGGGCAACCTCGGCAGGCTCATCCTCTGCCGCAGCCTCGATTTTGACGCGCAAATCAAACCATGCGGCCTGTCCGGTAATCGGATCCGAATTTGCCCAGCGCATGCCATCGCCTTTTGGTGGCAGCAATTCGTGAATCAGATGATTCAGCAAAAAGCCCTTTTTGACCTCAGGCGCATCGGCATCCAATTGCCACGCGCCTTTGCGTTTGCCAATCGCATTCCATGTCCAGATCGTATGTTCATTGACGCCTTCCATGACGGCCACTGGAACCCGAATTTTTCCATGATGCGACGTCACCCAAATCCAATCGCCTTCGCCAACACCAATCTTGGTGGCAAGCGTTTGCGAAAGAAACATCGGGTTATGACCATGAATTTGCCGCAACCATGGATTTTGCGATCCCCATGAATGATACATGGCCATTGGCCGTTGGGTCAGCGCATGAATCGGGAATTCATCCTCATCAATGGCACTGCCTTCAAATGGCGGGTACCAGCTTGGCAATGGGGTAAAACATTGTTTAACCCGCGCCCGCAAATGTTCGGGCGGTTGAACGTTACCATGCCCTTCGGCGGCAAGACGGAATTTTTGCAACACTTCAGAATAGATCTGGAAATCATATGGCTGTGGGCTGTCGAAAAAGCCCATTTCAACGGCAAAATCCTGATAGGCCACATTTGCCATCTTATAATATTTCGCCGCATCTGGAATTTCAGTATGCCAGAAACCACCATTTTCGATATAGGCATCAAGCTGCGCCGGATTGGGTGATCCGCGCCCTTCAGCCTTGCCATTTTCACCACGGAAACCGGCCAATGGACCAATCCCCGGCTTGCGCTCATGATTGACGATATAATCACCATAATCGGCATATTTTGCGCTACCATCTTCATTCACCATACCGGGCAGCCCAAGCCGCGCGCCGATATCAAGAAGTACCGATTGGAATCCGCGCACATCACGATCAGGCGGCAATACCGGCCAGCGAATGGCATCGGCAACACCATCAGCCTCGCAGATCGGCCGATCAAGAAGCGAAATCGCATCATGCCGTTCAAGATAGGTTGTGTCGGGAAGAATCAGATCAGCATAGGCAACCATTTCCGATTGATAAGCATCGGAATAGATGATTTTTGGAATCTTATATTCGCCGGTTTCGTCATCTTTTGCAGTTAGCATTTCCATGACGCCGCGCGTATTCATTGATGAATTCCACGCCATATTGGCCATATACATGAACAATACATCCACCGGATAAGGATCACCGGCAACGGCGTTTGAAATCACCATATGCATCAGGCCATGCGCCGACATTGGCGCATCCCAGCTAAAGGCCTTGTCGATCCGCTGCGGTGCACCATCTTTGCCAATGATTAAATCATCAGGCCCCAGAACATAGCCAAGCGGTGCACCAGCCATCGGCTTGCCGGGTGTAACCTGATCGGGCCTGCCTGCCGGTTTTGGATGAGCTTCGGCTGGTTTCGGATAAGGCGGCTTAAAGCGGAAACCGCCGGGCACTTCAACCGACCCCAGAATCAACTGTAACACATGAAGCGCGCGGCAGGTCTGAAACCCGTTTGAATGCGCCGAGATACCACGCATTGCATGCATTGAAACCGGACGGCCAATCATCGTTTCATGATGTTCGCCCTTCCAGTCAGTCCAAGGCTGGTTAATCACAATTTCCTTGGCAAAGGCGGCCTCGGCCAGATCGGCCGCAAGCTGGCGAATACGCGCTGCCGGAATGCCAACCTTGCCAGCAATCACATCGGGATTATAGGCATCATCAAGATAGGCTTCGGCCATCAACATGAATGATGGTACGGCAATCGCGCCATTATCCAGCTTGACCTCACCTTGCAATTGGGCCGCAACACTGCGGCTATTACTGGCAACCAGCTTGCCACTGTTGCGATCAAGAATCTGCGGCTTGCCATCATCATCACGAAGGAACAACCCATCATCGGCTGCTCCCGGATTGCGGATAACCAGCCATGGCGCATTGGTATAGCGGCGCAGATAATCAACATCAATATTGCCCGACTGCATCAATTCGCGAATGAGTGACAGGATCAACAACCCGTCAGTTCCCGGCGTGACACCGTACCAATCATCGGAAATCGCGGCATAGCCCGTCTGCACCGGATTGACCGACACCACCCGCTTGCCACGGTTTTTCAATTTGCCAAGACCCATTTTGATGGGGTTTGAATCATGATCCTCGGCAACGCCGAACAAAACGAACATTTCGGTCAGGTCCCAATCGGGCGAACCAAATTCCCAGAAAGCGCCGCCGATCGTGTAAATTCCACCAGCCGCCATATTGACCGAACAAAAGCCACCATGCGCGGCAAAATTTGGCGTGCCAACCTGCTGTGCCCACCAACCGGTCAGGGCTTGTGATTGGTCACGGCCAGTAAAAAAGGCCAGTTTTTTTGGATCGGTTTCGCGGATTGGGGCAAGCCAGCCAGTCGCTGTTGTCAGCGCCTCTTCCCAGCTAATTTCTTCAAATTGGCCGCTGCCGCGCGGGCCAACACGCTTGAGCGGGCTTCGCAATCTTGCTGGCGAATAATGCTGCATAATGCCAGCCGACCCCTTGGCGCATAAAACGCCCTTATTCACCGGATGGTCTCGGTTGCCCTCGATATAGCGGACTTTGCCATCACGAAGATGAACATCAATACCGCAGCGGCATGCGCACATATAGCATGTGGTTTTTTTAACCTCATCCGCGACTTTCGGCGAACGCTCGACAATTGGTTCAACACTCATATTTTCGCTCCACAAAATCAGCCGTCGTCGCGACCGGCAATTGCCGCCAATGCCAAAGATGCTAACCGCGCGGCGGGCGGATCAGACCGGCTTGTCAAAATAATCGGGATTGCCCCGCCAAGAACCAGCCCAGCCGCAAGACCACCACCAAACCAGACAAGTGATTTAAACAGGATGTTACCCGACACGATATCCGGCACAACAAGACCATCTGCCATGCCGGCAACCGGCCCATCAACGCCCTTGATGGCAACCGCCTTTGGCGATACCGCCAAATCAAATGATAGCGGGCCAGCAAAATCAGCATTGGCATCAATGGCGCTTGCCCGCAAGGCAATTTCGGCCGCTTCGCCGCTTGATGGCATTGCTGGTAAAACTGACTCCGTGGCCGATAAAACGGCAACACGAGGCCGCGACTGGCCTAGGCGGCGGCTCATTTCGGCCATATGCAAGGCCGCTTCGACGCGTGTTTCGATATCAGGGACAACATTGACCGCAGCATCGCTAATCATCAAAGGGCGACCACCTGCTGGCGGCAGCATGGCAAATAAATGCACCAGCCGTTTGCCGGTGCGGAGGCCAGCGGCGCGTTTCACAATGCCACCCATAAACACATCGGTGTGAAGCTGACCCTTAGCAAGACCGGCAACCCGCCCTTCGCCAAAAAGCGCAATCGCCGCAGCAATCGCCCCGTCCTCGCCTTCGGCCGGTATGATTTCAACACCATCAAGATCCCAACCAATGGCAGCCGCATCTTGTTTAATGATATCAGCCTCACCAATAAGGATCGGCACTGCCAATTTTGCCACCACGGCGGCGCGTGCCGTTTCCAATGTTGCTTCGCCAATGGCGCGCACAAATCCAAATGGTTTTGGTGCAGATGACGCAGCCAGATCCAGCAGTTCCGGCGGACAGTCCATATCACCTGTGGCCAGAAAACGGCTTGCTGTTGGGCTGGAAGTTTCAGCGCGGTTTGTCATTCTATTCCCATTTAAATCGCCTGCAAAACAGGCATAAATTTTTATCCAGCGACATCGTCTTTTTGGATTTTACAAGATCAAGATTCGACAAGCGGTGCTGGACGAACAGCGCAATGCCTGCCGGCCATTTCTGTATGCCATATTCGCCGCCAATCTTAAAGCGCCGATTAGAACCAGATCACGCTAATTCTGGTACCAGTTGCGCAGATTCATATTGCGGCGGCGCAGGCGCTTGCTAATCAGGGTTTTAATTTTCGCATGCTTGCCGCAAGCCGCGCAATGCCTTCGGGAATACGATCTGTCGAAATTGCCGAATAGGAAAGACGGAAATAATTAAGCGGCGATGTATCACGATCGAAAAACACATCACCAGCCTCGATCAACACACCATCTTGCTTGGCACATTCTGCCAAAATACGCGAATCAAGCCAATCAGGGCCGCTGACCCAAAAGCTGGTTCCACCAAAATGCGCGGCGCTATGCGAAAACAGCCCTTCAGCATCAATTGCGGTTTGCAACACCCGCCTGCGTTCGGCCAGATGGCGGCGAAGGCGGCGAATTTGCGCATCATAATGGCCAAGTGCCATAAAATAGGCCAGCGTACGCTGCGCATGGCCGGGCGGGTGCCGTAAAATCAAATGGCGAAGCGCGCGCGCTTGCTGGATCAACTCTTCAGGTGCCACCATATAGCCAAGCCTTAATCCGGGAAAAACCGATTTTGACAAGCTGCCAACATAGATCACGCGGCCATCCGTATCTTGCGCTTTTAGCGCCGGCGTTGGCGATTCCAGAAAATTCATTTCAAATTCGTAATCATCTTCGATAATCAGTAAATCATGCTGCGCCGCCGTATCGAGCAATTGCCGCCGGCGCGATGGTGACATGGTATGTGTTGTCGGACATTGATGTGACGGGGTAATAAAAACCGAATCCGCATGGCGAAGCACATCTTCATCAAGAATCAACCCGCCTGAATCGACTGGCAAGGCGGTGATTGATTGGGTTCGCTGTAATAAAATATCACGCAGATCAGGATAAAACGGACTTTCGATCACCACATGTTTGGATGCATCAACAAGCAATTGGGCAACAAGATAAAGCGCATTTTGCGCGCCCATTGTTACCAAAATCTGTTCGGGTCGTGCCTTAATCCCCCGCCGTGGCAAGCTTCGTGAACAGATATAATTGACCAGCATAGGATCATCATGCTGGCCAAAATCGCCAACCATCGAGCTGAAATTACGCATGCCCAGCGCCTGACGCGCACAATCACGCCATTCAGAATGTGAAAACAGTTCATCATCCACCTGGCCATAAACAAACGGATAGCGATATTCGCGCCAATTGACTGGCTTTTGCACCGGCCGGATATAGCTGCAAGATTGCACCAGCTTGGTATCCCAATCAATTTTGCCATTCGCGGAGTCACCATTTCCCGCAGGGTTGGGCTGATCACCCCATTGATGATCACCTAGTTGCTGATCACGCAATTGCTGGGCACCAGGTGTATCGACAAGCCGTGTCGTTGGCGCATCTTCACTGACAACATAACCAGACCGTTCCCGCGGCTGTAAATAGCCCGTATCGACAAGCGCCTGATAGGCAAAAATCACTGTATTGCGTGATACTTTTAGCTGCTGCGACAACATCCGGCTTGATGGCAATTTGTCACCCGGCAAAATTAAATGATTGAGAATCAATTCAACAATTGATTGCCTTATCTGCGCCTGAAGGCTGATCCCTGATGACGGATCCAACGCAATTGTCAGATTTTCATTCATGAAAACACCCTTATTCTGTCAATTTTCACAATGCCCGCCCATTTCATCGGCAATGGCAACATGGTTCCAAGCTGAGACCATGATAACTGGTACCAATCAATGCCGCAACTGGTTCCATAGACAAGGCTTGCTGTGAATAATGGCTTTTGTCAGACTGTATCTATAGTCATCAGAATGTTTCGGGCTATTTACGCCTTTGAACATTGCCGAATACATTGCATTTTCAATTATCACGAGAAGTGATACACCGAGTTAGAAAGT
>Ga0114995_10002864_pt1 | contig 11853 bp, 21 predicted proteins | sample ArcticOcean_MG_C_11_FD_87038 | JGI IMG/M metagenome (GOLD analysis project Ga0114995, IMG submission 87038) | Marine microbial communities from western Arctic Ocean - ArcticOcean_MG_CB2_154 | ecosystem: Environmental > Aquatic > Marine > Oceanic | place: Arctic Ocean: Canada Basin | collected... | reverse complement strand
CCTGTTTATTATCATGCATAGCACCAAAATTTAACCACTCTCCTAAATCAAGAACCTGTGGTGTACCATGCACATTCTTTTGTAGCCATTTGTATATTTTAAGTAGTGCCGTGCTACCGCTTCGTGGATGGGAATATATTATCATACTAAAATCTTAGATACTTTTCTGCTATATCTGGATAGTGTTCTAGTATATAATCGTTAAGATGTGCTGTTGCTTTTTCACCATTAGTAAAGTAATTGACTAAGTCTGTAGTATAAGGCATTGGGTATTGTCTAATTGGTACTTTATCAAAGTAGTCGTGTAAGTCGTAGTCTACATTATCAATTGTAATGCTTTGTGTGTTAAACAAATCGTCTTTGGTTATTACGTTATTACATACATTATTTTTTATAATGTCGTAGCATCTAGCATAACATATAATTCGAGACTTCATAAAGTTTGGATTTAGTGCTATATTTGGTTGAGGCTCTACCGGCTCTCTTTTATTCTGATAGTTATGTATATTACCGCTGTAACTATATTTTAATAGTATACCTTGTGATAACAAAGATCGTTTTACATCATTTGATATGAGAACACAATCATTACTTCTAACAGTAGGATCGCCGAATATTTTAGGTATGTCTGGATAGAATGGTTCAGCCCATTTTTTAAAGAATTCTTTATATCCAGGAAAGACTTTTGCAACATACGAAACATTATGTTCTACCAACAAGTTAATAAAATGCATTCTTAACTTTTGCTGTAATATCATAGCTGGAAATAATTCATCTTTATTAAATGTTTTAGTGACTTCTTTTAAAGGGTGTCCAATTGGATCGCCATGCGGTATTGCTTTACCAACACCAGGAAACATATCAATGAGATGTTTAAGAAAATCTGGACTATCAAAGGGTAAATCAAAGACTCTTTGATCTATCTCGCAGTGAGTGTGCTCCTTAGGAGTATCTTCTCCGTTGTGTACAAAGTGTTGAACTAATGGTTGCCAAAAAGGTCGCCAACAATGATATAACTCTTTGCCTTGAAGGTCTTTTGGAAGAGCCTTTACCCTATTTTTACTTCCCTGTTGTACGTTCAGTAAAGCAGTTGAATTAAGCATACCATCATGTAACGTACCAATGTTTAAAAACTCTCCTAAGTCAAGTGTATTTTTATTATGGTATGTTTTGTTAATCCATTTGTATATCTTGAGTAGTGCTGTACTACCACTTCTAGGATGTGTAAATATCATCATTTAAATTTTATTCCGTATTTCTCTACTATGTCTGGATATCTAGATGTTACAATATCTTTAACTTGCTTACTTATCTCTGCAGAGTTACTATGGTAATCTTCTATTGGATTTGAATAAGGTATAGGAATTTCTTTATAGGTATCTCTCTGTTGATACTCGTCAAAAGATATAACTTTACCTTTGTGTGAGACTGCATTGTCTTTGAATAATTGTGTGTTTGTAATTACATCTGCATCTGGTGCGTTGTGTCTTAGCTCATGATATAAAGACAGTATTGCTCCTAGTCTGTTTCTTACTGAAACTTGCTTTATCTCAGGAGGATTAATATCTGGTACTAGTGGCTCATAATCTATTGCTTGAAAGTTATGTGCTCTTGCTTTTAGTTTGTAGTTGTTTAGCAATGCTCCGCTTATTACACTCCTTGCAGGATTAGTTGCTAGAAGAAAAATATGATCGTATTTTTTAAAGTCAAAACAATCGTCTAACAATGGAGGATATCTTAACAGCTCAGGTTGCGGGTCTGCTCCAATAAGTCCTATCTCATAGTACTTGCTTCCTTTATCTATAAAATGGCTAGTTCCATTACGCAGAAAATGTTTACATGTAAAAGGTATTTTGTTGTCATGTAAAAAGTCTAGATACTTTACTCTTGCTATAAGTTGTTCTGAAATTATACTACGCCAGTTGCTTTGTGTGAATAGTATTTCTTTTTTAATCATTGGTGACTTCCAACGATCTTTTAAATAATCATTAATTGAATTCTGCCAGTTATTGTCTACTGGTATGTCGTATACTTTTTCATCTAGTACATTTAGATTCCACAGAAAAGGTTCTTTGTTTTTGCCAATTACAAAATGTTGTATAACAGGAAATGTATTAAAGTGCCAGCCATTATTGTTGCCGTCTCCATTAGATCCGTAGTTTAAAAACTCTGCAAGTCTTGTTCCAACTCCGCCTTTGTATTGTGGATTAATTGCATAATGTAGCATTCTACAAAATGCACTACTACCGCTTCTTGGATGGGAAATCACTATCATGCAGTTACTTATTTCTTAAAGTTCTGACGATTCCATAAGCTAGTAATACACCTGCAAAAAGAATTAATGTAAACGCAATAGGACGTTCTACAAAGATCATAAACGATCCGTCGCTAAACATCATTGCTCGTCTAAAGTATTCTTCTAACATAGGACCTAGTATAAGTCCAAGCATCAAAGGTGCTACTTCTAGTTTTAACATTAAACATATGTAACCAGCAAAGCCAAGTACTGCTGTTATTACAATATCGTTTACGTTACTATTAATTGAGTAAATGCCAATACAACAGATTGCAATTATAATAGGATACAATGTGTTGTAAGGAATACGCAATACTGTAACCCATATCTTAATAAAAGGAATGTTTAGTATTACTAATAGTAAATTACCAAACAACATACTAATTGCTAAACCCCAAAACAGTTCTGGCTCTCTGCTAACAATATCTGGTCCGGGTACAATACCTGTTAATAGCAATGCACCAAGCATTAATGCCATTGTAGCATTTTCTGGAATGCCTAATGACAGTAATGGAATAAAGCCTGTTTGACTTGCGGCATTGTTTGCTGACTCAGGAGCGGCAACTCCTTCAATAGCACCTTCTCCATAATCAGCATCTTTATTACCATAACGTTTATCAATAGCATAGGCGGCATAAGAACTAATAGTACTTGAGCCTCCTGGTATTAGTCCAAGGAAAGATCCAATAAAAGATCCTCTTATACTTGGTGGAATAATACGTTTGAATTCTTCTTTACTTGGGAATAGTTGAATTGTTCCTTTATATAGTTCCATTACATCATCTTTAGTTATGTTTTTAATGATCTCTGCAAATGCAAACAAACCAATAGCAACAATAGGAAACGATATACCGTCTTCTAGTTCATCAAAGAAAGCAAAACGTATTACACCTGTTTGTATGTCTGTTCCTATAGTTCCTATAAGCACACCAATAAAACACATGCCTAGTCCTTTAACAATATCTCCTGTTGTTAATATGCCTACACTTAAAAATCCCAAGGCGATTAATGCACAATACTCTGCAGGTCCAAACTTTAATGCAAGTACACTTAGCATAGGAGATAATGTTACAAGCAGTATTGTAGCAAACACACCGGCAATAAAAGAACTAAAGCCAGCCGCAAATATTGCAGGACCTGCTTTACCATTTTGTGTCATCTTGTGTCCGTCTATGCAAGTCATTACTGCACTAGACTCGCCTGGCGTGTTTAATAGGATTGCAGTTGTACTACCTCCGTATTGTGATCCGTAATATATTCCTGCTAACATTATAATACTTGGAATTGGTCCTAGTGCATATGTTACTGGCAATAGCATACTAATTGTAGCAGTAGGGCCTAGCCCTGGCAACACTCCTACAAGTGTTCCTAGTACAATTCCGTATATACAATACAGCCAAGTGTAATTAGAGAATACTGTTTCAAATCCTAAGTATACTAAATCCATAATGCTATACTCATTCCTAATCCGTATTTAAATAATAATAGCAATGCAATAATAAAGAGCCAACTTACTAGAAACCATTTAAGTTCATATTTCGGATTAAGTAATCCACTAGCACTCATTATTAATCCTAAAGCAGTTACGGCGCCAATATAAGGCCAAGCATACGACATGAATATAATTAGACACATAACAAATATAGGTCTTGCTAATTCAAAGTTAACTGTTTTCCAAAATTGTGTAGTAAAAGATCTTATAAATTGTATAAAGCCTAAACACATTAATCCAAAACTAATATAGAATGGAAACCATCCTGGACCCATTTCTTGTATGGTACCTGCTTCATAAAACAATGCTCCGTATATTCCAAAGAAACATCCTATTACAGAAAATACCATCCCAACTATAAAGTGTTCAACGTTACGGATTATCATACAATTATATAGCTAAGGATTTACATCATTATAAACCAGATATAAATATTTGTATGCACTTGAGTATAGCCATTGAACATGTAATTATTGTCTACAAATTAAATAACAATCCTGTTGCAAAGAAGTTTGCACACATAGCCAAACTAATGAAAGGGCAACCTGTTCCAGATTGGACTACATGGTGGCGTCCTAACTTAGCTGATTTAGATTTAAATGAAGAATGGGATAAACTAAAAGTACTTGCCAGTAAGTGTGGTTTACCTATATCTGATCTATACGATGCAAAAGTATTAAATGACTTACATCGTGACTTCCATGCAAACTGCGAACCTAGTAATAATGTAATGGTAGACTTGGCCTTAGTTAATACACAAATACATTTAGTAGAAAACATTGCTAAAATACAAGTAAAGAATACATGGACACCAAAGTTTGGTGCTTATCAATATAACTCTAGAATGCATCATCAATTACCATTAGACGATAGCGACTTTCAATACTTTAAAGAGTCAGACTATAGTAAATTACATATGGGATATAATACTGTAGGAAAGAATATTGGACATTGTGCCGCTGACAATGATATAGATACAGTAAAGAAAAATATGGTACGTCCACAAATACATGCTAGTTGTGAAATTATTGCTAATTTAAATAAGCCTAGTTGGATACCAGATAGCTATAAGCCTTGGCCAAACGATACTGTAAAAAACACAGACGAATGGATTCAAAAGAATAACTTACAAAGTTATATTGATATGAGTTTACCTTGGAATAAAGTTGGTTCGAGAACTGCTGAAATAGGTGACTTAGTTAATGACTTAACTGATGAAGAATTATCTTTTATTTTTAAGAAACAGAGTATTGATAATATACTAATTACAGATTAAAGGCGGAAACGGGTTACTAACTGTAACTGATAGTTCGCATGCATATTTTACTGCTTCGTTTTGTTCTAAGGAACAAAATACTGCTACTGAAATAATGACGCAGAATAATAGATATCCTATTGTTACTTTATTGATATAAGTTCGCAGGAACTGGGGTGATGCCATCTATAAGCCTTTGCATAATATCCTCTACCTCAGAAGTAGAGAGATAACGAAGTACATCGTCATCATTATTATATATGCCTGCAATCCTAACAAACTGACCCAGTTCGTCTAAGATGGCTACCTCGTATAGATGTTCTCTGTTAGGTTCTTGAACAACAGATAAATTAAACCCATTAATGTGCATGTTTGCTCTTGTTAATGGCAACCCATATTCATCTGGTATAAATTTTAACATACTAAATTCCAACGTCATCCTCCTTAATATAATGAAATGGTAATACTTGTGGCTTTACTCTGCCAATGTAATCCATATGTGCATCTGCTTCTTCTTTTGTTTCAAAAGTAGCAACAACTATCTCATCCTCAATTTTAGGAATATAGATAACATTAAACATCAGCACCCTCTTTCTTTTTTACTTCTTCTTCTAATTTACTAATAACATCTACAGCCATGTTTAATTGATCGCCTAGGAATCTAGTTAGTCCTAATATACTAGAACCTTTACCTCGCAATCCAGTCCAAAACTTTCTATAGTCACTTGGATCTCCACCCCTAGGAAAGTTATCAGCTTCCACTAATAGCTCTTGAAACTCTTTAATAACTTCTGCTTGTCGTTCTGCGTTCATTTGTTTATCCTTCTATAGTCATCATGAACTTTAAGTCTAATGTTTTTAATTTCGTGATCAGCTAAATCCAACCCATATTCTTCTCTAAAAGATTCTTTTACCTTTTCAATATACTCTTCTTTACTACCTGCTTCAAAGTTATTACCGCCAAACACAACTTCAACGTTACAGACGTATTCCTTTACGTTCTTTATTTCTTGAATATCTTTAAACATGAGCTCCTCCAAATAGTTTAAAATGATCGTTTAAATTAAATTGTTTTGTATCTATATGTTTGCCGTCATGTGTTTTAAAATTGCCGTCACAAACAAATGCCTTTTCGTATCTTCTCCAAAATTTATATATACTCGGTGTGCTACTTACTAAGCCATTCTTTCTTAATAATAAATCATTCTGCTTAGATAATAAACATGTAGGCATGTTACATGCTTGCCAAGGTGTAATATACTCGTCTATTAATAGATTCCTTATTGTGTTTACAGGAACCATATGTTCAAATATACCTTTTTCGATTCCTACTTGTTTATAGTGAGCACCAATAGACCCTTTAATGCTATATCCGTGATAACGTCTTAAGTTATGTTCTATCTCGTCACGGATAAGCCTAAGCACCTGTAAGTCGCTTTGAGGTACTGTACTCATTTCTGCTATTAATTTTGTTTGTTTATAATCAAATACTAATCTTTTAAGTCTAGATGTAATATACTTTGTTGTAGCATCATACGTTTCTGCACTTCTTTTAGTACGTTCGTATACAGGCTCTTCCCAAGTATCCATCTTCTTTTCATTTAACTTCATTTGCTACGCCAATTACCAATTATAACATAAGCTATAATACCGGCTACTAGTAAAAAAGAGATTATTGCTTGTAAATTTAAAGGTTCATCAACCAACATACTGCATCCATATCAACCATGCTACTATTAATCCAATTAAAGAATAAGCATAGCCTTCATTAAGGTTTGCTTTTAATGCATATATGCCTGCGACAAATGCCAATATTGCGATTATAGTAAACATGCTTGCTCCTATATTTTTATTATGTTAATACTATAACATATAAAGATCCATAAGTCAACCTTTTATTTGATTATCATTAAAATAGTTTACCTAGTTTAGATAATACCCAAACAAAAATGGGTGCAACTAATGCTTCTGCAAAGGTTAATTCATACCAACAAAGAAAGAAACTTGCAATCATTAATGTATATAATAGATATGTTTTCCAATTCCATAATATATAGAGAGCACCTTCCCAACTTAACATCTTTTTAGGCTTATCTGGTCCTATCTCATCTTTAGCATATAAGTGTGCATAGTCTTCTGGGCGGTCTCTTTTACATCTATATACCCAATAGATTGCAGGGACAAATATAATTAATAATCCTATTATAGAATATAGTGTTGTATCCGGCCCGTCATGCATCTTCTAAGTAATCTTCAACATCTTTAATACGATGCATATTAATAAAGATAGGTGTATCTTCACCTACCCAACTTCCAATTACATTATACTGAAAATGTTCTACTGCATCTTCTTCATTCATATCTTGTTGTATTAATACAGCAATACATTCTTCGTAATCATATATTGCTACTTGTTCTCTATTAAAGGCACTAATAGAACTACCTACGAATGCATTTTCAAATCCATCTGCTAACTTCATATTACATATCCTATAATTGGTACAGTTATTAATAAAAATAATACAACGTACCAAGTGTTAACTTTAAATGGTAGTAATGCTTCTTTACGTTTAGGGTCTAATTCTTTCTCATAATCAAATTCCATTACTTCCTCCGTTATTGTTATTCTTTCAGGTATTGGCATATTTATGGTCTCCTTATTAGTAATTATATACTAAATATATGTACGTTCATCCATACTAATAGGACGGAAGTAGGCACCTAGCCGAAGGAACGCATTCTTTGTAAAAGGAGGATGTGATATGGATTCATTTACACTATATCAATTTAAGAAACTTTATAAGAAGTATCGTTATGATATAATCAATAAAATCTTAATGTCGAGACGTCGATCTCATTACAGAACAATATAGATTTTGAATAAATTAAATATACAGGCGGTTTAGTTATCGCCTGTACCTTTGTGTACTTCGAAACGTTGTAACCCTCTACGGTCTCTAGCCCGATCCCATTGCCCTTTCCACTGTGTATAAAATTGTTTAATTACATTATATGTTTCTTGATAGTTAGGTGGTTTATCTGTTATAATAATTCCTGACTTGTTACACATTGCAGTAGCGCCTGCATGCATAGGATTGGTTTCGTCTAACTTGATTACAGGGTTATTTGCTTGTAGCTCGTCTATAATGTCTTCATAGTAATACTCAGCATCAAACGCCATTGAAGGAGTGCTAGTGCTACTTAAATTAAGTAAGTTTTGATTGGTATGTGTTAAGTACCAGAACTGAGCAAGTTCTGCTACTTCAGATAAATCCATTTCGCTATAATCAGGAAACTCATATATAGGTCTTGTCATTCCTGCTTTAGCATGCCAATGACTGTCGTCATTCTTTACTTCTAGTCCAACCTCTAGTTTTGTTTCTCTTAGATCTAATTCTAAATGCGACATTATAGTGTGTATAATATCTCTTCTCGCTAGTTTAATTCTATATACACTAGGATCGTTATAAAACAAATCATCTGATAGGGATTGCTGGAATAATCGCTTTTCAGTAGCATTAAAATAGTGTTCCCAGGAACGATTAAGCATTTGTTCTTCAGTCTCGCCATTTTGAGGTAAAAGTCTATCACCGGCGTAAGAGGATTTATTAATGAGACCAGTTATACGTCTAAAGGTTACATCTTTTTCTATAGGTGTAACCTGTTTATAAAGTACTTTGATTAACCAAGGATCGTCTGGTTGTGTTAATACATAACGTAAAAACATTCTTGCATTCTTTACTTTTTCATTTTTAAATTTATTAGTTGTATAGTTAAAAGGCTCAATCCATGTTCGCACAGGTTTTCCGTCGATGCCATCTTGATAATACTTTGCCCAAAGGTATGTCCATAATGCAGTACTGCCTGAACGTGCTTCGCTAATAATTAATACCTTATCTTTATTAGGTTTTACAATAGATCCCAAAGTTTATTTCCTTTATGCATATAAATTTTATTTATATTAGACTACTGCTTCACGTAAACCCATTCCTAAACGGGCTAACATTAATGCTTCTTTAAATGAATCTGGCAAGTAGTCGTCCATTTCTGCATCTAGTACTGGTACATAGCCTTTATTAACTTTGCTTTGTTTGGCTTTATATGCTGAATTAGGAACTGTATAGTTGTCAGCACGTTGTCGTTCTATATGTAAACGTGGAGCATGTACACGATGGAGATGCTCTATAAAACTCATAGTGCCTTTGGTCCTACCATAAAACACTATGCATTGTTCTGAGTTAATAACATAACCCCAAATCTTATCTGACTTTTTATCTTTATAATGATAACACTTTAAACAATCCACGACTGTAACCTCCCTGCTCTTGCAAATCTATTATGATAGTATAATAACACAGTTTATATACAAAGTCAACCTTTTAATACCATTCATATATACAGCCTAAAAAAATACTGTAGCAAAAAAAAATTCAATACAAATTCGGAGCGGTGCCGATAAGTATTTGTATGAAAAGATTAATAGATACACCACCTCGTAGAATCTTTACTTTTGGTTGTAGCTTTACAAGATACCGGTGGGGTACATGGGCTAATATAATAGGTGCAGAGTTTCCAAATGCAGAGTTCTATAACATAGGAAAGAGATCAGCAGGTAACCAATATATACACAATCTTGTTATGCAAACAGACGCAGTTTATGATTTTACCACAAATGATCTTGTTATGATACAATGGAGTAATCCGCATAGAGAAGATAGATTTGTAGAAGAGTGGATGTGTACAGGAAACATATACACACAAGATGTATATCCAAAAGACTTTGAATATGATTTCTTCAGCAAGTACGGAGCATATATAAGAGATTTTGCATTCGTTCACGGTACTCACAGTCTATTAAACAAAAAAACACAATTCCACATGATACCAATGCTGGACTTTACTATTCCAAGCTCTTGGATGCATGAGGGTAAAAGTATGGGAGATTGGATTCCACTAGATGAAAAAGTGAAAGCACTCGCAACAGTATATAAACAAAGCCTGAACACCCTAATGCCCAGTATATACAAAGTGTTATGGAACAATGATCTTGAAAACAAGTTCTTTAATGATTCAAGACTGGTAGGCTTAAACTTTAAAGATGGCCACCCAAGCCCTTGGGAACATTATAACTATCTTACCACTGTATTTGCACACACATGGAAAACCCGAGAACAAGCTAAATTAGCAGAAACACGTTGGGTATCCTTGATGAAAGCTGGATTAAAACAAGGTTATAGATCGGATCAACCCGTCATAGACGGCTTTGCTTTTGATGAGTTCTTGGACTATACAAAAAAAGATAATAAACACTTTGTAAGAGACAGCGATCCACTCAACCCCGTCATCCTACGATAAATAACTGCATGCTAATAAGAGAACTAACAGAAAACTTCGCAGACGGTAAAACTAAAGGTAAAAGTAAACCTGGCAGAGTTAAAAAGTCAGGTGCTAGTTGTGGAGGATCAGTAACTGATCTTAGAGCAAAAGCAAAAAAATCTAGTGGTGAAAAAGCTAAAATGTATCACTGGTGTGCTAATATGAAAAGCGGCAAAAAGAAAAAATAATGAAACTTAATATAATAGATCAAATAATGATAGCAATAACAAGTGTATTCCTCTTTATACATATAAAACAAGTGCTGTTAAACCCACAATTCACATTCTCAGCAGTGGTAGGTATATGGATCGCTTTAAGCATATTCGATATGTATGCACGTTATAGGAGAAAAAGATGAAACAGATACACGAAGTACACGACTATATAAAGCCTTTTATAATAATATGTATAGCGACAACAGTAATAACACTAGTAGTACAAACACTATGAAACTGAGCGAGTATGCATTACTGTACATAGTAAGTGTTAGTATAATATATGCAGGTGTTAGTATAATGATGCGAGCATACAGTTAAGCAAGCGATTATGACTACAACATACCTAAAAATTTAGTATATTAAGACTCTGTAAAGAGAGCAGTTGTAGGAATATAGAACCCTTTGGCCCCTATATACAATGAAAAAAAACGAGCTGTCAAAAACTTCCAAAATTTCAATTATTTCACCCCCAGGTTGCTACTATACCCCTACCCTGGAGAAAATATATTTAATTTAATTTTCTTTAGGGCCAGGCAACTTCAAAAAATTTCCTCAATGAAATCAATAGGTTAGCTAAAGAACCATACCAATAATGCACATACTACTATAACGGGTGCATACTTGTACCCTAGCTTAACACTACCTGCTACTACAGCGAGCACTATACCTACTGTAACACCTACGTATAGCAACGTACTAATGCTATCCCATGCAAGACTAAAGCTACCATCCATTACACTACACCCTTACTCTCACCATTGATAGCTCGCATGCCCTCAGTAATGATGTCTGCGGCCTTATCAAAATAGAAGTAGAACTTACGAAGATCATTGGGCTGTACATATGCCATAACCTCTGCGTCTATATAGTTCCATATAGGCTTATCTGCCTCGTCATAGTTGCTATGGTTCTTGAGGGCAGAGTGTAGCCCTTGCCAAATAGCTTCATGCATCTTATCTTTTATCTTCATATTCAACTCCTCGATTGTGTCCATTACGGCGTTCAATTACATGCTCCAATATGTTTCGGAACTTGGGCTACAGTAATGCGGAGTGTTAACGCTCTCCTTATACTCTTTCCCACTCATCATGTTAATCTTGGTTACTTGCTTCTCGATCTTAGCATAGTAGTAACCCGCTTCAGCAATACCATAATCAAATAGCACATCGATGCACCGGTCTTTTGACATCCTAGTAAGGGCGGCCTTTGCGGCGCT
>Ga0114995_10002862_pt1 | contig 11858 bp, 6 predicted proteins | sample ArcticOcean_MG_C_11_FD_87038 | JGI IMG/M metagenome (GOLD analysis project Ga0114995, IMG submission 87038) | Marine microbial communities from western Arctic Ocean - ArcticOcean_MG_CB2_154 | ecosystem: Environmental > Aquatic > Marine > Oceanic | place: Arctic Ocean: Canada Basin | collected... | reverse complement strand
CAGGAATAAGTTTGTGGTTACTGAAGATTTCGACGAAGAGGAGCGCACGGGGAAGTATATTAAGAGTTCGATTTTCACGGCGGCTGATCCGAGACCGTTCGCGTTTGGTCAAAGACTTTTTAAGGACTTGCTCGGTGGTGATATTTCAAAGAAACAAAATGGGGCATATAACGTCGTCAATTGGGGTGGGTCGTTATGCGCCGTAGACTATAAAAAACCGTACGCCTTGAATCCGGATACGTTGGAAACGATCGGTCACGGGAACTGCCCGTTATCTTCGACGACACATACGTCGCATTACCGAACCGTGACTGAACCAGATGGATCGAGACGATTAGTAGCCTTTATCAACGAAGTGAATTGGCGCAAAAACCATATAAACGAAGATGGTTCAGAACACTTGGGTATTACAAACGCGACGTTTTATGAATTCGATGAGGACGGGAAAGAAGTCTCGACAAGAAAATTTCCTTACCCGTCCTCTTACGTGCACGATTTGATTGTCACCGAAAACTATTACGTCTTGTTCGATTGCCCGATCAAAATCGACTTCAAGAAAACTTTTACAGATTATTTGACTCAAAACGCGTGTCTTTCTGAACTTATATGCGAAGATACCGAACGTCAACCTTTGTTTCGAATTTTCCCGAGACGAGGAGCGGATATGACGGTTAGAACTGCTCCAGCTGATTACTGGTGCTATGCATACCATCACGTAAACGGATTTGAAAACGAAAACGGTGACATTGTCTTCGACACGTGCACGTGGGACAAATTCACGTTATATTTTACCGATATCACAAACCCAAACGGCAAAGACAATTTCCCGAGAATGAAGCTCTCGAGATTTGTCATAGACACGAAAAAATATGAAGCGAAACATTATTTACTTTCCGATATTCCTTGCGAATTACCAATCACGTCTTGGGATTATACAGGTGAGAAGTACGAACACATGTACTTGTCCACCTCTGTCGGTCGCAAAGATGGCGTCAACGGACCAATGCAGGCGCTCACAAAGTGCTCTTTGAAGCCAGGTTCGTTTGAACTTTACACCGAAGAACAGTGGATTCCGGGAGAACATAAATTTGCAATGGAACCATTCTTCGTTCCTAGAGCGGGTAAAGATCTCGACGAAGACGATGGATGGGTCGTCGCTCTTGTCCACGACGCGCGATATGAGAATTCTGATTTTGGCGGACGAGGTACGGAAATGGTTATCATCGATGCCAAAAAGTTCTCCGAAGGACCTGTTGCGCGTTTGCGATTACCAAAGTACGTTCCCTACGGTGTTCACGGGTCGTGGTCTACACAATACATCGCCGGACCTCCGAAACCGGACGAACTCAAAAGATTGGAAGAATTAAAGAAGAATAGCAACGGTAACTCTCCAATTTCTTTAGGACATAAGGATATAATTCAAACGACTTCTCGCAAGGAGGTTGAAGAGTTAGATTTACGAAAAGTAGCGGCGGGTGTCGGTGGGGCGATATTAGGAATCACCGCACTGAACGAGATGATAGCTCAGATGGGTGGATCATTGTTCCAATAAAAATAAATAATAATAACAGAGTTGCTCTCTAAAAACTTAGTTATCGTGTGTAAATCAAAGCGTTTAAAATCAAAATAGTATTTAATAGTACGAACAAGTATACATCGTCGTCATGGTTGTGAATTTTGATTGTTGTGACCCGCTAAAAATAATTACTTTCTTTCTATCAATTATTACTATTTCTAATATCTACTACTCTTTTACTTGTGAGACGCGGAGGAATCCGTATATTTTTAATAAATGGCTTCTTCTCTTCTAATCGTTTCTTCGAGCGAAAAAACGTCATCTATTTCTTCATCCGATGCTGGCGCTGGTGTTGGCGTTTTTCTTCCAAACTCGGAATTGATCAAGACGTCGCCGGATAAATTTTTCTTTTTCATCGCGATATCTATTTTTCGCTCGCAAAACTGTTCTATCCTTTCCCAGGCCTCGACAAGTATTTCAACGGGGCACGTCAAGACAACTCTAGTATACCCAAGCGCTCCGAAGCACTGACCTGGCAATAAGAGCACACTCTCTTCGCTGAATAAAGCGCTTGTAAAAGCAAAATCGTCGGCAATTCCAGCTTCGCAAAACAGTTTGCAATCGATCTTCACGAGCGCGTACATCGCTCCTTCTGGAAGAGAATCTATGGACAAGCCGGGACAACTTTGACATTTATGGATGCACACATCCCTGGCCTCTCTCAAAGTTTGCAACGTTTCATTTAACCATACAGAGTCATCGTTTTGCAGAATAAAAGGTAACGCCGCTTGTAAAGGCGTCGGCGGCCCGAGCGTGACCTGTGAAAGTTTCTCCAATGCGCCATGAATACCTCCATTCTTCAAAATGTCGTTTCGATCGTGCACGAGTAACCATCCTAATCGCCAACCTGGAACGAGCCATCGTTTTGAAAGCGAGCCTACGGCTAAGATAGGGACGGTCTTTGATACGGACGCTAACGGTAAATAGTTACATCTATCACCAAACGAAATGTCTTCGTATACTTCATCGGCAATAATCGGTAATTTCAATTCTTCGCAGCACTCGCAAATATCGATCAAATGCCGTTCAGAGAATAAGGCGCCGCACGGATTCGATGGATTATTCACCAAAATCGCTTTTATTCTATTCTTATTTTCCATCACTAATTTCTTAACGTGCAATAAATCAATCTCCCATCTATTCTCTGCGTCTAAATCATAAAACACGCATTCGACCTTATGTAACTCGCATAACGTTTGATATAGCGCAAACCCTGGCTTCGGCAACAATAACACGCTCCCTTCCTCTGCTAAAACCTTAATCGCGTGACTCAACGCTTGCGAGCACCCGTGTGTCAAAAAGCAATCTCTCGCGCTTAACTTCCCTCGCGTATTCGGATATACCACGACTCTCGAATTCTTCGCCACCTTTTCTCCACCGCTCGCCTTCGCTCGCGTCGTCGTCGTCGTCGTCGCGGCCGCGCGTTCATTACTAGCCCCTATCATTCCCGCTTGACTCCCTGACTCTTCCTCGTCTCCTCTGTCTTCTTCATCTTCCTCGTCGCTCCTCCTCCTACTACTACTCGTCGAACAAAAAAATTCTCTCTCCTCTCTTGCTCGCGCTTGCCCATGCGCTCGTAAACTATTTTTAGTACGCTCGAAATCTGCGATTGCTTCGGCGCTCCTTTGATGGTCCAAACTCTTCCTCGCGCGCGATGGCCCATACCTCACACTCAAAGCTACTCTGGCCTCGTGTAATCCAGAGCTCGCCGCGTATCCATTCGACTCCTGTTTCGCCCATATCTCGCAAACGTGCGCGACGACGCCTGGGGGAGGTTTCAAGTAATCGTACGAAGAAGGGTCGCCAAGCGCTAACGATATCGTGCGCTTTTCGAGGTTAGGCTTCGCTTGGAAGTTATCCATGATCTCTCGAATCGGGTTCTTGATCGACTGGGACTGCTTAGAGGCTTTGACGGACCATTTATTGCGCTCGTTGCGCTGTTCCGTTGCGTCGTTCGAGTGCATTTCGTGTTCTCTCTCTTTCTTTCCCTAACTCGCTCTCTTTTACTTATGACGTTCTTCTTCTTCTTCTTCTTCTTCTTTGAGTGCTTGACGTTATTATCCTGCTTATTAATACTGTGTGTATGTATTTCTTGTGATGGGCACAGTTTTTGACCACGACTTACCCAGCAAAAGAGGAAGAGCAGTGCAACGTGGATGGTAAGAGTACCGTTTTTTATCACACCACTAAAAAAGCTATACGTATTATTTTAAGACGCTCTTAAAGCGTCGTCTCTTTACTCCTTCAGTGCGTGAGCGCGGGCGGTTGAAGAGTGGTACGTTTTGAGAGTTATTGTTTTGTTTGGCCGCATGTTTGACTTTTTCTGCATTTTCGTGTTTTCGTCTTTTCTGCATTTTCTCAATAATAAACTTAGTACGCTCTTATTATTCAGTTCTTCATAAACTTGTTTCAAAATAGATTAATCGTCATCGGGTAGTAAAAGTGTGCGCGCGTGTGTGTGTGTGTGACGGTCTATAATGTTACCATGAGTAGAGTATGTAATTCGTGCGCAAATAGTTTGAAAACTCGTTATCGTTATCCACAAAAACGACGACTTGGAAAGATATTGGTACGAGCTATTTTGATAGATAAAAAGGCGAATAGTAGTTATGATAGAAATGATAACGCAAATGATGATGATGATGATGATGATGACGTTTTGTTCAAGTTTTGTGGGACTTTTGAGACGAAGCATTTCGACGCAGTAGAAGATCGAATGAGATTTGATGATGATTTGATGAAGAGGAAGTTGAGAAAAGTTTCGTTCGCGCTAAAGACGAACGAGAGTGTTTTGATCGGACGCGAACGGGAGAAGAATAGTATGATGAACGTGTTTGGTGGTAATAAGAGTAAAGAGACGTTCGTTGAGCTCTTGGTTCCGACTGTATCGATGAAGCATTGTAAGATATCTAGAGACTTTAAAGGCGACTTGTACGTTATGGATTTGAAGAGTAAGAACGGGACCACTGTGAACGGTGAGATGTTGGCAAGTAATAAACGAGTGAAAGTCGAAATAGGTGACCTGATTGTGTTTGGGGACGAGTATTGCGCAAAGTTTGAAGTAAAGCAACAGCAAAAAAGAGCGAATGCAAACGGTAATACTATTAATTTTGGGAATATAGATTTGAGTACGCTCGGGAAAGCGCTCGATATCTCTGGAAGTACTTTGAAAGTTATTGGTACAGGGGCGAAGAAATTGTTCGACGATGCACAGGAAATGCGCGTGGAACAACAAAAGAGGGAGAGACAAATGCAAAATGCCGCAGAAGCGAGTCAAAATGCGAGGAACGTTGAAGCCGCGCTTATGCCGATTTATGATGACGAAGAAGATGCTTTTAGTAATAATGATAATAATAACGAAAAAACGATCATGCGCGTAATTTTAGGACCGATTGGAGAGTGGGCTTCGGGACCAGTCGTCGATCTCGACATTGACGAATCTTTGATATTAGGTTCGGGTAAGAAAAAAGGTGATTGCGATGTAATTGTACCAAACGTTGATGGTAAAATTGAATCCAGACATTGCGTAGTTAAAAGAGATCGCGCTGGCGTTTTTGTAAAAGATCTGGGATCAAAATTCGGAACGTGGATTGACGAAAACCGATGCGAAGAGAATTTAGAATATCAACTAGCACCAAGACAAATAATCACTTTAGGCGAAAGAGCCGAGTTTCAGTTTTCAGCCTTGAAAGCGAACGAGGAATACATTGCTCCGATACCAAAACGTAAACTCAACTTGGTCGAAGCCGAAGTTTTACAACCAGTACCGAGAATAGATGCGAGCAAGGCAAAAATGATAATTTCAAATGCGAATCTACGTCGCGATGAAATTGTCAGCACTGGGGACGACGACGACGCGCCAACCGCTTGGTCTGCCATTAGTGGCGCTCTCGCTAAACGAGACAACAACGTGGACTTGGCGCAAAACAACGAAGGCGGTGGCATTAAAGGTTTGGGAGATGCCATCGGTGCCGCGATTTTCAATTCGAAAATTAACATAAACTATCAATACAAACCAACTGTAAATGTAGGCAACGCTGGGAAAACGGGACCAGCTGAGCTTAAATCAGCTCTTTTTGTCGAATTAGCTGATACGCAAAGAGGATTGAAAGCGGATAAAGGTAAGAGGCGAAAAATTGAACAAATTTTGCGCGCTTTAGAGGCAAAAAACCCAACGCGTTCGCCTTTGAAGTCACCTCTCATGAATGGAAGATGGGCGCTACAATACACGACCGAACTTGACGCGGTTGGAAAAAACAAACCGGGATTTATGCGACCGCAAGGCGCTATTTATCAAACCGTTGATATTTTTTCGCAAACGGTTTTAAATGAAGAGACGTATTCGCCTTTACCGTTTGTTTCGTTCAAATCTAGAAACATTTCAGAGTTAGATGCGCAAACTGAGTCGAGAGCGAAAGTAAAAAAACAAGAATATTCGTTCGCTGGGATGAAAATGAAGGCACCGCCAAAAACGCCAGGACGACAAATTGCTGATTGGGAAATGGAAGCGAGTGGTTTGGGCTCAATGGCTTGGATGGATACGACGTTTGTTGATGCAGATTTGAGAATATCGCGGACGCAATCTGGTGAAGTTTTCGTTTTTTCTAGGAACGACCCAAACGATGATGATGATGATGACGATAGATAGAGCTACGCAAATAGAAACCCGAGCCGCTGCTGTAAACTCGAAATGTAAATATATTATGTGACTGCTGCTGCTGCTGCCGCTGTAATGAATGGGTGAAACCATACTATTATAATCTACTCAGATTGCTAAATTTCGCTAAATAATTCGCTAAATAATCTGCTAAACAATCCGGCATAGTCAACGGACCAAAATGTCCAAGCGAATCGAACTCAATTAATTTTGCAGTTTTTATCTTTTTCCCGGCTATTTTACCAACCCCGTACGCGTACGCTTGTTTCGTCAAACCTCCTATCGCGATCGTTACTGGGCATTCTATTCTCTCTGCTATGAATGCTAAAGCGTCTGCGTTTTCACCTCCGTTATCATATATCCTCGCTTCAACCTCTGGCTCGCACGATAACTTCACTCCCTCTCCCCCCTCGTTGCTCTTCTTTTTAAATCCTCCGTTGAATACGTAATTCCATAAGCACCTATCATCCATAACTTTCCCTAATAATCCTTTTTTATAAGTACGAAACGCTTCGTCTTCGGATATAAACTCATTTTGCCGTTTCCTCGCGTTCCTCTGTAAACTCCCATCAGGTTTCTCGACTTTCTCGAATAAGTTCTTAATCTCTTCGTCGTACGAATCCTCTCTCAACGCGAATATTGGCTCGTAGGCGAATACGCTCGCAAACGTCCCAGGCTGTTTCGCCTCGAGTAACAACACACTAAACGCCCCTAAACTATGCCCGAACGCGTGCCATTGTTTCTTTTCTTTACTATCGTAATCATTCATCGAATCTCTCTTTTCGCACTCTCGCTTAACTCTTCCCACGTCCTCGGCGAACACGTCCCAACTCACGTTCAAATCTTCATCATTAACCACCCTAGTCGATCTCCCATGCCCTCGCTGATCAAACATAACAACTCTCACATCATCGTCGTTCATCATCATCATTCGTTGTAATCTCTCAACGATCGGTAAATACGCCAGCGCGTTCGTTCCATTACAATGCGCGAAAATCACATTCTTACAACTTCTTCTGTTTCGCACTCGTTCGTTCCCTCGCTTTCCCGTTCGCTTCGTTTTTCTCTCCTCGAAGACGAAGTCGTACGCGCATAAATCGGCTTGCCCATCCGATGTTCTCACGAAGAACCGTTCGCACTCCATGCGTGTATGTACTATATATCACGAACCAATAGTATTCATCAGCATAGTATTTTAATTTAACGGTTTTAATAAAGAAAAAAGTAATGCGAAACCCTAAACCGTTGAACAGTGCAGAAAAAATGAAAAATAATCCGCGGGCAAAAGTGGAAACCACTTTCCAAAAACAAAACGTTTCAGTTGTAAAGTGGAACGACGAACGAGCGGCGTTTAATTTATTACTTCGCTCGCGACGCGATCTTTTAAGACCGCGTACAGGCTCGAGACACCGAGGATCGCGCGATTAATTAAGATATTGAGAACACGCACACACACAAAGAGAGAGAGAGAGAGAGAGAGAGTTAGTAATAATACTAGATTACATCGATTTTGCTAAAAACTGAAAACGAGCGATATGAGTAGTAATAATAGTAACAGTGATAGTGATGGTGCATATGGTGATATTGAGCAAACACGAACTATAGATATTGATGTTACAAACATTGGAAACAATAGTGGGAACGAGATCATTGATGAGCTGTTCGAAGATACGATGAAGACGTTCCATAAAATGGGCGAAATAGTAGCGAATGGGACTTCGGAAGTAACGAACGAGATCGTTGACGGGGTAATCGATGGCATCGAGAGCGTAGTTGAGAACGGTGATTTTGGAGTAAAAGGAACGAACAGAACGGTACCGGTGGAAGAACATTTGTTATCGTTCGAGAGAACTTTAGTCGATTATTACGAGCCGTCGACGACGTCGACGTCGTATCGAAGAGTATCGCCAATTCTCGGCGATACGAATACGAATAATACTAGCAATAATCGAATGACCATGTTAATGCGCGTGAACGATTACTCGAATAAAGAGCATTTCGTCATTGGCGCTATTTCCATGGCCGCGTTCTTCGCGTTAATAGTCGCCGTCGTGTTAACGAAGCACGCGAAGAAATATCGTCGAGCGATTGAGGAAGAGTACGTCGCAGACGACGACGACGACGACGACGAAGAAGCTTCTAATAGAAATAAGAACAAGATCGTCGTCGTTTTCGATGACGGTACCGAAAGACGCGCTTTGACTGAACGAGAGAGAACAAAGTACGGCGCGATCTTATAAACGCACGCGTACTCAAATCTCAAAATAGTGCCCTTCTTTCCTACTGTCTTTGTAAAACTTAAATACGACATAAAGCGCGCGTGATATGACGAATACTAATAACGCACTGAAGAACAAAAAAAGAAGAGAAAGAAAGACAGGCACGAACACATTCTGTAAAAACAACGCGATTTCTTCATCTATACCTAAAACAAAAGAAATAACTGGACAAACGAGAGCTCTCCTGAAGCGCGGTCGCGAAGATTATGACGACGAAGAAGAAGAGGAAAGAGATGATGGAAAATTGAAAGGAATAGAACGCGTAGAGAAAACGGGAGTGTATGGATCGTACGGGAACACAAAAGGTGCGATGTCAATCGAAGACGATGAATGGGCGACGTCATTTCGTGCTTGGGTAGCGCTCAGTAAACATTTAACGAAAGAGCACTTGGAGCATAGGAAGGTATGGATGCCTTTTTACTACGACGGGAAGGCGGGCGAGAGATTGAAGAAGGCGTTCGCGCCACGTTGTGCGACGATGCGAGTCATACATAAGAAGCAGGACTTTTTCAAGGTCATGAACGACACGAAGTTCTTGAAGAGTAGTAATTTAGTAGTCGTCGATAATCCGCCGTATACTGGGAAAGGAATGAAAGAGCGCGTTTTGAAGTGCTTGATCGAGAACGACGTCTCGTTTTGTTTGTTACTGCCTTTAGGAGTTTTGCACTCGCAGTTTCTTAGGACGTTGTTGTTAGAGAACGATAATGATTATAGTAAGGAGAAGAAGAAAAACATACAGGTTATTATACCTAGGCGCGTGTTCGTACATAAGGAAAACGGAGAAGAAATCCCGTTCAAATATCTTTGTTGGCTATGTTACGGCATCGGCCTCGAACGAGATTTGATTTTAATGGACGAAGACTAATAATATGTAATTTAAATAGAACAGAATAGAATTGAAGTGAAGTGAAGTGATAAAACAGCGTTCGTGCGTGCGTGCAAAGACAGTATACATGGTACTGGGTAAAGCTAAAATGTAATATGTATTAACGCAAAATTACTCTTGAACTCTTCGTCTCTTCTTCAGTTGTTCTTCACTTCTTCTCTTCTCTTCTTCTCCCGTTTTCAAATAATTTCAAAAATCTTCACTTCCTGCTGTGGCTGCTGTGAACACTCTTCTCCTCCTCTTTTATAAATCTGTATCAGTCCTCTCTTTAAGAAACAAAACACAGAATCTAACAAAGAAATAAGCAAACACGCTCTCTCTCTCTCTCTCTCTCATTCATTCATTCTTAGATATCATTCTTCTTTCGATCATCGTCTGAAAAGATCTCTGTTTCGGAAAACAAAAAGTTTTAAAATTTCAAAACATTGGAAATTTTGAATAATTTAGTTTTTGAACGAACGGGTATATTAATAATAATAAACAATGTCTCCATCAACGACGACGACGACGACGACGAATAACAATACTAATACCAATGATGCCGATAAAGATAATGGACACATTGAGCTCATTATTGGGCCAATGTTCAGCGGGAAATCCACTGAGCTCCATCGCAGAATAAAGAGACACAAAATAGCTGGACGCACTATTTTATTAGTGAAATATAAGGACGATACGAGATATGCGAAAGTCGCCGGGGCAAACGCGAACGTGACGCATGATCACGAACAATTACCAGCATATGCGGCGAAAGATTTGGATAACGTGAATAACATTGCGCATAATTACGATGTCATTGGGATCGATGAAGCACAGTTCTTTGGCGATATCGCAAAGTTTTGCGAGTATTGGGCGAATAAAGGGAAGGTTATAATCGCAGCTGGATTGGATGGGACGTATCAAAGGATGGCATTTAACGAGATTTTGAGTTTAGTGCCATTGGCGGAGACTGTTGATAAATTGAGCGCGGTATGTGCGATGTGTGCGAAGGATGCAGCGTTTACGTTGAGAACGACTCTCGAGAACGCCGATTCTGTAGAGCTAATTGGAGGCGCAGAGCGTTATAAAGCGGCATGCAGAAAATGTTATCTCGAGGCTATGGATGAGCAAGCAAAGAAGCAACACGAGGCTTCAGCAGAAGAGACAACTTTTTTGAATAGTAATAATAAACCAGCGTCGTCGTCGGTATCGGCAAAGAAGAAGAAATCAAACTCTTCTGGTGGTGTATCGCCTTCGAGCGTGAAGTGAGTGCGAAACGCGTTGGCCGAACAGTTGGAATCGCTCGCTTTACATACGCCAGTGAATAGTACTAAACAGCAAAGAATGAACGCGACGCCGGTGACTGTGACATCTTCAAGTGCGTACACTGCGGATATTGATGACGATACGTTTACGTTTGCGACGCCAAGCGGTGCCGTTGGCGACGTTTTGTTAGATAAGCTTGGTTTCGCGACTGGAAAATTGAGCGAACAAATGAAAAAATCGAAAAACACCGAAACGAAGAAAAGTAGAGGATTTGGCGGACCTGGTAGATCGCCTTTGACAGATTTCATGAACACATCAAGAAGTCCAATAACGTCTTTGAGATGAACTGATATGTAATATAGAGTTTAGTTTACTTTACAGGCGAAAGGCTTGTACATGGGTAACTTTGGGTATAAATACAACTTACTACTTTAAAATTGAACGAGGACTCTCCTCTCTGCTTTCATTTATTGAATCCCACCTGCACCAAAGCGAGAGCTTAACCCTCCGCCGGCACGTTTCATGGCTTCTCGAGGCGAATCTTCACCAACTTTCGATATCTTCAAATCTGTGTCTCTATTGAAAGGTCTGTACGTCCATCCTGTACCATCAGTATCTCCTTCTTTGTCGGTAGATTCATCTTTCGAGTTCTTTGCTTTGTTCATCTCCTCAGTCTTCTTCTTCTTCTTCTTCTTCTTCTTATCGTCACCGCCGTCTTCACCGCTACTATTATCGTCTTCTTCCTTCTTGGAAGAATTAATCTTCCTATCGCGCTTTTTAATGCTATTATTCCCTTTTAAATTTTCTCTATGCTGATTTAATAATGATTTCGTTCGTCCCGCGCCTTCGTTATAATCATCAATCATTTTTTTTCGCTCTTCATCTTTCTTCGCCGTAGCGACTGCATTTGGTAACGAATAAATCTTCTCCTGTTGTTGCAAAAACAACGTCGTTTCGCTCGGTCGATCTTTTGGATTTCGAGTCCATTCATCAATCGTTGCCTGATCTCTGACCATTAAGCCATCTCCTCGTGCAAAAGCGGTGACGCTAGCAGTAGGAGGACCTTGTGCAGCTTTTCTTTCGGGCGGAAGCGATGTCATCCATTCCTCTCTCACTTCTCCACCGTCTTTCTCAGCTCCCGGTGCTTTGTCAAACGTGCCACTTAAAATTTCTTCGTCACCTGGAAGTGATTCACCTCTACTTTTGCGCCAAACT
>Ga0114995_10002855_pt1 | contig 11870 bp, 12 predicted proteins | sample ArcticOcean_MG_C_11_FD_87038 | JGI IMG/M metagenome (GOLD analysis project Ga0114995, IMG submission 87038) | Marine microbial communities from western Arctic Ocean - ArcticOcean_MG_CB2_154 | ecosystem: Environmental > Aquatic > Marine > Oceanic | place: Arctic Ocean: Canada Basin | collected... | reverse complement strand
ATGGTAAACATGCCAATTTTGTTTTATTAATTTTTATTTGAGGTGATTTCAAACCTCCTTCGGTTTTAGTAGAACAAAGTTTGACGTATTGAACTGCTAGTTAGCATCTACCATTCAATGTGAATGCCGGTGTCATGTCTAGCTGGTGAGCCAAGTATTTTTCACGATCTCAATGTTACAAGACTCCCACTTGAGTTTCCGAAGGTAGATTCTGTTATTATTTTGATGACAATGTTGTGTGCAGTATTTGTTGTGCTGAGCATTGATTTACCCGCCAGTCTAAACCGCTGATTGTCCAACCTATTCATCACACGATTGATTTTCAACTATGATTTCATTAACAGATATTGAGCTCCGCCGCGGCACTAAGGTGCTCCTCAGTGAAGCAGCGCTAGTCATTCATCCGGGTCAGCATGTAGGCATTATCGGAGCCAATGGTAGTGGCAAGTCGAGTCTATTTAAGTTGTTGTTAGGCCAGATAACGCAGGATGCGGGTAGCTTATCTATACCTAGTGATTGGCGAATTGCACATATGGCTCAAGAGTTGGCGAGTTCGACAAGGAGCGCGTTGGATTTTGTACTTGATGGCGATCCTGAATTACGCCGTGTCGAAGAGGCGATTGCAAAAGCCTTGGAGTCGGAGGACAACAATCGCTTAGCCGAAGAGTACGAAAAAATGGATCTGATCCATGGTTTTGATGCGCATTATCGTGCTGAACAATTATTACATGGTTTAGGTTTTCATCAATCTGAGACTAGATCTCCGGTGAGTAGTTTTTCTGGTGGCTGGAGAATAAGACTCAATCTTGCGCAGGCACTAATGAGTCCCTCGGACCTATTGATGCTCGATGAGCCGACTAACCACTTAGACTTAGATGCCACGCTATGGCTTGAGCAGTGGTTAAAGACCTATCCAGGAACTTTGCTAATTATTTCTCATGATCGCGATTTTATTGATAACGTAGTTCAAGCCATCGTGCATATAGAGCATAAGCAATCCTTTAGCTACAAGGGAAATTATTCAGCTTTCGAGCGATTACGAGCTGAACGTATGGCGCTCCAGCAGGCGAGCTTTGAGAAGCAGCAAAGGCGTCGTAAAGATGTAGAGGATTTTGTTGCTCGTTTTCGTTACAAAGCATCGAAGGCGAAGCAGGCGCAGAGTCGAATTAAAGAGTTGGCGCGCATGGAAGATATTGCACCGGCCCATATTGATTCACCGTTTAATTTCAAGTTTCATCCGCCTTCCAAAAAAGCGCATGGTGCTCTGGTTAATATCAGTCGATCTGAAATGGGTTATGGCGACAAAAAAATATTGTCTGGCGTGGATTTTGATTTGTATCCAGGGTCTAGAATCGGGCTGTTGGGTCCAAATGGGGCAGGCAAGTCAACGCTGATTAGCAGTCTGAACGGTGATCTTGATCTGTTGTCGGGCGAAAGAATTTATAGTGACAATATAAAGGTTGGTTACTTTGCTCAGCACCAACTTGAGGTGTTGGATCTGCAGGCCAGCCCATTTTTACATTTGCAGCGTTTAACGCCAAAGGCGACTGATCAGGAAATTAGAAATTTCTTAGGTGGTTTTGATTTCCACAATGATAAGGCACTAGACGCTATTAAAGATTTTTCTGGCGGGGAAAAGGCGCGCCTTGCTCTTGCGTTAATTGTTTGGCAAAAGCCCAATCTGCTTTTGCTAGATGAGCCGACCAACCACCTTGATTTAGAAATGCGACATGCCCTCACCATGGCACTCCAAAGTTATGAGGGAGCGCTTGTAGTGATCTCTCACGATCGTCATTTGTTGCGCAATACCATCGATGAGTTTTATTTAGTGGCGGGGGGGGGCGTTGATGAGTTTGATGGTGACCTAAAGGACTACCAGAAATGGCTGAAAAACTATTCTCGGGAAGTGGCTCAGCCAGAGAGTGTAGTGGTTGAAGTTCCTGTGGACAAAAAAATAGCGCGTCAGAAATCGGCCGAAGAACGTAAGAAGTCTGCCAATTTAAAGAAGACAATTAAATCTTTGGAATTGAGAATTGAGAGGTCACAAAAGGAACTTCTTGATATCGAAAGTCAATTGGCAAGCCCGGATATTTATGATGAAAGTAAGTCAGATCACCTTAAAAAATGTTTGTCACAACAAGTCGATGCCAAAAAAACCATGAGTACCTTGGAAAAGGAATGGTTGGAGACGCAAGAATTGGTCGAGAATATTGATTGAATTTCCAGCGTGGTTCAAAACTACTGAGCCCTCCCGGCTGAATGAAGCATAAGACGAGAGTCACTCGCAACGCCGTTTATTTTTAGACTGTATTCATCCAGATTGAGCTTGTGGTTTCGGAAGAGGCCCAGGACGACGTTTGAGTAAACCTCAATGGCTGAAACAATTGAAGCTGCTGTCAAAAAGAGTGCGCAGTTGAGTTTATAATTGATCCATCCCGTCTGACTTCAGGCTTGGCATCATATTCCTCATGCTATGTGTTCGGATCGTTTTGGTCCAAGTGCACTAATTCAATTGTTTTGAATAGAAAAAAATAATTTTTTAAGTGCGGATGAATATCGCATTAAGAGTCATGAGATCATGCGTTCAATATCTTAGCTAGTAAGCTATTTTGAATTGTGTGGAGTGCAAACTTGAATTTAATTACGGTGGTTGAACAAGCGACGTTTCTCCCAACGTTTCAAGCGTCTATTGAAATAATGGCGGTACTGGCATTTGCGTTATCTGGTGTTGTCGCAGGCATGCGAAAGGGATTGGATATTGTTGGCGTCTGTTTTGTCGCAGGGATCGCTGCTTTTGGGGGCGGGACATTTCGGGATCTCTTCCTTGATCGACGTCCCTTTTTCTGGGTGGAGCAGGATTATCTAATCTGGTCAGTGCTTGGTGTTTGCGCGTTGGCTTCATTCGTGTTGAGTGTTAGGCATGCAGAATTAACCGAGAAGTGGATTCAAATACCCGATGCGGTTGGTCTAGGATTGTTTAGTGCGCTCGGAGCTCAGATCGCTATAGAGCAAGGCTACTCGCCAATTATCGCGATTCTCATGGGTGTTTTTTCCAGCACCCTTGGTGGTGTTTTACGAGACGTTTTCTGCAATGAATTGCCTAAAGCATTTTCGGATCATCGTCCATATATTTTGGTGGCAGTGATTGGGTCGACGGTCGTGCAACTTCTTGCGGTTCTGGGTTTGCCCCCCACGTTTAGCCTGTTGGTGGCATTGCTTGTCAGCACAACCATTCGAATTATGGCGATATCTTGGGATTGGTCTCTCCCAGCCTGGCGTCAATAGCCTTGAGCGTGTTTTAGACAACTACTTGCCTACACCAAGACAAGAACGCGATTGTTGATGACTAGAAAATAGTGTCACATTTAGCTGATGCAGGATCATGAATGGGTGGTTGAGAGATGGTTTGTGGAGAGGAGTTACAAGGCAGTGATTATTCAAGATAGGGTTTGGGATAAATACATTAGCGATCCGTTCTCGACTATTGCTAGGAAACAGAATTCTGACCCAAGCCTCGGGAATACCCCGGGTCTACTAGTGATCGACATGTATAACCTTGTCTTCGAAGGTGGCGATGGACGTGTCGAAGATTTGATTGCGAAATTTCCATCCTCCTGCGGTCAGGTCGCTTTTCGCAGTGTTCCATTTATTAACACATTGATTGCCGAATTCCGAAAAAGAGATTTTCCGATCTGGTTCTCAACCAAAGCATGGGAACAATCCAAAGTTCATGGTCATGCCACAAGAAAACCTCGGAAGTTACCAAAGCTGATCGATTACGAACTGTTTAATGAGCTGGATTACCAAAGTTCAGATAATTTAATCCGGAAGCTTCGGGCGAGTGTTTTTTTTGAAACGAATTTGCCGGAGCAGCTCTTAGAAGGGGGGGTGGATAGTTTGGTTATCGTTGGTGAAAGCACTAGTGGATGTGTTCGGGCATCTGTTGTTGATGGGTTTTCGTTGGGCTATCCAGTTACAGTGGTTGAGGATTGTGTATTTGATCAAAATCCGGTGAGCCATGCTGTGAACTTATTTGATATGCATCACAAATATGCTGCGGTGTGTTCGCTCGATCAAACGATTTCTGCGCTTCAAAATTCGGAGTAATCCTCCAAGAAATAGCTAGTTTTTTTATTGCTGTTGATGAAATGGATGAACTGAATGTCGATCCCAAGATTCTGGAATCCCTTATGTTGTTTTTTTGAGATGTGTGCTGCTAAAAATATGGTCCGCATTCGCGGTCACGAATCCTTGAAACAGTTGTCCATCAGCATTTGAAAAACGCTCAGCAAATTCGTAAAAACAACTTGGAATAACCTGTGTCTGACCACAACCAAATAAATAATCAACCCGATCCGCAAGTGTTGCACTCTGAGCTAAAAGTACCTCTTTGCTACCTTTGATCTCTCCACCCGACTGATTTAGTTGAAAGCCAACTGATTTAATCCATTCATTTACTTCGGTAAGGCTGTTGAAGTGTTTTAAGTGATTAACACTGACTGTGAAATGATTGGCTTGTAAGCCCCACGCTGAAAGCCAAGCAGCGTATTCGCTTTCGGCTGCTAGCTCTTGAAATACGCTATAGGATAGGGGTGTCCAGCAGACCCCTTGAGTCAGTGTGCTTAGCTGATATGGGGCATTATTAAGGGCATTAGCCAGTTCATTTAGGATTGTTTCCGCCAAGTCTGACAGCACGCCACGACGCAGTGTGCTTACAAAAATCTTTGGTGCATTTGGGTTGTCGACGCAGTAGTAGGATCGAGCATCTAGATATTTATCAGGGAATACATAGCTGTCTAACTGTCGATAACCAATTTTCTCCAAGAGTGTGCCGATTCCATTAAGATCAAATATTGTCCCAGCTAATGAGCGCAGCGCTACATGATCGTTAATTACTGATTCACCATGCGCTTTAAATTGAGCGTTAATTGCCTTCGGCTGCGCGGCTACAGTGCAATAACGTGCCCAGAGAGCGTTGAAGAAGTCATTGCGATCCATGAATTGATGTCTCCCGGTATGCGGTGGCGACCAGTAATACGATTTGACTATTCTGGTCGATCGCTAAATGGAGCGGGAAACGAGATTCGAACTCGCGACCCCAAGCTTGGGAAGCTTGTGCTCTACCAACTGAGCTATTCCCGCGCCGAGGTAGTATACACCAGAGCCTTGAAAGGCGAAATGATCTCGTTTTGAGGTATTTTTTTGAGCGACTAAATTGGATTTCTGTCGATTACTGCATGACTTGACTGGCAAGTGTTGATAATGGACGTCGGAAAGAACTCGAGAGATCATTCATGCGTCTATCTACGTTTTCTTTGGTTAAATAGTAACGAGGTATTTTTCGTTATGAGCTTTGGATGATTCCTTTCCTGATACGCTTTATCCTTTGTGAATATAGAATTAGGAAGGAGCTTTAGTAATGGTGGAAAAGAGAACAATTCACGGGAGCTGTCATTGCGGCGAGATCTCGGTCACAGCTCAAATCACTGATGACAAGGTTATGGCATGCCACTGCTCGGATTGCCAGATATTTGGCGGAGGTCCATTCCGAGCAGTGGTAATTGCCAGTGCGGATAATTTTCAGATGAAGGGATACCCTAAGGAGTATGTGAAGGTCGGTGATAGCGGTAATTCTCGAATCCAGGCATTTTGCGGGGACTGCGGCACTCATCTTTATGCTGCGGACATTGATAAGACGACTTTTAATATTCGCACTGGTTTTTTGGCGGAACGTCATCAATTGATTCCAAATCGACATATTTTTGGGAAATCTGCATTTTCTTGGCTCGGAAAATTGGCTAATCAGGATTGGCTTGAGGCTGGACCGGGCAGCATGCCATACGATGGGGCATCCTTAATGAAGGCTGAACCGCCAGGCGCTGGTGAGTGATTGGCCATCGTGAGGCGAGTTTTCTTAAGCCTTTGGGGCCAGCACGGTGTCTGAAGAGTATCGGTTGACAATCAAGCGATCTGATCGAAAAAAAACGATTGGCATTCAGGTTTTTGATGGTGAAGTTCAAATAACGTGCCCTAAAAGCGCGACTGACCTGGACTGTCGGCAGTTACTCGAAACAAGGCGGAAATGGATACAGAAAGCTTTAGGTGATCTTGCTAATCAACCAGAGGCATTAATCCATAGTTACAAAGATGGTGACCTTTGGTTGTTCCGCGGATCGACGTACTCCTTGATGTTGAACAATTTGATTAAGGGTGTCCGTGTAGTTGATTCGCGAATCGAAGTTGGTTGTCAAAAGCAGAACGGCCCTGTGTATGTAAGACGCATGCTCGAAAGTTGGCTTCGAGCCCAGGCCTTGGAGCGTTTAATTGAACGGACATCCGACTTTTCTTCTTTAATGGGCGTTACCCCAGGATTAATTAAAGTAAGGACTTACAGAGCCCGGTGGGGGAGTTGCTCGTCTAGTGGGCTCGTGTCATATAACTGGCGACTGATTCATGCCCCTGATGATGTTCTGGACTATGTGGTGGCTCATGAACTTGGCCACCTAGTTCACTTCAATCATTCTAAGGAGTTTTGGCATTTTGTTGAGATATATCAACCGGATTGGCGAACTCAGCGTGCGTGGCTAAAAAATCATTCCCGTTTATTACTCGAGTCGTAGTTTTTAGTGGTCTGAGTGTGCTGTTTTAAGTCGCGCCTTTTTGCTGAGTGCAAGGCCAATAATTTGGCACACTAGATCTTTTGACAATGCCTGAGATTTCCGGGGCTCTTGATCATATGCTTCTCGTGACTAAGTCGTCCGGCAGAAATGATTGGGCGCCAATGATATCCATTTTATGTTTAATCACACATTGAATAAAGGGATTCTTTTATGTCACAAACCATCGTGTCTTCTGACTGGCTAAAGGATCATTTGATGGATCCTGATTTGCGGATTCTGGATGCCTCCTACCACTTACCGACAGCTAATCGAAACCCCGATTTAGAATTTGTTGAACGACATATAGCTGGCGCGATTCGTTTTGATATTGAGAAAATCTCTGATCCAGATTCAAACCTTCCGCATATGCTGCCATCCGCAGAATTATTCGATGCCATGATGCAAGATTTAGGCATAGGTAAGAAAGATCAGGTCGTGGTTTACGATTCGGTGGGATTATTCTCAGCCGCTAGAGCTTGGTGGATGTTTCGATACTTTGGACACGCTCGAGTGGTGGTTTTGGATGGTGGGTTACCGGTGTGGCTTAGGGCATCAGGTGCTACCGAGTCTGGCGAGGGGCAACTACGTCGGTCTAGTCACGCATTTCAATCTCAGGTGCGTGAGGTGGCTGTGATTGATGCGGATGGATTATCTGATAATCTCGCTAAATCACAGGTGTTGGTGCTTGATGCTAGATCTGCTGGGCGGTTTCAGGGCGTGGAGCCAGAGCCCCGTCCTGGCATGCGTTCTGGACACATCCCAGGCAGTGTGAATATTCCTTTCAAAATGCTACTTGATTCAGAAGCACGGCGTTTGTTGCCCAAAGAGACGCTTACCGAAATTTTTAAGACTGCAGGTGTCGATAGGCAGCCGCTAGTCGTTACTTGTGGTTCTGGGGTTACTGCTTGTGTATTAGCTCTTGGGCTTGAAATTTGCGGATTACCTGCGCCCAAACTCTTTGATGGGTCTTGGTCTGAGTGGGCCATTCGTGAGGATCTTCCGGTCGAGATGGATTGATAAAATACTATTTTGCGTACTTATTTAGTTTTGAAGAGCAAGTGACCATCCATTTACCGCAGAAAAAAGGAGGCGCGATTTGGGGGCTGGCCCTGATGTAGTGGACAGATCGAGGTCTTCCATCCGATCATGTTCTGGTGATTTTTTGTGACAATCGACTGTTCCCATGGTGTTACTGGGTCTTGGTTCTTCAAAACTGAATTCTTTGTTTAATAAGTGTGCCTTCTTTGAGATCAATTCACAGAAGCTGATGATGGTGACCTCATCACCTAGTAAGTTCGCGTTCGCAGCATCGTTTGATGCCACGAGTCCTGTCGTGTAGTGTCCCGCCCGCGAATACTTGAGTCTTAATGAGCGAAAAGGAAGAAAGGTGCTGCATACACTTCACAAAGACTGGTTGGGCAATGTTCGTGGCGATTTATTGTCAGGGCTTGTTGTTGCACTTGCCTTGATTCCAGAAGCAATTGCTTTCTCTATCATCGCGGGTGTAGATCCGAAGGTTGGTTTGTATGCCTCCTTCAGTATTGCTGTGGTCATTGCCGTCACTGGGGGTCGTCCCGGGATGATTTCGGCAGCCACTGGTGCGATGGCGCTATTGATGGTTAGTCTGGTTAAAGATCATGGCTTACAGTATCTCTTGGCTGCGACCGTACTGACCGGAATTCTCCAGATTTTGGCGGGCTACCTTCACTTAGGTAGTTTGATGCGTTTTGTTTCTCGATCAGTCGTAACGGGCTTTGTAAATGCTCTCGCAATTTTAATTTTCTTGGCTCAATTGCCCGAGCTTACAAATGTAAGTTGGCATGTTTATGCATTAACGGCATTAGGTCTTGGAATTATTTATGGATTTCCTCTTATTCCTAAGATTGGCCGCAATATCCCATCACCACTTGTCTGTATCATTGCTGTAACCGCACTCTCTCTGATCACCGATCTGGATGTTAGGACAGTCAGTGATTTGGGTGAATTGCCAGATACTTTGCCAATTTTTTTGTGGCCAGAAGTTCCTCTTGATTTCGAGACGCTTAAGATTATTTTTCCGTATTCCCTATCACTTTGTGTGGTCGGTCTTCTGGAATCATTGATGACGGCCACTATTGTCGATGATTTTACCGACACAGAGAGCGACAAAAATAAAGAGTGCCGTGGCCAGGGCTTCTCAAATGTAGTGGCTGGATTTTTTGGTGGAATGGCGGGCTGCGCGATGATCGGGCAATCAGTGATTAATGTTAAGTCAGGCGGTCGCGGTCGTTTGTCGACATTTGTGGCCGGTCTCTTTCTGATCATTATGGTAGTGTTTTTGAGTGACCTCATTTCGGTGATTCCGATGGCAGCATTGGTCGCTGTGATGATCATGGTCTCGATTGGGACCTTTTCTTGGGATTCAATTCGGAATATTAAGGAGCACCCACCATCGAGTTCTATTGTAATGATTGCCACTGTTGTGGTGGTTGTACTGACTCACAACTTGGCAATTGGCGTTCTTATTGGGGTCCTTTTGGCGGCATTATTTTTTGCTAATAAAGTCGGACGATTTATGTTGGTGCGCTCTCACAAGCCCGATACTGACAGTCAGTATTACGAAGTCGTGGGTCAGGTATTTTTTGCGTCCTCAGATGCATTTGTGCGGTCTTTCGATTTTCGCGAAGTGAATGAAATGGTCACAATCGATCTAAATCATGCCCATTTTTGGGATCTAACGGCGGTCGCTGCGCTTGATAAGGTGGTTATGAAATTCCGTCGAGAAGGCGCCGAGGTAATATTGGTTGGAATGAATGAAGCCAGTCGAACTATTGTTGATCGATTAGGCGTGCATGACAAAGAAGATGTGTCCGATATTTTAGACGCCCACTAGGAGGTAGTATGAACCAGATTATTGCTTGTGTTGATGGATCTCGAGTCAATGACAGTGTCAGTGCCGCTGCCGTTTGGATGGCTTCGCGTATACATGCGCCATTGACTTTTCTTCACGTGTTGGAGCACACAGATTCTGCAATGAATGGTGACCTGTCGGGAACCATCGGATTTGATGCACGGGAAGATTTGCTATCCGAGTTAATAGACCTGGATTCACAGCGTGCGCAACTAGAGTTGCAACACGGTAAGTTGATTCTTGAGGCGGTTACTCGGCGAGCGGAGGGCCTCGGTCTTGAGGTTTCGGCAATTCAGCGTCACGGAGGGCTAACGGAGACTTTAATCGAATATGAGCCGGTCGCCCGCGCAGTCGTGATTGGTCGCCGCGGTGAGGCTCACGAGGGCTTTCCAAGTGCAATTGGAAGCCATATTGAGCATGTACTTAGAACGTTGCAGAGGCCCGTATTCGTTGTTGCTGAGAATTTCCAAGAACCCCAAGAATTTGTATTGGCTTTCGACGGCAGCCAGACCGCAAAAAAAATCTTGGACTTGGTTGTAAGGAGTCCATTACTGGAAGGCCTTACTTGTCATTTGGTGATGATTGGGAATGCTGACAAGGAGCGTAAAGCATCCTACGATGCATCGGTTGAACAATTGACGCTGAGCGGATTTTCTATTGTGAGGGCTGAGCTTGAGCTGCAAGGTTCGGTGGTAGAAACTTTAGTCGATTACCAGCGCCAAAAAAAAATCGGTTTGACTATCATGGGTGCTTATGGGCACTCTCGGATTCGTCAATTTTTTGTTGGGAGTCAGACGACGGGTATGTTGCAGCGCTCTCTGACTCCGCTATTATTATTGAGGTAGTAAGACGTGACTATGCAGTGTATCCGTCTAACTAAGCGTGACCTTCTCGTATTAATTTTGTGATTTTAAAATCAACGAAATTATTTGCTCAATAAGGATTGATTCTGTGCCTAAATTAGCCCCCCTTTTAGACGGATTTGACGCCTTTCGTGCGCGTTATTTTGATGGTGCATCATCACTGTACTCCGAACTTGCTTTGTCTGGTCAGAAGCCTCACACGCTCTTTGTGGCTTGCTCTGATAGCCGTGTGGACCCGGCAATTCTCTTTAATGTGGAACCGGGTGAGTTTTTTGTGGTCCGAAATGTAGCTAATCTTGTGCCTCCGTATCAGCCGGATGGTGGACTGCATGGCACTAGTTCTGCGATTGAATACGCTGTGCGTGATTTGTTGGTGAGTCAAATTGTTGTGTGCGGGCATTCAAATTGTGGAGGAATTGACGCCCTTGTCCGCGGGCTAAACGGAGAAGTGATCGCTCGAGAGTTTATTGGACCATGGGTTAGTATCGCTGAAGAAGCTGTTAGGCCGCATTGCCAATCATCTTCAAAGGAAGCTGAACAAGCTGGTGTTTTGTCCTCACTTAGTAACTTAAAAACATTCCCCTGGATTCAGGCGAGATTGAATGACGGTTCTCTAGAGTTGCACGGGCTTTGGTTTGATCTTGCTGCGGGCGAATTAGTAGTTCTTGATCAGCCGCCTGCGATTATTTCTTGAATAGACGAAAGGGAGGCGTCCCGCGAAACAACATCAACCAAACGCTTGCAATTAGAATTAGTAAGAAAAAGATAAATGTCCATCCGGGAATGGATATACCAATTAGCGTCCACTGAACTTCTGCGCAACTACCTGAGCCAAACAGCATGGATTGTAAAGATTCAGAAAATGGCAAGCGTTCCATTATGAAATAGATGTCAGGACCACAAGCTGGGACTTTATCTTCGGGCAGGGATTGAAGCCACAATTGACGTCCTGAGAGCCAAATGCCGATCAAGGCAAAACTCGCCATAAGACTTGAGAATATAAGCTTCGATGTATAAAACGGCAGCATATACAAACAAGCGCATACGGCGATGATGACGAAAGCAAACCGTTGGGCGTAGCACAGAGCGCAAGGGATTAGGCCGTCTACCCATTCCATGTAAAGAGCTATGAACAGCAAGCTCATGCAGCAGGCCGCTATCAAGAATGCCAAGTATGGACTAAATCGAGACATTAATAATCTGTCCTTTGATATTTCATGAGGAGTGTATCTGAGAAAATAAGGGGCGTCACCGAGTGTGAATTGCTGTCATTGCGAGTTTTACTAAATGCTGATTTTTTTGGGAGGTCGGTGATCTCTTAAACTTGATTCCAGTTTTTTTGGATCTCATCTAGGAGCCAATTAGAGTCCGTTTGCAAAGCATAGATGCGGGTGCCTAGTTATAATTTTCCAGTGAAATTTAGATCGTTCGGGATTCAGGGTATTGGCTGGATACTTT
>Ga0114995_10002852_pt1 | contig 11874 bp, 7 predicted proteins | sample ArcticOcean_MG_C_11_FD_87038 | JGI IMG/M metagenome (GOLD analysis project Ga0114995, IMG submission 87038) | Marine microbial communities from western Arctic Ocean - ArcticOcean_MG_CB2_154 | ecosystem: Environmental > Aquatic > Marine > Oceanic | place: Arctic Ocean: Canada Basin | collected... | reverse complement strand
TCTAAACAAAATTATGTTCACTATCGGAATTGAACCGATACCCCAGAAGGAAAAGATTTTAAGTCTTTCGTGTCTACCATTTCACCAAGTGAACAGCATTACACACATCTAAAGCTTTGCGAAAAGCTTTGTGATTTGAGCAAAGCTATAAAGCTTTCTAAAGTCTTACAAGTTGTTGCAAAGCCTTAGAAAGCTTTTGACATTAAAGTCCTCCCCACCAATAAATGGTTACAAATAAAAAAAGCCAGACTACATCGACAAAATGCCAATACCAAGCAGCAGCTTCAAAACCAAAATGATGTATTTTAGTAAAATGATGCTTATATAAACGGACTAAGCAAATGAATAAAAAACAGCTTCCGATAAATACGTGTAATCCGTGAAATCCCGTAGCCATGTAAAAACAAGACCCGTAGATACTATCCGAAATACTAAAGGGGGCTTCCAGATATTCTAAAACTTGAAAGCCTGTAAAGAAAATGGCCAAAATTAGGGTAAGAACTAAACCCAGTAAAGCTTGACTTCGTAATCCAGCTACAATCGCATGGTGAGCATAAGTAAGAGAAGCTCCAGAAGTTAATAAAAGAACAGTGTTTAAAAAAGGCACTTCCCAAGGATTGAGTACCTCGATTCCTTTTGGTGGCCAGACAGCTCCGATGTCCACGGTTGGGGCCAAACTTGAATGAAAAAAAGCCCAAAAAAAAGCCATAAAAAACATGACTTCTGATACAATAAATAAAATCATACCTATACGTAAGCCATCTTGCACAGCCCAAGTGTGATGCCCTTGAAAAGTAGCTTCACGAATGACATCACGCCACCAAACAAACATTGCATAAAGAATCATGAGAAATCCAAAAGAGAGGAGGAGTTCTCCTCCTAGAAAACCATGAAAATATATTACCCCGCCAAAAGTAGTCATAAAAGCGCCTACCGAAGTAAAAAGTGGCCAAGGGCTTGGATCCACTAAATGAAAAGGATGTTTTTGTACGCCAGTACTCATATAAATTTCTTTTTTTTACCAGACAAAACTACAAAACTTTACAAAGCTTTATGTTTTTGAACTGGTGTCTTTGCTTTGACCTTTAAATATATTAACAAAGCTTTAGAAAGCTTTGTGCCTTAGCCTTTTTTTAATGTACTACATAAATTTTTCTAAAGCTTTGTAAAGTTTTATAGCTTGTAAAATAGGAGTATAGTTTTTTGTGACTTGTAAAATTTTACAAGTCACAAGAATTTAATCAAGTCTTTTGCAAAGCTTTAAGTCTACAATTCTTCCATTTTTGTAGAAATCCATTGACTATAGTCTTCTAATGGAACTCCCTCCACAACAATAGGCATAAATCCATGGTTTGCTCCACAAAGTTCACTGCATTGCCCATAAAAAACGCCTTCTCTTTTTAAAAATAGAGAAGCTTGGTTTAGTCGTCCTGGGACAGCATCACACTTAATCCCTAGTGAAGGAACTGCCCAACTATGTAAAACATCCGCAGAGGTTATGATTACACGAACATGGGTTTGAATTGGAAGAACCACACGATTATCTACTTCAAGAAGACGAAGTTGTCCTAATTGTAAATCGTCTTCAGGAATCATATAGCTATCATAAACAATAGAAGTCTCGTCACTATCGCTATAATCCGAATATTCATAAGTCCAATACCATTGGTGGCCAATGGCTTTCAAAGTAATAGCAGGGTCTACTAATTCTTCAGTAGAATAAAGTAAAGCAAAGGAAGGAAGTGCAATTAACATTAAAATCAATGTAGGAGCTACTGTCCAAGCAATTTCAATTACAGTCCCATGAATAATTTTAGCTGGCACAGGATTTTTGGAGTAATGAAAAATATAAACTGTACGCAATAAGAACCACACTACAAAGAGAAGAACAAAAACAAGAAGAGAAAAGATATCATGATGAAGATCGATCAATGCCTGCATAATCGGGGTAGCTGGGTCTTGAAAACCATATTGAAAAGGGCTTGCCGCTTCTAATTGAAAACTCTGACCTAAAGCAGCAATTTTTTCATGAAAGGTTTTCCCCACAGCTTTTAGAGACGGTCCCATTGGGCTTGAGTTCATATTTCTATTGTTTTTTTAAAAAAAGCACCAAAAAAGGGTTAGCCTTATAGCTCTTTTATTCGGATGAAGCGGGATTCGAACCCACGGTACTTGCGTACTTCAGTTTTCAAGACTGATACCTTAAACCGCTCAGACATCCATCCTTTCGTACGAAGCTGTATTAAAGTCTTAGTTCTCTTTAACGCCTTATTGAAAACAAAGCCTTATACATATTTAGTAAATACTTTACACAAGGCTTCAAAAAGCTTTGTTCCTAGGGCGTCCAATGGGAATTGAACCCATATCAACAGGTTCACAGTCTGTCACTTTTACCAATTAAGCAATGGACGCCGCCTAAATGCCACTAAAGCTTAACTAATGTATAACTTTAGGCCTTTGTTTTTACTTTGGTAAATACTTTAGGGGGCGGTCCCCTATCTTATAAGTCGTTACTAAAGCTTTACAAAACTTTAGCACTAAACTTTTCAAATATAATTAAGCTTATACTAAGACTTTGCAAGACGTTGTCTAAAATTCGTTTAAGCTTTTGTGCCTAGCTGAACAAGAGATTCAAAAACAAGCTGTCGACTATTTTGTAAAGGTCGTTTATAAAAAGCCTCTAGAAGACTTGCTCGAAACCCAAGAGCAATAGAAGATTGTAATCCTGCTTTCTTTTTGCTCATAACCAAAGTAGTAAGGTGTTCGTTGACTTGTAGAACATCTAGCTCTAATCCCGATAAGTCTCTCTCCTCACTAAGTTCTTCCATTAGGTGCAAAAGTAAATGGGTAAAGGCTAGGCTCGTGTACTGATGATTTACTAATAACTCTCTTTGCTTTTTTTTTTGAGTATAGACTTGAATCATAAGGCTGGGCATTTGTTTTAGATTCCCAGCAATCACTTTGGAACGATGAGCTACAAATTCTTGTATGCTACTTGTTAAGATCTCCCATGTTTGATAAATAAAAAAAAAGGTGCAGAAAACGACCAAAAACTCTTCATCCGCAGCCAAAAAAGCAGTAATACCAGTCCACTGTAAAAAAGAAAGTGTAAGGAGAGTAGCTACTCCCTGAGGGAAAGAGATTTTATTAAAAGAATTAAATGTGGGCATAATTGGCTGTTTCTAAAGTCACAAAGCTTTGAAAAGCTTTGAAGCTTGAATCCTCCTTCTTTTCCGGAGGCAAAGTATAAAACTTTGTAGGCTTACAATTTTAAAAAAATCAGTAAAATCTTACAAAACTTTTCAAAGCTTTGTCAAACTTTAAAAACGATGTAAAGCTTTAAAACCGCTTGAAGATTAATGATAAAGTGACAAAACTTGAGGTAAAGTATTTAGTAAATACTTGACTGGGAAAAGTCATCTTATTAAAGAGACAAAGAATCCACTTCCTTTAATTGCTCAAGGAGGAAGAGGTCGAAAGCCTCTTGGCGTGCAATCATTTTGAACTGAAATTGGCTCTTTTTCTCATCAGAGTTTGCAAGGAAAGGCCCAACTAGAGCTTCGAGTTGCTGGATATTTTGCAAGTGATCCATGCTTTGCTCGCCTAAACTTTGAATATATGTTTGTTGAATTGTTCCATAATTCTTTTCGTTGATCTGATCCTTTGCTGCAGTCTTTATCCAAATCCCTGTTTCCTCAGAAAGGTTTTGAAAATGTTTCTTGGAAAGTTGATAATCTTTCGCAAGTTTTGCTTCTGTAAGCCCATTAGCTAATGTAAGATAAAACATGTGAAAAGGCCAAAGTTGAGTCTTTTCTTTCTCCATACCCATTTTGGCACGGAATTCAAAAAGCTGGCTGGCGAGTGGTAAAACACGCCAAGCAAGAATCATGTGAAAAGGCCAAAAAAGGCAAATAAACCCTAAGTATTGGGGAAGATGGGAAGGGGAGTCTAATTGTGGCATAAAATTTCTAGGCTTTCTTCAAATGGGAAAAGCAGGATTCGAACCTGCGTTGCTTACGCAATTGATTTACAGTCAACCGCCATCAACCACTCGGCCACTTTCCCAAAAAATACTAAAATCGTTTTAAAGCTTTGCAACACTTTATAAGGCTTTACAAAGCATACTATTTATAACTTTAGACAAGAAAAGACACAAAGCTTTTGAAAACTTTGTGTCTTTGGTTAAAAGGTTCTTTAGTGGTTCACAACGAAGAAACACAAAAGTATAAAGCCCTAAAGCTTTGAGTCTACATTTTGAAGTATCAAGTTCGTCATCCTCATTTTATTTTTTTTGTAAAAAAGAAGAAAGGGAAGGTCTTGTGGTGATTATCTATAGTCAATCCTTAAAGCTCTAAAGTCGTGGGTGCTTCCACCTTAATCTAACGACCTTACAAAGCTAAAGACAACAGTAAAACTTTACAAAGTTTTGTAAATTCTTAGCCTAAAATCTTAAAGCTAAAAACATTAGTAAAACTTTGTAAAGTATTCAAATCCAGTTTCTCCAAAGAAAACTCTCTTTTTTCACTCCGTTATAAAGCTGGTGATTTCCAGCTAAAATCTGGTTTCCGGGTTGAGCTAATTCCATTCGAATTAGTATCGACATCACTGTCCCCAAAACCCCACTGAAACCCCCAAAAATTAAATAAAGGGTTCCAATATCCTTATGATTGGTCGAGAAGAGCCATCGTTGCGTAAAAGCCGACATGGTAATCTCTTAAAAAAAAGTTTGCTTCTATCCCTAATACGTTATAACAAAGAATAGTGCTTAATCATTATAAAAGGATCCCAAGGTTAGGACTTGACTAAAGCTTTGTAACAGACTTTTCCTTAATAGAAGGAATTTCTTCAAAAGTATGAAAAGCCGGTGGACTAGGAAGTAACCACTCCAGAGTATCAGCACTGTCTTTGTCTTTCTGAAAAGACCAAGGATTCGGCTCACACTCCTCGTTTCCAGTCAAAGTAAGGAAAACAATGAAAAAAAACAGAAGGGCTCCTAGCACAGAAAGGTAAGAACCATAACTACAAATAGCGTTCCATCCTGCATAAGCATCGGGATAATCAGGAATTCGACGTGGCATTCCTGCTAAACCTAGAAAATGCATAGGAAAAAAAGTCAAGTTCACTCCAATAAAAGTAATCCAAAAATGAATCTGTCCTAAAGTTTCTGGATACTGTAATCCAGTAATTTTACCAATCCAGTAGTAAAATCCTGCGAACATTGCAAATACCGCACCCATACTAAGAACGTAATGGAAATGGGCAACCACATAGTACGTGTCATGCAATGCAATGTCTAAGCCTGAGTTAGAGAGAATAATCCCAGTTAACCCTCCAAGCGTAAACAGAAAAATAAACCCAATAGAAAAAAGCATAGGGGTTCTTAGTACAATGGAACCTCCCCACATGGTAGCAATCCAGCTAAAAATTTTAATTCCAGTAGGAACTGCAATGATCATCGTTGCTGCTGTAAAATAAGCACGAGTATCAATATCTAAACCTACCACGAACATGTGGTGAGCCCAAACAATAAAACCTAAAATACCAATTGAAAGCATAGCGTAAACCATCCCGAGATAACCAAAAACCGGCTTCCCTGAAAAACTACTTACAATATGACTAACAATACCAAAGGCAGGTAAAATTAGAATATAAACTTCAGGATGCCCAAAGAACCAGAACAAATGTTGGAAAAGAATTGGGTCTCCGCCACCTGCTGGGTCAAAGAAAGAAGTATTGAAGTTACGATCGGTAAGCAACATTGTGATAGCCCCAGCTAAAACGGGTAAAGAGAGTAAAAGTAAAAAAGCTGTAATAAAAACCGACCACACAAAAAGTGGAAGGCGATGTATGCTCATTCCTGGCCCACGCATATTCAAAATAGTGGTAATAAAGTTAATAGCTCCTAGAAGAGAACTGAGACCAGATAAATGTAAACTAAAAATAGCTAAATCTACTGAACCTCCTGAATGGGACGCAATACTACTCAGTGGTGGATAAACTGTCCATCCTGTACCTGCTCCAACTTCAACAAGAGCTGAACTCAAAAGAAGAAGAAGAGAGGGCGGGAGCAACCAAAAACTAATATTATTTAAACGTGGGAAAGCCATATCCGGCGCTCCAATCATAATCGGCACAAACCAATTTCCGAAACCACCAATTAGTGTAGGCATTACCATAAAAAAAATCATTAAAAAAGCATGGGCAGTAATAAGAAAGAAGATCAAAAAATAAAAAAAGAAAAGCTTACAATCAAGTCATAAAGCTTCACACTCTAGAGTATTTATGGTTTTGTCTAAGAAACCGGACAAGATCTTTTCAGATCATTCGGCTTTTGGCTTTTTCTTTTTATAGAAAAGCTTTCTTCCTTAAAGCCTTTTCGAAAGCAACAAAATTATCGCTTTGTGAAGGGAAAAAAATCAAAAGGTTTTTTCTGCCTTTCTTCTACAAAAAACAAATGCTTGCTTCTTCAAAGAAAGCCTTGTAACTTTAAAAAGACATTTCTAGAAACAGGAAAAGTGAGATTCGAACTCACACTATTGGTTTTGGAGACCAATGTTCTACCATTCAAACTATTCTCCCAAAAGTACAAAATTTTGAAAAGTTTCGAACAAAATTATAAAAAGAACATGTATTAATTACTTCTGTTTTTTCTAGAAAACATTAAGGTTGAAGACGGACTCGAACCGTCATTACAGGATTTGCAATCCAATACATTACCGTTATGTTATCCAACCGTAAAGCTTGTCAAGTTGTAACAAAGCTTTAAAGTTCTTATGGCTAGAACCAGAATTGAACTGAGAAATGCGGATTATGAGCCCACTGTTTTACCTATTAAACTATCTAGCCACTAAGAATTAAAGTTTTATTGTAGTAAAGTCCTAAAGTAAAAAATTAATAGAAAAACGCTAAAGCTTTGCAAAACTTTAATCAAGTCTTTTGCAAAGCTTTAGCATTTTGAAATTAGTTTTTTACTTTTCCTGAAAGGACCGGAAAAAAATGAAGAAAACCCAGACTTAAAAACAGAAGGGGATAAAGTCGACTATCTACCCAATAATTGACAAGTATAGGAAATCCTAGAAAACTAATCATAAAAGTAAGGCCAAGAAGCATAACTAGCGCGTAATGGTAAATATAGCCGGATTGGAAATAACGAAGCTCACTCACAAGTTTTTGCATACTTTCTGTCAGTCCATAAGGACCAACCCTTTCTAAAAGTCCTTTATCAATACTTTTGAAAGAAACTTCATAACCAAAGACCATCATAGGTTTGGCTACAAATTCGTTATAGACTTTATCAAATAACCAACGCTTATTCAAAAATAAATAAAGAGTTCTTCCTGTTTCACTTATTTTCATCTGATAAAAAAAAGGTGTCCAAAGAATAGTGACTACATAAGCAAGAAGAGCTCCACTTAGAGTAAGAACAAAAGGAAGTAATTTAATTTCTTGTGGAATAAATTCTGCTTCCAAGGCTAAAGCATTTTGAGGTAAAAGAAAAAGAGCGTTCCCCCAAAAAGGGCTTCCCCCACCAATCATAGCTTCTTTTCCTAAGTAGCCCAAAAAAAGGCTTCCCAGCACTAAAGGAAGTAAAGGGGCCCCCAATAAGAAAGGAGCATCATGAGCTTTCTTTATAGAAGATTTATAAGCATTTGTTGGAGCTAAAAAAGCTAAGCCTAATAAACGGAAAGAATAGTAGGAGGTACAAAAAACAGAAAGAGCTCCCAGCCAATAAGCAAAATTCCCTGTTACACTATAGTTAGCATAAGCCATTTCTAAAATAACATCTTTGGAAAAAAATCCTGTTAAAAAAGGAAAGCCAGCTAAAGAGAGTGAACCAATAAGGATCATTACATAAGTATAGGGTAAAAGTCGAGCCAATCCTCCCATTTTACGTATATCTTGTTCATCAGATAAAGCATGAATAAGAACACCCGCACTTAGAAAAAGAAGAGCTTTAAAGAAAGCATGATTCATTAGATGAAACATACTAACAGCATAACTAGAAAGACCACAGGCAAAAACCATGTACCCCAGCTGACTACAGGTAGAGTAAGCAATTACTCGTTTGAGATCATTTTGTAGGAGCCCTGTCGAGGCTGCAAGAAAACAAGTCATTCCTCCAGTAAGTGCAATTAAATGAAGAGCATTCGGAGCATACTCTAATAAAGGTGAAGAACGGGCCATTAAAAAAACACCCGCGGTAACCAGAGTAGCTGCATGAATAAGTGCTGACACTGGGGTGGGTCCTTCCATTGCGTCCGGTAGCCAGGTATGAAGCCCAATCTGAGAGGATTTTCCAACTACGCCAAGAAAAAGGAAAAACCCAATCAGAGTCAACCCGTCACAAGCTTGCTGGAAAAAATAAAGAGGAGTCTCTACCAAATAAGGAGTACAAGCAAAAACTGTGGCGTAATCTACGCTTTTAGTTAACTGAAAAATACTTAAGATACCTAAGGCCAAACCAAAGTCTCCAATCTTATTTACTAGCATCGCTTTTAAAGCTGCTTTATTTGCTTGTAAACGTGTCACCCAAAAATTAATCAGGAGATAAGAAGCTAAGCCAATACCTTCCCAACCTAAAAACATTTGCACATAATTATCTGCAGTCACTAAGACAAGCATAAAAAATGTAAAAATACTCAAATAAGATATGAAACGAGGTAAGTGTGGATCTTCTCCCATATAAGAAATGGAATACAAGTGAATACAAGTACTGGCTGTATTAACAGTGATTAACATTACTACTGTTAAACTATCAAAAAGGAAACCCCAAGAAGCATCAAATAACTCACTATGAAACCAAGGCGCCATTTTAATATAGCAAGGACTCCCACCCAGCCCAACTTCGTAAAAAGCCACCCAAGAAAGAATAGCAGCAAGTCCTACACAAGTAGAAGAAAAAACACCTGCTCCACGAGAACCCAAAAAACGGCCGCCAAACCCGGCAAAAAGGCTTCCTAAACAAGGAAGACACAAAAGAAATAGATACATTGATATATTTTTTTTTCAAGGCTTTAAAAAGCTTCATCAGTTTTGAAAGAAAGCTTATACTCTTTTATAAAGTCTTAGTTAACCAAATGAATTCTTTTTACAAAAATTTTGATGTACCTTTACATCTAAAAAGCCTAAATCGAATAACACCTTTTTCATTTTATTCATAAACCTTCTTTCAAAGCTTTAAAGTATTTATTACAAAAGCCACTTTCCCTTTACAAAACTGTAGAAACTAATTCTTTTGATGAACTTCTTTAAAGTCTAAAGCAGATCTAACTTTTCCTCAAATAAACCTTTAGCCAAGTAAATAAGAGCTTTATGCTAATAAACAGCCCAATAAGCAAACTTACAAAAAGCTAGGAAAATCTATCAAACTTAAATTCTATACAAAGTTAACACTTTATGATAAAGCTTTGTGTCTTAAACACCCTTTTTAAGCAAAAAAAGGTTTGGGGCAATCATAGTTATGATTTGAAATGTAAAGCCTCTTAAAAAGGCTTAAAAGACCAAAATAAAGCTTGTTAAGAGCTTTATGCTAATAAACGGCTAATAACTAAACCTAAAAGAACTAGGAAAAACTTTCTACAAAGTCTACAAAAACGAAAAGTTTTATACAAAACTTTTTTAAACCTTTGTTCTAAGCTTTCTAAAGCTTTGTACAAGACCTTAAAAAACAAAATAAAGAGAATAAGAGGTTTTGTTTTTTACTTGAACTTAAGTTTTTCTAAAGCTTTTCACAAAGTTCTGTGGCTTTAGACAAAACTTTCTTTATTTTAGACTAAAATCGAAGCTGCTACTTGATGACAAGCTATGAAAAGAGGGCTCGGATAAAGAAAAAAAAAAAGAATAAAGAAAGAAGTAATTCCTAAAACAAAAGCTTTTTCTTTGTCCATCGGGGGATAATGAATCCAACTATCAGGCTTTTCAAAAGTTAAAATTTTAATCAAGCGTAGATAATAAAAACAACTAATTACGCTTGTAATCACTCCAAGAAGGGCAGGAAGGTATAACGCAGAACTCAAAGCTGCAAAAAACAAGTAAAATTTACTACAAAACCCGGCTAAAGGAGGGATCCCTGCAATCGAGAATAAGTTCACACAAAGAGTCAGGCTGAGCAAAGGATTACTGCCCACTAATTGATGAAGATCTCCGATATAACGTAAAGAGCGTCCATGGGAAGAATAAAAAGGTAATCTCAGGCAAAGAAGCCCAGTAAACATATTGAGGGTTATCACCAAATAAACAACCAAATAAATTAAGAGGGCTTGAAGCCCTTCTACACTACCACAAGCAAAGCCAAGTAATATGTAACCTACATGCCCAATTGCACTATACACAAGAAGACGTTTTATTCTAGTTTGAGCAATTCCAGCAAAGCAAGCCAAAACCATGGAGGCCATACTCGACAAAAGAATCAAAGATTGCCAGGCAAACAAAAACTCGTAAAAACTATACAGGAATAAGCGAATAAAAACTCCCATAATGGCCATCTTTGGCGTGATCAGAAAAAAAGCTGTCATGGAAGAGGGAGACCCTTCATAAACATCTGGAGCCCACATGTGAAAAGGAACAGCACTCAATTTAAAGAGAAACCCTACAGCTAAGAAAAGAATACCCAAAAGAATACCACTAGTATTCCAAATCGAAACTTGACCAGACCCAGTAAACATTAATCCTAGCTCTTCAAAATGAATACTTCCAGTAAATCCATAGATCATGGAACATCCAAAGAGAAGAATTCCTGAAGAAAAAGCACCTAATAAAAAATATTTTAACCCCGCTTCTGTAGAATAAGCGCAATCGCGTTTTGAAGCCGCTAACACGTAAAAAGACAAACTTTGAAGCTCAATAGCCAGATATATACTAAGAAGATCATAAGATGAAACTAAGAAAAGTATACTCAAAGTAGATAAAAGCACTAGTACAATAGGTTCAAAAGCATTTTGCCCTTCTTTCTTCATATAATCTATAGAAATCAATAAAGAAGCCAAGGCGCTCAAAAGAAGAAAACATTTTAGAAATTGACTTAAAGGATCTACAATATAACAGTTATGAAAAAGCACCATTTGGTGAATTGGACTATTCACAAGTAAAAGAAAACTAAAAAATAAACTAAGGCAGGTTAATCTACTTAAGTTTCCAGCAAGGATAGGGTATTTTTTTTGTCTAGCCGTGCTATAAAAAACCCCATAGCCAAGAAGGGCTAATGAGATCCAAGCCAAGAAAAGTTCCGGGCTTGCTCCTTTCAAGTCATTGATAAAAAGATGTTCAAATACGTTCATGATAAAGATATCTATTGGGTATTTTATTATTGAACTTCCTTATTATTTGAGCGTCAAATAATAAAGTCACAAAGCTCCACAGGGCTTTAGAGCTTTTGGAAGAATAGTTTGAATGGTAGAACATTGGTTTCTAAAACCAATAGTGTGAGTTCAAATCTCACTTCTAACTAAAAAGGCTTTCTAATACTTTTCTAATACTAAAGTTGTAGAAGCTTTGCCCTGAGTTTACTTTTTGGCACATTTATTTCTAGCTTTTTGTAAGCTTGCTTATTGGGCCGTTTATTAGCACAAAGTAAAAAGAAAAGCTAGGAACACACAGTGGGCCGTTTATTAGCACAATTCTAATTAGTAAAAAGAAAAGCTAGGAATAAACACAACAGATGAAATACCTTTAGTAGACACTTCTATTCTGAAAAAAAGGAAACCACTATTGAGCTAAGTAGATGAAACACTTTTACTTCTTTTACAGTTTTCTCTTTTTTCTTGTTACTAGCAAATAAAAATATCTTCTTTTTTCCTTGCAGCTAGAAAGTAAAAGAGCTTGTAACTTGTTCTTCTTTACTTCTTGTTACGAGCAAATAAAAAGATCTTCTTTTTT
>Ga0114995_10002845_pt1 | contig 11885 bp, 10 predicted proteins | sample ArcticOcean_MG_C_11_FD_87038 | JGI IMG/M metagenome (GOLD analysis project Ga0114995, IMG submission 87038) | Marine microbial communities from western Arctic Ocean - ArcticOcean_MG_CB2_154 | ecosystem: Environmental > Aquatic > Marine > Oceanic | place: Arctic Ocean: Canada Basin | collected... | reverse complement strand
GTCGGCAAAGGCGCGCGATTCGCCATCTTCAACGCGCCAATTATATGAGTCCTGCCCAGCCATCCAATCCTGCAAGTAGTGCCCGTGGGCGAGCCAGATACGTTCCTCCGACAAGTCAATGCGAGCGCGCGCCTCTCGTATCGAAGGGTAATAGCGGTAAACGAACGGCACAGCGTTGACCACGCCAGCGGCACGTACCGCGGCCTCTAGGTGTGACGCATCCGCCACCGAAAGCGCCAGAGGTTTTTCGCAGACCACATGTTTCCCCGCCGCAATCGCCGCAGAGGCGAGATCACGATGCAGAGAGTTAGGCGTGCAAATGTGAACAATATCTACATCTGGATGACCGATGAGTTGCAGAGCAGTCAAGGCCAACGGGACCCCTGCCCGCAGAGCCGCGTCTTCGGTGCGCCCCAAATCACGCCCAGCGTAAGCGACCACAGTTCCACCGGCGGCACGTACAGCACGTGTATGGACTCCACCCATAAACCCGGTGCCGATAATTCCGCTCCGCAGCGGTCCATTTAGTCGCTGGGCCGAGTGGCCCTCGGATTGAATGTTCATATGACCCAATCTTGACTAGGCTCTAAAGAACTCCGCACAAAGGCAAGTCCGTCAATCGCTAGTTCATCCATCGACGCTGCGACTGGGCGCCAAAGCGAAACTGCACGCGCGATTTCTTGAACTGTTGGTAGGAAAGATTCGACCACCAGTGGCCCCCCATATCCGATGTCTTGCAAAGACAAAAAGAACTCCTCCCAAGGGATGTGACCCGAACCTGGGGTTCCACGGTCATTTTCGGACACCTGAACATGAAACACAAGGTCGCCGGCTGCACGAACAGCATCGCCAATGTTTTTTTCTTCAATGTTCATATGGAATGTGTCTATGAGCAGCCCAACATTTTTTCGATCAATCAATCCACAGAGTTCTATGCCCTGCTCGACCGTATTGACCAAGTCAGTTTCGAAGCGATTGAGCGGTTCGATGGCGAGCCTAACTCCAAAGCCAGCTGCGTAATCTGCGACTAGGCCCAGTCCGAGCGCGGCGCGTGAACGCTTCTCAACGCGTTGCGCCTCGTCACGCATCGGCGGGCCACCGGTGACAGCGTACATAGGTCCGGCAACGTGGGGTGACCCGACGGTGGCCGCAAAGTCGACGCAGGTCTTCAAATAATGAAGGGCGCCTTCGCGTGTTTCGGCATCCGCTGCCGAGATGTCTCGGCCAGGCCCAAACGCCCCACAGATGCTGACAGCGAGCCCTGTCCGACTTGCCTGCTCCGCAATCCAGTTGGCCGATAGCAATGATGGGTCTTCGATACAAACCTCGATGAGGTCGTAGCCCATGTCTGCGACCCGATCGAATGAAGCCGCGTCATTGTCCGTAAATGGAGATGCGAGGACAAACGTGCTCAGGCCAACTTCGTTTCCAATCACGTTAGTCAAGACCCAACTCCGAGACGATGGCCTTTGTGTGATTGATTGCCGCCTCAGTGTATGGGCCTTTGAACTCGGGAGCACCGGGACCGTCAAGCACACCCCAGACATCCCCGGCGGCTGGGAGTAGCTCGTAGGAGATCCAACCCTTGTAGTCGCTGGCCGCAATTGCCGAAATGATAGGCCTAAAATCCAAGTGTCCAAAGCCGGGTGCAGCTCGATTGCTATCGGCTAGATGTACGTGCCCCAACCTAGCCCCGGCAAGAGTAATCGAAGCGGCGATGTCCGCCTCCTCGAGTGACATGTGAAAAGTGTCGGCCATATAAGCCAGATTTGGGCTACCGACCTCGTCGATAAATTTGAGGGCTTGCACTGTTCGCGTAATTAGATACGTCTCATATCGGTTCCATGGTTCCAGTGCGAGACGAACACCTGCCGTTCCGGCGTAGTCAGCGAGCTCGGTTGCGGCGGCAATCGCCCAATCCCACTCCTGGTCGAGGTTACTTTCCGGCACGATCTTCATGCACGCCGTCGGGGTGAACGTCACAATCTCCGCACCTAGAACGGCTGCGTAATCAATGTTTCCTTTAACGTAGTCAATCGCTTTCTGCCTCGTGCCGGCGGTCGAACTCACAATATCTCGTTCAGGAGTAAAGATGCTCACAATCGATGACGCAACTACTCCGTTAGCACTGAGAGCAGCGGTGATTTCCTTGAGGTCTGCGTCTGCCGGCTCGCCCACGAGCTCGACTCCGTCGTATCCGGCGAGCGCTACACGTTCGATTCCTATTGAGATCGGTTCGCGGCCGTAAACCAGTGTGTTGTATGTGTATCGGAACATAGTAGGGGAGCCTTTCTTGTTGTTGGTTCTGCTATTTGACGGCGCCGAAGGATAGACCTCGGACTAGGTATTTCTGAGCGCTTAACGCGGCAATCCAAACTGGAATAGCAACGAGGGTCCCCGCTGCCATAATGAAAGTCCACTGGGTGCCAACCGGGGTTACGTACTGCGTCAGCGCAACGGTCAGGGTTTGGCTACCGGCGTTGGAGAGAATGCTCGCGAACAGGAACTCGTTCCATGAGAAAACGAAACACAGCAGGGCGGTGGCAGCAACCCCCGGGATCGCGAGCGGCAAAACGATTCTGAAGAAAATACCAAGCCCTGAGAGCCCATCAATCTGGGCCGCCTCTTCGATTTCTTTCGGCACGTCCTCAAAAAATCCTCTCAGCAGCCACACGGCTAATGGAAGGTTCATGAATACGTGCATGATGATAATTGCGGTCAGAGTGCCAGTAAGACCTATTGTGCGCATAACCAGGAACAACGGAATTATGAGCACAATTGGAGGAACGATGCGCAGAGAAAGAATTGTTCCAAGGATTGCGCTCTTGCCTCTGATATCAAATCGAGCCAGAGGATATGCGATCCCTGATGCGAGGAGGATTGCTAAGAGAGACGAGATGAGCGAAACCTGCAGGCTGTTCGAGAAGGCTTTGACAAAACCAAAGCCGCTGAGAATGCCGATGAAGTTGTCAAGAGTCGGTGTGAAGAACCACTGAACCTCAGTAGAAAACGCCTGGTTTCCTGTCTTAAAGGCGGTAGTTATCATCCACAGCACCGGAGCAACAAAGACAAGGGTCATGACGGCGGCAATGATTGCCCGTAGCCCAACCGAGGCTCGATGAATTATCGGTCTGCGACGGCGTGTGCGTACATCGGGGATTGTCATGTTTCTGCTCTCAGAATTTCGGGACCATACGGCGGATAAGGAGGTTGACTGTGAAGAGAACGAGCAACAGGAGTAGCCACGAGTAGGCCGCGGCGTACGAAATGGTGAATGAGCGGAAACCAACGTCATAGATTTGCCATGACATGGTTGATGTCGCATCGATCGGCCCACCGCGTGTGGTCATGAAGATGATTTCGTAGACGCGGAAGGAGTCGATCAAGCGCAGCAGGATACCCACCATAAGTGGATACTGAAGCAGGGGTAAGAACTGATGCCAAATTATTTTTGGCCACGACGCACCATCGAGTTTCGATGCTTCAATAATTTCTTCCGGCAAGCCTTGCATAGCCGCTAGGAAGATCAGGAATAGAAAAGGTGTCCATTGCCACACGTCGATAGCGATTAACGTCGGGAGCGCTAGCTCTGTGCTCCCAAGAAACTCGGTAGTGGGCAGCCCGAAAGATCTCATGAGTTGATTGACTATTCCGAAAGTTGGTTCGAGGCTAAAACGTGCGAGGAGGCCGACCACGATCGGGGCACAGAGCATCGGGAGAAGGATGAGCGTGCGCATGAGCTTGTCACCCGGGAACCCTCGAAAAAACAGCAGTGCCATCAAGAATGCGATTAGGAATTCAATAGATACCGCGAAGATGACAAACACCAATGTCACGCGCACGGAGTTCCAGAAGGAACTGTCAGAGAGAAGGTTGGCGTAGTTTTCTAAGCCGACAAAACGGGGGTCTTCACCCGTCGTGAGACGCCACCTTGTGAGTGATACGGATAAAGAATAAATGGTCGGGTATATTGCGATTGCTGCAAGGAAGAGAACCCCCGGGATCATAGCCGCTACGGGTCCAAACCCTGCTTTGCGTGGCCCTCGGCGGGGCCCGGACTGCTTAGAGGCAGTCCGGGCACCACTGAGGTTATTTTTCATAATGGACATAGGTTACTGAGCGAGATTCTTGTTCTGGGCCTCGTCGGCACGTGCTAGAGCTTCCTCGACGGAGCGCTCGCCAAGAGAGATTGCGCTCAGCTCGGTGCTTAGGGTTGTCTCCCAGATTTCCTCGCCGGGGAAGAACGGACGCGGCTGCGCCGAGTTCATAGCTGACAGCACGACTGAATGACGCCTGAAACGCGCTGTTTCGCCGTCTGGGAGAAGTTCGTCGGTCAAAATCGGGTCACTGTAGCTCGAAAAACGAACTGGGTCGCCACCTCCGTTTGATGCCTGAAAAACATCGTTCTTTTTGCTCTCAAGCCACACTGAGAACTTGATGGCCTCGTCGACATGCTTGGAGTACTTCGATACGGAAATAACCCACTCTGCGAGGTGGCCGGAGCTGATACCCGTTGGGCCAGCCGGCATCTCAGTTATTGACCAGTCACCCACGGTCTGCGAGGAACCTGGGATGTCGGTCGCGAACTGACCCCACGACCACTGAATAGCTGTTGCGACAGTGCCCTGTTGTGCGGCTGCGGTCACGTTGTCATAGGTGAACTCGTTCGCTCCGGCAGGCATGTAATTCATCATTTCCGCCCAACGCGATGTTGCTTGTAGACACTCTGGAGAGGAGCTCAAAGTTGACTCGGTGAAGTCCTCATTGAAAGGCTTACATCCGTAGCTAAAAGCAAAACTTAGCCATGTGTGGACGTTACCGTAACCTTTGGCTGCCTGCGCGGCCCAGCCCGAAAGCTCCTGTCCCTTGAATGTGCGTCCGTCGAAGAACTTGACCTGAGTAAACCAGTCTTCCATGGTTGCGGGTGCGGCTAGTTCCTGCCCAGTTGACGACAAGAAATCCGCTTTAGTTTGGGCATCTTCGTAGAGCGCACTGTTGTACCAAAGCACAGCCGGGTGGACTGTCTGAGGGACTCCGAGTAGCTGTCCGCCCCAGGTGGCAACCTCTAAGGCAAGTGGAAGGAAATCAGCCTTGTCCTCAGCAGTTAAAGCATCGTCCAGAGGAACAAGGTGTCCTCCCTGTCCGAATTCTGGAATCCAGTTGTAATCGAGGTTAAAGATGTCGTAGCTGGAGTCCTGACTGGTAAAAAGCACCGCCATCTTCTCGTGAATTGCGTCGCGACCGATAAGTTCGACGTTGACCTTGACGCCTGTCTCCTGTTCATAAAGTGGAGCCAGTTGTTCTTGCACGACCGTTCCCCAGGTTGCGGGAAGAAAAATCGCGTTAAGAGTGACTTGTTCGCCCGAGCCCGAGCCCGAGCCCGAGTCCGAGTCAGTGGCTTGGTCGCCCGAGTCGATTGCACCTGCAGTACAGCCGGACAATACCAGTGCTGCGGCAGCCGCAAGGCTTACGCTGGCGTTGCGAATACTGCGTCTATTCTTTGTAGTTTTCACAGAGTTTCCTTTCGATGTGAGTTAGTTGAGGTGGAGCATCATTGTGAAACCTGAATGTGAATCTTCACAATGGACTTGTCGTGCTCGAGAGCACGAATCGCTTCGATCGCCTCGCTGAGAGGACGAACCGAATCGACGATTATGGAGGGGTCGAAAAGACCCGATGCAATTAGCGCTGCAGCTCGTGGCCATGTGTCGTAAGTGCCTGCATATGATCCGACGATGGTCAGTTCCTTGGAGTAGATATCGAAGGGGCGTAGAGCCATGGTTGCCGACTGAGGAGCCGCACCATAGGCGAGAATTTTACCCCCGCGTCGCACCACTGCAACCGCTGCCTCGTAGGTTTGCACGCTACCTACTGCCTCGATCACAATGTCGGGTCCTATCCCGTCGGTAAGCGCCGCAACCGACTCGTCAAGGTCGCTAGCGAGGGGGTCGATTACTTCGTCGGCTCCCATCAACCGAGCAATTTCACGGCGGGCCGAATCGGGCTCCGAGAGAATCACAAGGCTTGCCCCAGATAGCTTGGCTAGCGCCACATGAGCAAGGCCCATTGGCCCGCCGCCGATTATGAGCACTCGGTCACCTGAACGGATCTCGATTCTGTCTTGACCGTGGATTGCGCACGCGAGTGGCTCGATGTATGCGGCTGAATCCAGCGACAACTCGGCCGGGAGTACTTGGACATTTAATGCAGGAACTAACACGTACTCTGCTAGCGCCCCCGCACGATGAACTCCAATTTGCGACACAGTGAGACAAAATAGCTTCTGGCCACGCTGGCAAAAATAGCAGCGTCCGCAGGCGATGTTAATGTCGGCTACCACTCTGTCTCCGAGAGCCAAATTCTCAACACCAGTCCCGATTTCTGAGATGGTGCCAGAGAACTCATGGCCTAACGTCAGAGGGAGGTTTGGTGCGGGGAAATTTCCTTTGGCAATGTGCAAATCCGTGCCACAGATGCCGGTCCGCCAAACTTTTAGAACTACTTCCCCGTGACTTGGACGGGGAACTTCAACCTCATCGAGCCGAAGATCGCCCGGACCATGCAGCCGCACTGCCTTCATGGTCGACATTAGGGTGCCCTCAGTACAACGTAAGCGAGACTGGTATCCGTGGCCAATGCATCGCGTATTTTTCTCGAAATCGTGCAAAAACCAAAAGGACTGTCATCGACCGACCCAGCGGAGCGGATGAAACCGCTCCAGGCGTTGGGGCCATAATTTAGCTTCACAACTTACCTACTTCCTTGTAGTGGCGCTATAGGAATTACCGACTGTTTTTCGTATTACTGGAACGTCGAAATTCTATACCTTCTAACTTTACTAAGTCAAATGTATTGCAAATAAGTATCAAAAGTCTTTATACTTATGACTATTAACTAACAATAAGATAACGGTGCACTAACAGAAAGAGGCACGATGGCAACGACTGGACCGGGTGACGTATTCCAACTAATAAGGGATGGGCGTGTTCGGACACGGACAGAAGTAGCGGACGAAACCGGTCTGTCTCGGACGAGTGTTGTGGTCAAGGTGGCTGCCCTGTTGGAACTTGGATTAATTGTTCCTGCTGGTCTCGCCTCATCCTCGGGCGGACGGCCCGCGAGTAGATTTATGTTCAGCCCGCGCTCTCGAGCGATTATAGGTATCGAGTTTGGCGCGACGCATGGCACGATCGGTGTTACGGACCTCAACGGAGAGGTACTAGCCCGGAAACACCACACTCTGAACATCGCCGATGGCCCAGAACGCGTTCTCGGTCTAGCGCTGGATAGTGCAACCAAGCTTCTGGAAACAACAGGCTATGGTGTCGCTGACATCATGGGCATCGGTATCGGCGTGCCCGGCCCCGTGCAGCACGCCACTGGGCAACTCATACGACCGCCGATTATGCCCGGTTGGGATGGAGTGGACATCCCTTTAGCGGTGCGCAGACGTTTCGACGTCCCGGTTCTTGTCGACAACGATGTAAACCTTCTTGCGCTTGGCGAGCGCGCAAATGTTTGGCCAGACGTTGATGACCTAGTATTCATCAAGGTTTCCACCGGTATCGGTGCCGGCATCATATCCGGTGGGGCTCTCCAGCGTGGTGCAACCGGTTCTGCGGGCGATATTGGTCATGTACAAGTACCGCACGGCAAAGGCGACAATGACCTGGAGGACACGGCATCCGGGCCAGCGATCGCCCGAGAGCTAAGTAATGTGGGTTCCGAGATAGACCCATCAAAGGTCATTGAACTCATACGCACAGGCGACCCCGCAGCGATTGACGCTGCCCGCGAAGCTGGCCGCGCAATCGGTGAAATAGCGGCAATTTGCGTGAGCATGCTGAACCCGTCAACCTTGGTCATAGGCGGAAGTCTTGGATCGCAAGTTCAAGAAATACTCGCAGGCATTCGAGAGGTCGTATACCGGCGGTCAATTCCGCTCGCCACCCAGCAGCTCAACATCGTTCCCGCTCAGGGGGGCTTGGACGCCGGCATCCGCGGAGCCGCACTAATGGTCATTGAGACTCGGCTTTCACGCGCTGCAATTGATGAGATGTCTACTTCAAATTAGCGTGCCATGGTGTTGACGAGGCGCGTGACCGTGGAGTCAGCCTCTAGCCGGCGGACTACTTTTTTCTAGGACACCTTGCCAATCCCACGCATCTCCACAAGTTTTTACGCAATAGGTAAATTATCTGTACCGGTTATTTGAGAACTTGAATCGAGTGCTGGCTTGACTCAAGCGCCATATCAGATCCCACTTGGATCCAGTCACTTTCATTCTGCGGCCACGCTCCAAGCTGAACATTGAACGTAGATGCCAAATCAAAGCCGTTCAGCGAGCGTCGCTCGGCCCTATCTATGAAACCTTCAAAGCCGTCAGGCTTATTTTGATATCTGGCCCAGAGCCACTGCCTAACTCTTGGACTGAGATGTCTTCCAAATATCAGACCCTCGAACCTATTTGCAAGATTGGCGCTCTCGCCGTCAAGCTTCAGTTTCTCAGCCTCCTTCGTCGCCCAGACGCCACTCATTCGCAAATGATGAGCTCGCTGCTTGTCCTTCGGTGACATTCCTAGCCAACCTTGAATCTCTGATTCGGATATTTCCCAAGGCAAAGTTCTTTGCAGGTCAATGAACTTTTTACAGTTGTCGGCATGGATCAATTTCGGTTTTCCGGCTATGAGCTCCTCATCTACTTTGCAAATGAAACAGCTCCTCGCTAGTTGTTTATTAGTTTTTTTATTGCTATCTATAAGTGGCCTTGGCAATAGCACGTTGGTGTGCTTCTCAATAGCAGGCTCGGGTGACTGCTTAGTAGCAGCCTCAGCTAACTCTGACTTTGTATTGTGAACATCCAGGAGCTCGCAATCAGGTGGGCATTGCATCGCCAAGCAATAGGAGTATGCCTGTCGCTTGCCACTTCGACTTCGCACAAGCACCCCCTCCTTCTGCAGACATTTCAGTGCGTCTCTAATCGCCTGGGAGCTGAGGCCAGTTCTTGCTTGAAGAGTCGCGATCGAAAGCCTCCACGTGTTTGTTTTTTCATTGAGGCTGGACGCGATTTGCCAAGCAACTAATTGAGTCGCGGGGCTCAGCTTCTTTCTGCGTTGTTTTCCACCAAATTCACCTTGAAATTCCTCCAAATTCGAAAAGGGTACGAGGTGGTCCCTGAGACGATTCGAGTGATGGTAGCTCATAGCACTGAGCCTGAATCATTGCCGTGATTTGATGAGTTGCTAGCCCAGATCCCATACTCCCCGCCTCTGTAAGGCGTCAGGAGAGCCTGTACATCTGATTTATGTAGTCGGATAATGCGAGCGCCGATACGTTCGGCCTGCAGTTCTCCTCGATAGATGAGATTGCGAATTGTGTTTGGGTGAACGTTCAGAAGCTCTGATGCAGCTTGAATGGTTATCAATTGAGGAGTTGCTTGATTGCTCATAGTTGCCTAACGAAATATAGATTTATTTCGCCAGGACGGGAAACGAATGTTGCTCTTCCCCACTAGGCCTAAGGGGGGAGTGCGTCTAGATTTAGGCCATCTAGTCGTTTCTACACTTAGAGTCGGGTTCTTCACCCTGTCTCGTCTCTAGCACCTCACAACGCCCGGTAAGCATTTCACTCGTTTCCCGAGAGACACACAAAAAATCTATGTATCCGATTGTTAAATTACTACATCTAGTGGTACTTGGCGTTACGACACGCCACATGTTGTGATTAGCTGGCAGGACTCTTGATTGTTAATAGCACCTTGCCCGCATAAGAACGTGCCTCAGTCGGTTTGTTTTGGAACCAGGTAGAGAGCTCAGGGTTCAATTCTTTGGCGTATTCACAAGCAGCTTTTGCGCGCTTACGAACCTTGATGTTCTCGCTCATTGGCTGAGAAACATATCGAATTCCGGTGCAGATGAATTTCGTTGCGTTGGGGTTTGCTTCGACGGCAGCCTTGACCTGCGACTTTTGAAGACTCGTCAGGGTTGTTGCAGTTGATGAAAATGAGGCCAAAGTTCGCTGGTTGACTTCGAACGTTGCCACTGGAGCTTCACCGTTCTGCCCAGAACGCTCTTCAACGCTGGATGCTGATGAATTACCGGACGGGTTAGCATCCCATGCGCGTGATGGGCAAACGATAATGTTTAGACACAGCAAAGGTGAGTTTTTTGCAAATGCAAGACCTTCTGATGCCAGAAGCTTCCATGAGACTGTCGCCAAAACCCGACCTTCTCTATCAAAGACTGGCCCGCCGGAATTTCCTGGATTAACTGGAGAGGTGACCCCCAGTTCTCCCGTTTGGGGCAAAATAATTGAGATTAGGCCTGTGGTTAGATAACCAGAGATTCCTCGTGGGGAACCTAAAACACCAACCCACCAACCCTGAGATGGGGTTTGCCCCCTCCAAGTCAGACCAGGAATGCTTGCCGTCGTAACAATCCCTGCTAGGTCGTTAGTTTCATCCCAGGAGATAACCGCACCTCCGTGAGACGAACCGTCAGGTAACTCCAGTGTTACCAACCCAGAGCCAATACAGTTCTCAACGACATGGTGGTTTGTGACGATGAAAGACTTGTAACCAGCATTTTGATGAGCTGCCGCTAGCTCCACCTTGGCAGACCACCCGCTACCAAGGGCACCGGCGCAAATAATGGTCACGACTGACTTGAGAACTTCTGGACTTAACTGCTCTAATGCATCGGGGGCCCGTGAGGGAGTAGATACCACTCCGTTAGCAGCACTGGTTGCTTTGGGTGGGTCTTTAGAGACAGAAACCTGCGGCTGATTGTTGAACGTGTGACTTACCTCCAGGACCGTGGCGTCAGGCATGTAGTCGAAGAAGGCCTCTGCGCTGTCCCAGTACTCCATGTAAACCCTAAAACCAAAAGTGGTCGGCAATTTTAGGCAGTCCCAGGGAAGGGTAAAGGCGAAAAACTTAGCCCCATTGTTTATGTCTCCGTAGAACTGCGGAGAACAGCCTGTAAGCACGGTCACGGTATCTCCATTTATTGAACTAATGATGGCGGGAGAAGCATAATTACCCACAAGATCATGATCTCTTGTCTCCATTTTGTAGTCCATCCGACCATCCAAATCAGCATCAATTGACACCTTGGCCCATGAATCTAAACCATCGTTGAACTGATTGGCAGTGATGACACCCTTAGTGAAGACTCCGAAGAAATGTAAGTCAGGATTGTCCGCAAACTCCGAATACGTAATGTAATCAATGTCAAAGTTCGAGGGAGTCCCGATCGTATAGCTGTCAAAGTCGGATGTGTAAAGGTCTGCTGCACTGGCCTGTTGAACATTTGAGACAACCAAAAACAACGTCGCAAGAATTGCCAAAATCCTCTTCAAGATGTCTCCCTTCGATGAGCCCGCCCAAACGTTAAACCCGAGAGCCAAGTTTGCGTCAACCGAGAACCCCAACACTCTGCCCGACATGCTCCTGACTAGGATGCATCAATAGTTGCCTAAATTCAACCTAACCGTCGCAACAGTTCGGCGTCGCGCCCGGTAGATCGCTGGTATCGCATTGCCGTTTTTATATCTCGATGCCCGAACCGGTCCATTAGTTCCTGGCTAGTTGGATTCAGCTTGGCGAACTCAGTTGCTGCAAACGTCCGAAGCGAATGAAAGCGTCCTTCATAGCCCGCTTGAGCCCGTAATTTCCGCCAGTGAGGGTTGAGGTCATACTTTCCCCAATGGTCGTTAGATAGGGCTTTACGGGTGATTAAGAGTGATTCAGGGTCAATTGGTATTGTCCGCAAGTGCGCAAGAACTAGGTCGCTAATCCTCAAGGGCAACAGTAAGGTCCTGACTCCGGCTTCGGACTTTGGTTTGCGCACTATCGCTTGATTACCGTCCCAGACAACTCCCCTCGC
>Ga0114995_10002844_pt1 | contig 11888 bp, 7 predicted proteins | sample ArcticOcean_MG_C_11_FD_87038 | JGI IMG/M metagenome (GOLD analysis project Ga0114995, IMG submission 87038) | Marine microbial communities from western Arctic Ocean - ArcticOcean_MG_CB2_154 | ecosystem: Environmental > Aquatic > Marine > Oceanic | place: Arctic Ocean: Canada Basin | collected... | reverse complement strand
TCAAGGAGTATTGGAATGCACCTTCACCTTCCACCATGTCAATATCAACAACATCAGTATCAAAGTCTTCGTCACTGTATTCAAACAGTTCACACTGCATACGGAACGTGGGAAGATTTTGTAACTGGAAAAATGGACTCTCAGTCTCTACCTTACGAATCTCGAAGATAGACTTGGACAATGACAAGAAGATTAGGTCACCTTCACGTGGACGGAAGTTTGCCGTTTCCGCTAGACGTGCACCGACAAGTTGTTTCCATCTCTTTCTAGAGACGATGAAGTTTGCTTGGTCTCGGAGTTCGATTCCAAATTTGGTGAATAAGTCTCCCTCTCCATCAAACGCTTCGGTGTTCTCGATATACATTTCTATCTTGTATGCAGAACCAAAACGTGACGGGATGTCATCAAGAAAGATTGAATCCTTGTTAACGATTTCTCGTGGGAGGTAATATACGTCCTGTCCATACATCTGGAGGGCTTCAATTATGATGTCCTCGTAGACGTTTTGTTCAGAACGAACACCTTGTTTGAAATACGGGTTCGTTGCCATTATGTTATCCTACAAAGAAGTCTGGTGGAGTGTCATACTCATTATATATGCGTTGACGAATAACTTCGATTTCCGATTTGGCATCTTCGTAAATTTGTCTACCATTAAGTTGAACACCGCCAGGCAGTACCATTCCTTCAAACTTAATAAGGTTTGCACCCCACTGTTCTTTTATGAGTGCGGTTGCGTATTCTTTCAGGAATATATTATTATATAGTTTACCATTAGCGTTGGCACTTGTCGCAACATACATTTCAGCCACGATTGATTTACCAGCCTTGAGGTCTCCAGTTCCACCAAGATCACCAAATATCTGTAAGGAGTTACCCTGTCTTGTCCATTGAATCTGTGGAGTACCCGTCAGTTTCATATCAATGAGACTCAGGTACTGTTGCATTTGTTCGTAACCCGCAATGTCACTCACACCATTTTGCATACCATGAATATCATTAAGACGCATTTGATATTTAGCGTCCATGAAACTAGTGCTACTAGATGAAGTGTCAAACGGAAGTACTCGCAAAATACTCAATATGTCATCTGGGTTTATACCTGACGGTAGTATCCCTTCGTCCAAATCGAAATCAATACTACCTCTAGTTACCATTGCAGCTGTTATGGTGATTGTAACGTAAATTCGGTAACTACCCTCACCATTGTATTCACCAAACAGTTGTAACGCATCGTTAACACGGTCTTCAATTTGTTCATCGTCCACGTTGATTTCGATCACGGGGTGTCCCAATCTACGGAGACAGTAATCGACAAACTGGGATCGACTTGTTATTCTATTGTATTGTGACATTTATCTATTTATCCTTAGTTTAACAACGAACCTGCGTTATTGTATACGTTGATGCGGTAGTGTGCACCGTGTTGTCCATCTAACAAGTCCGCATCCAAACCACTTGAGGCACCATCCACTGCTTTGATTGCGGTCAATGTGTCGGCATTTGATCTGTTAGTAAATGTGTACGCACCACTACTTGAGTTGTAAGCAAGTTGACCACTTGCACTAAACATTCCTCTAACATTCGCAGAGTCAATATCCATCACACCAGTAGAAGCATTATATGCGAGTCCGTTACGACCTGCGATAGATGCTCTTGCTCTTGCGTTGGTGTAGTAGAGATTGGTGTTCTCGGTCAAGTTCGCAGTAGTGAATGGACTTAGGTTAATGTTATCAACAAAGTCATCTCCGCTTGTTGCGATAGTAAGATTACCATTACTTGAGTCGTATGTTACACCAGTGATACCAGATACACCAATCGTTCCTGCACTGTCAACAAAACCATTTGAGTCGATAGTGAGGACAGGGATTGCAGTTGCGGAACCATATATTCCTGCGGTTACTGTAGTTTGTGCATCACGGTTGACTTCACCAGTGAATATACCACCCGCAAAGTTACCACTCGCATCACGGGCAATGATTGCAGACCCAGTGTTTGCGGCAGTAGCAGTTGTTGCAGAGTTATTTACCTTACCCGCAGTAGCGATTGTAGCAAGTTTAGTGTCTACAATTGCGGCATCGGACTTGATATCTGCGTTAATGATTGTGTCTGAAGTAATCGCTGCTGCGATACTGATAGATGAACCACCGTTGAATGAGGTTGCAGTACCAGTCACATCACCATTGATTGCAATGGTTCTTGCATTCTGTAGGAGTGTTGCGGTAGAGGCATTACCAGTTACCGCACCAGTCAAGGCACCAGTAAAGGATGCGGCTTCCACATCACCTAGTGCGAAGTTACCACCACTAGTGTTTACGTTTCCTGCGATATCAAGGTCGTATCTATCAAAGAACTTAAACTTAGTTGCGGATGCATCATAGAACATACCCGCATGAGTAAAGGGTTGTGAACCCGTATTGTAGTTACCAACGAAACCAAAGTCTTCGTTAAGTGGTGCAGCGGCACCTTTCCATACGTCACCACTATCGTGACCGTTGTCTGTACCAACATCTAGAGTAATATTGAAACGAAGTGGAATGTTTGTTAGACCATTAGTCTTCAAGTTCCAATCAGAGTCTCCACCCGCAGAATCGAATCCTACGTGTTTGAACGCACCAATGCCCGGCCCACCATTCGCAGAGTCAAGACCCCATCGAATGACATCACCCGCAGCAGCACTATCCGCATCGTAGATTTGTACAAAGTATGTTTGTGTAACGTCACCCTTATAATGATCCTTAAAGAGTACGTTGTTGACACCTGAGTCACCAGCACGTAGTGCAGTAGTGATTGTGTCACCTTCTTGTACAGAGATGAACTGGTCACCAACCGCAAGAGTGGCAACCGTAGTCTTAGACTCGGAACCAAGGATGTTCAAGTTACCTGCGATAGTTACATTACCATCGAATCTTGATACACCATCAACTCGTACTGTTTCAAATACTTCTGCTTTCAGGTCAACCTGAATACAACCACCTACACCACCACCAGCACCAGCGGAGTCAGCAACAAGTACTGTACCAATCTCATATGCGTAGTTGGGGAATACTGGGAAGGCAGTTACCAACTCACCCGCAGAATCAGGGGATACGTGTACACTATTACCCGCAGAAAATGCCGCAGTGTTAAGACCACCGAACAGACCACGAGTTGTTACGAAACCAAAGGCACCGTTTGCAATTACGTGTGCAGTAAGACCAAGTGTGTTTTGAACAGTAGAGAACGCATTCGCCCTTGCAAGTGCAATGGTAGGGAAGTCATTGGATGCGCCAGATACGTATACTGCCTTACCCTTTGCGATACTAGTACCACTGTTGTTATATACACGAGTAACATCATCTTGAGAAAGTTTTATAGTTACGTCAGCATTCTGATACGCTAGTGCGTCAGGGCCATTCATGTAGAACAGGTTACCTTCACGCAACGTTGGAACAACCGCACCAGTGTACTCAGAGTTTGACATCTGCACTAGATTGAATTCAGCACTATCCGCAGTTATTTTTCTATCCGCAACTATGTCCAGAGTTGACCGAACATTATCAAATGTCTCAGATGATGGACGAACAAGTGTTTTACCACCAGCACCAGCAGAGTCACCCTTAATAACCCAACCAATCGTGAATGGGAAATCTGAACCAGTAGGTTTTGTTGTTGTAATCTTACCAGCGGAATCGGGAGATACATAGAGTGTAGCACCCGAAGCGAATCCCGCAGTATTCATATCGTTAACGAAACCAAGTTGTGTAATAAAACCGTGTGAGTTGTTTACGATGTCGTGTGTTGCAAGACCTATTGCCTTGTAGGTAGTAACTGAGTTTGCACGAGCAAGTGCTACGGTTGGATGGTCTCCATTGCCAAGTTCGGCACCACTAATGTATACCGCAGACCCATTATTAATTTGGGCACCAGAGACGTTCTTAACTTTAACAATGAATTCTTGACCCATGTTAACAGTAACGTCATTTGCACTAGTTGGATAGTAAGACACTGCTTCTGCAGCACTATCATAGAACATACGACCTTTGGTATAAGCAGGATTTCCGTTAGTGTTTCCGAGGTCTACAAATCCGTCAACATCAATATTATTAAATTGTACATTTGAAGTAGTTGCGACTGCCTGTCCGATAGAGATTGCACCACCCGAATAGGTGACACCAGTTCCCGCACTAAGATGTGCTCTTACTTCGGTTGCACTTGGGCCAGTATATGTAATGACACCATTTGAATAGGATAGAGAACCATCACCACCAGCATCGGTTACCGAGAACATTCCCTTAACGTTTGCGGAGTCAATGTTAAACTGACCACCAGACGTTACCGACAAACCTTTGTTTGCGGTTAGATGTGCTCTTACTTCGGTTGCACTTGGGCCAGTGTAAGTAAATACACCAGTCGCACTATCGTATGCGAGAGAACCGTCTCCACCCGCATCGTTAACAAGTAGAGATGCCTTTGCATCACTGTCAGCACGTGCGGTAGTGTAATAAAGATTGTTTCCTTCGGATACGTTGGTTGTGGACTTAGTTGCAAGTCTAATATCAAAGTCAGAGTCCGACCGAACCGTAGTGTAATAGAGGTTTGAACCTTCGGTGACATTAGCAGTTGTTTTGGTAGCAAGTCTAATATCAAAGTCTGAATCAGAACGAGCAGTAGTGTAATAGAGGTTGGTTCCTTCGGGTAACTGTGCTGTATTCGCATCACCTAGGTCACTATCAAAGTTTGCTTTGGTGTATACAGTCTCAACATCAAAGGAGTATTGACCAGTAGAAGAGTTATATGTTAAGTCTCCACCCGCAGAGAATAGACCACGTAACGTAGAAGTTGATGTCGCATCAAACCCAGTGATACCACCAAGTGCAGTAATGTTTGCAGAATCAAAGGTTGCTTGACTTCCCACCATGTTTGTGTTGGTGAGTGTAGTAATAGTTGCGGAATCAAAGGTTGCTTGACTTCCTACCAAGGTTGTGTTATTGAGTGTGCCAATAGTCGCAGTAGTAATACCCGCACTATCAATCTGTGTCACTAGACGTGAAAGGAAGTCGGAATCAAAGTTTGCTTTGGTATAAATCTGTTCAACATCAATCGAGAAACGACCAGTTGAACTATCATAGGTCATGTCTCCGCCAGCACTGAAGTGTGCTCTTGTTTCTGAAGCACTTGGGCCAGTATAGGTTAATACACCAGTAGAAGTGTTGTACGAAAGAGAACCGTCTCCACCCGCATCAGTAACGGATTGGGAGTTTCTTGCTCTCGCATCAGTGTAGTACAAGTTACCTTGTTCTGTCAGGGTGCTTGTCGTGAAAGGACTAAGATTAATTCGTGTAGTGAATGTTGCACCATCGGCAGTACCGATTGAGATATCACCGTCCGAAGAGTCGAATGTAAATGATGTTACACCCGCAACCGCAACAGTACCCGCACTGTCTAACTGACCCTGTGCGTTTACCGTGAATACCGGAATCTGTGTTGCAGAACCATAGGTCGCAGCAGCAACACCAGTATTTGTAATAGAGATTGTATCACTACTACTATCATAACTGATACCTGTACCACCGACCAATGCGTCACCAAGGTCACTATCAAAGTTTACTTTAGTGTATACGTCTTCTACATCAAACGAAAATGCACCAGTAGAACTATTGTATGTTAAGTCACCAGTAGCAGAGAACATGCCTTTGATATTTGCAGAGTCTATATCAAACACACCCGTAGATGAATTGTATACTAGACCTTTATCTCCAGATACATATCCACGAACACTTGCGGTAGATGTTGCATCACCCAATGCAGAGTCGAATCTTGCACGAGTATAATATAAGTTAGACCCTTCGGTTAAACTTGCGGTGGTTGACGATGTTTCGTCTAATAGTTTGTGCCATGCACCCGCATGTGAAAAGTAACCCTTACCAGTTCCATGTACGTGTGCGAACATACCATGATAGGTTGATGCACTAGGTAAGTCGCCTTCCGCACTGTACATGTTACCGAATAGAACTTTACCAGTAGTTACAAGACTCTCACTACCTAATGTCCAGTAATCGTTAGTCTCGTCCCATAAGAAACTCTTGTTAGCACTGTCACCACGTTCAACTTCAATACCACTATTCTGGGATGGTGCACCAGTTGCGTTTGAGTTGAGGATGATTGTGTTGTCAGCAAGGTTAATCGTTTCCGTGTTTACTACGGTCTCTGTTCCGGTAATCGTCAGGTTACCCTGAAGAATTGTATTACCAGTTACCAGAAGGTTACCAATTGCAGCACTGTCTAGTGTTGCAGCTTTACCTGTTAAGACTGAGTTTGCAATGTTTGTAATGGTCGCACTATCAACAGTCGCACCGTTAACTACAGTTACACCTTGGTGGAACGTCTCATTGATATTGGTTCGTGCAATATCTGAATCATTGAATACAAACGTACCCGCATTACTGTCAAAGGACATAATTGCTGTGTTGTTTGTACTTAGAGATATGCCTAGGTTGAGTTTATTATTCTGTGAATCAACAATGATTAAGTCACCACCACTGTCTTTCAGTGATAGTGTTCCTAGACCAATAGTGTTACCACTCAGGTATATGTCACGGAACCTCTTGGTTGCACTACCTAAGTCATATGCTTCGTTCGAGTCTGGAATTAAAGAACCCGTAAATGCAGTATTGTCAAAACCAAATGTGTACTTATTCTGTGCACTATCAAAATCGAGATTTATGTTTGCATCGGTTCGTAAGTTGGTGATCTCCCACTTACCAGAAAGTTTGTTATATGCGAGTATGGAACCATCAGATTCCGTGGCAGTAACATCTACACCAGCGAGGTTTCCTATACTGAAAGCACCAGCAGTCACTCGTTTAATAGGAGTTCCGACAACTACCTTTTTTACAATGATTTTATCAGACATTACTGATGTTCCTTCCTTATTATTTCGTTGCCGATGGAGAAACTTCGGCTTGTCCTTCAAGGACTCGTTGAATGATTGCGTTATTATCACTATCGGTATAGGAAACTTCCACATCATAAACATATCGACCACGAGGTTTCATCGCATCTGTTTGTGTGTTAGTTAGAGATAGGTTTATGATTCCATCAGTTGATGGAGATACAACCACGGCATTAAATTGAACTGTAAAGGGATCATTTGCGGAATCAGCATATCTGCGTTTTAGACTGGCAGCTACGCTGTGGTTGGAGAGGTTATATGTACTACCACTATCATGCACCAGATGTATTTCTACAGAAACATCGGTGCCTTGATTAATGGTAATATCTTCGTAATTTGCTGATGACATCTATGATACCCGTTATAAAAACAATTTGTTTACTTGTCTTTATTTATAAGGTTTGGAACGTGTACTTTTTAGTAATCGGACATTATTTCTTCTATAATTTCATCTTGTAGTCCGTTGGACATATCGGTTCTATCAAATACATAGGATACCGTAAGTCTCCAACAGTTTGTTTCGGCAGCGTGATATACTCGATTGTACCAAGGTTCAGCATACGCACCGAAGTATCCAGCTTTACACTGCCACCCCTTCCTGTCTTTCATGACAACCATCTTACCAGTATGACCATCAACATACCTAAAATCACCATCACCAGTTTCTGACCAACTAAAGATTAGGTTATATGCCGAAGCATTGGCATTGTTGTGCCACGAGATAAACCCCTCTGGTGGATACATAATTTGTAATGCGTTGTTTCTTGTAGACAATAGTGTACAGAGTTCTGTATTCAACTCACCATACTTCGCAAGTATCTTAACCATCTCCTTTCCGTGATCGGGTTGTCGGGACTCTTCAATCTCATACAGTCTATCATTTTTCAGACTATAACTATATGAAGCATCAGGGAAACCTTCGTGGCCGGTATCTTGAGCAATAACCTCGTCACGATATTCGTCAGACATAAAGTGTTCACGGTCTTCCTTACGACCATTTTTCTGTAAATACTTACTAATATGTTCCCGATTTTCGTAATACCACTCGAACTTTTTCAGGGTTGCTAGTATTTCTTTGTTGTTGATAGGGACATCAATCATACTATAGGTGTGTCCTTTTGTAAACATCCTGAGTAATGTCTAAGGATAGGTGGAGCACCAGTCTTAGACTTCAAACCTTCGTATCCGTATTGTGTAAAGTAATTCCATCGGATATCATCTTCAAAGATTCCAATCTTGAGGTCTTTGTATTTATCAACCTTATTCACTAACCACCAGAGGGTTGTCTGATCGAAATGTCGGAGGTCTTTAGCCCACTGTTCTTTATCGAATCCATCGGGCATCCATCTATTATCATATTGTTTACAATACAGTTCATACCAATCGTCCATAAACTCTTTTACTAATGGACTCCCACTGCGATATAAACACACTCCCCCGCACAATTTATACTTCTCATATCCACCATTGTACTTGAACTCACGAATAGCATAGAATTGTTCACGTTCCTTGGTCAACTCGTGAAAGACCATATCATAGTCTTTCATCTCATCCCAGATTGTCATGATGTCTTCGTGTTCACACTCCATATCTGCATCGACATACATCGTAATGTCATAAGGTGTGTTTGCCATACCCCACAGTTTTTCACGGTAGTGTCCACCACAGATGATAATTTGATCAGTGTCTTCGGTTTCACGGCCGTCAAAGAACCTTTCCTCGGTCACCAAGGTGATGAGTGCTTCTGGGTAATAGTCTTTGATTGATTGTATTAGATTTATTGCATAAGTGTAAAAATTAATATTTCTTGATGCAACAATAACAAAACCTTTACTTAGTTCCGACATCTTCTAATGATTCCTGTACCAATAAAATAGCATATAAATTCACTTCAGGGACAGATTTAGACCGTCTTAGTTTTGATTTCAACAAACGATTTTTGGATTCCTTAATCTCTGGAATTTCAAAGGTTTCTAGTTTATACTCAAAGAGTTGTTCTAGTTTCTTTGCACGTTCGTGTTCCATTTTCTTTTGTTTTTCGATGTCTGCTTCGTCTTGTTTTTTCGACAATCGTTTTTGACTAGAAGCATTAATCTTTTCTTCACCGAGAAATTCAATCGCTTCTATGAACAATTCATTGGGGGTGCCATCAGCATTCAATTTCTCTATTTTGTGAACCTGACGTTTAGTTTTATTACCGTCAACTTCTTCGCTTATTGCGTTTAATAACTCTTTTCTGGGTGTTTCCCAAAACGCATTATCTAACCATGTTCTAGACATTATAGTCTCCTGTTTCATTCAGTTTTATATATAAGTAATTTATGCCGTTCTATGATATAAGGTGTATGTCTCAATAGTAGACGAGTTGGTATCAATTGTGGTTCCTACATAGTTTCCTGTGTAATTACCAGCAAAGTCTTGTGTGCTAGTTGAAGTGTATGCGCTCGAACGAGTCACCGTAGATACCCCAGTGGACGCCCTAGTCGAATCGGTCGTAGATGTTCTAAGGTAATCAGCCGCATAACTCGAAGTCCGTGTTCTTTGATAGACAGCAGAATAGGTCGAACTTCTTGTTCTATTATAGGCCAGTGAGTATGCGGAACTTCTGGTTCTCTGATAATCCGCAGAGTACGCACGAGCATAGTTTCCGGTATATTCTCCAAGGAAATTACCAGTAAATGTCTGGGTAAAGTTGGTGGTATAATCCGCAGAGAATGCACGAGCATAGTTACCAACATAGTTACCTACGAAGTCACCAACGTAATCAGTTACACGAGTACGTGTAGACGTTCTCTGGTAATCCGCAGAAAATGCACGAGCATAGTTACCTACATAGTTACCTAAGTAGTAAGCAGTGTAATTCGTTACACGTGTTCTCTGGTAGTTGGTAGCACGTGTTCTCTGGTAGTTGGTAGCACGAGTTCTCTGGTAGTTGGTAGCACGTGTTCTCTGGTAGTTGGTAGCACGTGTTCTTGCGTAGTCACCCACATAGTATAAATTTCTGGAATAGTTACCTACATAATACAGTGTTCTGGCATAGTTACCAACATAGTAAAGTGTTCTGGCATAGTTACCAACATAGTATAAACTTCTGGAATAGTTACCTACATAATACAGTGTTCTGGAATAAGAGTAAGTTTGACTACCACTCTTGCCTTGAGTGATGGTGCGAGAATAGTAAGCGGTTGCTGCACGTGTTCTTGCGTATGCAGCCCCTGCTACACGAGTTCTTGCGTATGTAGCCCCTGCTGTACGAGTTCTTGCATATGAAGCCCCTGCTGTACGAGTTCTTGCATATGAAGCACCATTGACTGCTGTACGTGTTCTTGCATAGTTACCTACGAAGTCACCAACGTAGTCTCCTACGAAGTTACCAGTATAGTCTCCTAAGAAGTTACCAGTATAGTCTCCTAAGAAGTTACCAACGTAGTCTCCCAAGAAGTTACCAGTAAACACAGCAGCACGTGTTCTCTGATAATCCGCAGAGTATGCACGAGCATAGTTACCAACATAGTTACCTAAGTAGTCACCCGCATAATTACCTGTATAGGTTGTTGCACGAGTTCTTTGGTAATCTGCCGAGAAGTCACGTGAGTAGTTACCAGTAAAGTTACCAGTGAAGTCACCAACGTAATCAGTTACACGAGTTCTACTATACACCGCAGAGAAGTTTCTGCTGTAGTTACCAATATAGTTACCCGCAAAGTTTCGAGCATAGTTACCTATATAGTCACCAACAAAAGTACGAGCATAATTACCCGTATAGTCTCCCCCAAAGTTTCTTGAGTAGTTACCTGTATAGTTGCCAATGAAAGATAGTACAAAGTTACCAGTAAATGTTCCCGCAAAGGTTCTTGCGAAGTTTCTACTGTAGTTACCAACATAGTTACTAGAACGAGTTCTTGTGTATGCGGCCGCATAGTCAGTATTCACTGTGTTGTAACGAGTGTCTGATGCTGTACCTCGGTTTGACCAAGTACCCGTGTCAGATGGCGCACCCTGTGCGGAACTCCGCATCTGGTATGTACCAATACCGGCACTGCTATTTGAGATGCGTGACTGTACCCTTGAACCAAAACTATATCGTATCTCGGCATCAGTCATTTCTTGGACACCTTGGAAGGTGCCTGTCAGTCCACTTGATCTCTTGATAGCAACAGGTCTCACCGCAGTCGGTGCCGACATTGTGTTCTTTACATAGATATTGTACGTAGTTCCAGATACACCTGTCCGCAAATTATCCGAAAATACATTTGACTTGTATGTGGTATATCCAGTGGGAGCAGATGTCGCAAGTTTATATACGCCAGGATATTCTGATACTGCGATACGAGATAGGAGACGGTCACTTATTGTATCAACTTCTGCGGAATCTAATTCGTGTAATTCGGGTGTTCCACTATTGTCGGTGAACTCTAGAGGATATCTATATGCCGCAGAGTCTCCCGCAAAATCAGTCACCCCCTCTCTTTGATATAATGAGGTTATCGTCTGTTGCACCGGAGCATTGCCATCTGTAAACCCGTGTGTCCCAGAAGCATCATCATACCTAGTATCAGTAAATGCACCAATTATAGTGTTATTAGTACTGACCTCAGTAATCGATGCCACGTCACTTGAATCTAACGCAGAGAGATGCAGTCCTGCTTGATAAGCAAGATAGTTCTCTTCTGAGGTAGTTATCTCTTTAAGGTCACCATTGGTGCCTTCGAGTTTTAGTGTGGTAGTTCCCATATCATCCTATTTATACAATTCTTACGTACATGGTGTAGGTCTCTATGTTTTCGTTACCTGACCCAATGGTTGTACCAGAATAGTTCCCTGTAAAGGTTCTAGCATAATTCCCGATGAAGTTTCTATTATAGTTACCAGTGTAGTTACCCGCAAAGTTTCGTGAATAATTACCTGCATAGTTTGCGCTAAATACTCTGGAATAGTTACCTAGATAGTTACC
>Ga0114995_10002843_pt1 | contig 11895 bp, 9 predicted proteins | sample ArcticOcean_MG_C_11_FD_87038 | JGI IMG/M metagenome (GOLD analysis project Ga0114995, IMG submission 87038) | Marine microbial communities from western Arctic Ocean - ArcticOcean_MG_CB2_154 | ecosystem: Environmental > Aquatic > Marine > Oceanic | place: Arctic Ocean: Canada Basin | collected... | reverse complement strand
ATACTTTTCTAAAGCAGAATTAGTTATTACAAGATCAGGATCTTCAATAACAGCAGAACTTTTAAATTGTAAAATACCTTTTATTTCTATTCCTTATTCACATTCCGCTGAATCACATCAAGATAAAAATGCGGCTTATTTTGAAAAAAAAGGGTATAGCTTTTCAATCAAAGAGAGCGAAGTAGATCAAAAGCTATACCCTTTGATTAAATCAATTTATAAAGATAAAGAAATATTAAATAACTTAATAAAAAAACAAAAAAACCATTCTGACTCAAATGTGTTTTTTAAGATCAACAACGAAGTAAAAAATCTAATTAATGAACAAAATTAAATTAGGAAAACAAGAAGTTATTCATTTTATAGGTATTGGCGGTATTGGTATGAGTGGATTAGCCCAAATTATGAAAACAATGGGTTTCAAAGTTCAAGGTAGTGATGTTAATAAAAATAAAAATACGGATAATTGTAAAAAGCTGGGCATTAAAATTTTAATAGGCCACAGTAAAAAAAATATTAGTAAAGCGAGTATTTTAGTAAAATCTTCAGCCATTAAGTCAAACAATATTGAACTAGTAGAATCTAAAAAAAAAAAAATTCCCATTTATGACCGAATCGAAATGCTTGCAAATATAATTGACTTAAAAAAAAATATCATCATTACTGGATCTCACGGTAAAACAACCACTACCTCTCTTGTTGCAAAAATTATTTCAGCGGCAAAATTAGATCCAACTATTATTAACGGAGGAGTAATTAACTCATTAAAAAATAATGCAAAATTGGGACAGGGAGAATGGGCTATAGTGGAAGCAGATGAGTCAGATGGAAGCTTTCTGAAAATACCAATCAACTATTCGATTGTGACAAATATTGATAAAGAACATTTAGATTACTATGGAAATTTTGATAAATTAATAGAAGCTTTTAAGACATTTATTGAAAAAACTCCTCCAATAGGAAAGTCGTTTTTATGTCTAGATGATTTAAATATAAAAAAGATAATTAAAAAATTAAAAACAAAAAACTATTATACTTATGGTTTTCATAAAGATTCAAATTATCAAATTTGCAACGTAAAATATGAAATTGATCATACGAAATTTGATTTAAAAATTAAAAATACTGGTTTTAGAAAATTACATATTAAAAATATTTTATTAAATTTAATTGGTAAGCACAATGTGCTAAACGCTAGCGCTGCGATTGGCCTATGTTTAAAATTAGGTTTAAGTGTAAGTGTAATTAAAAAAGCTTTAAAAAATTTTTCAGGCGTCCAAAGAAGACTTACAAAAGTATTTAAAAAAAATAAAATAGAATTTTACGATGATTACGCTCATCATCCTACAGAAATAAAGTCTGTATTGGAGGGTTTTAGAAAAGTTATACCAAAAAGAAAAATTATCGCTGTATTTCAACCTCATAGATACTCTAGAATTAAGAGCTTAAAATTACAATTTGCCTCATGTTTTAAAGATTCTAATCAGGTGATACTTTGCCCGGTATATGTCGCGGGTGAATCTATTGATCATGGGTATAACGAAATAATGTTTGCTCAATTAATTTCAAAATTTTCTAAAACCCAAGTAATTCTTATTAAGAATGAAAGTGATTTAAGTAAATATTTTAGAAAAAATTTAATTAGCGATGAAGTTGTTATAGGCATGGGCGCAGGATCAATATCAAAATGGATGTATAATTTAAAAAAATTTTTATGAAATTAATATCGGAAGAAATAGAATCAAAGTACGGAAAAAAAATCTTATTTAATGAAAAATTAGCTAATTATAGCTGGTTTAATCTCGGAGGCCCATCTGAGGTTTTTTTTAAACCTACTAGCAAAGAAGATATAATTTTTTTTATAAAAAAAATTAAACCACAAAAAATTACCATTCTAGGAGCTGGATCTAATACTTTAATAAGAGACGGTGGTGTCAAAGGAATTACAATAAAACTAAGTCCTCATTTTTCCTATCTAAATTTAGAATCTTCTAACATCATAGAAGCAGGAGCTGCGACTTTGGATAAAAAATTAGCTGATTTTGCAATGGAGAATTCAATAACAGGATTGGAGTTTTTATCATGCATACCTGGTTCAATAGGTGGTGCCATCAAAATGAACAGTGGTTGTTATGGTGAGGATATTTCACAAATTCTTCACTCTATTAAGGCTATAGATGCTCATGGAAATGAAAAAGATATTTCAGCTTCTGAGATTGAGTTTTATTACAGGGGCAGTAGCTTAGATCAAAATTTAATAATTATTAGTGTGAAACTGCAAGGTAAAGTTTGTTTAAAAGATAAAATTCAAAACAAGCAAAAAATTTTAATTGAAAAAAAAAAAAATTCTCAACCAAGTCAAATAAAAACTTGCGGCAGCACTTTTAAGAACACTAAAAATAAAAAGGCATGGGAATTAATTAAGGAATCAGATTGTCAAAACTTACAAATTGGAAATGCAAAAATATCTGATAAACACTGTAACTTTTTTGTTAATGACGGCAAAGCAACTGCGAAAGAATTAGAAGATTTAATTAATAAAGTTAAAGAAACAGTATACCTAAAGACTAAAACAAACCTAGAACTAGAAATTAAAATAATTGGTTGCAACAAATAAAAAACAATGAAACAGAAAACAATCTTAGTAGTCCAAGGTGGAGTTTCTAGTGAAAGAGAGATAAGTTTAAAATCAGGTAAAGCCTGCATCAAGGCGTTAAAAAAATTAAGATATAAGATAATTTCATTTGATCCCGCTAAAGAACATTTAAGTAAAATTAAACAATATATAAAAAAAGTGAACTTAATTTTTAATGCTTTGCATGGCAAAGATGGTGAGGACGGAATAGCTCAGAGTTATTTTGAATATTTTAAAATACCTTATACACATTCAGGTATAACATCATCGATGAATGCAATGGACAAGATTATATCAAAAAAAATTTTTAAAAAAAATAATCTTTTAACCGCAGACTATATTTTTTTAAATTCAGTAAATTACAAAAAATATTTAAAAAAGGAAATCCTACGAAATTCAAATCTTAGTTATCCAATGGTAGTAAAACCCTCTAATGAAGGATCAAGCATAGGAGTAGAGATATGTAAAAATTTTAACCAATTAAAAAAATCAGTAGTTAAATTGTTAAAAAGTTACAAAACTTTGATAGTTGAAAAATATATTGCAGGACAGGAAATTCAAGTTGCAGTTATTAACGGCAAAGCATTAGGAGCAATTGAACTAAAACCAAAAAGAAATTTTTATGACTACAAAGCCAAATATTCCAAATCTGCTCTTACCAAACATATTATGCCAGCCGATATAAATAAACATAGTTATAATAGAGTTTTGAAACTAGCGGAAAAAGCTCATCAAGTTTTGAATTGTAAAGGAGTAACTAGATCTGATTTTAAATTAATCAACAATAATTTTTATTTACTAGAAATAAACACTCAACCAGGAATGACAGATTTATCTCTAGTACCTGAAATAGCAAAATATGTGGGTATTTCATTTAAAGAACTCGTAAAAAAAATTATTGATGACGCAACTATTAATAGATGAAAAATTCATTAAAGTTATATTTTCTTATATTTATTTTTTTTATTTTTTCTACATATAGCAGTAATAGCAACAGAGAGAGTTTAAGTTTTTTTTTCCCAGTAAAAGAAATATTAATAGAAAATAATATTGCAACTAATTTACCCAAACTAAAATCCGAATTAAATATTTTAAAAAATACAAGTTTGTTTTATCTAAAAGAAAAAAAAATTTTTAAAATTATAAATAAGCATGATTTTATATCAAATATTCAATTAAAAAAAAAATATCCAAATACCTTGAAGATTACCATAATTGAAAAGATACCAGTAGCAACACAAACAATAAGTAGAAAAAAATTTTATATAACTAAAGATAATGAAAAGATAAATTTTATAGACCTTAAAATCTACAGCAATTTACCTATAATTTTTGGTAAGTATAAAAATTTTGACATTTTCTATAATGATTTAGAAACAAACAATTTTAAAGTAAATGAAATTAAAGCTTTTTACTACTTTGATGTTGGCAGATGGGATATTGTTCTAAAAAACGAAAAGGCTATTAAATTTCCAGAAAAAGACTATTTAAATTTACTACCAAAAATTAATTTAATGTTGAGAAATAATAATTTTTCTAAATACAAAGTTTTTGACTTTAGAATACAAGACCAATTAATTTTACAATAATATGCAATTAAACGAACCTTGCTTAATTATAGATCTGAATGATAATAAATTTATATTTTTTGTTGTCACATTTAATGAAAAAAAAGATTTTAAAATACTGAAAAAAATTATTTTAGATAGCGTAGGTGTTCAAAACGGTCATGTAATTAATGTTGATACCGTAAGTAAGTTATTAAAAAAAACCATCAATATAATCGAAGATGAAATAAATTATTTTTTTTCTAGCGTAGCAATTATAATTAATCCAAATCACATAAATTGCTTAAATGTTAGCGGTTATAAAAAATTAAACGGCTCACAAGTTTCAAGTGAAGACGTGGTTTATATTCTTAACAACATAAAAAAAATTATACTAGAAAGTGAAAATAATGATTCTTTGATTCATCTTTTCAATTCAAATTTTTCACTTGATAGTGATAACTTAGAAAACTTACCTATTGGTCTCTTCGGTGAGTTTTATAATCAGAATATGACTTTTTTTCTAGTAAACAAAAACATTCTTAAAAATATAAAATCAGTTTTTAGTAATTGTGGATTGAATATACAAAAAACAATTTTAAAGCCTTTTGCCGAAGGAATTTATCTTTTATCAAATAATCAATTAAATAAAAATGTTACAATTTTAAGATTAGAAGAAAATAGAATTAATATTTCTTTATTTAAAAACAAATCATACGTTTTTACTGAAGACTTTAACTTTGGTTTTGCTTTAATTATTAAAGATATATCAAAATTATGCTCTCTTAAAATTGAAGAAGTAAAAAGTTTTATGAGAGAAATTGAATTAAAAAATATTATAGAAACAAATAGTGAATCTTATTTAGAAAAAAAATACTTTTATATTTCACCTTATAGAAAAATAAAATATCAATTAATTTTAGATATAATCAATGCACGTATAGAAGAATTATTTGAGATTTGTTACAAAAAAAATATTAATATTAAAAATCTAAAGAACAATGATAAAATTTATATTTACGTTGATTCTTCTGAGTATTATAGAAATATTCAATATGTTATAGAAAGCAGCAAACTTGAAGTTTTGGAGAGTATTTATGACAATGATACAGCTCAAACCTTATCAGCGAGTGTTAATGGTGCCTGCGAACTTATTAGCAAAGGTTGGGAAAAAGAAGCAATACCAATAAATCATAAAAACAGATCATTAATTAACCGTTTTTTTTCAAGGTTATTTAGTTAGTTTGTAGTATTTTTTTGAAACATTAGTTGTTTTAAGTTTGTCACTATTGTTTTGTATAAAAGTATCATGTTAAGTTTATTTCAAAAAACAATTTCAAAAAAAATAGAATTTAGTGGAGTTGGGCTGCACAGCGGTCTAAAAAGCGTTATTAAAATAATACCTGCCGATGAAAATTATGGAATAGTTTTTAAAAGAACCGATCTTGAACAAAACAATATTATAAATGCAAATTTTGAAAATGTTTCTTCAGCTAAGCTTTGTACAACAATTCAAAATAGCTTTAACGTAAGCATATCAACGGTTGAGCATTTGCTAGCAGCATTTTATATAACGGGTATTGACAACGCATTGATAGAAATCAATGCCTCTGAAGTTCCAATCATGGATGGATCCTCTAAAGAATTTGTTGAAACTATCTTTAAAATTGGAATTAAAAAACAAAAAGCTAAAAGAAAATATTTACAAATTTTAAAAAAATTTGAATTTAAAGAAAACGAAAAATTTATCTCTATAGAGCCAAATAAAAATAGTTTAAATGTTGATTTTCAGCTGGTCTATTCTAACAGTGTAATTGGCAAACAAAGAAATCAGATTAATTTTTCAGACAAAGATTTATCTAATGTTTATACATCAAGAACATTCTGTTTATTTGAAGACGTAGAAAAGATAAAAAAAATTGGTTTAGCTAAAGGTGGGTCTTTAGATAATGCAATAGTTGTAAAAAATAATAAAATCTTAAATTCTGCAGGACTAAGAAACACCAAAGAGTTTGTAAATCATAAAATTTTAGATTTAGCAGGCGATTTTATATTGTCAGGGCACAGAATACTGGGTAGTGTAACGTGTATTCAGGGTGGTCACAGCTTAAGTAACTTATTTTTAAGAACATTGTTAAAAGACAGATCATATTATTCAATAATTGAACTGGAAGAATCTAAAACTATAAAATCATATTTTAAAACATCAGCAAATAAGCTAGCGGTTAACGCTTAAGATCTTCAAAAATTTACCTAGTTAATTTAATTTAATTTGATATGAGTAACTCAATGTATCAAAAATTAACCTATGCAATTTTAATAATTTTTTTATCCATCTCATGTTCTAAAAAGGAACCAGAATTAAAGATACCTGCTAATAAAGAAAATTCTTTTAAAATTTACAAGGAAGCTGTAAAGGCAATGAATGATGGGAATTATTTTTTTGCTTCTAAAAAATTTTCTGAAGCAGAAATAATTTTACCTCAAATTGAATTTTCTGCAAAAGCTGCTTTAATGTCTAGTTTTTGTCTTTATTCGATAAATTTTTATCCAGAAGCAACTGCAAACTTAGAACGTTTTATAAACCAATATCCCACAGACAAAAATGTGGCTTATGCCCATTACTTAATTGCACTTACTTTATATGAGCAAATCTTAGACGAGAAAAAAGACATTAAACCACTTACAGACAGTAAAGAAAAAATAAATTTTTTTTTACAAAATTATCCAGACACAGAATATGCACTAGACTTAAAATTTAAATTAGATTTAGTTAACAATCAACTCGCAGCAAAAGAAATGTATATTGCGAAATATTACATAACTACTCAGAAGTGGATACCTGCTATTAATAGACTAAAAGTTATTATTAACGACTACTCCAAAACTGTTTTTATCGAAGAGGCACTGCATCGATTGGTAGAAGTTTATTACAGAGTCGGCTTAACAGATGAAGCAAAATCGAGTGCAGCAATTTTAGGATATAATTATAATTCAAGTGAATGGTACGAGCAAACTTACAAAATTTTAAATAAATCCTATAAATTCCGTAAAAAATCTGAAATTAAAAAAGATAATGGGCTAATAAAAAGAACAATTAAAAAAATACTTAATTAAAAAATGTCTAGCAAAGAAGATGTTATAATTCAAAATTATCTTAAAAAAGTTAAGTTTATAGAAAAATATAATGAATCTTATTATGCTAAAGACTCCCCTATTGTTTCTGATCAAAATTATGATGAATTAAAAAAAGAGACTCTTGAACTAGAAAAGAAACATTTATTTTTAAAAAAATATGGATCAATAAAAAACAAAATTGGATTCAAGCCCTCTTCCAAATTTAATAAAATAAAACACTCAAAACCAATGCTTTCACTTGCCAATGCATTTAACAACGAGGACATAAAAGATTTTGAAAAAAAGATTAATAATTACCTAAACAACATAAATATAAATTTATTATTTTCACTGGAACCTAAAATTGATGGAATCTCAGCATCATTAACGTACGAAAATGGGATTCTAGTTAAAGGACTTTCGAGAGGAGATGGTGAGTTCGGCGAAGATATTCTTGAAAATCTTAAAACAATAAAACAAATACCTCATTATATTAGATCAAGTGACACACCAAAGATACTTGAAATAAGAGGTGAAGTTTATATTGGAAAAAAAGATTTTGAAAAAATAAAGAATAAGTTTGCTAACCCTAGAAATGCAGCAGGTGGTTCATTAAGGCAAAAAGAATCTACTAGCACTGCAAAAATTCCACTAAAATTTTTGGCTTATGGTTTTGGGGAAGTAGAACCTTTTATTTTTAAAAAACAGTCAGGTTTTTTAAAAAAAATAAATGACTGGGGATTTAAAACAAATCCTCATAATTTCTTGGCTAGAAACCTTAAAGAGATAAAGAATCAATATAACAAAATTGAAAAAACTAGATCAGATCTAGATTATGATATTGACGGTCTCGTTATAAAAATCGATGATCTACTTTTACAAGCAAGACTAGGTAATACATCAAATTCTCCAAGATGGGCAATTGCTTATAAATTTTCATCAGTTAAAGCTACAACAAAAATTAATGATATTGTTATTCAGGTAGGGAGAACAGGAGCATTAACTCCTGTTGCTAAAGTTGAACCAGTAACAGTAGGAGGAGTAGTTGTTTCTAACGCCACGCTACATAATGAAGAAGAAATTATTAGAAAGGATATTAGAATAGGAGACTTTGTTACCATCCAAAGAGCTGGTGATGTTATTCCTCAAGTTGTATCCATAGATTTAAGCAAAAGAGAGAAAGATTCTAAAAAATTTATTTTTCCAACTAAATGTCTTTGTGGTTCTGACACCATAAAAGAAATAAATGTTAATACAAAGAGAATAGATGCAGTAAGAAGATGTTTAGATAGAGAATATAAGTGTCAATTCATTGCAAAAGAAAAATTAAAACATTTTGTGTCTAAGGATGCATTTAATATTGAAGGATTAGGAAAAAAAGTTATAGATCAATTTTGGGAATTAGAATTAGTAAAAAAACCTTCGGATATTTTTAGATTAAATTATAAAAAAATAGAGAATTTAGAAGGGTGGGGCAAACTATCAGTTGAGAACTTAAAAAATGCAATAAACAAGTCCTCAAAAATTTTACTTGATAAATTTATTTATTCTCTTGGCATAAGGCATATAGGGCAAGAAAATGCAAAACTTTTAGGTAATTTTTTTAAAAGTATTACAAAATTAATTGAACTTTTTAATTCTACTAAGCGAGAAAACTTACTAAAAAATATTGTTGAGTTAGATGGAATTGGATCTGCTCAATTAAACTCTCTAAAAGAATTCTTTTCAAATAAAATAAATAATGAGACTGTATCTTCTTTAATTAAGCATTTAAAAATAGAAAATTCTAAAACATTAAATAAAGATGGTAAGCTAAGTGGAAAGACAGTCATGTTTACCGGAGGGTTTAAAAAAATAAGCCGGTCAGAAGCAAAATCATTAGTTGAAGAGAATGGCGGTAAGGTACTTGGAAACATTTCAAGTAAATTAAATATTTTAGTCACGGGTAACAGCAAACCAATTAAATCAAAAATAGAAAAAGCTAAAAAATTAGGTGTAAAAATTATATCTGAAGTAGATTGGTATAAGGTATTAAATATTTGAACAAGCGTGTTTAAGTTGAGTTAGCTCAAATTTATTCATAAATATTTTTAAATTAGAAAACACCCTTTGATGATATTTATTTAACCAATTTTTTTCAAAAGAAGTTAAGAGTTTTTTTTCTATTAATGTTTTATCTATAGGAACTAAGGTTAAATCTTTGAATTTTAATTTATCTTTATTTTTTTTTACATAAACTAAATTTTCGATTCGAATGCCAAAGTGATTTTCTTTGTAATATCCTGGTTCATTAGAAGTGATCATGCCTTCTTTAAACTTAACTTTATTTCCTCTAGAAATAGCTTGTGGTCCCTCATGAACATTTAAAAAATATCCAACGCCATGGCCTGTACCGTGTGGGTAATCTAAATTTATATCTCTTAAAAATTTTCTCGCCGAGCGATCTATTGCATCGCCGTTAGAATTTTTATTAAGTTTGAATGAAGCGACAGCGATATGCCCTTTTAAAACTCTAGTAAAAATATCTTTAATTTTATAATTTTGAACATCAAGAGATAAAGTTCTTGTTACATCTGTTGTGCCGTATAAATACTGTCCACCAGAATCTACCAAATACACATCTCCTTTCCTTAATAAACGATTACTTTTCTTATCAGCTTTATAATGAATTATTGCACTATTAGGGCCCGAGCCAGAAATGGTCGGAAAGCTTAAATTATGAAATGTTTTATTTTTTTTTCTAAATCTTAAAAGTTTTTCTTGAGCTGAAATTTCACTAATTTTCATTTTTCTAAAATTATCTTTTAACCAAAATATAAACTTAGTTAATGCCGCGCCGTCATAAATATGGGATTTGATAGAATTATTAATTTCAGTTTTATTTTTTATAGATTTTAAATAATAAATCGGATCTTGTGTTTTTATTATTAAATTATTTTTTTCGATAACTGATTTGTAAAAAATTGAACAAGTTAAAACATCTATTAAAATTTTTTTACTAGATAAATTTAAAAAAAACTTTGGAAGTAAGTTAAAATCGTAAATTTTAACAGATTTATTTATTTTATTTTTAAAAGATTTATTAATTTTTTTTAAATTACAGAATAACAATACTTCTCCGTTTTCATTAACTACAGCATGTGAGTTAGGTATTGGAGAATAACTAGTATCTTTACCCCTTATATTTAACAACCAAGCAACATTTTCAGATGCTGTAGTGAATAAATAATTAGCTTTATTTAATTTTATTAGTTTTACTAATTTAGCTAATTTCTGTTCAACTTTTAAACCAGCATCTTTATCTTTAATAAAATAAAAAGGTTTTATATTTAAGTTTTTTTCTCTCTTCCATAATAAATCAATTAAATTCTTATTAATTGGTCTTAGTTTTATGAAAGGATTTCTAAAAAGTCCATTTAATGAATTTTCAGTATGAAGTTTTGAATCAAATCCTAATTTTAAATTTTTTTGCTTAAAAATATTATAAGGATATTTTTTAGGTATAGTGCAAATTTTAAATTGGTTACCACATTGTATTCCTGCCTGGATTGTATATCTACCATCTACAAACATGTAGTTTTTATTCTTAAGAATAACAGCAAATCCAGCAGACCCTGTAAAATTAGAAATATATTTTAAATTATCTTCAGGAGTAAGCACGTATTCACCAAAAAAGTTATTATTTTTTGGCACTATGTATCCATCTAAATCGAAGGTTTTAAAAAGTTTTCTTAATTTTTTTATTTTTTCCATTTTAGCATTTTATTTTTTTTAAATCTTTCCCAGCCTGGGCTTTTATACTCGCCATCAAAATCTATACCTATATCTTGGTTAAAATCAAAATCACCCTTAAATTCTGACGCAGACTCAATCTCATTTTTTTCTATATTTTCATCTGGAATTTCGTTTATGAATCTCGAAGGTAAGGCATCCATCCATTCTCCGTGGTACGATCTTTTCATAGCAAAAGATAAATAGGCTTCTTTTTTAGCCCTAGTTATCCCTACATATGCCAGTCTTCTTTCCTCCTCCAAAGCCAAATCACCTTTTTCCTCTAGTGATTTTTGATGAGGAAACAAACCCTCTTCCCATCCGGGTAAAAAAACGACATCAAACTCCAATCCTTTAGCGGCGTGCATAGTCATTAAATTAATCTTTTCTCCCTCCCACACCTTATCAATAGATGTAGCAAGAGCAACGTGCTCTAAAAAAGATTGTAAATTATCATATTCGTGCATGGCCCTAAGAAGTTCTTTTATATTATCTAGCTTACTTTCATTTTCTAAATCTTTTTTATTTTTAAGCATTTCAGAATAACCTGATTCATCTAATACAATTTTCAAAAGGTCGTAATGCTTATTAGTTTTCGCATCTACTCTCCACTTATCAATCATTCTAGTTAACTGTAATAAACTTGTTTTGATCTTAGGTTTCAAACTATCATTTTCTATTTTTTTTTTAATAGCGTCTTCAAGACATAGTTTGTTTTGACTGCCAAAAAGATATAATTGGTTGAGAGTACTTTCACCTACACCTCTTTTAGGGTTTTCGATTACTCTTTCTAAAGCTAAATCATCATATTTTTGATTTATGATT
>Ga0114995_10002837_pt1 | contig 11905 bp, 14 predicted proteins | sample ArcticOcean_MG_C_11_FD_87038 | JGI IMG/M metagenome (GOLD analysis project Ga0114995, IMG submission 87038) | Marine microbial communities from western Arctic Ocean - ArcticOcean_MG_CB2_154 | ecosystem: Environmental > Aquatic > Marine > Oceanic | place: Arctic Ocean: Canada Basin | collected... | reverse complement strand
AGTCTTGGGTTAACAGTATTTACAACACACCCTATGCCAGACACACCAAAATATAATTCAAAATGTCTAAAAGTATTCCAAGCTAAAGTACCTATAGTGTCTCCTTTTCCAAGTCCTAGACCAGTGAGGGCATTCGCTAGCTGTCGAGATCTCTTAGCAGCTTCAGAAAAAGTGTACCTATGAATTGGTCCTTCTACCGAACGCGATACTATTTCCTGATCAGCATGATAAGCTTCTGCGTGTTCTATCAAACCAGATATCAAAAGCTGGTCATTCATCATATTACCTAACATTCATTTTTCTCCTTTATTATTATCCAAGAAAATAGACTTAGATAGCGGGTCAGAATATCTCCGAGAGGCCCATGCTTCAAGTGTATTTTTATCCTTTCTAAGTGTTAAATTTTTAAGAAGTTTCAGATCATTAAAGAAACTCCATAAAAATGGCGCCCATTCCAGTTGAAGTTTGCCCTTCCAATCGATACACAAGTCCTGCTTGTACGCTAATAAATTTTCTATATCTTCGATAGAATCCATGATTATGCCGTCATCAAATGGTCCTTTAAAAAAAGGAAGGAGCTCATTAAAAGCTTCAGGAACTCCGTAATCTTTTAAGATTTCTTTTGTATTCCTTTGCCCTTTTACTTGTTCTAGAATTATAGAATCAGTTAAAGGCATGCCCGTAGGGTTGATTCCTAGTCCTTGGACTGATTTTCTTGTAAAGGTCCTGCTGGAGAAAGCACCTATAAAAAACTTATAAGGGCAGTAATCGTTAGCGTAGTAATTATCCCAAATAAATATAGGATTAGAAATAATATTTTTTAGCTCCTGGACATCTTTATCAGATATAGATTCACTCACTACATTTTTGCCAGTCCACAATAGAGGCAAATTAACCGGAACGGAGGCTGACAGACCTTTAAGATAGGAGGAATCCTTTAGAGCACCTCTTGCAAAGCTGTTGCAATAAACTGTAGGACAAAATATTAGTGGGCTAGAAGTTTTTTCTTCTAAAAATTTTGAAATACTTTCCAAAACTTTGCCATGCACTAAAGCTAATTCGTAACTTCTTTCATCATCTAAATCATCAAAGAAAAGGCCAAAATCTTTAAATCCTAACTTCAGTAACTGATCAAATTTTTTCTGAATATTTGTTATATCTTCTTGATCACCTTTAAAACCAATTCCAGGTGACAATGAAAAGTAAGGTTTTATACCTAAATTTAGAGCCTCTTCTTTAAATTTCTTAAAATTTTCTAATTGGCTATTATTGTAAAGACTTGACCAATTCATTCTATGCAAAGGGTCTTCTTTAGGCCCATAAATATAGAAATCCATCTCAAGCTGAGATAATTTCTTTAGAAGAATTGACCTATCTTCCCAAGATAATAGTCTTCCGTAGTAACCTTCTAAGTAGCCAGTCTTCATAGATTGATAATCTTTTATATGTTCTCTTTAGTTAGTGGTAGCAAAAGTAATACGATCATCTCCATTTAAATCTTTACACAATTTTACATTAGTATATTCGTATTTTTCCATATAAAGTCTAATATCTTTTGATTGCTCTGGAGCATGTTCAAGGTACAAAATTCCTTTAGGTTTAAGACATCTTCTAGAAGCTCTTATTAATTCATATAAGTCATCCAAACCTTCGTTATCAGAAACTAAAGCTTCAAGGGGTTCGAATAAAACTCCATCTCCCTTAAGCCGTTCATCACTAGAATCTATATAAGGAGGATTGCTCACAATTAAATCAAAAGCACTATCCGATATACATTCTAACCATTTACTTCTAATAAGTTTTACCTTCAAGTTGAGATTAAATATATTTTCTCTAGCAACACTTAAGGCTTTAGATGAACAATCCAGCGCAAATACATCCCACCTCTTTCTTTCGTGAGAAAGAGCGAGAGCTATTGCACCGCTACCAGTTCCAGCATCGAGTATTGTTAGCTTATTATTTCCGAATTGTTCTAAAATTAATTCAATAAGTGTTTCGGTTTCGGGACGCGGGACTAAGACATTCTCATTAACTTTTAAATCAATATTCCAAAAGCCTTTCTTTTCAAGAATGTAAGCCAAAGAAACGCCAGAGATCCTCCTGTCTATCATTGCTAGCAATGCAAAAATTTTGTCTTTATTCAATAATGGGGGGTCAGAATAAAGCCTTGCCCTGTCTACTCCAGTTAATGAAATAATCATGGCTTCTACATCCACCATCTGGCAGAAAGTGCTTTTATTAAGAAGTGTTTGCTCCCTCAAGAGATCTAAGGCAGATACACCCATCAGATAATTTATTTTTCTAAATTTGCAAGAGCTCTTGCTTGATTCTCTTCAAGCAGCGATGAAATCATTACTTCCATATCTCCATCAAGAAAACCAACAAGATTATGAACGGACATTTCAATCCTGTGATCCGTTATCCTATTTTGAGGAAAATTATAAGTTCTTATCTTCTCAGACCTGTCTCCAGAACCTACCATTGTTTTTCTATTTTCTGCCTGTTCTGCATCTTTCTTTTCCTTTTCTGAATCAAGAAGTTTTGATTTCAATAGGGAAAGGGCTTTTTCTTTATTCTTATGTTGTGACCTTCCATCCTGACACTCAACTACAATACCAGAAGGAAGGTGGGTTAGCCTGACGGCAGAATCAGTTTTATTCACGTGCTGACCTCCTGCTCCTGAAGCCCTAAAGGTATCAACTCTCAAATCATTTTTATCTACTACGATATCTTGCAAAGCATCCATTTCTGCCAGAACAGCTACAGAACAAGCCGAAGTATGTATTCTTCCTGCAGATTCTGTTGCTGGAACTCTTTGAACCCTATGAACCCCTGCTTCAAATTTTAATTGTTTATAAACGTTCGTACCCTGTATTCTAGTAACCACTTCCTTGTAGCCTCCATGGTCTCCGTCTCTAATATTTACAACCTCCATCTTCCAGGTATTTCTTTCTGCCAGTCTTGAATACATTCTAAATAAATCTCCAGCAAATAAAGCAGCCTCATCACCACCTGCTCCCGCCCTTACTTCAAGAAAAACATCCTTTGAATCGTCAGGATCTTGAGGCAAAAGAAGTCTTTTCATCTCATTCTCTAAATCTAAGATTTTCTCTTTCAAATCATAAATTTCTGCTTCAGCCATACTTTTAATTTCAGCATCTTCATCTTTAGAGAGCAGCATTGCCTCTTCAAGGTCTTCTTGAGCTTTTAGAAAATTTGAATAACCATTAAATACAGGCGCTAAACCAGAATATTCTTTGGATATTTTGATGTAATTTTCTTGGTTATCAGTTATCCCCGGTTCGCTGAGCAACCCTTCAATTTCTTTATATCTTGCAGCAATTTCAGATAATTTAGATAAAATACTTTCTATCATCTCTTTAAAAGTCCAAAATCTGTTTTTAGTTTATGCAATTTAATCAATTAAGCCTTAGAACCCTTTCAATCACTATAATGATTAACTTAGCTCTTATTAGTTGTGCAAATCAAAATAATTCCTTAAACGATTTAAAGAATATTAATTTTGAAAATAATTTTTTAATAAGTGGTAAGTTTAAGGCTTCGTTTGCTGATAGCAAGGTAAGTGGTTATTTTAAATTAAAAAAAAATCTAGACCTGATTCAGTTAACCATTGGAAAAAATTATCTAGTTCCTGAAAAAGATTTTTTTTTCTACTCTGGAGAGCAAATTGATATTAAAAAGTTATTAGGCTTTCAGGTGTATAACAATAATAAAATTTCTTCTAAGCTTGAGTTAAGAACGGGCCGGTTACTAGAAATTTTATCTGGAAAATCAAATATGGGTAGTGATGACTGGAAAGTTACGTACCCTCAAAACTTAAAAAAAATGGGCAGCTCTGACTTGCCAGAAAAAATTATCATCACCAACAATGAATTAAAGTTAGAAATTATAAAGAGTCGTTACATTGAATAAACTGTTCCTTAAAGCTCCAGCAAAATTAAACCTTCACTTGCAAGTTATAGACAAAAGAAGTGATGGTTTCCATAACATCTCAAGCTTTTTCACTTTAATAAGCCTTTATGATGAAATAAACATTAAATTAATTAGCAATCAAATAGTTCTAAAAGAAGAAAAACCTATAGAAAATAACTTAGTTTTGAAAGCGGCCAATCTTTTAAAATATATCTCAGGAACAAAAAAGGGTGCTGAAATAGAATTATTAAAAAGAATTCCAGATCAGGCAGGAATGGGGGGAGGCAGTTCAGATGCAGCGACAACTCTTGTGGGCCTTAACAATCTTTGGAATTTAAATTTATCAAAAAAAGAGTTATTAAAAATAGGACTTGAGCTAGGTTCGGATATTCCTTTTTTTATAAATGGGAAATCGTCTTGGGTAGAAGGAAGGGGTGAAATATTCTCAACAGCAAATATTAACGAGCACTGGTATGTTCTATTTTTTCCTAAAACAAAAATTAGTACTCAATTAGCTTTTAAGAACTTAACAATAAATAATGAACCGCAAATTACAAAAGAAGAATTTTTGAATGGCAATTCAATGAATTCTTTTTATCCATGGGTAATTGATAATTATATTGAAATCAATGCTTTAGTAAAAAGATTGAAGAATTTTGGTAATCCGCAGCTTACTGGAACAGGATCAACAATCTTTCTTGCTTGTAAAACAAAACAACTTGCAGAAAAAATTATATTGGAACTTTCTGAAGGTTTTTTGGTAAAAAGCTTACATGATTCACCTTTATTAGATATTTTAGAATAAAATACACCTGAATAGACTTGGGGTGTAGCCAAGCGGTAAGGCACTGGCTTTTGATGCCGGTATGCGATGGTTCGAATCCATCCACCCCAGCCAACTTGATAAGGTAAACTAACAATGATGAACTCACAAAGAAATGGTTTAGTTTTATTTTCAGGAAATGGAAATAGAGCTTTATCTGAGTCAGTCTCTCGAGAGCTTGGGGTCCGTCTTGGAGAGGCCAAGGTTGACACCTTTAGTGATGGCGAGATAAGTATAAGCATTCAAGAAAATGTGAGGGGTAAAGATGTTTTTTTAATACAACCCACTTGTGCTCCAGCTGGTGATAATTTACTTGAGCTTATTATCATGATAGATGCCCTTAGACGCTCCTCTGCAGGAAGAATAACAGCCGTGGTGCCTTACTATGGTTACGCAAGACAAGATAGAAGGGTTCGATCTGAAAGAGTTCCTATAAGCGCAAAAGTAATGGCAGATATTCTAGAAAGATCTGGAATAGATAGAGTTCTTACTGTGGAGCTTCATTCAGAACAGATACAAGGATTTTTTGATATACCAGTAGATAATGTTTACGGCACCAAGGTTATGAAAGATGACATCATGAAGGTTAATTCAGATAATCGTCTAGTAGTATCCCCTGATGTTGGAGGAGTGGTTAGATCAAGAGCACTTGCAAAAGTACTTGGACTATCTGATTTAGCTATCATAGACAAAAGAAGAGACGAAGCCAATCAATCTGAGGTTATGAACGTCATAGGTGATGTTGAAGGTAAGGAATGTATATAGTTGATGATATTGCAGATACTGCAGGAACTTTGTGCAATGCTGCTTCAGCTTTAAAGGAAAAAGGAGCAATTAAAGTCCTCGCTTATATTGTACATCCTGTGCTTTCAGGAAAAGCCATTGAAAAAATTTCTCAATCAAAGCTTGATCAATTGGTTGTAACCGATACCATACCGCTTTCTGAAGAAGCTCAGGCCTGTGAAAAAATAAGAGTTATCACAATGGCGCCAACTTTAGCAGAGGCAATTAGAAGAGTTAATAATGAAGAATCTATAAGCGCAATGTTCTTATAGGAATGGAGACAGAGAATGAGTGATCAAGTAATTTTAAATGCAGAGGATAGAAAAGAAGATGGTAAATCTTCCAACAGATTATTAAGAAGGAATGGATCTATTCCAGCAGTAATTTATGGAGGTTCTAAGGACCCCATAAGAGTATCCATACTAGAGAAAGACATAACTAAAGCCGCTCTAGTTCCGGGATTTTCTACTCAGATACTAAGTGTCTCAGTATCCGGGAATAACGAGGATGTAATTATTAAAGAAATTCAAAGACATCCTGCTTCTGAACGTGTTTTGCATGCTGATCTTATGAGAGTGAACCCTGATACAAAAATTAGTATTTCTGTACCTGTAAGATTCATTAATGAAGAAAACTGTATTGGAGTAAAAATGCATGGCGGTGCAATATCTCGTTTAATTAATAATATTGATATAAATTGCTTAGCTTCAAATCTACCAGAGTACATAGAGGTAGATGTTGAAAACATGGATATAGGAGATTCTGTTTTTCTTTCAGCCCTCTCTTTACCAGAAGGTGTTGAGATTCCTTCTCTTGCATTAGGAGACGACAGAGACCAAGCAGTAGTATCCGTAGCTGAGCCGAAGTCAATGGAAGTTGAAACAGAAATAGAAGAAGTTATCGGGGAAGAAGGAGAAGAAGGAGATCAAGATAATGAAGAATCTTCTGATGAAAAAGGTTCTGATTCTGATTAATACTTACTTCTTATTTTTTAAATATGTAAGATGAATTTTCTGATTGTAGGTCTTGGTAATCCAGGGCAAGCTTATAAGAATACTAGGCATAATGCTGGCGAAGATCTTATCGATCTTCTTGCTGATAGTCATAATGCAACTTTTAGAGAGGAAGATAAATTCTTAAGTTCTTATTGCTCCATAGTGGTCAACAACCATAAAGTACATTTATCAAAGCCCCATAGATATATGAATGAAAGCGGACTGTCAGTTAGTAAAGTTTGTAATTATTTAGACATACCCTTAGAAAACACATTGATTATGCATGATGACTTAGATCTTCCTCATGGCATTATTCGACTGAAAGACTCTGGTGGCCATGGCGGACATAATGGGTTGAGAGATATAGAAAATAGCCTAGGGAGTGCAACTTTCAAAAGATTAAGGATTGGAATTGGGCACCCTGGTAAAAGCTCAGATGTCACAAATTACGTGCTCAGCAAATTTAGTAGTAAAGAGAGGGAAATATTAGAGAAATCTATGGAAGCTTCTTTAATTCCTCTTAATCTATTTTTAGAGGGAAGCTGGGAAGAGGCATTATTAAATCTTCATACAATAGAAAAATAAATTATGAGTATAAAATGTGGAATAGTTGGGCTGCCAAATGTAGGTAAATCTACTTTATTTAATGCGCTTACTTCTGCAGGTATAGAGGCTCAAAATTTTCCTTTTTGTACAATTGAGCCTAACAAAGGAATAGTTCCAATACCCGATCAAAGGCTTAATGCGATATCTGAAATAGTAAACCCTGAAAAAATAATCCCTACTACAACTGAGTTTGTTGATATAGCAGGCTTAGTTAAAGGTGCATCTACTGGTGAAGGACTGGGTAATAAATTCCTCTCACACATAAGAGAGACGCAAGCAATCATCCATGTAGTTAGGTGTTTTGAAAATGATGATATAACTCATGTGCATGATGAAATAAACCCAATAGCAGACTTAGAGACTGTAGAAACCGAATTATTACTTGCAGATTTAGAAACCATTTCAAATGCCAAACAAAGAATAGAAAAAGCATCTAGGAGCGGAGATAAAGATACACTTTTAGCAAAAGAGAGAATTGAAAAACTAGAGTCCGATCTAAACAAAGGAATCCTTGGAAGACATTCAGAATTTTATAACAAAAATTCAGAACACTTTAATGAATTACAGTTAATTACTACAAAACCATGTCTTTATGTAGCAAACGTAGAAGACATAGAGGCAAGCAACCCTTTAGTGGATCAATTATCTAAATATGCAGCATCTAAGGACTCCAAAGTACTAGTCCTGTGTAATCAAATTGAAGCTGAGATAGCAGAACTTGATGCAGAAGAAGGTAAAGAATTTCTTTTAGATCTAGGAATGGATGAACCGGGTTTAAATAAATTAATCAGAGCCAGTTATGAAATGCTTTCTTTACAAACTTACTTTACGGCAGGAGTAAAAGAAGTCAGGGCTTGGACAATAAAAGTAGGAGCAACTGCACCGCAAGCTGCTGGTGAGATCCATACTGATTTTGAAAAAGGATTCATAAGAGCTGAAACAATAGGATATGAAGACTTTATTAATCACGCAGGTGAAAGTGGAGCGAAGGAAGCTGGAAGATTGAGATCTGAAGGAAGTGAGTACATTGTAAAAGATGGCGATGTCATACATTTTAGATTTAATGTGTAATCCTTTCTCGACTTTACACCTCCACACTCATAAAATTCCCACCTTGGTTATGTAGCTCAGCTGGTTAGAGCACGGCATTCATAATGCCGGGGTCGGTGGTTCAAGTCCACCCATAACCACCAATTCCCCTTAGGTCATATTCTTTCAGCCTCATTAGTCCCTTAATCGATGTTATGCTAATAAATTATGGAGATTAAAGAAGGATCTAATTTCAGCTTAAAAGATAGTTTTGTTTATGGCTCCCCTGCAATTGGGGCAGGCTATATGTATCTGCTCATGTCGATTTATGTCATGAAATTTGCAACAGATATACTGCTTATAGCTCCTGCTGTAGTAGGCTTAATATTTAGTGTCTCTAGAGTCTGGGATGCAATAAATGATCCTCTTGTGGGGTATCTATCAGACAAAACTAAATGGGCTTTAGGAAGGAGAAGAAGCTGGTTATTAATGAGCATAATTCCAATCTCTGTATTTTATCTCATGGTCTTCTTTCCGCCTCAAGGTGTTAGTTCTAATTTACTTACCCTTTGGGTGGCTCTTAGCATAATAGGATTCTATACCTCGATGACTATATTTGTAGTTCCACATCTGTCTTTAGGTGCCGAACTGTCTTCTGATTATCATGAAAGAAGTAAAATATTTGGGGTAAGACATTTCTTCTATACCATTGGCTCTGCAGTCTCATTAATTAGCTTTTATTTTTTTATAATGGCTGAGCAAAATGATTTAAATTCACTAAGAGATATTATTTTTAATCATTCCATGATTGCAGTAATAATAACCGCCATATTGATTCTTCTTTCTGTATATAAACTTAGAGAAAAACCTAATTACAATAGAAAAGAAATCAGTAATCCTTACAGAGCTTACAAGGATGTCTGGGAAAACAAGCATGCCAGGTTGCTAATCATTGCTACTTTTATAGAACATATTGGGAGTGCTGCAATAGCCGTATTAACTTTATATGTAGCTCAATATATCGTTGGCTCTGCCCAGTGGGCTCCTCTCTTTATCTTAAGTTATTTATTACCTTCTGCTTTATCTGTGCCTTTATGGATACCTTTATCAATACGCTTTGGAAAAATTAAGCTATGGATAGCGTCAAAAATACTTGCAGGAATTTCTTTTGGTTCCATGTTCTCTATACTTTTTATTGAAGACATAAATATAAAGATTATTTATGTGTTGATAGCAGCTTTCCTTGCAGGGCTGGCTAATGGTTGCGGAAGTACACTGGGCCCATCAATTCAAGCAGATGTTATAGATTATGATGAACTTCAGACGGGTGAAAGAAAAGAAGGTTCATATTTTGCAGCTTGGAGTTTTATTTACAAAACTTCAGCTGGAGTGATGCTTATGCTTACTGGTTTTAGCCTCCAGATCTCAGGCTTTATTCCAAATCAAGACCAAGTATTTGAAGTAAAGTTAGTTTTAGCAACTTTGTATTGTCTCTTCCCTCTGGTTTGCTACTTTATAGGTGCATTTATTTTAACTAAGTTTGAACTTAACGAAGAGAAATGCAAAGTTATAAGAGAATCTTTAGATAGTAGAGGTAAATTAGAAGTTTAGATTAATGCAGACCCTTCAATAGTTATTCTATGCATCAACCTCCTCTCTCCATGATAATCATTTAAAGCATTATGCCAAGTACACCTATTATCCCATAGTGCTATAGAGCCTGGAGCCCACTTAAATCGTGTTATATTATTTTCAGTAGCAGCATTACTGTACAAATATTGCAGTAAAGGTTTTGACTCTTCAGTTGTCCATCCTTCAAATCTCAACGTGAAGGCACTGTTCACATATAAGGCTTTCCTTTTGCTCTCAGGGTGAGTTATGACAACAGGGTGAATTGCATCTTGAGTAGCCAGCTCTGGGTTGCCTATCCTTCCTTTGGAAGAAATAGAATAATCAGAATTTTTACCAAACACGTGTCTACTCGAATGCACTGCATTTAGAGTCCCTAGAGTCTGCTTTAATCCATCTGATAAATTATCATAAGCTTTATACATGCATGCAAACAAGGTATCTCCACCCTCTTTAGGCGTTTCTCTTGCTAGCAACATTGACCCCAGAGCTGGTATCTGATCATAAGAATGGTCGGTATGCCAACCTTCTCCTATATTAATTTTTTGATCTGGTTCTTTCTTTACTTCTGCTATCTTTTCAAAGCCATCAACTTTTGCAAAAAACCGATTTATATTTATTTCACCCCATTGCTGAGCGAAGTTTATGTGCTGCTCTGGTGACAGATTTTGATCTCTAAAAAAAATAAGTCCATTCTTTATAAATGCTTCTTTTATTTTCTTAAAATCAGAACCTGAAACCCCTTTGCTTAAATCAATTCCATGAACTTCAACACCTACTTTTCCAGAAGGCTTTATAAAATCTAAGTTTGTCATAATTTTTATAATAAAAAGGCATCTAATGAGATGCCTTTTAAATAAATCCTTTTTTATTCTTTTCTACTGTTCCAAACACTCAAGATAATAATTATAGCGATAATCAGCCCAAGGCCCTCAGATCCTAAAACCTGTATTACACTTTGGGTATTTGTCAAAATCCCTCCAAAGAATGGAACATTTGGCCCAAACAAAGTTGAAACTAATACTGAAACTGCTACAACTAACGCTAAAAACTTAGTGGTTTCCCATAAAATTTTTTCTAATCTACTAATGAAATCTAACATGCAGACCTCCTGTTAAAGCTTTAAAAAAAAAGAAAGGGGTACCTTTACGGCCCCCTTTCCAATAATAGCTAAGTAGAGACTTATCTATACATGTCCAGCAGAACCGCTAGAACAATTAGTCCAACAAGTCCTTCACCACCTAAAGTGTTTACAAGACCGAGTAGGTTATCCAAGACTCCACCAACAAAAGGAACGCCGCTACCAAAAACAACTCCAGCCGCAACTCCCAACGCAATCAAAGATACTATTATTCCAGTTAACGATCCGATCACATCTTTCAACATATTTAATGCATTCATATTTCACCCATATTTAGCTAAACAAACGCCCAGAAAATTCTGGACAACTTCATATTAGCAATTGCATTGGTAATTAAACAGGGGGTGCCTAACACACTTTAAAAGAATTTACAATTATTAGTCTTCCAGACCTTTCATTGTTAAACGTATCTTTCCTTGTCTATCAACTTCAAGAACTTTAACTCTGACTTCCTCGCCTTCTTTCACATGGTCAGTTACTTTCTCTACTCTTTCTTCTGCGATTTCAGATATATGAACAAGTCCATCCGTTCCAGGCATAATCGTTACAAAAGCTCCAAAGTCCATAATGTTTGCAACCTTTCCTGTGTATATTTTATTTACTTCAGGCACTGCTGTAATTTCTTCTATCCTACTTAGTGCCAGTGCTCTTGATTCTGGCGTATCTCCATAGATTGTAACCTTGCCATCATCTTCTACTTCAATTATTGCTCCCGTCTCTGCAGTTAGAGCTCTGATAGTTTCTCCGCCCTTACCTATTACGTCTCTGATCTTTTTTGTATTAATATTAATAACTAATGCTTGGGGGGCTTTATCAGACAGCTCTTCTCTTGAAGAAGAAATAACTTCATTCATCTTCTCTAAGATATGAGCTCTGGCTGTTTCAGCTTTTTCAAGTGCTACTTCAAATATTTCTTCTGTAATGCCATCAATTTTTATATCCATTTGCAGTGCCGTTATACCTTCT
>Ga0114995_10002830_pt1 | contig 11924 bp, 7 predicted proteins | sample ArcticOcean_MG_C_11_FD_87038 | JGI IMG/M metagenome (GOLD analysis project Ga0114995, IMG submission 87038) | Marine microbial communities from western Arctic Ocean - ArcticOcean_MG_CB2_154 | ecosystem: Environmental > Aquatic > Marine > Oceanic | place: Arctic Ocean: Canada Basin | collected... | reverse complement strand
TGAAACTTATCTGAAAGTGCACGAACTATCAAATACTGTGAATGATTTGTATCTTGATACTCATCAACCAAAATGTATCTAAAGCGGTCTTGGTATTTTGCCAATACTTCTGGAAAACGATTTAAAAGTTCGTTCGTTCTTAGGAGTAAATCATCAAAATCCATTGCACCTGCCTTAAAGCATCGATCAACATACTCTTTATATATTTCTCCCATTTTTGGGCGTCTCGCCATAGCATCAGACTCTTGAAGGTCGCCATCGTTATAATAAGCTCTAACAGTTATTAAGCTGTTCTTGAATGCCGAAATTCTACTTCGAACTTGTTTCGTCTTATAAATGTCTTTCTCTAAGCCCATTTCTTTAATTATAGAAGAAATAAGACGTTCAGAATCTTGCGTATCATAAATGGTAAAATTTGAAGGATAGCCGAGTTTATCGGCTTCGCTCCTTAGAATTCTAGCAAAAACGGAATGAAAAGTTCCCATCCATAAATTCTTCGCTTCTCCATCACCTACAAGTTCAGCTATTCGTCCTTTCATCTCTCGAGCAGCCTTATTGGTAAATGTCAATGCTAAAATTGAAAAGGAATCAATTCCCTGACTCATTAAGTAAGCTATTCTATAGGTAAGGACCCTTGTTTTACCAGAACCAGCTCCAGCAATAACAATTAAGGGACCATCTTTGTGTAAAGTAGGTTCCTTTTGGGCTTCATTTAGGGAATTTATATGTACTGTTAAATCTTGTTTCATGAAAGACTAAAATAATACTTTGAATGTTTATTAATGCATAAATAAAACTTTTTATATGATAAATTATGAACCGTTTTAAACCCTAATTTTCAACATCAAAGTAGATAAATATAATAGGATGGTAAACTAGATATTATTTTACTACATTTAAATAAAAATAATTTCTAGATTAAAAAATATCATGAAAACATCCCTAAAAACACAAGCCTTATTTCTTTTACTAATAACTTCTTCATTTAGTTATGCTCAAGTTGAAGCTTCCGATTTTACTGACATTGAATCAAAAGTAATTCAATGGCGCCATGAGATTCATCAGAATCCTGAATTATCAAACAGAGAATTTAATACCGCAAAAAAAGTTGCGGCTCACCTCGAGTCGCTTGGAATAGAAGTTTCTACTGGAATTGCGTACACAGGAGTTGTTGGAATATTAAAAGGAAATAAAAAGGGAAAAGTTGTAGCACTTCGTGCTGATATGGATGGCCTTCCAGTAACAGAAAGAGGATCACTTCCATATAAATCTCAAGCTACTTCGATTTTCAATAACCAAAAGACTGGGGTAATGCATGCCTGTGGACATGATACCCATGTTGCTATTTTAATGGGAGTTGCAGAAATACTAGCTAATAATAGGGATTTCGCTGGATCTGTAAAATTCATTTTTCAACCTGCCGAAGAAGGACCGCCAGCTGGTGAAGAAGGTGGAGCATTGTTGATGGTCAAAGAAGGTGTGCTTAAAAATCCGGATGTTGATGCTATTTTTGGGTTGCATATAAATTCTGCTACACCCGTAGGGCATATAGCTTATAAAACTAAAGGAATTATGGCTGCAGCAGATGAATATAAAATTGTTGTTGGTGGAAAACAATCGCATGGTTCTACTCCATGGAACAGTGTTGATCCCATCATGATTTCTTCTCAAATAATTAATGGAATCCAAACCTTGATTAGTAGAAGCTCTGAACTGACTAAAGAAGGAGCTGTTGTTTCTGTGGGAGCAATTCATTCTGGAATCCGTTCCAATATAATTCCAGAATCTGCAGAGATGATTGGAACTATAAGAACCCTTGATGCCGACATGCAAACCGTGATTCATAATCGCATGTATGACATGATACCTAAAATAGCTGCTGCTTACGGAGGTATTGCGGCAGTAACCATTAGAAAAACTGCTGCGCTTACCTATAACGATGAAGCATTAACCAACCTCATGGTTCCTACCCTTGAACGAGCAGTTGGGGCATCTAATGTTCATGTAATGAGGGCCATTACTGGTGCAGAAGATTTTTCATATTTCCAAGAGCAAGTTCCTGGTTTATACTTTTTCTTAGGAGGAATGGAACCCACTATGAACCCTGCAAATGCACCTTCACATCACACGCCTGACTTTGTGGTGCAAGACGAAGGAATGATTCATGGTGTAAAGGCTATGGTTGGGTTAGCACTCGATTTTCTAAAGCTTTAAAAATTATTTAGAAGCTATTATTATTTTTTCTGCATGCTCCCAACCCTCTTGCCACCAAGAGTTCATTTTTTCTTTATCAAAAACTAAAGAGTTTGTTGTTAATATTCTAGGGGTGTAAAAAATCCTGAGTTTAATATTTTGATCTAGTGCAACTAAGTTTCCTATTTTTAAATTCTGATGCTCAATTCGATCGGAAATAAATCCAAACACACTACTCAAAGCGTCAAATGCATTTCTTGAGTGCACCCGATTAGTTTGTTGAAATTTTGTATTTAAAATAATTGCATCAATCTGGGTTGCGCCCTGCCTGATGGCTTCTTCAATAGCAATGATACAGCCTAAGCCTCCATCGGCATATTCACAGCCATTCTTAGTTATTAGAGACATAAAAGGCACATAGTTACAAGAAATCCAAATCCAATCAATAAAATCTTCATAAGAACACTCCTGCAGGGTTTTATATTCCACCGTATTGGAAGATAGGTTTGATACACAGACAACAACATCTGTTTTCTTGGATTTTAATTCATTAAAATACGTGATAGAAATTTCGCGTACTAATAAGTTTCTCAAGTTATTGCTCTCTCCAAAGGTTTTTTTTCCTCTAATAAAGTTTTTTAATACATTAAAATGATTGATTTTAATTCGGGTTAAAGCTCCCTTCTTTCGAATCAAAAACGGACTGTTGTCAAAAACATCAGATTGAGAAACAGAGGTAAACGCTTTTTTAATTTCTTTGATTTTATTTAAGGCTAGATGAGAAATCAATAAACTTCCTGTTGAAGTCCCTAAAAACAAATCATAATGTTGCTTAGTTTCTTCAATAAGGTACTGAGCAATCCCTCCAGCAAATGCACCTTTACTACCGCCCCCAGAAATAACTAATGCAGATTTTGACATATGCTTGATTTAGATTTGAAATTTAAAATTACATGTTTTTAATTGAAATGAATCTTTAAAAAAAACCTAAAAACAATTAACTTTGTATAATCGTATGGATACACTTCAAACTCCTATAGAATACCTCAAAGGCATTGGCCCCAATAGAGCGAGTTTACTCAAAGAAGAATTGGGCATTAAGACCTATCAAGATTTATTGCATTTTTTTCCAAACAGATATATAGACAGAACGACTTTCTATTCTATAAATAAGCTCCCTCAAAACACCTCTGAAGTTCAGATTAAAGGAACCATTTTGTCACATAAAATAATCCCTCAAGCAAAGGGGAAAAGGCTTGTTGCTGTATTTTCGGACGGCACATCTACAATCGAATTGGTTTGGTTTCGTGGTTATAAATGGATTCAAGAAAGCCTTAAATCTAAAACTACATACATTGCTTTTGGTCGTCTAAATTGGTATGGTTCTAAAGCCTCTATTCCCCATCCAGAACTTACCTTAGAGTCTGAATATAAAGAAAGTAACTTAGGAGCATTTCATCCTGTTTATCCTTCTACCGAAAAATTAGTAAACAAGGGCATTAGCCAACGGGTAATGAAACAATCGATGGAACATTTATTCCGTCAAGTTCATCAGGAGTTTCATGAAACTCTTCCCGAATTTATGCGAAATGATTTAAAGCTTATTTCGAGAAAGGAAGCTACAATACAAATCCATTTTCCAGCTACTCAAAATGAATTAACTTGTGCACAGTTTCGTCTTAAATTTGAAGAGCTTTTTTATATTCAAATGCAATTACTACAAAAAAATCGCCTCCAGAAACAAAAGGTGAAAGGTTATGTTTTTGAACGTGTAGGGGCTTATTTCAATGAGTTTTATTCTAACCACCTCCCCTTCCAATTAACCAATGCGCAGCAACGCGTGGTCAAAGAGATTAGAAATGATATGGGTACAGGGAAGCAAATGAATCGACTTTTACAAGGAGATGTAGGTTCTGGAAAAACTATGGTAGCCTTATTGAGTATGCTTATCGGATTGGATAATGGATTTCAAACCTGTTTGATGGCTCCAACGGAGATACTTGCTCAACAACATTTTAATTCGCTTAGAGAAGGTCTTGGTGCAATGGATTTGAATGTTGCGCTTTTAACTGGATCCACAAAAACTGCAGAAAGGAAAACAATTCACAGTACTTTAGAGGATGGTAGTATACATATTCTAATTGGCACCCATGCGCTTATTGAAGATAAAGTTCAATTCAAAAATTTAGGAATTGCAATTATTGATGAACAACATCGATTTGTTGTTGCACAGCGAGCAAAGCTTTGGAGAAAAAACACACTTCCGCCACACGTATTAGTGATGACTGCTACCCCAATCCCAAGAACTTTAGCCATGAGCGTATATGGGGATCTCGATATTTCTGTTATAGACGAATTACCCCCGGGCAGAAAATCAATTAAAACAGTTTTGAGAAGTGATGCTAACCGCTTACAGGTTTTTAAGTTTATTCAAGAAGAAATTAAACTCGGAAAGCAAATCTATATTGTATATCCCTTAATTCAGGAATCCGAAAAAATGGATTATAAAGATCTCATGGACGGTTATGAAAGTCTAGTTCGAGAATTCCCATTACCTGATTACCGTATTAGTATTGTTCATGGGCAAATGAAACCTAAGGATAAAGATTTTGAAATGCAGCGTTTTATTGAAGGTAAAACACAGCTTATGGTTGCAACAACTGTTATCGAGGTGGGCGTTAATGTACCCAATGCATCGGTGATGATTATTGAAAGTGCCGAACGTTTTGGGCTTTCGCAATTACACCAACTCAGAGGACGTGTGGGACGTGGCAATGATCAGAGTTATTGTATTTTAATGAGCGGAGTTAAAAAGTCTAAAGAAGCTACTACTCGATTAAAAACTATGGTTCAAACCAATGATGGCTTTGAAATAGCCGAAGTTGATTTGCGTTTACGTGGACCTGGTGACCTTATGGGAACTCAACAAAGTGGAGTTTTACAGCTTAAAATCGCAGACCTCTTAAGGGATCAAGAAATTCTCAAAACAGCTCGATCTTATGCCAAGAATATAATTTCTGATGATCCAGAGCTTACTAAAATCGAGCACAGAGATGTTAGAACAACCTATTCCAAGATTACCAAGCACAAAAACATTTGGAATTACATAAGCTAGTACTATATTTTATAATGCAGATGCTTATATTTGTGTCGTTAATAGATGATTTTTAAAATTCACTTAAACAATTTTATTTAAGTTTAAAATCAACATATTTATAAAATATAAAAAATGAAAATTTCCCATAACTGGATAAAACAATACCTAACCATAGACATAGCTTTTGAAAAACAGTTAGAATTGCTTACAGATTTAGGTTTAGAAGTTGAAGGAACAAGCGTTTTTGAATCTGTAAAAGGAAGTCTACAAGGAGTTGTTGTTGGGGAAGTTCTATCATGTATTCCTCACCCTAACGCAGATCGATTGAAGGTTACTCAAGTAAATATTGGTACAGAAGAAAATGTACAAATTATTTGTGGTGCACCTAATGTTGCAGTGGGTCAAAAAGTTCCTGTAGCAAAGGTTGGAGCAAAATTATATGATGGGGATGGAAATCCATTTGAAATTAAAAAGAGTAAAATACGCGGTGAAGTTAGTCAAGGAATGATCTGTGCTGAAGACGAACTCGGCCTTGGTTTATCCCATGATGGAATTATGGTTTTAGATGCTATTTTAGTTCCTGGAAGGCCTTGCTCTGAATTTTTTGATATTGAAACAGATACTGTAATCGAAATAGGTTTAACTCCAAACCGATCTGATGCAATGAGTCATATGGGAGTCGCTCGAGATCTTAAAGCGGGATGTAACCAAATTGGTGTTTCCTCCGAATGGAAAACACCCAATACCGATAACTTTATAATCACAGACACCAGTAAAGTTATCTCTGTTGAAGTTCATGATAAAAAACGTGCCCCTCAATATTATGGTCTAACCATATCCGATATTGTTATTAAACCAGCTCCTCAGTGGCTTCAGAACAGGCTAAAAGCAATTGGAATTACGCCAAAAAATAACATTGTAGATGCTACAAATTACATCCTCCATGATTTAGGACAACCCTTACATGCCTTTGATGCTGGAAAAATTCAAGGTAAAATTCAAGTAAAAACACTTCCATCGGGAACAAAATTCAAAACCCTTGATGGTATTGAGCGTGAGCTACATGAAGAAGATTTAATGATTTGTGATGACCAAAACCCACTTTGTTTAGCAGGTGTTTTTGGTTGTGAAAATTCTGGTGTATCAGATAATACTACGAGTATTTTCCTTGAGAGTGCATATTTTGATCCTATTAGCGTTCGTAAATCAGCAAAACGACACGGTCTAAATACAGATGCATCCTTCCGTTTTGAACGTGGAATTGACCCCGAAATTGGTATTTACGCACTTAAAACTGCCGCAATATTAATCCAAGAAATTGCTGGAGGAAATATTACAAGTGACATTCAAGAACATGCTCAACCACTAGAAGAAAAGGTAAACCTTTTTATCAACTACGATAAGATCAGACAGGTTATTGGGTGTGAAATTCCAAAAGACACTTTAATCAAAATTTTAAATTCCTTAGAAATCGAAATTAATAGTGTCAACGAAGATGGGTTTGCAATGACCATTCCTAGATACCGCGTAGATGTTACTCGTGAAGCAGATGTAATTGAAGAAGTTTTACGAGTTTATGGTTATAACAACATAGAGGTAAGTGCAAGTTTAAATACCGTATTTCCATTATTTGATTCTAAAACCCCAAATAAAGTTGAACAAATAGCCGCTCAATTAATGGTTGGCCAAGGGTTTTCAGAAGTAATGAATAATTCTTTGACAAACCCTGCATACGCTAAGTTGAGTAAACAATTGGATACTATTTCTAAGGTTAATCTATTGAATCCTTTAGGGCAAGATCTATCCCAATTGCGATCAAGCATTCTTTTCTCATTACTCGAAGTTGTTGAATTTAATAGCAATAGACAACAAAAAGATTTACATATTTATGAATTCGGTAAAATTTATAGCACTGCAGGTGACGGATATAACGAGTCCAAAAGATTAGGGATTTGTATCACCGGAAATAAACACCCCGAACTTTGGAACAGCAGCACTGTTAAGTCAAATTTCTTTGATTTAAAAGCAATAACACAAAACATTTTGGAGCGCCTTGGGATATTTTTATTCCAGGAAGAAGCAACTCAAATGGATGTTTTTTCTGAAGGTCTTTCTTTTACATTGAATAATGAGGTTCTTGTTAATTTTGGTATTGTTCGCTCAGATATTGCAAAAAACTTTTCAATCTATGCAGAAGTACTCTTCGCTGATTTTGACTGGGATTTAATCTATAAATATGCCTTTGATAAAGACGTTTTGGTAAAAGAAATTTCCAAGTTCCCAACCTCAAGACGTGATTTTGCTTTACTAATTGATAGTCATGTAAGTTTTTCTGATTTAAAAGAAGCTTCACACAAAACAGACCGTAAGCTACTCAAAAACGTTTCTCTCTTCGATGTTTATGAAGGCAAAAACTTACCCATAGGGAAAAAATCATACGGACTTAGCTTTTATTTCAGTGATCCAAACAAAACATTAACTGACAAAAACATTGATCGCGTGATGCAAAAACTTCAAAAAGAATTTGAAAATAACTTTGGCGCAAGCTTACGATAATCAAATAAGTTTTTGATTTTTATGTAGTTAACTGAAAATGTTCATTAAATTAGAAACAGTAATTCAATTACATTAAATTAATTTTAACGCTAATATTTATGGAAAATGCCCAAAAGTTCATTAAAATATTTACAGGAAATGCAATTAGTGTATTGTCCTTAAGAAACGCTTTAGAGGAGCAAAATATAGTTGCTGTTGTTAAGGATGATTCTGAATCTGCTCGCTTAGCTGGGTTTGGAATGGTTGCTCCTGGTCTACAAGAAATGTTTGTTCATGAAGACGAATTAGATCAAGCAATTAAAATAATTGAGTCGTTAAAATAATTAACAATTTTAATCTTTTATGTTGTAAATACTTTGGCTATATTAGAAGACGAATCTTTTAAACCAAATTATGCATTTCTTTATTTTTATTGCCTTTACAGCCTTAGTAGGTATCATAGCTTATTTAGCAACTAAAAACACCGATGAAACTTCATCAGACGGTTATTTTCTTGGAGGCAGAAGCCTTTCAGGAGTTGTTATTGCTGGATCTTTATTGCTAACCAACCTCTCAACAGAACAATTAGTAGGACTAAACGGACAAGCTTACGATAATGGCATATTGGTTATGGCTTGGGAAACGCTTGCAGCCTTAACTATGGTTGTTACTGCTGTTGTTTTATTACCTCGTTACCTCAAAGGTGGGATTACAACCGTACCCCAATTTTTAGAAAAAAGATACGATACCATGACCAAAACCATCACTTCTGGATTATTCCTAAGTGGTTACATGATTGTTTTACTTCCAATAGTACTGTATTCAGGGTCATTGGCATTAATTGAAATATTTGATATTCCAGAATCACTAAACATATCTAAACAAGCTGCGCTTCCTATTACGGTTTTTTCTATAGGAATTGTTGGTTCAATTTACGCTATTTTCGGTGGCCTTAAAGCTGTAGCTGTATCGGATACTGTGAATGCTGTTGGACTGTTAATTGGAGGTACACTAGTTCCTGTTTTTGGTTTAATTTATATCGGAGATGGAAGCATGATGCAAGGAATTGAGACATTAGTTGCTTCTAATCCCGAAAAGATGAATATTATTGGTGGACCTGGTGATCCCATTCCATTTTCAACTCTATTTACTGGGATGATGTTGGTTCAATTATTTTACTGGGGAACTAATCAAGCCATTATTCAACGTGCTTTAGCGGCTAAGAACTTAGTGGAAGGTCAAAAAGGACTTATATACGCTGGTTTTATTAAAATTTTAGGCCCAATTATGGTTGTTCTTCCTGGGATTATTGCTTATCATATCTTCGGCAATAATTCGGAAGTATCTGGTGACATGTCTTATGGTATGCTTGTGGCAGAAGTTTTGCCAGCATCTTTACTTGGATTTTTTGCAGCTGTACTCTTTGGTGCTATTTTAAGTTCTTTTAATTCCGCTCTAAACAGTTCGGTTACTTTATTTGGATTAGATATTTACAAGCAACACTTTAAAAAAGAAGCTACTGAAAAGCAAGTTGTAAGAGCAGGTAAAACTTTCGGTATTGGATTGGCTTTATTATCAATGATAATAGCTCCGTTAATACAGTACGCTCCAGGTGGTCTATTTGACTACCTTCAAGAAATAAATGGTTTTTATAGTATACCAATTTTAACAATTATTATAGTTGGCTACCTAACTAAAAGAATACCTGCTATAGGCGCAAAAGTAGCTTTGTTTTCGGGTAGTATATTATATTTGATTAGTCAGTTTGTTATTAAACCTTTTCTTTTTGTTAACCCTGCTCTTGAAAAAGCCAAAGAAATCGGTATTACGGATCAAATAGAATTGGATTTTATTAAAAACACTGCCTATCCTCACTTTTTACATGTAATGGCTATCTTGTTTTTATTAAATGTTTTGATAATGCTCGCTATTGGACATTTCAAGCCAAGAGAAACAGACTTCGAGTTGGAATATACCAAACAAGTCGATATTACGCCTTGGAAACTTGTTAAGCCAATGGGATTATTAATTTCGGTAATTGTAATCTTAATCTATTACACTTTCTCATAAAAAATAAAACGAATAAATAGAAATGTGCTCTTGGATAATAAACTAAGAGTACATAGCCAATCGTTGTTCCTTAACTTTTGGATCTGTCATATAGTCGTCAAACCGCATAAAACGGTCAATAACACCTTTTGGAGTTAGTTCTAAAATTCTGTTTCCAACAGTTTGAGCAAACGCATGATCGTGTGTTGTAAACAGAAGTGTTCCTTTATAATTCGTTAAAGCGTTGTTTAGTGCCGTTATCGACTCTAAATCCAAGTGATTGGTTGGTTCATCTAATAAAAGTACGTTAGAACGGCTCATCATCATTTTAGAAAGCATACAACGTACCTTTTCACCTCCAGACAATACATTCGATTTCTTTAAAGCTTCTTCTCCACTGAATATCATTTTACCTAAGAAGCCTCTAATGTGAACTTCTTCTCGTTCTTCTTCAGTAAAAACAAATTGACGCAGCCAATCTACAAGGTTCAAATCGCCGTCTTTGAAATAAGAATCATGGTCAAGAGGCAAATACGTTTGTGTTGTAGTTACACCCCACTGAAATTTACCAGAATCTGCTTTAAGATCATCGTTTAGAATTTGATAGAAAGCTGAAACTGCTCGGGAATCTTTAGAGTATACAACGACCTTATCCCCTTTTCCAAGGTTTACATTTACATTACTAAATAAGGTTTCTCCTTCTTGGATATATTCTAAGTTTTCGATGTTAAGAATTTGATCTCCAGCTTCACGCTCCTGCTCAAAGATAATAGCAGGATAACGTCTAGAGGAAGGTTTAATGTCTTCGATATTCAACTTCTCAATCATTTTCTTACGAGAAGTAGCTTGCTTTGATTTTGCTACGTTAGCAGAAAATCGAGCAATAAACTCCTGTAATTCTTTTTTCTTTTCTTCTCCTTTTTTGTTTTGTTGTGCACGTTGGCGAGCAGCTAACTGACTCGATTCATACCAAAAAGTATAGTTTCCAGAAAAATGATTTATTTTTCCAAAATCAATGTCTGAAATATGGGTACAAACTGCATCCAAAAAGTGTCTGTCGTGTGAAACTACAATTACGGTATGGTCATAATTGGCAAGAAATTGTTCTAACCAAGAAATTGTTTCGTAATCCAAGTCATTGGTAGGCTCATCCATGATCAAAACATCAGGATTTCCGAACAGGGCTTGAGCTAGCAAAACTCGAACCTTTTGGGTTCCGTCTAAATCAGCCATCATATTATAATGCAAGGCGGTAGGGATTTCAAGGTGCGATAACAAAGTTGCTGCTTCGCTTTCAGCATTCCATCCATTCATTTCTTCAAAAACAATCTGCAACTCCCCTACGCGTTCTCCATCAGCATCAGAAAAATTTTCTTTAGCGTAGATTGCATCCATTTCAGATTTTACTTTGAAAAACTCTTTATTTCCACGTAAAACAGTATCTAAAACAATGTGCTCATCAAAAGCATTATGATTTTGTTCGAGTACAGATAAGCGCTTACCGGGTTCTAAAAAAACGGATCCTGAGTTTGCTTCTTGTTGTCCAGAAATAATCTTTAGAAAAGTAGATTTACCAGCTCCATTGGCACCAATGATTCCATAACAATTAGCCCCTGAAAAAGTGACATTAACGTCGTCAAATAAGACGCGTTTACCAAATTGAACTGATAAATTAGAAACTGATAACATAGATTAAAAAATTTAATAGCGCAAAAGTAAGCAAATAGACAGCGTAATCAATAAATTTTTTAACTTGTGGTATTCATTACGGTGATTTATTTTGACTATTAAATTTGAAACGCAAATATGACAAAAGGAATATGTCTTGTTTTACTTATCTGTCTATGCGCCTGTGTGACGGAATCACTTCCTGATCAAGCCTATTTAGGGGGACAAATAATAAACCCTTCTTCCAAAACAGTTTCCCTATTCAAAAATAACAAACGCTTAGACTCTATAGTTTTAGACGAAAACAATCGCTTTTTTAAAAGCTACGATTCGCTTGATTACGGTATTTTTAAATTTGAACACCTCCCTGAAAGTCAAAGTT
>Ga0114995_10002828_pt1 | contig 11929 bp, 8 predicted proteins | sample ArcticOcean_MG_C_11_FD_87038 | JGI IMG/M metagenome (GOLD analysis project Ga0114995, IMG submission 87038) | Marine microbial communities from western Arctic Ocean - ArcticOcean_MG_CB2_154 | ecosystem: Environmental > Aquatic > Marine > Oceanic | place: Arctic Ocean: Canada Basin | collected... | reverse complement strand
GTGTTTAATCCATATCCTCTAGAACTTATTGACAATAATATTTAGTAAATTATTAAATTATTTAGCTGCTAATCTTTGAATCGACTTAATTATAGCTCTGTAAACATTAATTTTTTATATCTATATCTGGGTGTTTTTCTTACATACGCACCATATGGGCTATTGTTATTTCTCTATTAAGATGTTTAATTGTGATAATTCAAATTTATTTGAATTATTTGTTAACAAATAAATAAAAAATAGAAGGAATAAATATGTTTAAATACGTAAAACAATTGACTTCTTTAGTTGCAATGTTTGCAGTTTTGATCGCGTTCTCAACTGAGACTATGGCTGCTAAGAAATCTAAAACACTCAAAAACACTCAGAAAAAAGGTTTTGTAAGATGTGGTGTATCTCAAGGTTTACCAGGATTTTCAAATGCAGATGCTGCTGGAAATTGGACTGGAGTAGACGTTGATGTATGTAGAGCGGTTGCTGCTGCAGTATTAGGTGATGCGAACAAAGTTAAGTTCACTCCACTAAGTGCTAAGGAAAGATTTACAGCTCTAACTTCTGGTGAGATTGATATCTTATCAAGAAACACAACTTGGACACTTACTAGAGATGCTGATCTTGGCGTAACTTTCGTTGGTGTTAACTTTTATGATGGACAAGGTTTCATGGTAAGAAAAGACTCTGGAATTACTTCTACTAGCCAATTTAAAAATGGTATTTCTGCTTGTACTAACATCGGAACTACTACAGAGCTGAACATGAGAGACTTCTTTAAATCAAAAGGAATTTCTTATGAACCAGTTGCTTTTGAAAAAGCAGACGAAGTAGTTGCGGCTTATGACTCAGGCAGATGTGATACTTACACAACTGATAAATCTGGTTTAGCGGCACAGAGAACAAAAATGACTAACCCTGATGACCACATCGTGTTACCAGAGACTATTTCTAAAGAGCCTCTAGGACCTGTTGTACGTCAAGGAGATGCAGTTTGGGAAGACATTGTAAGATGGTCACTAAACATAATGATTGAAGCTGAGGAATATGGCGTTACATCCGCTAACGCTGATATGATGAAAACATCTGAAAACCCACAAATCAAAAGACTTGTTGGTTCTGAAGGTGAACTTGGTGGAAAATTAGGTCTAGATAATGATTGGAGCTTAAGAATTATCAAACAAGTTGGTAATTACGGAGAAAGCTACAAGAGAAATATCGCAGATACTGGTATTTTACCCGACAGAGGTCCAAATCAATTATGGACTAAAGGTGGAATATTATACGTAGCACCTGCAAGATAGTTACACTATCTAAAATAATTTAAAAAGGGCTAGATTTATCTAGCCCTTTTTTTATACTATCCCCTCTTATGAAAACAAAAAAAATTCTTCCTCAAATACTAACTCTACTATTTATTGTTTTAATATTTGGTTTTTTTACAATGAACGCTCAAGTAAACATGGAAGCAAGAGGTATTGATTTTGGTTTTGGTTTTTTAAAATCTGCTGCTTCATTTGATATACAATTTTCTTTAATAGACTATGACGGCTCTCAATCATATGCTAGAGCTTACTTAGTTGGATTATTAAATACTCTATTAGTAGCTGTTATTGGAATTATTTTAGCTACATTATTGGGTGGTGTTGTTGGTGTAGCAAGACTATCTCCAAATTATTTAATTAGAAAAACAGCTTCTTTTTATATTGAGTTTTTTAGAAATATCCCATTATTATTACAAATTTTCTTTTGGTATTTTGCAGCACTAAGAGCGCTACCAATGCCTGAAGATGCTTCCTTGATATTTGGCTCATCTTTTATGACAATCAAAGGTTTCTACACAGCTGCTCCTATTTGGAACAATTTTGATGTTTTTTTTATAGCACTAATTATATCAATGGTTTTGATATTCTTTTTTGCTAGATTTGCTAAAAAAAAACAAGAACAAGAAGGTAAACAACTACCAGTATTATTTATCTCATTAGCAATTTTTATAGGATTACCTTCGCTTACTTTTTTAATAGGTGGTGTGGATTTATCTTTTAGTTTTCCCGAAATAAGAAAAATGTCCCAATCTTCTTACACTTTTGATGGTGGTATGAAGATACCGCCTGAATTAATTGCTCTTACACTAGCACTAACTCTCTATACAGCAACTTTTATTGCAGAAAATGTAAGGGCTGGAATTCAAGGAATTAGTAAAGGCCAAAAAGAAGCTGCCTCATCAATTGGTTTAACACCTAATCAAGTTTTGAAATTAGTAGTTATGCCTCAAGCTTTAAGAATTATTATTCCACCAACAACCAACCAATATTTAAATTTAACTAAAAATTCCTCTCTAGCTGCAGCTATTGCTTACCCCGATCTAGTTTTGGTCTTCGCTGGTACTGCAATGATGCAAACCGGTAAAGCAATAGAGATTGTTGGTATTACAATGGCAACTTATCTGTCCATTAGTTTAGCAATTTCATTATTAATGAATTGGTATAATAAAAGAATAGCAATACAGGAAAAATAATGAATATAAATAATTTTAATTTGTCAAAACCTAAACATCAAAAAAATAGAAATATTACTTTAATTATAGGAGTTTTACTTTTTTCTTTAGGTATTTTAGATTTTTGTCTAAATAATTTTCAAAATAAAAATATAACTTTTTTTTTGCCAGGACTAATTAGTTTTTTTACTCCTTTGATTTTTGCAGTTACAGGTCTCTATTTTGTTAGAATTGAATTTTCGGGTATAAAAATTTTAGATAAACTAAATAAAAATATTAACACAAGTAATTTTAATGCCACCTTAAGTACTTGCATAATATTACTTATCATATTCGCACTTCCTCCTTTATTAAATTGGTTTATTTTTGATGCAAATATTTCTGGAGACACAAAAGAAGCTTGTACGGGTGGTGGAGCTTGTTGGGTTTATATTAAGGTTTGGTTTAATAGATTTATGTATGGAATGTATCCAAATGCTGAACAGTGGAGAATTAATGTTACATTTATTGCTGTTCTTGCATTTATGGGAGTTGGTTTCTTTGTTCCAAGTAAGCTTCGAAACTATCTTTCATTCTATTATACGATTTTATTACCAATAATTTCTTTTATCTTAATTTATTATATAATTTCAGGAGGATCTTTTGGTCTTGTGTGGGTTGAAACGGGTGCTTGGGGAGGTTTATCTTTAACCTTCATGGTATCCTTCTTTTCTTTAATTTTTTGTTTTCCTTTAGGAATGATGTTGGCTCTCGGCAGAAGATCTAATTTACCTGTTGTTAAATATTCTTCACTTTCTTTCATTGAATTTTGGAGGGGTGTTCCTCTAATTACAGTTTTATTTATGTCAGCAGTAATGTTTCCCATGTTTTTACCTGAAGGAACTTATATAGATAAATTGATTAGAGTTGTTGTTGCTATAACCCTATTTGAAGCTGCTTATACAGCTGAAGTTATTAGAGGTGGCCTGCAAGCTCTACCTAGAGGTCAATATGATGCGGCTAAATCTCTTGGTATGGGATATTGGAGAATGCATATTTTTGTTATTCTTCCTCAAGCTTTAAAGTTAGTAATACCAGGCATTGCTAATACTTTTTTGGCTCTTATAAAAGATACACCATTAATTTTTGTAGTAGGTCTTTTAGAGGTAGTTGGAATGTTAAATTTAGCAAAAACAAATCCAAAATGGCTTGGTTTTTCGATGGAAGGATATGTGTTTGCTGGAATAATATTCTGGATTATTTGTTTCAGTATGAGTAAATATAGTCAAAAATTAGAATTAAAATATAAAACAGATAGATAACATATGTCAGATCCAATTATTCAGATTCAAAAAGTAAACAAATGGTTTGGTGACTTTCAAGTTTTAAAAGAAATAGATCTTGAGGTTAAATCAAAAGAAAAAATTGTTGTTTGTGGACCATCTGGATCTGGTAAGTCTACGCTAATTAGATGTATTAATAGATTAGAGGAACATCAAAAAGGATCTATTATTATTGATGGCACAGAAATTTCTGAAGATACAAAAAATATTGAACAAGTAAGAGCTGAAGTTGGAATGGTATTTCAACAGTTTAATTTATTTCCTCATTTATCGATATTAGATAATTGTACACTAGCTCCTATATGGGTTAAGAAAATGTCTAAAAAAGATGCTGAAGCTTTAGCTACAGAACATTTAGAAAAAGTTCAAATTATTGATCAGGCACAAAAATTTCCTGGTCAATTATCAGGTGGCCAGCAACAAAGAGCTGCTATCGCTAGAGCTTTATGCATGGAGCCAAAAATTATGTTATTTGATGAACCTACTTCTGCGCTAGATCCTGAAATGATCAAGGAGGTGCTTGATGTTATGGTAAATTTAGCAAAACAAGGAATGACCATGATTGTAGTTACCCATGAAATGGGTTTTGCCAAAGAAGTAGCAGATCAAATGATTTTCATGGATGAAGGAATGATAGTTGAAAAAGCTACGACTAAAGATTTTTTTGCTAATCCGAAGAGTGATAGAACAAAACTTTTTTTAAGCCAAATTTTATAGGTAAATATTCCTTCTTAAATGAGGATTATATTCAAATCTCTAATACTTTTATAGTTGACATGATTATTAATCTCTACTTCAATTATAAGATATATAAAAATTTTTCTATTGTTTTTAGTTTAAATTGTTAGTTCAATAGGTTTTATTATAAATAAACTTTTAAGAGGGGTCTTAATGGAGGAAAATTTTAACAAACACTTAGGTAATAAATTGAAGTTAAGAAGATTGGCTTTAGGTTTAACACAAACTAAAGTCGCAAAAGCAATAAGTGTTACATTTCAACAAATCCAAAAATATGAGAAAGGAACTAATGGAGTTAGCTCTATAAGACTACTTCAATTAGCGAATTATTTAAAAGTTCCAGTTAACTATTTTTTTGAGGATTTTTCACAGTATTTAATTAATTTAGAAAAATCTCATGAAGGTCACATGAATGTTAATTATAATTTTTTAACTAAATTGTACTCTGAACTAAATAATGATCAGAAGTTAAAGTTTAGTAAATCTTTACAATCATTACCTGTTGGAATCTCTAAAGTTGGATAAATAACTAAATTTAAAAAAAACCATAAAATTTATTTTTTATATAGCTATACTTTTTTTGCTAAAACTTCATATAGCTAAATTTTGACTTATATAAGTTATAAAAAAAAATTTTTGATGGTTATATTTGGCTCCTCGGGCAGGACTCGAACCTGCGACCAATTGATTAACAGTCAACTGCTCTACCAACTGAGCTACCGAGGAATATTAAAAACTCAACTTACTTTTTTTTAAGAGTAAAACAAGATTTATTTGCTAGCATCAGTAAGAAATGAATTATCATATGACCATATGTAGCTCTGGAAGTCCCACCAGCCTTTGCATACATGCTAATCACTAATGTTTGTTAAAATTATAAAAATTATTGACAAATAATGTTTTTAATTTAAATAGAAAGTATATTAAATCTTGGTGGGTAATTATTGTTAAAATCATTAACTGTTCCTGCAACGGTAAAGTCCGAGTGCCACCTAATATAGTCCGCTGTTGAATGATGGCCAGGAAAAGCCTAGTTCTACAATTTTAATTAACATCGGCATTAAATTAATTAGTTTCATATTCTTATGGAGCTTAACAATGGATGTATTTTATGATGTTAAGGGCGTTAGTATTTTTATATTTTATTTTATTTTCAAATCATGTTTTTTCTGAAGAAATTCCTGTAATTGTTATTTCAGCTAGCAAACAACCTCAATCTTTATCAACAGTAGGTACATCTGTGACTATTCTAGATGAAAATTTTTTTAATGATTCAAGCGAGTATTTTTTAGGAGATGCTTTAAGCACATCTACAACAGGTGCTAATTTTTTTCAAAATGGTGGGCACGGTGGGACTTCAGCAATTCAATTAAGGGGTATGCCCAAAAGATATTCTACTGTTTATATTGATGGAGTTAAAATGTCAGATCCATCAAGTGTATCCAATGATTTTGATTTTAACAACATTTTAACTAGTCAAGTGGCTAGTGTTGAAATTTTAAAAGGCAATCAAAGTTCAATTTATGGAAGTGGAGCTATAGGTGGAACTATACATATTACTACAAAAAAAGGAAAGCCTGGTTTTGAAAAAGATATAAATTATTCTGCAGGTTCTCATGATACTCATAATTTATCTGGTTCAGTTTCTGGTGGAAATGAAAAGTCAATTTATTATGTTGGTCTACAAAGATTCCAGACTGATGGAATTTCAGCATTGGATCATAATGATGAAAAGGATAGGTATAGAAATAATGGATTAGTGGCTAGTTTTAGTAATAAATTTTCAGATACATTGGAATTACAAAGTAATGCTAGAGTTTCTGAAACGTATCTACAATATGATGCAGTATGTGTATCTAGTTTATTCGGTTGTTCATCTACTCGTGATCATAGTGAAGAAGTAGATGGTGTAGAATCATCTGCAAATATTAGCTTGATACATAAGCCGATAGAAAAACTTACAAATAAATTTACTGTTGGAAGTACATATATAAAAAGAATTTACGGTGCTGCACCTGGTAGTAAAAATACGGCTCAAGATAATTATTATGGTGATAGATATGCTTTTCTCTACCAAGGTAATTATAATTTTAATTTAGATAATAGTATTGTATTTGGACTAGAAAGAGAAGACGATCAGATGGGATATAATGGAAATTCAACAGTATTGATAGAAGCAAGTTCTCATGTTACATCTCAATATTTTGATTATCAAAGTAGGTTAACTAATAATATCTATGCTACTTTTGGTGCAAGATTTGATGAACATTCAATAGCAGGTGGTGGTTCAAACGAAGACTCTCATAGAGCAACCCTTGCGTATGTATTTGACGATATAAGGCCACAAAGTTAAAATCTTCGTATGGTACTGGTTATAGATTTCCTTCATTATTTGAAATGTTTTTTATATGGAACTCAAAAAATAATTATAATTTTGGTGGGCCACATCCTTCAGTAGATTATGTTAAAGCAGAAAATAGTCAAAGTTATGATTTTGGAATTGAAAAATCTATCAGTCCAGATTTATTTATAGATTTAACTTACTTTAATATTAAGTACTTTGATGCTCTTGAAGGTTGGTCAGGTAATACAGGAGCAGGATCTGCCTCAACTACACAAAACTCCCCAGGCACTTCGACATCACAAGGTTTAGAATTTATGTCTAAATATAAATTAAATGATATGTTAAATTTTGGTTTCAATTACACTTATACTCAAACTTATGATGGTGCAGAACATGACAATCCTAATAATAGCCAGATTGGCTCACAAATGGTTAGAGTTCCAAGAAATTTAGTAAATTTAATTACGAATTTAAAAGTTCCTGGTTATAAAGATTTAGATGTAACCTTAAGAACTAAATGGTCTGATGAAGCAAGAGACTATGGAACTGGTAATGTTAATAGAAATGGAGTATCATTTGCAGATGCAGAACTAGAAAGTTATTTAGTTAATGATTTATCAGTTAGATATAATTACCTAAACACCTATAATCTATTTTTTGATATCACTAATATTTTAGATAAAAAATATCAAACTTCTCAGGACTACAATCAAATGGATAGAAGTTTTAATTTTGGGATTAAAAAATCTTATTAATGGTTTATGCATCGATATTAATATGATTCCGTGAGTTTAGTAACTGAATTGTCTATAACCACACAATAGAAGAAATAATTAAATGAAGTATTTTGAATAACTAGAAGAAAATTTAATATAAGCTAAAAGTAAATTTAACACTAATCAAAAAACTTTATCTCTTAATTGAGATAGTTTGAAATAAATTACCTTATTTGTTGTAATTTTTTTTAATTTGAGTATAGTTTTTTTTCTCTATGAATTACCTAAAAATTAGTGTCGGAATTTTTTTAACTTTAGCAGCTAGTAGATTTATTCCTCATCCACCAAACTTTACAAGCCTTTTAGCTTTAAGTTTTTATGTACCTGCTCTTTTGGGTATAAGGTATTTACCAGCATTAGTTATAGGCTTTGTATTAACAGACTTAATAATTGGTTTTCATGGAATTACTCTTTTTACCTGGGGTAGCGTAATTTTGATTGGGCTTGGATCTAAGTTTTTTACAAAAACTATTCCAGATAGAATTTTTGGATCATTATTAGGTGCCTGTTTATTTTTTATAATTACTAACTTTGGAGTTTGGTCATTAGGTATGTATGGCTATGATTTGAATGGTATTATAACTTGTTACGTTCTAGCATTACCATTTTTTGCTTACAGTTTGATTTCAACATTTATTTTTTCAGGAATAATTGAAACTATCGTTAAATTAAGATTCTTCAAAAAAAAGATACTAAATTAAAAATGCAGATTTTTTTAGAATATGCTTAAAAATCATCTGTAAGGGGCAAATTTAGCTCAAAACTTAAGCTATTTATTACACTAGATTTTGTATTACATATTGGTATAGATAAAAACAACTATTAATTTTTTATGGGAATAAAAGTACTTTTTTTGTATCCAAATACTTTTGGGATGAACATGATTCCACAAGCTATGGCACTATTTTCTTCTTTATTAAAGCAAGAGGGCCACGAAGTAGAAATTTTTGACTCAACTTATTATGCTGTAGATTTTGGTCTAGACTCTGATGGTACTCAAGTGGATAAATTAGCAGTCGTACCGTTTAGTATGGAGGATAAAGGTATTAGAATAAAAGATACCTCATGGTCAAAAGATTTACTTGCACATGTAGAGAAGTATAAACCTGACTTAATAGGTTTGTCCACAACTGAAGATATGTATGAATTAGGTTTGTTGTTTTTAGAAACTATTAAAGACTACAAGATAAAGAACAATGTCCCTGTCATAGCGGGAGGAGTTTTCCCAACTTTTGCACCAGAGATAGTAATTAAAGAAAAACTAATTGACTTAGTTTGTGTAGGAGAAGGAGAAAATGCTTTAATACAGCTTTGTAAAAAAATTGAAGATAAGCAACACTACAATGATATAACAAATTGTTGGGTGAAAACATTAGGACCAGAATATTTAAAAGATAGAAATGTTATTCAAAAAAACCCTATTTCAAAACCAGTTGATATAAATACAAATCCTATGATTGATATAAGTTTATTTGAAGAAAATAGACTGTATAGGCCAATGGGAGGAAAAGTTTATAAAATGTTTCCAGTAGAAACAATAAGAGGTTGCCCATACACATGTAAATTCTGTAATTCTCCTACCCAAATGGACTTATATAAAGATCAGGCAGACGGTGGTTATTTTAGAAAAAAAAAAATTGATCTAGTATCAAAAGAATTAAAACATTTTAAGAATGATTTGGGAGTCGAATATAATTATTTTTGGGCGGATACTTTTTTAGCAATGAATAAAAGGGAATTTGAAGAGTTTTGTGAGATGTATTCTGAGATAAAAATTCCTTTTTGGTTCCAAACAAGACCAGAAACGATAAATGATTACAATATGAAAAAATTAGCAGATGTTGGTTTAGATAGGATATCTTTTGGTGTCGAACATGGAAATGCTAAATTTAGAAAAGAAGTATTGGATAGACGTTGGTCAAACGAACAAATCATAGATAAATTAAAGATTCCTCATAAATACGGAATAAATTTTAGTGTAAATAATATCACAGGCTTTCCACATGAAACAAAAAAACTTGCTTTTGACACAATAGATTTAAATAGAAATATAGAATCCGACAACGCAAATATTCATACCTTTGTCCCTTTCCACGGAACACCTTTAAGAAAAATGTGTGAAGACTTGGGTTACATAAAACCTGAAACAATAACAAAATGTATTGTATCTGACCCTATAATGGATATGCCACAATATCCTAAACATGAAATTAAAGGAATCACAAAATGCTTTAATCTTTATGTAAAGTTTCCTAAAGATAGATGGAAAGATATAGAAAGAGCAGAGAAAGATGATGTGGAGGGTAGTAAAATATTTAAAGAAATGAGTACTGAATATCTTGAAAAATATATGCCAGCTCCTAATGCAGATCCACACGGTGGTTTAGAAGATTTTATAGAAGCTGAAAAGACTAATCAACAATGTATACCAGTTCCAATATCAAAGACTCCAGATAAAGATGAAATGTATTAAGGTGTTTTTAAGAACATTTTTTTTATCTCTCACTAAATACTAATACCTTATCAATTGTATCCATCTAAACTATGTAAAGAATAAATAAAGTTGCTCAAGTGTTATCTAAAACTCAGTCAGCAGTTAATCAAACCAACTTTCAGAATTGTGTAGTTTTAAAGGTAGGGTAAAAAAATAAATTTTTGGAGGCAACGCCCAGAATCGAACTGGGATACAAGGATTTGCAATCCTCTGCGTAACCATTCCGCCACGTTGCCCTTACATCTCTTAATAAAGCAAATAGAGAACCTTTTATATATAAAATATAAATGATTAGTCTATCAAATAAGCTATTAAATTGATTATTGTTAATTGATATTATTAAATTATAAACTTATGAATACCTTATGAGTAATGATAAATACATACATTCTGAAGTAGAAGATAAGATTTACTCTTATTGGGAAAAAAATAATTTATTTAAACCCACAATAAATAAAAAGAAATTTTCAGTAGTTATACCACCACCGAATGTAACAGGAAGTTTGCATATGGGGCATGCTCTAAATAATTCAATTCAAGATCTGTTGGTACGATATCATCGTATGAATAACTATGAAACGTTATGGCAACCAGGAACTGATCATGCAGGGATTGCCACACAAGCCCTAGTGGAAAAAAAATTAATTGCTGATGGAATTGATAAAAAAGAAATTGGTAGAGAAAAGTTTATTGAGAAAGTTTGGGAATGGAAAGAGCAATATGGTGATATTATAATCAACCAACTTAAAAAATTAGGTTGCTCATGCGATTGGTCTAGAAACGCTTTTACGATGGATGAAAATATTTCTAAATCTGTAGTAAAGGTTTTTGTTGAACTTCATAAAAAAAAATTAATTTATAAAGATAAGAAACTTGTTAATTGGGATACTGTATTAAAAACTGCTATTTCTGACCTTGAAGTAGATCAGAGAGAAATTAATTCTTTAATGTATTATATAAAATACCCAATTGATGACTCTGACAAATTTATAACAATTGCAACAACAAGACCTGAAACAATGCTGGGAGACACAGCCATAGCCGTAAACCCAAAGGATGAACGCTTTAAAGATTTTGTTGGTAAAAAAGTTACTATTCCAATCGTAGGTAGAAAAATTCAAATTATTGAAGATGATTATGCTGACCCTGAGCAAGGAACAGGTGCCTTAAAAATAACACCAGCTCATGACTTTAATGATTATGATGTAGGTCAAAGAAATAACCTTGAAATAATAAATATTTTTACAGAAGCTGGAAAGATAAATTTAAATGCACCAAAAGATTACATTGGTCTTGATCGTTTTGAAGCTAGAAAGAAAATATTAAAAGAACTTAAAGTAAAAGAATTTTTGGTAAAAGAAGAAAATATTAAAAATAAAGTTCCTTATGGAGACAGATCTAACTCTGTAATTGAACCTTTTTTAACTGAACAGTGGTTTGTTGATGCAAAAAAATTATCCACTAAAGCTAAAGAAGTTGTTAATTTTAAAAAAACTAATTTTTTTCCTGAAAATTGGTCAAAAACTTATTTTCAATGGATGAATAATATTGAACCCTGGTGTATTTCAAGACAGTTATGGTGGGGACATCAAATACCTGCTTGGTATGGTCCAGACAAAGAAATATTTGTTGCTATTAATAAAGAGGCAGCCAAAACTGCTGCAAACAAACATTATAATAAAGATGTAGAATTAGTACGTGATCCTGATGTATTGGATACATGGTTTTCATCTGGTCTATGGCCTTTTGCAACATTGGGTTGGCCTG
>Ga0114995_10002811_pt1 | contig 11967 bp, 7 predicted proteins | sample ArcticOcean_MG_C_11_FD_87038 | JGI IMG/M metagenome (GOLD analysis project Ga0114995, IMG submission 87038) | Marine microbial communities from western Arctic Ocean - ArcticOcean_MG_CB2_154 | ecosystem: Environmental > Aquatic > Marine > Oceanic | place: Arctic Ocean: Canada Basin | collected... | reverse complement strand
ACGTTAATTTTTAAATCTACCTGTGTCGCTATAGCACAATTCTTTGTTTTTGTAATGATTTTTGTAGCACAACCTTTGGTTTTTTGACTGTAAAGAACCAGGGATGTTAATCCTATTCCTTGGGACCCTCTTTGGGAGGACCCGGATTCAAACTTACTGCCGTACAATAGCTTACCACAAACATTACTAACATCCTTGGGCACAATCCCGGGACCGTAATCTTTAAAGATTAGTTTGTATCCTTTTTTTATGGGGCTGATCTTACAATCTATTTTGGGAAGCATATAGTTTTGATTTGCTGCATCCAAACTATTATCCATTAGTTCCCTTATAGCAACGTTTAAGACCCTGGATTTGTTCTGGAATCCGAGCATATGTATGTTCTTATACATGTACTGAGAGATACTAACTTGCCTGGTCTTAGCACTTTCTCTAGCGACTTCCGCACGATCAAAAATAACCTGCGTTCTCAAGGGGGTCCTATTTAAAGATTTAAATTTAAGGTTCTGGATGGAATCCTCATTCTGCTGTTCATCGATACTGGTCTGTACTTGCCCTACAGAAGGTTGTGATTCAAAGGACTCCTCCTCTATCTGTTTATAGAATGTATCCTTCATTGTTTCTATATTGGTTCACACCCTTATAATATATAATAGCTAATCCCCCCAATCCTACAATCATATGTTTCCCCCCTACATGGTGAGAGGGTGGTATTAGAACGTGTCTATGTTAAAAGTGAAATTTTTGTCTTTTACGGCCCATAGATTTGTTTTTAAGTTTGTTAGAAACTCGGTTTTTGAATCCACAAAGTAGTATTTTTGAAGGTTCTTCTCCTCGATGTAGTCGAAAAACGTTTTTCCACCATCTAGACTTTTTACTACGGTATCGTAGAGCATTACATCCAAAGCGACACTAGTTTTACTAGCACTTTGTTTTTTGTCTATATTTTCCAAAGAAACTTCCTGAAGGTTCCCATTTAAGAGGGGGGTGTACACAAGAGTTGGCGCGTCCCAATTAAAATGGGGGTAGTAATCGTAAATGGCATTATAGATATTTACTTGATCTATTCCCGCGATTACAAGTTCTGTTTGTAGGTAATGGGGGTCTACTATTTGAGCAGGGCCGTATAAAAACAAATCCATGTTCATAGATTTTAGATCCTCTAGGGAATCCTTAAGGCCCAGTTTTCTCTGATAGGGGAATGTCCTCAATACCGAATTTACGGTCATTTTTCCTAGTAGTTGGGTGAGCAAAGACCAATAAAGAGGAGAATTAAAGTTCTCTTTACTACCAACTCGAATAATGGCATAGGGAAGAATTAATGAAAAAAATTCTACCGTTTTTCTTGTGTACTCCTGGATGTTTTTCTTTTTGTTCATTCTTGCATGATAATCAGCAATATAAATTAGGACCTCTAGATCAGGATACAGTAATTTTAATCTTATAATCTGATTTATTGCAACATAATGCCCCAAATGAATTTTCCCGGAGGGCTCGAGGCCCAGGCTAATTCTTTTAATGGGATTTTGGATCCACTTTTCTATTCGTTTAAAACAAGGATTTAAAGCTAAATAGCTATGGGCCATATAAAATTATCTTAAAATAGGTTTGACCCATACAGGTGCGTTTTCTCTTCTAGTCTTTTGTCGTTTTTCTCTCTTTCTGGAAGGAGTAAAGCTTATGGTAGTCATTGATTAATATAGTTTCTTTTTTTGGCTATCTACTAAAACTGTAACGCCCTTGGTAGATGTAATGTACCCTTTTTTAAGTACCGGCTTTATTAGATCCATTCTTAGTAGATAATTGAGATACTTTTTTATACCAGAGTAACTAGATAGTTTTCTACGTTGTTTTTGGACACCCCTTCTTTTTAGTACAGAGTACTTTTGTCTTAATTTTTTTACACCTTGAGGGTTCTCAAACAAAAATCTTAAAATAGAGCAAGCCCGCCCATAAACATGAGAGACCTCTTGTACGGGTCTTTCAGATCCACAAGATAGTTTATGCATCATTATTTGATCTAGTTCTTCTTGGGTCATAGGGTAGTTGAGTTTTAGCTGATTTACTACTACCTGATTAAAATCTTTAAAGGATTCTAAAACGCTATTCAATGCTTTAGAATGAGCGAAATTCCTGCACTGCAGAAGATCTAGTTTATTCTTTAGAACTCTGGATCCTGCTGTTCTTGATTCCAAATAACCCTTTACTGTTTCTGGGGCTTTACTATCTTTTATTGTATTAGTACCTGTATTATTCATTATTGTCTCTGTATCCATTTTATTTTCTAATTAAAGGTCTATATAATTTTGAACTTTGTCCGGCTCTGCAGTAGGAACATCTATTAATTCTTTTTAAATAGGATGTTCTGTTGCATCTTCTACAGAGTACATGAGTGGTACTTTTAGAGAACTTATTCATTATATCAATTTTTCTGGGGGACTAGTTTTATATATTAATATTTCTTAGGCCTCCTTGGACCTGCACTAAGCTGCAGTAAAACAAGCAAGATTACGTTTATTATTTACCACTAATCCCGCCCCCCTTACCTGTTTGAGGCCAGTATACGCTATATCGTTGAGAGGACGTTTATGAAATATTAGGGGGTAAACTATAAGAATGGAATAGCCATAAAAGTATAAATTGGAATATCCATAAAAAGTATAAATAACATATAAAATTAAAACCCTTGAAATTTTATGGTTACTAATTTAGAATCTAAACCTAAAGGCACTTCTAAGAAGGAAAGCACTCAAAACACAGTAAGCCCATCATTAACAAGGTTCGCAGACGCCCTGGCAGAATCAAAAGATTCCAAGTACATTAACGTTTCTTGTGTTATAAAGGTTATAGATACGTTAAACTGTCTTAGTAAGATCCAAAATAATTACCAACTATGTCTTATAACAGATGGAAAAACATACAAAGTAGCATATAACTTCAATGATTTTGAATTAGAAAAAGATTCTTACTACCACGCAGATCTATCAGGAATCAGAAAGACCTTTTTTAGTGAGTTACTCACCATTAACAGATCAACAAAAGAGGTTAGTGAAGAAGACCTGTCTACGGTGCAATTCCCTCTCACCGTCCCGGAAATAGTGGAGAACAAAGAATATAGTGCTTTCATAGTGCCATGCATGTACTTAGAGGTTCACAGTTTAGAGAACTATGTGAAATCTGATCCCTTAGCGAATATATTGGACCCTCTAGGATCTTCATCTGCTACGGAAGTAGATATTGAAACATTACTTGCACCTGAACCTGCTGCTGCACCCTTGGATCTAGAAAAGGATATCGTAATACACTTAAAAGATGTACAATCAAACGTTTATAGATTAATGCTTTGGGCTAGTAATCAGGACGCTTCTTCAGAATGTCTAAAACAATCCCTTTATCAGGGCAGTACCTTTAGTTTTAAGGACTATGGATGCACCAAAAACAAGAAAGGAAATATGAGCTTAAGCGCTAATAAATTCTCTGAAGTTAAAGCTCTTTAAGATATTCTAAAGATGGAAATGTTTTCCATCCTCTATGTGCATTTGAACTATTTATCCGTTCAAAAATACAGATCCCTAAGATCCCTTTCCCTGGATGAGGGTATAACCTGGAATCAACTTTTGCATGTCCTTAAATTTAACAGCAAGGGCCCTCCTGCAATAATTTATAATCTCCCTCTACTATTAGCCTTTAAACTAAATGAAGGAGATAGAAAGTATTCCACACAATTCTATGTTATGGTTAACACAAAAACAAGTAAGACCCTAAATATAGAGAATTTAAATACTGAAAAGGACGTTGCTATAGAGGACTTTAAAAAAGTAGGACCGTCCTTTAGAAACAGATTTGTTCAACAATGGTACACCAAGAAACTGCTTCAAGGATCCGTTCCGGGTACATTAAGTAGAGAGTTTTACGATCTTATGAATTCCCTGACTGAACCCACTTTGGATCAATGGGATGAGTATCTCTACTAGCATATAAGACCTAATTTGGGCTCTTTTTCAATCAATAATATACAGAGTGGATCATAAAAGATATACGAATTTAATTAAAAATTGTAACTATGCCTCTAGTTTGTCATCATAGCATAATAGGAGTGTACTTGTTTTGTAATCAAGGGGCATGGGGGCGGTACCCGTTGATGACTTTTTAATTTAAACTTGTATCTTATAGCAAAATAATTTAAATTGTGTCATCATAGCATAATAGGAGTGTACTTGTTTCGTAATCAAGGGGCATGGGGGCGGTACCCGTTGATGACTTTTTAATTTAAACTTAGGTAGTTCTAATAAAGAAACTTCTTCCACCTTGACCCTCTTACACTTATTACGCACGCAGCAATAGAATCTATTTTCTAGTGCACTCTTATTGTGTGTTTTTTGGAATAAAGAAACTTAAATAAACTTCCTTATCTAATAGGTTACAGAATCCCTATTACATTAGAAAAAAATGATTATTACGATTATAGGGGAAGTAGACTCAGGAAAAACCACGTTTCTCAACACATTTATACAGAAAACCAAAATACAGAAGTACGGTAGAACAGAATCCATTTCCTGCTATAAGGGCCTTATAGGGGCCACCGAGGCCTATTTTTTAGATTGCCCTGGACATGCTGCTCTAGCGGGGCATAATGTAGAAGCACTAACTATAGCAGATGTTGTTTTCTATATTGTGGATAGCAATGCCCCTTTTTGTAGAAATGAACTATTGCAGGTGATAATAAAGAAGTATAAAAAGCCCTTGATTATAATCGCTAATAAGTTTCAGAATAATCAACTGATACAAAATAGGAGCCTAAAACAAATGTGTAACTCCAAGGAACATATAAAAAACCTTTCTAAAAGTCTTTACGAGCTTTGCGCACAACTGGACAATGAGAACGTGGAAATTTTGCCCTTTCTAGATCTACTGTACAATTCCTATGGGGGGGCCTATATGTATCCCCTTAGTCTAAAAACAGGTTTTGGGATGGAACAGTTCATAAACTTTTTTAATAAGGTATTAGTACCAAGAATACCTCATTGTAAAAGGCCCTACTTGTATATGGTTAGTGCCCAAGAAAAAGCTCATTATAAGAATTTAGGTGCAGTAGAAAAAAATTTACGATTGTTTAGTGGGAAGACAGAATATAAGCTGCATCAAGTTTTCACGTACAATCATCTTCTAAACACTTGGATCATTAAAAAAGAGTACGAAGATACGTTTAAGACTCATATCCTGCCTCTCTATTATCAGAACGAAGAGCCTCCTGAAACACCATTAGTGGAAGATGAATTAGTACCAACAGTAAATAACTTATTTGATGACCCCCTTCTAGAGGGGCCCCTCCTGCTTTACAGCACAGATAAAACCAAGTTAAAACTCGTAGAGGAGGCCCTAAAAATTAGGGTGATAGAACATGAAACCGTAAAAACTACCAGTCTTAAACAATTTCTAGGGGTCCCCTCATTATATTTAAAAATAGGTCTCTCAGAGAGCACGTACGTAAATTTTAAGAAAAATATCATCATTACTGATTCTATATTTGAATTACAGCGAAATCTAAAGCTTTATTTCAAGGAGAAACAACAGAAGAAAGTAGAGGGTTACATTAAAGAACTATCTAGTATATCAATCATAGAGTCCATGCCTAATTGTCTTTTTAAGAACACGAAAGAGGAAATTGTTATTGGGGCGACTATTTTGCAAGGCCAGATCAAAAAGACCCAATATAAAGTAAAAGGGTATAATAATCTTATAGTAATTAAGGGGATCCAAAAAAACAATGCATCTATTAATGCACATTCTGATATAAAAGTCCCTGTTGCTATAAAACTAGAGGTAACAGAGTCTCTTTGTTTAGATCACCCACTGATATTTTATGATCTTAAATGTGATGAGATCCTGGAAACATACAATACATTTAAGATAAAGCCCCCTCAGTTAGTACAAAAGTACCTAAAAATTCAAAGTTTTTTCTCTTGTGCATAAAAAACCTGTTCTAGTTTTTACCTTGGTTGCCTGTTTCATCTTCCCCGTAATCCACCTCCTGGTTGTAGGAACTTTTTAGATCTGGACAAGAGACTCTTAAATGAATTTTATATTTGCATATACTTTTCATTATTCTTTGTTACCTTAAGAGAAGAGACTATAAATGCTGCCCAGTTTGGGCTGTATTACAACCATCGCGGGCCCCCTAAAGATCATTGATCCCCTCAACTAAGTTTTGAGTATTTGAGTTCTAGGCCCGTGTCCATGATAACGAGATCGAAGATAACAATGAATAGGGCCCAGGACTCTTGTACGAATCATGTCATTAATCTTGTACGAATCATGTCATTAACCATCTCACTAAATGATGTATACCTATTGTACCTTATTGGGTTCACTCCCAGTACTCTAATCTCTTTAGGGTCTTGTCCAATATCTCTATAGCATATTAGTGTGTCTATTGATAATATCTTTAAAAACTCAAATTCTTTTGTATACTACTTGTACGTTTGGACTATTCCCAAGGGGCCCCCAAGAGTTTCGTCAAAATAGTATTCGTAGAGGGCCCCCCAAATTTGTAATTGTAGAAGTTCCAATAGGATTATTCTGAATACTACTGATTCCTCTGGTGACGGATTTAATGGAAGTTCACAACTACCAAGGTCCTTCAACCAGATTTGGGAGTTTAGGTCCTCCTCTTTTGCGCAAAGGACCCATTTAGTCCAGACTAAGGGGGAACAATCTCTGGTACCACTTAGAGGGAGAACTGACTCATTATCGCTGTCTAAATCTCTAAATACTGCATCCATAGCGTCCTTTTTTATTTGTTTCCCCATTTCTGGGAGATGGGGGTGCCTTTTTATAGGGGCCCATCTCTGGAACAATCCTGTACGAGAGGCATCCAGGAATGGTATAGAACAATCATCAATATTTTCTATTCTTCTAAAAAGAGAGTATATATTGCAGAGTTCGCTGTAAGATTTAATGTTCTCCATTATTAAACTGTTTTTACTTCCCCCTAATGTATCAAAAATAGGGATAATTAGTCCTTCTTCAAGGGGATCCGGCAACTGTATAAATGGGGACTCTTCAGTTTGCATCTGCTCATACATACCCTCAAAAATGGAGTATATACTTTTGTATTCTTGCGTTCGAGATCCCTGAATCTCCTTTTCTAAGGTAGTTAAGGCCTCTCTTGACTTATTAATGGGGCCAACGTAAGACCTAACAATCTCAACACTAGGAGTCCCTAGGCCTAAAATAGAAGAAGGGTCCCTTCGGGGGCCAGATTCTAGATACGTTTTTATTGTTCTGGCAATTTGTATATTCCTTTGATGCACACTATTAAAACTTTTTTGAACATTTATTTTTGAGTCCTCATATTCCTTCCAGGCCTGATAGTAACAGACATAGGCCTTACATCTCTGGGCGTTTTCTTGCCTATGTAAGGGGCTTATTAGTTCAATTGTGTTTTTTTTATTCAAACGAGATAATCCTCTTTGCTCTTGGGCGGAGCTATCTCCCCTTTCAAGTATGGTCCTCTCTACATCCGTGAGTAATCCTTCGGAGAGGGCCCCAGTGTAAGCGTTATTCCAGAATAGAGCCCCAAAAATCAATATAACTGTTTTGGGAATGACCCAGAAGCAAAGTCTATCTAAAATAATAAAAACTGCAGTAGCTATATGGTTTGCGAACGTTTGGGGGCCCCCACTAACATGATGTTCCATTCGTAGCGTATTAAAAAGAGAGGCCCTTCTCTGTAGGCCCCTCTCCTTTTTTAGAATTGAAGAACAGAGGGCGCGGATATAGACAATCTTTAGAGCATATCTAATTATTAGACCAAGGAGCTTTATAGTCATAAACTTTTTATAGATCCCTGCAACGTCTCGGCCCGAACTTTCAATAAATCCATGGGCAAAGTTCCATGTTTTTATTTTTAAGGTAGTGGATTTTTGATCTTGCAGCGGATACGCAGAAATGTACGCACGGAAGTTTGATATACTATCCCAATAACTTAAAGGGGCCTCTACTTTAGAGATGTAATAGGCCTTTAACTGGGGGGCCAAAATAGTATAGAGATCCCATTCCCCGGATCTAGCTGTGACTCTGAGTAAGGGCAATTCACTTATAATGGTATATAGTACTAGAGAAAGGTTGCCATATGTTTTAGAAGCCGCTGGATTCGTTAAGTGAGACAGCCCCCCAAACTGAACGTGTGCCAAATTAGCCTTAAAACGTGATTTCAAACACTCTATTATATTTGTTAGATCTAATTTGTCATAAAACAGAGGGGACCCCCTGTACCATTTCTGGCAGAGATGAAGATCTAAGGACAACTGAAGAAAATGTAGAAAGTAAACCTGTATGGATATGTCTCTTATACCCGTAGCCAATTTTAGCATCTGGTCCCATCGTCTTATCTGTAAGAGAGATAAAAAATTGGTTGTGTAAAACGTACATAGGCAAGAGTAAAGATTATGGTAGTAGAGATAAAGGTACATTGTGAGTTTTAGTTCCTGTTCTAGAAGCTTAATTTCAAATGCCCCGGTCTTTATATTCCGGGGGCCCAATTCCTCAAAAAAGGAGATATACTTCCTAAAAGCATAGAGCCTAAAAAAGATTCTTTGTACAAGGCCCTGGATATAGTACCTATAGAATATATGCCCAATATACAAGCACCATGCATTAGTAAAAATAGAACCCTCTCTAAAAAATAGATATTTTTGTGCTGCCTGAACATGCGTATATGTGGTGCCTAAATTAAGAAGGGGCATAGAAACAGAACACAAGAGGTAATGAAAGAGTCCTAAACTAAGATAGTAGACCATATTGGTACAGATAACCCCATACAAGGCTATAATAGAGATGGAGGGGCCTCCATAAGATAATTCGGTACTATGATAGTAACGTTTATAGAGATTATATGTGATTCTATCGTTTAGAAACTTTTTTAATACCCTCCTCTCTTTAATCATTGCATAATCTGTAGTAATCTTAAATTGGATTATACATATACTTGCTAAACATCCCTCTGTGTACGATTATTATGGTCCTTTACTAGGATTTATGTATAGGCCCAACCTATCTTTTAGAGAATTATTATTGTTCTTGTTTGCATGAAACAACGCTATGTTATTGTAAAGTTGTTGTACTTTTTCTGAAAGAATTCGGATTACCGTACGATCCGGAGCTTGTTCCTGAATATTTTTTCTTAACCTCTGTAGTAATGGCACATATTTTAGTACCATTCCCTCATATACAGTTGGTCTCAATACACCTTGGAAACAATGCAAACATTTTGAGGAAAGGGGGTCCACAGAGTATTCCGCTTTACAGGTGCTACATTTATATTTTTGTTTAAAATATGCGTTAAAATTACCCTTAATATCCGGTAGTATATGCCCTTCAAGAATACCTAAAAGAGCATCATAGTGTGGTATGTAGGGTGTCAATTGCATCAATCTTTCCATATGCTGAATTTTCTCTACATTTGTTTCTGAGTCAATATAGTAGTTAGCTAGCGTTTTATGATTTAATTTCATGCCCGGGGTGTTCAATTGAAATTCATCTGGTGTGGGGGCTCTGTTGGATGTTTCCTCATTTTTTAAGTACGACGATAAGAATGATTCTGGGGATCTTTTTAGTATATCTTCCGGATTATGACGTCGGTTATTATCTAAATCAAGTTCATCATAATACCCTTTTTTAATCTCTAGGTTATAGATTTCCTTCCCCACATTTTTGAGGATAATCTCTGATGTATACGTTAAAGGAACACTCATCAGGGCCCCTATGCCCTCATTGGTATAATATTTTGAACTATTAATGTAACTGTCTAATGCTAATCCATAAGCATCCATATCGCCATCACAATCTCTTCTACGACTACAAATTAATAAGGGATTATTGTAGACCCCTCTGTTAGCTGTAAATCCAAGGATTCTACATAACGAACCAGAGGATGTATGCGGGGAAATGGAGAATAATGACGTACCTGGTAATTGTTTATAGCTTTGAAATCCATAATAGGGATCCGTTAGACCATAGTGAAATTGCAGAAGCTCATCAATAAATAGGGTCCCTCTGTAGAGGATCTCGGCAACTTCCTGTGAAATAATAACATCTTGTTCCTTAAGATAGAGGTATTGATCATTTTTCTGCAGGGGGGCTCCATGGATGTCCTTCTGATACCCTAAACCCAACAGGGTCGGTATGGAAACATTAGCCTCATGGGGTGTAAAGTGTGAACAGGGTAGATTGGGTGCAGTAATTCTAAACGTACCATCTTTGGATGTTTGAATACTATACTTACTTCTAAGTAATCCAACAATAATCTCTTCAGGGTGCCTGATCTTATTTGTAGAGCAAAGAAAGTTAATTTTCTTGGACGTGTCCATAATGCACGTACCCCTCTGTAATTCTTCCATTCGGACTTCTTTTAAAAGATCTAAAAAGTTAGTATAGTGCGTAATATATCTCCTAGCTTTATGGCTAGCATGGGTGGATTTCATAAACTGGATCTCCTTAATGTACTCATTGCAGCACACCCTACATATGGTCGTAGCCCCATTACAACGCTCACAGTTGGGCTTTACTCCTTCAGCTTTACAATCAAAACAGTAACGGAGGTAGTAACTATTGTAGCCATATCTTTGTTTAGGCACAGAGGCCCAAAAGCTTTCCGTATCCCCCTTGGATGGGACATATTCGAGAAGTGAGTGCACTACACTCTTGGTTTTTTTGAATTTAGATTTTAATTTTGTTTGGGCAATGTGCTCACAACGCCCGACCCTCATAAACAAAGTACAAACACCTTTTTCACAAAGTTGCACGTTCCCTGAGGCCATCCTGCTATTGAGATACTCAATTAAAAAGCTAGATCCAATACCACCAGGAGTTTGTTCTTCTTGGAATCTATAGTAATCAAAAGGATCTACTATGGTGGTGATACAATCCATATAGTATCGATAAATGTTCTTATTAGTTATTTTTAGGTGGTTATTCTGGATTGTATAGGGTACAACTAGTCTATGCAATAGATTAAGGGTCCTCTCATCCTTTATCAATTTCTGTACGGGTATTTTACTCAACCATCTATACTCTTGGAACGTTAAGTTGTTTAGATAAAGGCCCAATCTAGGGGGTATTTTTGGTACATTCTTCTCAAATACGTTCTCATCTGTTATGCTGAGTGGATCAATTTTATAACCTGTTTGTTTTCTAAACATCCCGTTACAGTAGTCCCTCTTTGGTACGATTGTATTAAACTCGAGAAAATCTCCCAGAGACACTATTATCTCCCCTGAATCTAGAACCTGTAGTACAGAATCCCGGGTACCCTCTTCATACTCTCTTACACCATCAGCGTATCTTACAATAGGTGCATTTAAGTCAGTACAGCTCCCGGATATAACAGAACCCTTACCAGGACTGTCTAGCACTACTTGCGACCCTATATTCAGAAATCCTAGTAATTCAATGGCCTTGGGATGAAGGTTACTACCACAAATGCTGGTGGTAGAGGTTGTTCCCAATCTTAACTTAAATCCTTGATATGCCGAGTTTATTGAAAGGATGGGCCTACCAATGGAAAGGGTATACTTGTTCTCTTTATCAGTAGTACGACTACCCTTAACTCTGACGGTAGCACCAATTCTCACCAACTGCTGCATCCAAGGGATAGCAATATCGAAGGGTTTGCAGTTGTTAATAACCTTCTTCGCTCTAATAACGAGGCCCTGAATGACAACTAAGCAAACACCCCCCCTAATTCGGGATTTGTTTATTCGTGGGAGTACTTTATGTATGGAAACTTCTTGGATCTGGGTCTCTGGACCGTCTATCATTACAGGGCAGTTCCTCACCACATGATCCAACTGCATAACTGAAGGCCTTATTTGTGTTAGATGTATCTTGGAGTAGTCAACACATTCTGAAGTACATCTCTGAATCTCCTGGGCCGTGGGCACGTAATCGGCGAGGCCAAATTTTTTT
>Ga0114995_10002808_pt1 | contig 11972 bp, 3 predicted proteins | sample ArcticOcean_MG_C_11_FD_87038 | JGI IMG/M metagenome (GOLD analysis project Ga0114995, IMG submission 87038) | Marine microbial communities from western Arctic Ocean - ArcticOcean_MG_CB2_154 | ecosystem: Environmental > Aquatic > Marine > Oceanic | place: Arctic Ocean: Canada Basin | collected... | reverse complement strand
TCGAGGGAGGAATACACGTCACGCCTAGAAGTTAGCGGATGAGCACCCTCGAACAGAGCTGAGCCAAATACTCCACTCTCCCCGGGAGTTGCAGGAGGCTCGTTCGGCTTCGAAGACGACACCAGCTCCATCGTCGCCGGGTACTACTTGTAGTTACGGCGCCACCAAGGCGAGCACTTCAACGACTACAATTACGTGAGTTGTTGACGTGCGGGGGGTGTGGGGCGTTCGCGGCAACTACGTGTGTCCATTCATTGGGCGCGGCCACTACGTGTATACCTGTACAAGGCCACTCATTGGGCGCGGCAACTTCGTGTAAACCTGTACAAGCCCACACTCGCTGGACGACGAGGGCGCGGTCAAGCTCAATCTTCAAAGGCGGGCGTCATGACGGGCGGCCGGAGCCCGGGAGGGCGAGGTGGCGGACGCATCCCAAGCCGCTCCAGCACCAAGTCGCCCGGCGCGGACAAGGGCACGGGGGACGCCGGAGTCGGCGTCGGGCCGGGGGAACGGACGGTGAGGCGCGAGGCGAGGAGCGCGAGATCCGACGGCATGCCGGTGCCGTCGACGCGAACGAACGCGGCTTCTCTGGGGCCTGGGGCCGAGGACGGCACGCCCCTCGGGAGTGCGCCGTCGAGGCGGCTGATCGCGGCCTCCTTGGGCCCAGTGCTCGAGGACGGCACGTCCCTGGTGAGCGCACCGCCGACGCTGATGGACGTGGCCACTCTGGGCCCGGTGTTCGAAGACGGCACGTCCCTGGAGAGCGCACCGTCGGAGGAGATGGGCGAGGAGCCCGCGGTCACGGAGAACGTCGAGAGCGTGGAGATGGAGTCGGACCACAACCTGGACGATGCGGTGAACGTGAGCGACGCAGAGGCGGCGATGGACGGGGGCTCGGGGAGGACCATATACACCACCGCGTCCTCGCGCGTGGAGAGCGTCGCCAACAGACGTGGCGATGGAGGAGCCGACCGTACGGCTCGAGCGCTGTTCGGCGATGGGGGAACAAGCGCAGGCCTCATGGTGGCAGGCGCGGGTGCACGGGGCGCAGTTGTACTGTCGCGTCGTGCAGAGCGACGCGCGCGGTCGGCGGCTGAACAGCCAGCGGGCTCCAAGACATTGGCGCCGTTCACCCCCTTCGCGGGCTCGCCGGCGAGGGGGAGGATGCTTCGGGCCAGTGGCGTCATGGGGTACAGACACGAGGTGGAGAAATCGGACACGTACAGCACGGAGGTACAAGTGACGAGGCTCGTGAGCCGGGCGGGGCCATGTATCGCCGGAGGCACCGCCGCGAGCAATGGGCGTGGCCTGGCGTTGCCCTCCGAAGGCAGGGTGACGGTGACTGCGGCGTCGGCAGTCGGCGCATTGATGGCATGGGCCGCGCAGTCAGGCATGGAGATGAACCCGGCTATGGCGGCGGACCTCATCTCTGATCACGCAAGAAGCCTGTTCGTCGGCGGCGGAGGAGTGATCGCGGGTGACGAGTCGCCGACGTACAAGCTGCTGGCAGCTTGCGCTGCCAGGTCGCGAGCGAACCAAGACGAGGAGGAGGTGGAGTTCTCAAGCGCCACCAGCGACTTCTCCGACTTCGTGGAGTCGCTGGCCATGTTCGTGCTGTTCGAAGGGCTGGCGGGGCTACAGCACGATGCGAACGGCCGTTCCTCTCCCGACGGCTCGGCGGAAAAACAGCGTGGCCGTTTGTTCCACGACCTGCGCTCGTGGGCAGCGTGTCCGCCCAGCCGCTTGAAGGAATACGTGTTCGAGCTCACCGTCTGCATCGGCGACGTTGAACTGCTGGCAGGAGATGGCAGACGCATCAAGTCGCAGCCGGGGGCAGGAGGACGCCCGCATCCCGTCCTACGTATGGTGCAATACTTGTACGGGATGAGCGACGAGATGGAGGTGCTGGAGGAGGCGTACCAGGCCAGCCGGGCGCTACCCCAGGGCTGCGGGCGCGTATGGCCACGCGAATCGAACGACACGGTGTGGACAAGCTACAGACCGGCAAGCGACGCTGCGTGCGATGCACAGCGCGACCTGTACTCGAGCGAGCCGTCGGGGGAGTACGAGTGTCCGATCAGCGGAAAGACAGTCACCAGCTTCACTCGCGAGGCGTCAGTGAGCACATTGGCGCTCCAACTGGGCCTTCTGCCAACGGACATGGGCGCCCGCAAGTTCTTCAAGGGGGAGAGGAGAGGGCCAGATGGTATGGTGGTCAAGCCACCACCGAGAATCGTCGTGCTGGTGCATGGCGAGAAGGTGACTGGCGGGTTCTTCAAGCCGCAATTCGACACGGGTGCGGGCGGCGACAGCGGAGGGGGAAAAGACAGCAGCGACGAGACGAGTGACGACTCGATGGACGAGGGCGACGGCGTCAACCACGCGGCGGGAGGCGGCGGCGCTGCAGGTCATAAACCTCAGACGGACGTCTTCAAGACCAGCGCGGGGGCGTCCGCTGCGTCGTTCCCAAGCACGCGAGGACGCGAAGGGAGGGGGTTTGCGATCGAGCGTCCGCCGCGGGGAAACGAGACCCCCCCCGAGGACCCACATCGGTACCGCGCAGAGCATCCGCCGACAGGCGCGGGGCTGCCGAGACGGGGATGTACGACAGTCATGCCACAAGCGGAGTTTCTGGCGAACCACGACGTGAGGGTGAGCGACGAGGGCGAGTACCTCGAGAAGAAGAGACGGACGCTGAGAGAGTCGCATACCCGGATCGAGCAGGAGAACGGCTACGACGAGGCCTCGTCCTGCGACAGGTATACCGCGGGCAGCATCATGTCAGCAGGCGCAGCGTTCACCTCCCGAGGAAAAGGTGGAGTGACCGTGGTGCGTGCATGTGGCCGATGCGGCGAGCTTCATGGCACGATGCGGGTGGTGACGCACACGACGCGCCTGGCGGAGGATACGGTGGACGAAGACACCCACGTGGTGTGGTGCCACGTGTGCGCGCACTGCAGCCGCAACATGTGGGTGGGGCCGGAGCTCTATCTCATGGGTCGCATGACCACGGCAGGCGTGCTGTGGCAGAGCCCTCGGCCCGTCAAGTCGGTGTCTTTCGACAGCACCCCCGCCATCGGCGATTCACCGTACTCCGAGCGAAGGGGGGGTGGCCTCATGCTCACAGCAGCCCCGGCATCACAGACGAGGCGCGCGGCGGAGTCGGAGGAGGACAAGAGCGTCCGTGAGGACCGTGAACGCGCAGATGCCATGCAAGGGGGGAGCTTCGACGCGTTACAGGCGGAGCTGGCGGAGGTGCAACAACGCAAGGCGCGGACGCCGAACGCTGAGCTCAAGGAGTACCGCGAACTGTCGAAGGACGCGGCGGATCTCACCAGGATGGCGCAGGCGGTTGGCAAGGCTAACATCGAGCGGGAAAAGGATCTGGCTGCCCTACAGAAGGAGCACGTCAAGGCTCCGACCTACGCAGTACGGATGAAGTTCGAGCCCGTAGCAACTTTGGCAATGAGCCTCCTGGCAATGACGGATCCGGAGAAGCGCCCGCGTGCCGTCCGTGTGCTGCTGGCGTCGCGAGGGGTTACCCGGGTAGCGCTCATGCGGGCCATGGTGGAGGGCGCCTTACAGGCGCAGGAGTTTGAGCCCACGCTGCTAGCGCTGGCGGCAGCGGCAAAGAGCTTCCAACTCAAGGGCAACCACAGGGAGGAGGAGGTGTGGTGGGACAACCCGCGCCGTGTGGTGGCCCAACTACTCGAAGAGCTGCTACACGCGGACGAGATCGACTACCACGTGGGGAAGCACGCCTCCATCGCCCAAGGAACCGACACAGTAGAGGAGTACTTCGTCAAGCTGCAGCGCAGCTTCTCGCTGTGCCAGGCGGTGCGGCCGGATGTCGTCGGCAGGTTTCCAGCAATGGTGGACCAGTTCCTGCGCAATCTGCGGGGCCCGCTCAAGGCGCACGTCAAGCTCAAGAACTCCTCAAACGGCACCATCGACGCGAGCGTTGGGGAGATCTGCCAGCTCTCCGATGGCGCGGCGCGTGAGGCGCTCAAACTGTTCCGCGAATGGGCCATTGAGGCGGAGCAGTACGGCCGGCACTGGGGCGGCGACTCCAGGAGCGGGAATGTGAGGGAGCGACCCTCCTACCTGGCCGGCTACCAGCGGCCGGTCAAAGCGTGGGTTGCGAACAGCGTGGGCGACATGGGCGGCGTGCCAGACGACGAGCTGGAATTGCTGATCAACGGAACAGGCTTGGGCGAAGCGGGGCTGTATGCGGTGTCGGGCAACGGGCCCACGGGCCCCGACACGCGCCCATGGCGGCCTACGCGCGGTGAAGCACGTGGGGAGGCAAAGCCTGCCGTCCGTCGCGAGCCCGGGGTGGGCGGGCAGTGCTGCTGGCGTTGCGGATCGGCCGACCACTTCAAGGTGGACTGCCCTGAGCGGGACGACACAGTGGCCGCAGCAAAGAAGGAGAAGATGATGCGCACACTTCGCCAGGCGCCGCGGAGCGACTCCCGAACGGCGATGCTGCGCTTCCTCGGAGGAGAGGAGAGCCAGGAGGACCTGGAGTGCGACGTCAACTGATGGCGCGGCGCTCTCTCATTCGAGGGTGCGCGAGACGATGTGTACAACAAGGGTGCAGATCGTGAGGTGGAACGAGAGTACGACAAGACCAGGGCGGCGTTCAGGAGAATGTCCGAGATAAGGCGGATTGACATGGGCATGACCTCCAGCCCGAGAGGAGCCGGCGGGCCGAGGATGGGTGCGTCGGACGGCACGCCAACCCAGAGCGACAAGGAGACGCACAGCGCTGTATTGGCGGCTATCGACTCGGTCGGGAAAAAGTGCCAGGCGACGAAGATGAGGCGTCGAGAAGCGAGCGCCATTTTGGCAAACGAGGGCTCAGAGGTAAATCGCCGTCGGGCGGACAAGCCGGCGACGGGGGGAGGAGTCAGACTTCACCACGCTCAAGCGAAGGAGGCAGTGGCAGGTGGCACCGGAGCTCAGTCGCGCAGCGTGGCGAATGCCACCGTCAGCGTACTCGCGGCGACGGCGGGTAGGATCGAGAGGTCAGACACCAGTGCGATGGTGTTCCACTGCGTGCTGCGAACGGGGGGGCTGGCGAACGGCGGGACGGCCAGGCAGCGCAGAAGCGGAGTGGCGTCGTCAGCCGTCAGAGTTCTTCGTGACAGTGGCGCGACAAGGAATTTCATCTGCCGCAGGACGGTGGACGCCCTCAGGCTTCCAAAAGTGGCGGCCGTTCCGCTACGGGTGACCCTTGCCGACGGGTCCGAGACGACAGCAAGGGAAGCAGTGGTGATTTCCCTCTCGTTCGAAGGTGGAGATCACTTCGCGTACACAGAGAAGGCGTACGTGCTCGACATGGGAGCCGTGTCGGACGTCAACGTCATCCTGGGTACACCGTTCCTGCATTCTCTGGGGACGTACGTCTCCAACGAGCGCGCCGGCTTCCTCATCTTCGACAGCCAAACAAAGAACGGTGCGACGAGGCGAGTCCGCCTGGAAGCCGTGCGAAACGTGGGAGACAGAGAAGCAACCGCGCTGGTTCTGAGCGCGGCTGATGCGGAGAACGACTGCACATTGGCGGAGGAGTACATGGAGGGGAGGCGTTCCGTGCTCGTGTATCCAGATACCCTGGCAGTCCTCAGCCAGGCGACGGGCCGAGAAGCTGCAGGCGGGGCTGGGACGGCTGCAACTGGAGCCACTCCGCTCACCGGCGAACTGCTGGGCACGGGAACACGCATCACGTCCGCGGCTCTACGCACGACGTCGGGCCAGCAAGTGACTTTGGTGATCCATCACGAGAAACCGGAGGAGATGACGGTGTGCGTGAAGGCCCCGAAGTCTCGGGTGGTCGGAGAACATGGTGCGCGCGTCAGGCTAGCGTTGCTGGCGGCTGACACAGGGCTCAACGACCGCCTGGGCGTTGCCACGGACTTCGACGTGAAGACGGGGAGGTACAGAGTGTTGCTACGCGGGGAAGCCGGGCGAGTAGTCCGGGTGAAGCCGGCTAACCTCCTTGTGAGGAGAGGAGACTCACTGGCCGCCGTGGACGGCAGCATATCAGGACACAAGGAGGCAAACGCGGCAGCGGCGGGAGCAGAGGTCGATCTGCTGGCTCGCCGGGAGGAGATGTACCCGTTCGAGGGGTTACCAGCATGGAAGCCGGCGGAGCCTCCGCCAAGGGAGGCGGACTGGAATCACCCCGCCAGGCAGCTGCTGAAATCCAAGCTCGAACAACCGCGCCGTGCAGTGGCGGACGTCGCCGAAGCACAGGCGCGCATCGCAGCGCGGGTGGAGAAGGGAGAGCTCGTCGACGGCCAGACCATTCTAGCTGGGGACGTGGGCTTGGGGGAGCTGGCAGCAGAGGTGGCCGAGCGCCGAACGCGTCGGCAAGCGATCGTGAAAACTGCTAAACAGCTGGCTTCGGAGGGAGCAACCCTAGGTGTGGGGTTCTGGACGGACACCATGCGAGAGAAGCTGGCCACGCATCTGATGGACGAGTACGCGGACCTTCTTCTCGAACAACTGCCCGACTCCCAGTACTTTGCCGACAGCGGGCGACCAATGGCATCCATCCGCTTCAAGGAGGATTGGAATGGGGCCGCGGTCTTCAGAAGGTCGCCTGCGATGAGCCCGATGGAAAAGGAGGTGTGCAGGGCAAGCATGCAGGAGATGCTCGATGCAGGTGTGATTGAGGAGTCTGTATCCATGTTCGCCAGCCCCATCCTCATGGTCCCAAAGCCGAATGGCAGTGGCTACCGAGTGTGCGTGGACTACAGAGGCATCAACAAGCTCACGGTTCGAGATCGATACCCGCTGCCGACTGTCCAGAGCATATTGGACCAGTTGCAGGGGATGACCATCTTCTCCGTGCTCGATGTGCTCTCGGGTTTCTTCCAAATCCAACTGCTGCCCAAGCACCGTGAGAGGAGCGCCATGGCTTCGCCGTTCGGCCTGTACCAGTACAAGGTCCTGCCCATGGGACTGGTCAACGCGCCGGCAACGTTCCAGCGAACGATGGACCACGTGTTGCGCGGCTTGGAACACATCTGCGCAGCGTACGTGGATGACATAGTGGTGTTCAGCCGCACGGAGGAGGAGCACGTGGGCCACGTGGAAATGGTGCTTCAACGCCTTCGCGACAACAGAATCGTACCCAAGCAATCCAAGGTGCAGCTGGCCAAAACGAGCGTACAGCTCCTGGGACACACGGTAGTTGGAGCCACGGCGGAGCGACCCACCTGCGTTGCTCCCCAGGCGGAGAAGCTCGCCACCATCCGCGATTGGCCCGTGCCCGCGTGTGTGGCCGACGTGCGCAGCTGGCTCGGGCTAGCGTCGTACTACCGGCGATACGTCTGGGCCTTCTCGAAAAAGGCAGAGCCTCTGACGGCTCTCACCAAGGGCGACGCGGTGTGGACGTGGGGCCCAGAACAACAGGAGTCGTTCGAAACGCTGAGAGACCACCTCCTGTCCGCCCCGCTACTCGCCGTGGCAGACGTGGAAGGAGGAAGAGATGGGTCTCGGCCCTTTCGAGTGGACACGGACGCGTCCGGTTTCTCCATGGCGGGCATCCTGGCCCAGGACTTCGGAGACGGCTTCCACCCGGTGGCATTCGCGTCGAAGACCTTCAGCCAGGCCGAAGCAAACTGGACAACCACCGAGAGAGAGCTGCGTGCCATCGTCTTCGCGTGCTGCGAACAGTTCAACACCTACCTGCAAGGGTGCACCTACACTCTGCGAGGAGACCATCGGCCACTGAGCACCCTGCTACATCCGGGTCGTCAGCTGACGCCCAAGCAAGCCCGTTGGGTTCAAGTCTTGCAGGAGCACAACGTGCCGGACATGGAGTGGGTGCCGGGAGCCTCCATCCCGCACGTGGACGCCTGCTCGCGCCGTCCAGATCGAGCACCGGCCCCCTGCGGGGAAGCCTCCAACAAAGAGTCGGCGCAAGACGACCTGCTCGTCTCGGACATCGTCAGCGGAGTCTTGAGCGCGCAAGCGGTACACGATCGACTCCGCAGCCACCTGGCGAAGATCCGCGCCGGGGCAAACGAAGTCAGCTCGGGTTCAAAACCATGTCCACTGGCGGAACTTCCAGCCATCCACCGCAAAGAGAACGACGTCCAGAGGCAGTTCCCAGAGGGGCTGTCAGTAAAACACAGAGCGGGAGATGTGCACGGCGCCCCAGCAGCCGTGGTGACCGGTAGTCCTCAGCTGGGATATGAGCACGCGGAGCGAGCGCCGATGCCGTTGAAGGCCAGCAAGGGTGACGAAGATCCGTCAGCGCGGCTCGCGCCTTGGGACGCTGAACCGCAGCCGTTGGCACACCGAGCGCCGTTAGACACCGCGTCTACGCCGGGGGCGCTGCCCGTCTCGGCGCGAGGGGAGCAAGCCGGCTCGGTGGGCATCAACTTCCACGCATACGGGCGCGGCGAACCAGGTGACGTCGATCGTCCGAACGGCCGGCTGTACCTGCTCCCGCCGCCGCTCACAGTCGAAGGGCCCACCGATGGTGAGCCCGATGAGCCTTCGCCGCCGCCGGGGCGGATTGACTGGTATACGCTGAGCGAAGACGAACAGCTGGCTAGCATCGTGGGCAGGCAGCACGACATGCTTGAACTGAAGCAAGGTGGGGAAGCGGAGAAGGAGGCACTCGACTGGTGCGAGGCCAACGCCTCCTGGGCCAGGAACGAGGAGTCCGTGATGTGCTGTGGCGTGGATGCTCCGGTCATCAGCAGCCAGTACCAGCGGGCAATGGTCGCAACCACAAGGAGGAAGGCAGGGGCAACGGTGCCGCCGCCACCAAATGAGGGTTCAGCAGAAGCTCCCCCTGCGTCGCTGCAAGAGATCGGCTACACAGAGGAGGCTCACCCCGGGCCGCGCCCTGCTCAGACAGCGTCGGAGCGAGCTCACTTTATCGAAAGAGTACGGGGAGGTGCCTCGAGCGACGAGTTCATCGTGAAGAACCGGGCCGCGTGCGACGCAGCAAAATACGGCGCTCACGGCGAGTTCAAGGTGGCCAACAACCTCCTGTGGAGAACAGTGACAGGCCACTACCAGCTGGTGATCCCCAACGACCTGGCTCTTCAGGAGGAGGTGCTTGTGCTAGCGCATGACCACCTCGCGGCGGGGCACGGAGGCAGAGCTCGCACAGCTGAGAAGGTACTGAGGCGGGTCTGGTGGCCCTCCGCTTCGAAAGACATCAAGGACTACGTGGATAGTTGCCCCAAATGCCAGAGGACAAAAAGGCAAGCCGGAAAGGAGCGGGGGTTCCTGCGGCCGTTGAAGATTCCTCAACGCCGATTTCAGGTGCTAGGCGTCGACTTCGTGACGGGGCTGGAGGTGGACAAAGCGACCGGGTTCAACGCAGTGATGACAATCACGTGTCAGCTGTCGAAGTTTGTCAACCTCATCCCCATGACATGGAAGGCAGGGGGCACAGATGCCACGGTCGTGGCCAAGCTGTTCAGAGATCACCACTGGCGGTACTTTGGAGCACCGCTCAAGTGGGTGTCGGATCGTGATCCTCGTTTCACCTCCAAGTACTGGAAGGAGACCTGCCGGCTACTGGGAATTGAGGAGGGCATGACAGCAGCGTTCACCCCTTCGTCCAATGGAGCCGCGGAGCGCACGAACCAGTCGATGGAGCAAGTCCTCCGCGCTTACGTCCACGAACGGCGCCAAGACTGGGCACAGCACCTCGCTGCCTGCCAGTTCGCTCTCAACGACTCCGTGAGCCGTTCGACTGGTTTCACTCCCGCCGAGTTGGTGTTCGGAGAAAGAGTGGCGTCGCAGATGGATCTGTACCTGGACGCAGCGCTCCTGCAGCCTTCCAACGACCCGCGAGGCCTCGCGTTCATCAAGCAGCTGCAGGCGAACCTCGAAGCCGCGAAGAAGCAACTGCACGTCCATCAGGAAAGCATGGCTAAGAGCCACGACGCTAGGAAGACGGAGTCGCAGTACAAGGTGGGAGATCAGGTGCTGCTGAGCGCCAAATCGATCACCGGGCCAGCCGACCGCGGAACTCTACAGAAGTTGCGGCCGCAATTCTATGGCCCATTCCCAGTTCTCGAGGTGATCCACGCGGACAACGGAGAGCCGGCGGCTTACCGGCTGCAGCTACCGGCACATTGGACCATCAAAGACGTGTTCAACGTGCGGCGGCTGAAAGCGTTCGTTGGAGGAGAGGCTTGGCCCTCTCGCGTGGACGCACCGGCACCGCCGTCTCAGTTCGTCGAAGGACAGGAGGAGCACGTCGTCGAACGTGTCCTGGGCCACCGTTGGCAGAAGAAGCGGCGCGGCAACAAAACGGTAGTGGAGAAGGAGTACTTGCTCAGATGGGCAGGCTACGGGCCGGCCTACGACCAGTGGGTCGCTGAAAGGAACATCAACGTGGGGGGTGTTAACGCTGCGTGGAGGCAGTATGAGGACGAGCACGATACCTCCCTCAGGCCCACCCAGGGGGCCGCGCGAGAGAACCATAGTGTACAAGCTGCCGCGGCTGTGAGCTCCGACGAGAACATGCTGCACGCGTCAATGCTGAGTGACTCGCTGTTGGTGGACTACGAGCGAGACGCGCAGCGGTTCTGCCGTACGCCCGGATGGGCTCGACCTAGGAGGCAGCCCGTCAACACAGAGCCGCACATCCTGGTACTGTTCGGCGAGACGCGTTCGGTGGAGAGGGCAATCTTGAGCAGATTTCCCAACGCGGTGCTGGTGTCGGTGGGTGGGAACCCGACATACAACCCGACGCACTGCGTAGAGGTGGTGGACTGGACCGGACCAGTGATGAACGGAAGCGGCGCTCCAATGCACCAGTATGCGCCGGGCTATTTCGATGTGGTGTGGGGCTCGCCGGGATGCGCGAAGCACAGTCGAGACGGGCACGTCCTGTCGTGCGGCCAAGAGAGCACGGACGTGAACGTGGCGGCGCTGTTAAGGGCAATCGAGTACCTGCAACCGCGCCACTACTTCATCGAAAGCCCGAAGGGGCTGCTGCGCGCACGGGACATCTTGCTCCCGTACAGGACCGAGCTGCACGAGGTGAGCTACTTCGTGTACACGGCGGAGGTTACACGCCGAAGGAGCACGGACATCTGGACGAATGCGGTCATGGATCGGCCGCTGCGTCTCTGCTCAGAGCAGAGCCTTCCCGACAGCCAGATGAACGACCTGGAGGAGTATCCGGTGCCACTCACGCTGTCGGACACGACGTTCGGCGAACCGTTCCGCGAGTGGACGCTGGCTTCGGGTCCAGGAACCTGTCAGATGTGCGAGGTGGCCAAGCTCGCAGGTGACGACGGATGCGCAATGTGCGACGGCATTGCGGGGGCTGTTATATGGCGCGCCTTTGCTATAGACGCGGAGCATGTATTCAGCAACGAGCCATCAGGAGAGGCTCAAGACGAGTCGGACCACGTGTACATCGATGACGGACGTTCGGAGCAAGGAGGAGCGACTGCTCCACCTACTTCGAGGCCATGAGACACATGTACACCAAGCACTTGACGGACAAGCGCAAGGCACGACTACTCTCCGACGTCAAGATCAGAGAGTGGGGGAGAATGTCGTGAAGCAGCTCCACACCCGGTACGGGTGAGGGAGCTCCCTCATTAGCTGTCTGTCTGTTATGGAATCGAGACAGAACTTTCACCACAGCCTCTGTCGCCCCGCTCGCTAGACCAGCTAGCTCGGGGACTACGAGGTAGAGAACAGCGCGCGCGCGCCCAAGGGGCCACGCGCGCAGCCGGGGACGTCAGGTGTGTCCTACCCACTCCTGCCCCACCCCTTGAGAAGAGGGGCGCGCCATGCTCCTGTGTAGCTGCACTGGAGCGGTGCGTGCGCGGATGTAGGCACCGCGCGGAGGGCATTGGCGCCCTCCCACAATGGTATCAAAGCCCCCATCGGGTCTTGGACCACAGCAACTAGGGGACGCGCATGCAGCGCGACTACCTAGGGCTGGGTGGTGCCAGCGGGGGGATTGGGGGGAG
>Ga0114995_10002794_pt1 | contig 12001 bp, 15 predicted proteins | sample ArcticOcean_MG_C_11_FD_87038 | JGI IMG/M metagenome (GOLD analysis project Ga0114995, IMG submission 87038) | Marine microbial communities from western Arctic Ocean - ArcticOcean_MG_CB2_154 | ecosystem: Environmental > Aquatic > Marine > Oceanic | place: Arctic Ocean: Canada Basin | collected... | reverse complement strand
TGACTCTTTGGTTCTCGGCGGCCGCAAGTTTCTGGAGCTCTCCCATGGGATCGGCACCCGGCGACAGCACGATGATGATCGGAATGCTATTTCCAGAGTCACCGAAGGACTTGGCCATGTCGAATGGAGGAGGCACGATGAATTGTGGTCCCAGCTCTTTCTCCTTCTTGATCAGCTTTTAGATTACCTGGATCACTTTGTCGCTTCTGAAGATTCGGAGGAACATAGCTCTCCTGATGAGCGAGAGATCGTCGAATGGCGCAGGCCACTTGGTCTTCTTGCTCTATGGATTCTGCGAGTTGTAGACTTGCTCCCATTGGGCCAAGTTTTTCTCGATGCAGGTGTCCAAGCCCTTGAACGCCGCGAAGTCCTTGGATATCTGAAGGATGGAGGCCCACATCTTGTTGGTGACCCATCCTTGCTCACCCGTTGGATTTGGTCGAGCCATCTCCACGCTTGTACCTCCTGTCATGATGAATCTGACCTCATTATCATCGAGCAGCTGGTCCGGCTCCTTCCTCTCATACATGATCTTCAGGCAAATGAGGAAGGAGAAGAGAAGCTTGTCTTTCTCGAAGAGGGACCTACAGATGTTTTCGTAGAGCAGTCGGGTGAATTCCTTGATGAAGAAGTTCTTCCTCTCGTTTCTCTTGCCACCTGGAATGTGATCTCCATTGTCCAGGGCCTTGCCGTAGATGTTCTTGAAGAACTTGAGAGAGTACTGGTACATTGGGTCGACCTGCATGATTTGGATCAGGACGAAGAAGAGGCGGGCAACACGGCTAGCCACTGGAACAAAGTTCTCCTTGATGTTGGCAATGATGTTCATCGTCATCTCATCTTGCTTCATCTGAGCTTCGATTTGCTTGCACTGGGCCTTGGATTCGTCCAGTGTGATCAGCAACACATCATCTTCCAGAATATCTACGTCCGACTGCGCAATTTGGTTGAGAATCTTATCCTCGAGCTCTGCCTTCTTCCTGTTGTTGGCTGCGCTCTGGATGATGGCCTGATTCCACCTCTCCATGTTCTTGGGGTCCTCATGCTTCACAACAATGTTCAGCATCTGATCGGTGAGACCGACCTCAGTCACCATGAAGTTAAGCATATTGACCTTTACGCAAACTTCTGGAGAATAGTGAGGCCGGGGAAGCTTGGTGGTGACATAGAAGCGGAACTCCTTGTTGTACTCAATGTTCGTGTCTCCGAGCTTCAGGGTCCACATGCTTCCCTTCTTGTCGATTTGCTTTCCGAGGAGAGGGTCAACGAGTGGATCAAAGGCTTCGGCTGCGTCCTCGAGGATGATTGGGAAGCCCATGGGGATGCAAACCTCGAGTTATCTGCTCATCAACTTGGCCTCCATGGTTGGCTTGACTGTCCGAAGATCTCCTTTCTCCATTGTTTTGACCCAAATGTTTCCTTGCATTTGAGGGTCGAGCATCAGTGGCCATCTGTCAGAATTGTCCATGATGATACCGTTGTCCACCGCGAACTCTTCATCCGGCAAGTTGTCAATCTTCCACTGCTGGATCTTGGTGGCAATACCCAGAACACTGGCGAGCTTGAACTCCTCGCTGCTCTTGATCTCGAACGATTTCATGAGAGTGATCCAGTTCTCAATGGCCTCAGCGCGGTACTCGACGTTGAAGACTCCAAGGTAAGCAATGACACCGGACGCGATGATGATATCGCCGACCAAGCAAGTCTTCTTGGCTTTATTCTTCTCCAGGCTTTAGGCCCAGGCGACCTCCTCATCAGACAGCTTGTCGATGAGCGACACGGCTCGGTTGCACTTCTTCTCGGAGTCGTCGTACTGGTCTGACAGTGCCTTTTCTTTGGCCTTGGCGGCGTCGAACTGCTCCATGAGCTTTGCCATCTAGTCCTGGATGGCTTTCAAGTTCAAGAGGGCAGAGTCCCAGATCTGCTGAGCAGCCGCAGCCTTCTCCTTTGCTTCCTTGAGCTGGGCTTGCTTGGGGCGCACGACCTTCATTGCCTCATCGTACTGGATCATGGCCTTTACCCACTTTCCAAGACCAGCAGCGGCAAGTGACGACTTCTTGACATTCTCGTAATGATATTCGTCGGCATACACGATTGGCGTGAGAATCTCAACAATCTTTGGGTCGATGTTGTCTCTCTCGAAGTTTGTGCACCTTTAGAGAAGATCAGGCTTGAGCAATTTTTCTTTTCCGGCAGCCCACCAGTCCTCTGTCTTATTTTTGCCCTGACCTGTCACATTTGGCTTGACACCGAACATGATGCAGAGAGTCTTTGTGACGAGGACAACTGCTGGGGCGGCGGTTTTGAATCCTCTCAGCTCAGTGATATCATCCTTCTTGAGCTGCTGGACGGCCCTAATGGCAGCATTGTAAATGGGCATGACCTTGCTGAGCTCGAACTCGCAGTCTCTTTGGATTGTTTCAGCCTCTGCTTTCTTCTCCTTGGCGACTGCCTCTTCAGCTTCGACCTCCTTGGTCTTGACGGCCACATCTTTCTTTTGCTTTTCGACATCGACGATGAGCTCCTCGGTCTCCTTCTTGGCGACCTGCAGTTTGGGCATCAGCTCAATGAGTTTGTCTCTCAGGATGTCGACTTCTTTGTTGGCGTTGGCCAGCTGCGCGATACCTGTATCATACTTCATGATAAGGGTGTCAATCTCGACTCTCTTCTTCTCGAGCAGGTCCTTGAAGGCCTGGATGAGCACGAGGTAGGACGTCGGCGTGACATAGTAGTACCTCTTCTCGTTCTCCTTGTATTTTTCGGACAAAGACGTGGTTCTCAGCTGCATGTCCACGCAGATCTGCACGATTCCCTGCACCTCAGGCAAGTCTTCGACGTCTTTGATGAAGAAGTCAGCGACACTGACGAGAGCTTCCTTGGGCCACGGGAGGAACCAGTCGATGGCGCAGCAGTTGATAAGTGATGGGAACATCCTCAATCTCCTCTTGTAGTCATCACCAATGGGAGACATTGCCAGCACGATATGGATGTTTTACTTGGACCTGACGAAGAACTCGGCCATAATCTCATTATCACCATAGTCCTTGAACTTCTTGTCGACCTCTCTCATGTTTTCCACGAGATTGCCCTGCGCTTCGGCGTTTCCGTACAAGTTGGGGATCTCACCATTGTTCAGAATGTTGTTGACATCCTCAAGGAAGGCCTCATAGATGATCTGAGTGTCACTCAGCAGGAACACTGTGGGATTGCCTTCAACACCGCATCCCATGAAGAGATTGTCTCTCATGTTGTCTTTCCAGGCCAGCAAGTCATACGACTTGGAGATTTCGATCTGGAACAACTCGAAGAGGTTGATGAAGACGGCCAGTTGGGTGAGACTCTTTCTTCCAGAGCCACCCACACCAATGAGCAAAGCGTGACCGAATTCCGTGGCTATGATTCTACTGATCTTGACGACGTGCTCGATGGCTGAAGCGAAGAGCACGAGTGTCATCTTCTTGGAGCTGTTGGAGGAGTTGTAATCGAAGAGGCTGTCCTCGGCTGTCTTTCTTACCTTGTCTCTATCTGTCAGCTCGCAATAAACATCTGTGAGAGGCTACTTTGTGGTGTCACCGCCTGGGTATACAAGAGGAACGAAAGAAGCAAAGAGCAGAGGCTCGACCTTGACGAGGCCACTCCATTCGCGCTTGAATTTCTCTTTCGTCACTTGGCTGAGAAGGCCTTGGAACTTCTCTCTGTCTTCAATGCTGATCAGTCTATCCTGGAAGACGCGCTGGCACTCGTGGGCCCACAACTTGATCATGAGGTCCTCAGTCGTGATGGCCTTTGCAGTGCTCTAGGCGATGCCCTGGAACACCTTCGAGACGTCTCTCAAGTTGTATGAATAGTGAGCCTTTGCCGGCGTTGGCTTGAAGGCCTTGATGGTGTCGTTGTAGATCGTGATCGTGTTGGCGACCAAGGCCTCCTTGAGGGACTGCACCGGTCCGGGGAAGGCTGGATTGCACTTGGCGGCAAAGAACCAGTCCATGACCGTCTAGAAGATGTACTTGAGACTTCCATCTGCGTATGGCTCTACATAGATCACGTTGAAGTGCCTGATGTAACGTGAGGAGATAGAGTTTCTTCCATCGCCTGGTGGGCCCATGGCACCAGCGAACCTGACATTCACGAGCTTCCTGAAGTCTCTCTCGGGAACATCGATGTCGTACCAGCCCTTGTAGTCCATCCACTGACGGAGGAGCTCGATTGGAGGCTGAGCGCCGTACTTCTCCTTCTGAGGCATGTTAAGGTCGTCGACAAAGATTACTCCTTGCTTGCTGCCCTTGGGTCCGTAGACACCCTTTCTCTACTTCTCCATCTTGCCGTCGATGATCCTCTCAGTTTGGTTGGCGGAGGTCTGTGCAGAAAATCCAAGAGAGAAGTAGACCCACTCCTCGTTCTCGAAGTCTTTCTTGAGCATTTGAGCCATAGAGACTGACTTGCCCGTACCGGTCGGGCCGACGAACAGGCAATGCATTCCGTTGAGGAGCAAGGTCTTGCAAATGTGATTCATTCGGACCTGGTCCATCGTTGGGATTGTGACCTTCAGGTAGGTGTCGTCCTTGTTCACTTAATACTTTGGCTGAGTATTGAGCCAATTTGTCCATCGCATCTCCTCAATATCGAAGTAGAGCTCAAAGAGAGACGTGAATTCTCCGATCTTGGTCGGGATCTTCATTGGCTCGTAGGAGATTCCTTCTTGGGCTGGAATATCAAGGTTGTTCTTGGTAATGACATCCTCGCCGTTCATCAGATCCTGCATGAACAAGTCAAAAGCCGGCCGGGTGACTTCATCGAGGCAGCCACCGATACCCCAGATGGTAGCAAACATGAAGGCGTTGGTGAGCTTGTCCTCGATATCTTGAGGCAGCTTGCTCTCCTCCTCGTCATCATCGGCCTCATCTGTGCTGGGCCTATACTGCTTGACGTAGCACTCGACGAGTCTGATCATGTGGTTGACGAGGAATGGACCTCGACCTGGGCAAGGGAACTTTCCATTCTTGCGCGTGAACTCAACAGCTATATCAACGACATAATGGAACAGCTTCTCGAACTTCTCAACGACTTTCTCGTCGATGAACTGTTTGAGATCGTCACAGTAGGAAGTGACATAAACAGCGTGTCCGAGCTGCTCGCTCTCCAAGAGGACCATACCACATCTCGACACTGTTGCGGGTGACGCCTGAGACAAGTCATCGACCTGGAACATGATGGTCATGGTTGGCTTGAGCTTGATGATCTGACCACTATTGAGGCAGAGCTTTTTGTTATCGTCGAGCACGGTGTTCATGTTCTCGATCCAAACGGCATCGACTGGTCCATCGAAGCAAACCCATTTTCTGTCTGGAGTCTCCGACTCCGCGCAGTCTCTGATCTTGATGGCGAGGACACCGTCAGACCACTCCTGGGAGTCCATGTCGAAGACACCATAGAGCTGGTTCTGAGTGATACTCTTGGGGTTGACATAGAATGTTTGCACGTTCACAAATTTAGGATTGTCCTTGATTCCACTGATGGCCTGCTGCAGTGTTGTGATGACGCATGATTTGCCAGAGTATGCCTGTCCGACAACCATGAGTCCGTGCCTGACCATTATTGTCTCGTACAGCTGAATGATCTTCTCAAGGAAGTAAGGAGTCGGCTGCACGTTCTACTTCTTGCACGATGCCTTCATCTGATCAACGAGCATCTTGTAGTCCTGCTCTGGAAGCTTGACGCCGGGGAAGAGATCGGTCGTGATACCCTTGAAGAGGAGGATGTCGTTGGAAGTGAACTTGGGCACATTCACATCGTTCAACGCCTTCAAGCAGATCTTGTCTTCGTCCCAGTCGGCCAGGATTCTTCTCGAGTTACCGCACGCGGTCAGAATACTCTTGACAGCTCTCATGCCGAAATCATAATGGAACTGTGATGACAGGAGCTCAGATGAAAGTCTTAATGAAGCCACGACCTTAACGGAAAGAGGAAGAGCATCGGAGAAACCGAAAGAATACAACTCGATCTACGCAATCAGAGCGTAGTCGGGGACCATCATCGCGCATGGACGGAAGAGAGCCTTCAGGTTATCGGGAAGCTCTGATCTTCCGGCATAACCGGGGTTCATCGTGATGTTCACATTGCAGCCTCTGTTGAGCGTAAGCATGGTCTGCTCAAACTCGAACACCTTGGTTTTGGGGTTCTTGATGGCGTTCTGAATGCATTGGATCTGCTGGGCAATGACAGAGAGCACCTCGAGGTCGATACGGTTGAACTCGTCGAAGCAGCACCAGGCGCCTGACTGAGCCAGTCCCTTGAAGAACTTAGCCATAGCAAGATAGTCGAGACCATCCGAGCAGTTGAACACGACGCAGTAAACAGCGATGGCCTTGGCAAGATCCTTCACAGACTCGGTCTTTCCTGTTCCAGCAGGGCCCTCGGGAGCACCGCCGTAGTTCAGATACTTGGCTCCGAGAAGCGTTCTGTAACATCTATCCGTCAGTGGTGTGATAACCAGCCTTGGCGAGTTACCCAGATACTCGTATCCATAGGCAATGTTCGCCGTGACCATTTTGACCTAGAGCTGGTCCTTGGCCTCCCAGTAGTATCTGAGCTGCGAACTCCAACTGAAGTCGGCAACGTTCTTGATATCCTCGTCGCGGAGCATGCCGACGACATCTCTTGCGTGCACATCAATGACGACCAAGGCCTTGATGGTGAATCTTTCCTGCCCTTTGAGGTCAGTTCTCACCATGAGCACGATGTCCTCGATCTATCCTTGCAGTTTGTTGTAATAGTCTGCGAGGCCATTCTGCTCGTAGTCTTGAACGGCTGCCTCCACCTCTTCAGTCCAGAAGATCTGGGAAATGGCGAGCACAATCTGACCAGGCCACATCTTACTCCACGCTGTTCTCTCGGTGTTAGGATAAGCGGCCAGAGCTTGCTGGGCGAAGTCCTTCAAGGACGCCATCATCTGGGCCTCAACATCAAGCATCCACTTCTCGACGTTGCCCTTCCTGTCGCCCTCATTGACATCAACCGGCGTTGGGTAGTTCACAGTTTCACCCTCAGCTGAGATCATACCATAAATGCAGTCTCTGTCGTCGAAGCGCACTTTGGAGATACCCTCGAAACACTTGTCGATGTGGGACTAGATGAGGCGCGGGTTCTTTGTCTGTGCAAGAATCTGAAGCAGATCCTCGTTGGCAAGGAAGAAGAAACGCGCGAAGACAAGTCTCTTTTGCTCAAGGTAGTCACTGAGACTCTTCTGGATCTTATCAAGCTTCTTGTTGGATTCGCAGAACTGGCCGTAGATCTCGACGTTGTTCTCTGGGGCGAGCTCAATCAGAGCAGAGTCCTCCTCGATGGACTTCATCGAATTCTTCCAGAGTGCGTCGACTTCATTGAACAGCTTCGCCTCATAAGGCATGGTTGTTGCGATATCTCCGGAGGAGAAGATGGGCTCCAAATACATCCAGGTTCTCTGGGTCTTGAGCATTTCCTCAATGAGGTCTGACAGGGCATTGAGAGTAGTCACCCATTTGTTCGTCTCTCCTTTGAGTTTTCCTTTACCAATGTGGGAGGATCCAAGCATTGCTTGTGTCTTCACGATCTGGTCATCGAGCACGCCATTGATATCGTCGTAGCCCTTGACAAGTTGTGTGCTTTTGTGGGCCTTCTGCTCGAGCTGGAAGATCTTCATGTCATCCTTCATTTGTTTCAGTTGTTGCTGAAGTGAGAATTTCTTCTCGGCTTTGGAAGTGATCTCCTCGATGCGGGTGACGAACTCGTACAGGTTGTAATCAGCGAAGTTGGCGACCTTGATCTCGTCACGGTCGAGAGTGGGCTGTCCGACGACCTTGCAGATCTCACTCCAGTCTTCCTAATCCACGGCCTCTGAGGTGAAGCACTTGATCAGAGGAAGGTTCTTGGAGAACTCATCGATCTTCTTCCTGAGTTCAACGGCAACCTCAGCAGTCTCTGGGTAGTCGTCATTCAGCTTCTTCTGCAATTTGAAGCACTCCTGATGCCACGTAGTGACTGAACTGGCAATTTTCTGAGGGTCTTGAATCATCAGCCTCTCGGTCTTCCAGTCCTTCAACAATCCTTCGACCTCATTGGCCATGCTGATCAACGTACAGAATGGCTGGGACTGCTTGTCGAGGTCGTCAAGATCTGGGTATGGTGTTTCGGGGTTGCCGAAGAGAGTCTCCCTCTCATGGAACTGCTTGACAAGGTCGAAGGCCTTCCTGATCTCGTCTCGCAAGTGGTAGGAGGGCATGATGAAGTCGGGCAGCTGCTCCAGCTTCTTGAACTCCTTGATCTTCTCGAATTGCTGCTGGTACGTTGTGATTTGCTTGGTGAATTGCTCTTGCTCCTGAGCGAGCTTGATGGAGAACTGCTCGTTCTTCTCATTGACCATGTCCTTTCCGTCCTTCAAGCAATCCTGGATCTTCATGGGCCAGACTCGCATCATCCAGAAGCCCTCAATATCCAGTTCTCTGTACACGTAGGAGAACTCGTCAAGCATCTCCAAGTGTTTCTGGACTGTCTTGAGAGTCTCAATATTCTCTTCGACCTTTTGCATGACGATCTGATTGAATTCCTTCGAGTCCTTGAGCTCCTTCTCATTGATGGGCTCGTGAGTGATCTTATCCTGCATCTCATTGTAGTTCTTGAAGACGGCGGTAACCGTGTCAGTGCAGTACTTGTAGGTGGCATCAAGGATCTCCTTCTTGATGTTCTCAGCGTTTTCGGCGAGCTTCTCCTTCAGTTTCTTGGCCATCACTCTGAAGATGCGGAAGTCGACCTCATCCTCTGAGCAGGTCATGATGTCGTAGTATGCCTGCTCGAAGTGCAGCGCTTGCTCTCTGATTTCCTCGAGGCTCTTCTTCTGGCCTTCCTCGCCTTCTATCTTACTACCCTCGAACAAGTCCTTGATGAGTTCTTGCACGTTCGAGTTCTGGTGGAGAACATATTCGAATTTCTTGTATCGTTCAAGAAGCTCATTTGGTCCAGCCAAGTTCTCTCCAATGAGCTTGTCGAGGTTTTTGATGGCGTCCTGGATCCATGCGAAGTGCTGATCAATCTTGAAGTTGGCCTTCTGCTCTTTCTCAAGGAATGGCATGAGGTCAGACTCCAAGCTGTTCACCTTGTTGGTGGACTCGATGATCATGTCCATGCTGTGGAGGACGAAGTCCTTGCACTCCTCAATGCTTGGCTTGTAGATGATTTTCTTTCTGTCATCATCATCATCAGGTTGACCTTGGCCATCTTCTCCGTTTCCATTAGCCTGTGCTGCAGCATCACCGTCTTTCTTGTTCTTTTCGTCGGCCTTCTTTTTGTCCTTGCCCTTCTTCTTCTCGGGTCTCTTGATGCTGAAGTGGATGACGATGCAGGGCGAGTCGTTGACCTTCCAGAGCTCGTCATTGTTCAAATTTGGATTTGTGAAATGTCTGATGAAGTCAACCCAGTCCTGGATGGAGAGGTGCACGAACTCTCTCAAGTAGGTGTTGAGGATGTACTCGAAGCGAGTGATGATCCTCTTGAGAGCGCTGTTCTCATACTTGTCGTTCTCATTCTCGAAGAAATGATGGTTCTTGCGAAGCTTGTCTTGGATCTCACCGATCAGGAAGTCGCGCCACTGGATCATCATGTTTTGAGCGACGGCGGCATGGTGCGAGTTCTGGGCCTTCTCGAGATCCTTGAGCTCTCTGGGCAGCTTGAGTGCTTGCCTGTTGGTCTGCATGAATCTTTGTTGCTGGAAGTCGATGCTCTTCTGGATGAAGACTCTGGTCATGGCGACGAGGTCCTCGTCAGAGCTGAAATGCTGGCTTTGAATCTCGTTGTAGTTGTGGCTGAAGCTGTACTTGGCGCATCTGACCACGCCGAAGTACGGGTAGGTCTTCTTTGAGAGGCGAAGAGGGATCTTCATGCGAGCGAACTTCTGGAAGTTGGTGGGGTCCTCCATCTCCTTGAGGATGACGCACTTCTTCATCTGTCTGATGTATTCCTCCTCGACAACTCTGAGCAAGTGCTTGAAGGTCGAGTAGATCTTGTCAGGGTCGAACTTATCGCTCTCGCGAACAGACTTGCTGAGGAAGTAGAATCTTCTCTCCTTGGATAGGGTGGAGACGGAGTCAGTCGGCACGGAATCAACAAGGTTGGTGAATCTGAGCTCGGCCTCGACGATCTCCTGCCTGTGCTTGCACTGGTTGACGCGCTCCTTGAACTTGTCTGGGTCCTCATCGAAGAACAGGAGGGACAGGCGCGTCACGAGCTTCTCCTGGCCGGTGGCGACAACCTTGACCTTATACTTGCGCTCTTTGTAGTCGAAGCTCAGGACCTCGACGGGCTTCCAGCAGTACTCATAGCCCTGGTACACTGGCGAGAGAGCATGAGCTTGCCCTGGCCTCGCCTGGCAGTACTCCACCCAGTCTTCGACGGTGCGATCCTCGTCCCAGGTATCGTAACGCGTCAGCACTTTGACGCCAGGCATGTTGTTGGAATCATTGAAGATCTCATACTCCTTGTCGAGGAGAGCAATGGCGTCTTTCGTGGCCTGGTCCTTGTCGATTCCCGCCTCAACTTTATGCAAGAAGGTCTTTTCCTTCTGCACGTCGTGATGCTTTTTGATTACGTTTGCATGACGAGCTGGCAAGCCCTAGATTAAAGAAGTTACGAATGAGATGAGGGGCGAAAGCTTGTTGTTTACTTACCTTGATGTTGTCCAGGTATTCCTGGTGCGTCTGCTCGTAGATCCAAGGGTTCTCGACTGTTACCTCCTTGGGCTTGAGGGCTTCCTGCTCCTCCTCGGTCAGGAGTGAAGGCTGCTGGGCCTGGTGAGCTTGAGCCACGCCGGCTGCCTGGTTGCCTCCTTGGCCATGCATGCCGAACTTCTGCTCGTCTCCCCACTGAGAAGCAGCCGATGCCGCTCCGTTCTTCTGGTTGGGATTGGCAATCTTGCGAATGGAGAAGGACTTCATTTGCTTCCTATAAATTTGAAATTAGAATTAGGATACATGCCATCTTTATCATGGTCAGTTACTTGAAAATATTTTCAACAAAATTTGAAATTTGAATCAGCAACATATTGTAAAGGCGAGCAAATCAAAATTGTCACCAAATTCCAAAAGCCAATCAGAAAAGATCTTGCTTCTGGGTTTCTGGGCCCTGAGAAATGACCGATGAGGCTACTTACTTCTTCTTCTGTGGATTATCCAAGACGTCGTTCTACATTTGCTCATACTGGTTGCTAATGTGTTGGAAGTCTGGGACTGTAAGCTTTTGAATAGGGCCTAAAAAGAAAAAAGACATTAGAATAGTTCCAAAACACAAAGGATGGAATCAATCAGAAGCCCATGGATCCAAGCCACCTCAGCCGGCCCGAGAACATCTCTTTGAACGCATCTTGAATTACTGTCTACTTACCAAATTGCTTATTGTGGCCCACTCCGGTCTTCTTTGGCTTGTGCATATTTTCCAAATTTAAATTAAACTAATTATTGATTAAATCGCCAAGATGAGCCTTTATAAATAACCGAGCGAATTCAATGAAACTTGAAATAAAAAGAATATCTCATAATAAATTGATCAAGCAAGTGGTTCAAGGGGTCTGATAGGCCTCGAGTGCCACGGTGGGGCATCACCGTGCATTCTGGCTTGAGGTCCTCGACCTGAGCCTTCAAGAGCACCGACATGCGCTCAAGACCTTCAGTAGATCTTCTGGCACCCATCACACGTATGTTGTGCCAGTATGCGGGCGTTTCACACGCATTCTCCAGTTTGAGCCCATTTAAAATTTGTTATCGATGGAAGCGCCTGCAAATAATTTCAGGCCTTTGGTTTCAATCAATTTGAATTCAAGAAATGGTTGGCTCAGATTGGACGATATTTAGAAGTTTTAAATAAATACAAATATTTTAATTAAATCAATATTCATTAAATTGTGAATACTCATATTTGGAATTAATTCATTAGAAATGATAGGTAATTTTCAAATATGAGGGGTTTTGGGGTTTTGGGG
>Ga0114995_10002790_pt1 | contig 12007 bp, 11 predicted proteins | sample ArcticOcean_MG_C_11_FD_87038 | JGI IMG/M metagenome (GOLD analysis project Ga0114995, IMG submission 87038) | Marine microbial communities from western Arctic Ocean - ArcticOcean_MG_CB2_154 | ecosystem: Environmental > Aquatic > Marine > Oceanic | place: Arctic Ocean: Canada Basin | collected... | reverse complement strand
TTAATTTAAGACTTTTTGCAGCTATAATATGACCTAATTCATGCCAAAAAATCAAAATTATAAATCCCAAAACATAAATAGAACTACTAATATAAGAAGGGATACTGACTATTAATGGGGTAGCGTTTATGTAGTAGATATAAAATAGAGTGTTTAATAAAAAAATGATTGCAATAGCGATTAGCATTTTTTTATAACTACCAACAAATAGTTTAGTTAAAAAATTAAGGCGTTCTGTTTTTGAAGGGTTTCCTAAAACTAGAATCTTAGCTAAACCACTAGGCTTTACTATCGAATTCACTATTCTTTCGTTCATATTATCTAAGTAACTCTTAAGTTCGAGTTCAGAAAGATTGTCATTAAAAAAAGAGTGATTTAGAAATTTTATAGACTGCTTGAAATCCAAATTATTTGATTGAAAAGCAGAAACAATCTTAGTTGTATTATAATCGATCAAAAATGTTTTTTTATCGTATGACAAAAAAGACTTGTTGTCAGTTGAAAATAACTCCACCGAATCTAACCATTGGCAGTCAATATTAATGTGTGCTTTAGAATGTTTCATATTATAACTAACTTCAAATTAATATAATTAGGCCCTGAACTTTAAATGAAAAAGTCTGATTTTTATAACTAAAACCTAACCACATTAAGCAGGGTGTTTTCAATTTTCAAAAACCACATTGGTGGATCGCCTAGAGGCCTTTGAGGTTTAAGTTGCTTTATTGAATTGAAGACACACTCTTAGTTGTACTATAATCAATCCAAAAAGGTTTGCTGTCGTATTACAGAAAAGACTTTTGCCAGTTAAAAACAAACTTGCCAAATTTAAATCTCAGTAGTAACTTTCAAGATATTTCATGTTTTAAATAACTTCTAAAAAACCTAAATATGAACTGAAATTTAAATAAAAAGGCTTGCGTTTTTATAATAAAACCCCACCCATATAGAGCAGGGTTTTCTTAATTTCTATCCTACTCCTCTATGACAGATTGGTATATTTATATTATTACTGCATTTAACAAGTTGATCGCCCGCAGCATTTCCAGCAAAACCTAATACTCCAGTTACAGCTGTAAACTCATTTCGGTCTTCCAATGTCTCAATAAACATTTCTTGTAAAAATTTGTTTTTCATAATAAATTAATTTTAATTATTTACCTACTCTGACTAGAGGCTTTTCGGATTCGGTTATTTATTTGTAAATAAATTAAAATCCGCCGGCACCAGGCGCTTGACCAGGCGCAGGGCCAGTAGGAGCAGGACAGCATACAAAATTATTACTGCATTTAATAAATTGATCGCCCGCAGCATTTCCAGCAAAACCTAATACTCCAGCTACAGCTGTAAACTCATTTCTCTCTTCTAATGTCTCAATGGACATTTCTTGTAAAAAATTGTTTTTCATAATAAATTAATTTTAATTATTTACCTACTCTGATTAGAGGCTTTTCGGTTTCCGCCTTTTATTTAAAAAATATATTTCATCTCCCAAAAAAACATCAAACTATCATAATTGATTTTAATTCGAAAAATATATAAATGTGATTTTCTGGTATGGAACCAAAGACTATAGACAATAAATAGTCACTATGACTTTATTAGATCAAAGATCTAGTTCTATAGAATTAGGCAACAATGAACAAGTAATCTTCTGTTCTATTCAAATTCATTATCTTTAAAGGCTCTATTTTAATTAAGTTTTTTAAAGACCATCACCAAAGCGTGTTAGATAAGTACGATTTCTCAAACCATACATTGAAGTATATTACATTGCTTAAAAAGCATAATTATAACTTAACAAACGTATGCTTTAGTTAAAAACTTCACAAGTGAAAAGTAACGAACGGACTAATAAAGTAATAACCGTAGATGAAATTAAGAAGAAACAAAAAAAAGCACTACCGAAGTAGTGCTTTTCAAAATTAACCAATTTAACTTTTAAGTAAGATATTAAATTACATACCTCAAATATATATACGATTTAAACATTCTACAAGCCTAAAGTAACCAATGGACTATTAAGGTAATAAGCGGGCATGTATTTCGATAAAATGATAAATAGGACTCTATTCTCTTTTCACCAATGCATAATAATCGTTTTCTAAAGGCAAGTATCCTTGATCATATACAAAATAGTAGACGGTTCCTGACTTGGTGGTGTAAATACTGGTAAAATAATTAAAGTCAAATCCTTTAGCTGTAAGCTTGTCACGTGTGGACTTTGTTTTTTGATGCGGATTCAGAGATTCTAAAATTCGCCAGTTTTTACGCAATCGGTTATTAATATTACGGATTAGGTTTTTTTGATCTTTATTAACACGGTTGTTATAGCTATTCCGACAACCGTCACTACAAAACTTCTTATCTGTTCGACCAATAATTAAATCATCACATTCTGGGCATTGCTTTTTCATTCGGTATCTATTTTAATTGGACACGCTTACAAAGGTACTGTAAATTATTCAATTACAAACGACTACAAGTGTTTACAAACGAAATCAAATAGATACTAACCGACTAATTCTTAAACGACATCGCATATTTGCAGAGTCGAATCGTTCGATAGGAAACTGTGATAACCTTAAAATTAATAATTATGAACACACTAAGAAACAAAGTACAGTTAATTGGAAACTTGGGTAACGACCCAGAAATAATCACTTTAGATAGTGGAAAAAAATTAGCTAAATTTTCTCTAGCTACCAATGAATCTTATAAAGATGCTAGCGGAGAAAAACAAACCAAAACAGAATGGCATAATCTTGTAGCCTGGAACAAAACGGCTGAACTCATTGAGAACTATGTAAAAAAAGGTCAAGAAATTGCAATTGAAGGCAAGCTTACCTCACGAAGCTATGATGACAAGGACGGAATTAAAAAGTATATTACTGAAGTCGTGGTAAACGAATTACTTCTTTTTGGAAAAACAAATGCCTAAAACATAATCACAAGCTCACTTCGTGGGCTTGTTTTTTTAAGACGAGTCTCGAACCGTTAAAGTAGAACTAACCACCACATGCTTAATTTCTTTAGATTTGGTTCTTAACGCTTCTACCATCATCGTTGCTGCCGAATTACCAATGGTATAACTGTGCTGATTGATCGTTGTTAGTTCAGGAGTCAAGTTATGAGCCATCCGTTCGCTGACATAGCCAATAACTGCGATGTCTTTTGGAATCTGTTTCCCTGATGACTTTACGGCTTTTAAAGCAGCTAATGAAGCGTCCGTATCTAACGCGATAACGGCATCTACCTCGTTTGATTTTAAATAATCTCCCATGACGGCCCCTGCTTGCTTATCATCTGAGTCTAGCAAAATTGGTGGTAAGCCAGCAGCCTCCATGGCTTTTACATAGCCTTGAGCACGCTGCTTTCCAACATTTAACTTATGAATCGTAGATAGTAATATAATTTGCTTACGTTCTAAACTAATTAGTTTTTGAGTGGCCTCAGATAAAGCTGTGAAATCATTGGTGGTTACTTTTCCACAATCAACAGAATCAATCACTCTATCAAACATGACTACCGTTTTCCCATTATCTATCACATTAGTGAAATGATCATAGTTTTGTAAATTCTGTGTTTCTTCACAAACAGCGACAATAAAACCATCGACAACGCCATTAGATAACATATTAAAAGTCTCAACTTCTTTGGCATGAGACTCTTTGGTTAAGCACACAATGATATTAAAATTAGTGTCCGAAATCATTCTCTCTATTCCATACAAAGCACGAGCGAAAAAACTATTCTGCACGCTAGGGATAACCACCGCAATGGTATTGGTTTTACCAGACTTAAGCCCTACAGCAATTTTATTTGGTTGGTAATTATGTAATTTCGCCAACTCTACGATTCTTTTTTTGGTAGTATCACTTATTTCGTGACTATCGTTAAGGGCTTTTGAGATGGTTGAGATAGACACCCCTAATATAGATGAAAGTTGTTTTAAAGTAATATTTGATCCCGCCATGAAAGCTATGCAATTGGTGAAGGATAAAGGTACTACAACCTTAGGTCTCAACAAAATTTATAACTTATATATTGAATGTCGAACTGAACTAGCTAATTTTTAGACCATTTGTGGTGTCGTGGGTCGCGTCAGGGTTCACAAATACGAGATTTCCTTCGGCCGTTTCAGTCATTAAAATCATCCCTTGGCTTTCAACCCCACGTAGGGCACGTGGTGTAAGGTTTATTAATACAGTAACGCGTTTGCCAATAACCTCTTCAGCTGTAAAACTCTCGGCAATCCCCGACACAATGGTCCGAACATCAACACCAGTATCTACCTGAAGCACTAAAAGTTTTTTTGCTTTTGGCATTTTCTGAGCCTCAATAATGGTTCCTACGCGAATGTCTAACTTTGAAAAATCTTCAAAAGAAACTGTTTTTTTTTGAGGTTCTATTTCTTTATTTGCTATTTCATTAGCCAACTTACTTTGAGCTAATTTTTCTAACTGGAATTCAACTTCCGTATCTTCAATTTTCGCAAATAATAAATGGGCCTCACCAATTTGGTGAGAAGACTTCAATAGCGGATCTCCACTTTCAATATCGGCCCATGTAAGGGGTTCCAAATTAAGCATTGTTTTTAGCTTTTGAGAAGTCAATGGTAACAAGGGTTCGGATACTACCGCTAGTGCTGCTGCAATTTGAAGTGCTACATACATGATTGTTTGTACCCTTTCTGGAGCTGTTTTTATAACTTTCCAAGGTTCAGCATCCGCTAAATACTTATTTCCAAGACGCGCTAAATTCATAAGTTCTTGACTGGCTTCTCTAAAACGATAACGCTCAATAGACTTTGAAACGATTATAGGGTAAGATTGAAGTGTTTTTAAAGTTTCTTTATCTACATCTAAAAACTCATTAGGCGTTGGAATGATTCCTACATAATATTTATTAGTCAACACCACTACTCTATTGATAAAGTTACCAAAGATAGCCACTAATTCATTATTGTTTCTAGCTTGAAAATCTTTCCAAGTAAAATCATTGTCTTTTGTTTCAGGAGCTGTTGCTGTAAGTACGTAACGCAAGACATCCTGCTTTTCAGGAAATTCTTTTAAATAATCTGGTAGCCATACCGCCCAGTTTTTGGACGTAGATAATTTTTGACCTTCAAGGTTTAAAAATTCATTTGCAGGCACATTAGTTGGAAGGATATAACTGCCTTCAGCTTTTAACATGGCTGGAAAAATAATACAGTGAAATACAATATTATCCTTACCAATAAAATGGACTAAAGTAGTGTCTTTATCTTTCCAATAAGGCTCCCAGTCTTTACCTTCTCTTTGAGCCCACTCTTTAGTAGAAGAAATATAGCCTATAGGGGCGTCAAACCACACGTACAAAACTTTTCCATCAGCACCTTCGACAGGGACAGGGATCCCCCAATCTAAATCACGAGTAACCGCTCGCGGACGTAACCCATCATCAATCCAGGATTTACATTGACCGTAAACATTAGGTTTCCAATCTGACTTGTGACCTTCCAAGATCCATTCTTTTAAAAATGCTTCATGTTTATCAAGCGGAAGAAACCAGTGTTTTGTTTCTTTTAAGCTGGGCGTTGCTCCCGTAATAGCTGATTTTGGCATTATAAGATCCGTGGCATTATGAGACGTTCCACAGGCTTCACATTGGTCGCCGTAACTTTCTTCATTCCCACACTTAGGACAGGTTCCTACGACAAAACGATCGGCTAGGAACTGCCCTGCTTCAGCATCATACAACTGTGCATTTGTCTCTTCAATAAATTCTCCTTTGCCATAAAGAGTCGTGAAAAATTCGGAAGCTGTTTCGTGATGTATTTTTGCAGAGGTTCGTGAGTAATTATCAAACGAAATACCAAATTCTTTAAACGAGGCCTTAATATTTGCATTGTAGTGGTCTACAATATCTTGGGGAGTAACCCCTTCTTTTTTAGCTTTGATTGTAATGGGCACACCATGTTCGTCACTTCCACAAATAAAAGCCACATCATGACCCTTTAAACGCAAATAGCGGGCATAGATATCGGCAGGAACATAAACGCCTGCCAAGTGCCCTATATGCAAGGGGCCATTAGTGTAAGGTAAAGCGGCTGTAATGGTAAAACGTTTTGACATTGTGTGATATTTATAAGCACAAAAATACATAATATTACTTCGAATTAGAAACAGAATTTTAGAGAAATTCTTATCTTTACAAAAAGCCCTGTAAAATGATTTTTAAATCTTTGATCTGCTGCCTTTTTCTGTTATCGATTGCTCGTACAGATGATCTGCCTAGGCAGATCCCTAAAACAAAAAAAATGATTACTAATACTGTTTCTGAGATAATTCGCCCCGCTTACTTAAAAACTGGAGATACTGTTGCTGTAATAGCTCCTGCAGGCGTATTGAAACAAGATAGTGAAGTCATTGAAAAAACAAAAATACTTCTGAATAGTTGGGGCTTAGAGGTGATCTTTGGAAAACATATAGAAACAAAAGCAAATCATTTTGCAGGATCAGATTCAGAGAGAGCTAGCGATTTTCAATGGGCATTAAACCAACCAAATATTAAAGCAATATGGTGTGCACGTGGCGGTTATGGCAGCTTGCGAATTATTGATAAACTCAATTTTGAAGGATTTAAAAAATTCCCAAAATGGATTGTAGGGTATTCAGATATCACGGTCTTACATTCCACGCTAAACTACTTAGGTTATGAAAGCATACACGGTATGATGTGTATTAACTTAACAGAGGACGAGCAAGCCATAAAATCCTCAATTGAAACCTTGAAATCAGCACTTTTTGGTACGCTTGATAGCTATGAAATAAAAGGCCATACAGATAATAAGCTAGGAATTGCCTCCGGACAGCTTATTGGTGGGAATTTATCATTACTTACGGCTACACTAGGAAGTAAAACCAGCTTGAACACCAAAGGAAAAGTTATTTTTATTGAAGAAATTGGAGAATACAAATACCATATTGATCGGCAGTTACAAAGCTTGAAACGTGCTGGTTATTTCAAACAATGTTCTGCAGTAATTATTGGAGATATGAGTAAGCTAAAAACCAACAACCCCGAATGGGGGCAAACCATTGAAGCACTCATTTTAGACATTCTAGAAGATACTAATATTCCAGTCGCTTTTGGATTTCCCGCAGGGCACGAGCTAGAAAACAGAGCGCTTTATTTTGGACGTCACATTAAACTCAATGTGACCAAAACACATACTAGGGTCTCATTCTGAGAAACCCTTAAACAAATGTCCCAATCCTATAACCGAGGCTTGTCTGGAGAACAAACAGCGGCTAACTACTTAACTCATAATGGGTATAAAATCTTAGCCCGAAATTACCGCTATCAAAAAGCAGAGGTTGATATTGTTGCTCAAAAAGAGGGTTGGCTAATTGCAGTGGAAGTTAAAACTCGAAGTACCTCAGCTTTTGGATCACCACAAGAATTTTTAAAACCCGCACAAATTCAACGCATTATTACAGCGGTTGATCACTATGTACTATCTCACAAATTAGATTTAGAAGTACGATTTGATATTATCGCTATTGTAGCAACAAAAAACACATCTCAGATTGAACATATCGAAAATGCTTTTTATCACTTTTAGGGCTATTTGTTTTTAACAACTTAAATACCCTATGAAAGAATTGGCTTTAACGCTTCTAGACCTTCTTGAACAGATTTGATATTTGGAAAACTCATTAAAAGTCGAAGCCCCAAGCGCATTTGCTTTTCTTTTACAGTGCATAATCTTGGATTCGCTTGAACGTATTGTAGTACTTTAGAGAAATGAATACTTTGATAGAAACGACTGTCTTGATCACTTATAAAATATCCGATAAGCCTGTCTTGTTTCATCACTATTTTCTCAAAACCTAAAGTCGTTGCCAACCATTTAATACGCACACTGTCCAAAAGATCTACTACCTGAGTTGGCAAAGCCCCAAAGCGATCCATTAAATCGCGTTCAAACAACTCTAATTCAGGTTCCGTTTTCAATGAATTTAACTGTGTGTAGAGACTCAAACGCTCTGTGATATTATTGACAAAATCATCTGGAAACAATAGTGAAAAGTCCGTATCAACAGTTACTTCTTTTACAAATTCTTTAGTATTTATATCTTCGTTGTATACATTTTTAAACTCTGTTTCTTTGAGTTCTTCAATCGCCTCATTAAGAATTTTCTGATAGGTATCAAAACCAATATCATTAATGAAACCACTTTGTTCACCTCCCAATAAATCACCTGCTCCTCTAATTTCTAAATCTTTCATGGCAATATTAAATCCACTCCCTAAGGCAGTGTATTGTTCTAAAGCAGATATTCGCTTTCGCGCATCATCAGTCATAGCATGAAAGTCAGGAGTAATGAAGTAACAAAAGGCTTTCTTGTTACTTCGTCCTACACGTCCACGCATTTGATGCAAGTCACTCAATCCAAAATTATTGGCATTATTAATAAAAATCGTATTGGCATTTGGGACGTCTAACCCACTTTCCACAATAGTAGTACTGACCAGTACATCAAACTCCCCGTTCATAAAATCGAGCATGAGTTGTTCCAGTTTACGACCTTCTAACTGCCCATGACCCACACGAATTTTTGCATCGGGTACTAAACGCTGGATAAGCCCCGCCACTTCTTTAATGTTTTCAATACGGTTATGAATAAAATTAACCTGTCCTGACCGCTGAATTTCATAATGAATTGCATCCCGAATGATCGTTTCACTCAAACGAATTACTTGACTATCTATTGGATATCTGTTAGGAGGCGGGGTGGTAATGACAGATAAATCCCGTGCTGCCATTAAACTAAACTGCAAGGTTCTTGGAATAGGGGTCGCTGTCAGTGTTAGCACATCCACATTGTCTTTAAGCGTTTTGAGTTTTTCTTTAACGGCCACTCCAAATTTTTGCTCTTCGTCTACAATGAGAAGCCCTAGATCTTTAAACTTCACTGACTTATTGACCAATTGATGCGTTCCAATAATAATATCTAATTGCCCAAGCTCTAATTGTTCCAATACTTCTTTTCGTTGTTTGGTGCTTTTGAATCTGTTCACATAATCAATGGTAACTGGAAACTCCTTGAGTCGGGCTTTGAATGTCTTGGCATGTTGAAATGCTAGTATAGTTGTAGGTACCAGAATAGCGACTTGTTTTCCATTGTCAACCGCTTTAAAAGCAGCTCGTAACGCCACCTCTGTTTTACCAAAACCTACATCACCACAAATCAATCGATCCATTGGACGCTCACTTTCCATATCCGCTTTGATATCAGCAGTTGCGGTGACTTGATCAGGCGTATCCTCATACATAAAAGAAGCCTCTAGTTCAAGTTGCATCGAACTGTCCGGTTTATACCTAAAACCTGTTTCTAATTTACGCTTAGCATATAGTTTAATTAAATTAAAAGCCACTTCTTTAACTCTTAACTTGGTCTTTTGTTTTAAAACCTTCCAAGCCTTACTTCCTAGCTTATATATTTTTGGGAGCTTGCCATCTTTCCCATTAAACTTAGTGATCTTATGAAGCGCATGAATGCTTAAATACAATACATCTCGTTCGCCGTAAAACAACTTTATGGCTTCTTGCTTTTTGCCCTCAACATCAATTTTCTGTAAACCTCCAAATTTCCCAATCCCATGATCAATATGGGTGATATAATCACCTATTTCAAGTTTTGTTAATTCTTTGAGGGTGATGGATTGCTTTTTAGCATAGCCGTTTTTTAGATGGAATTTATGATAACGCTCAAATATCTGGTGATCTGTATAACAGACTATCTTTTTATCGTGATCTACAAAGCCTTGATATAAAGACATTACTATTGTTTGACAATGAACCTGCTGGTCTACAGTTTCAAAAATATCGTAAAACCGTTGCGCTTGCTGCGCATTAGAGCAACATATATAATTTTGATACCCTAAGTCATGTTGGGTGTTTAGGTCTTCAATTAATAAATTAAATTGCTTATTGAAGGACGGTTGTGGACTAACATGGACCTCCACTTTTTGAGTTAGCCCTGTCGCTAAAACAGCATTTGATCCGAACTCAACGACAGAAAAATCTAATAATTGAGATTTAAAATTAGCGGAGGTACAAAATAAATCTTCTGGTCGACTGTGATTAATTGCTGAAGAAAGTTCTGCATACGCTTTTATTGCTTTCTGTTGAAGTACATCTGTTGCAGCTAAAAAGGTTGGTATATCCTTAGTAAAGATCACCGTATTTGAAGAAATATATTCTAAAAAACTCTGACGAATTTCGTTAAGTAATTTATGTTCAATATTAGGAATTATTTGAATCTTTTTAACCGACTTTATTGAAAGTTGAGACTCTACATCAAAAGTTCGGATGCTATCAACCTCATCACCAAAAAACTCAATTCGATAGGGTTCATCATTAGAAAAGGAAAATACATCTACAATACCACCACGAACAGAAAACTCACCCGGATCTGTAACAAAATCAACTCTAGAAAATTGATATTCAAAAAGAACCTCATTAAAAAAATCTAGATTAAGTGTTTCTCCAACCGCCACCTTGAAAGTAGACTTTTCAAGTTGCTTTCTCGAAACTACTTTTTCAAAAAGTGCTTCTGGATAGGTGACTATTAAGGCCGGTTTTTTTTGGGAGTTAATTCTACCAAGAACCTCAGCTCTGAGCAAAACATTTGCATTGTCAGTGTCTTCAATCTGATAAGGTCTTCTGTAGCTCCCTGGATAAAACAACACTTCTTTGTCATCCAATAGCATTTCAAAATCATTCAAGTAATAAGCCGCCTCTTCTTTGGTGTCAAATACCAATAAAAAAGGCCTCTCTGATGACTTAAATATTGTGGAAATTGAAAAAGTTAAAGACGAGCCTAAAGCGCCTTTAAAATGTAGTTTTTCTTTAGAATTGGATACGAAATCACTCAGTTTTTGATGAATCAAAGACTGTTTAAATTTTTGAGAAAGAATTTTTTTACTCAATATAAAAATTTTGGCAAATATAAGATATTACAATGTCTTTGTGCTAAATTTAAGAGACTCATAACAGTTATTTTTATTGTTATTATAGAAAATAATGTAAATTTACTATCACTAAACTCTATCCCTATGACAATTTTAGATTTATTCAGTAGTGGTTTCAACACCCGTAATCAAGATCATTTTGCAGCCATCGTTAAAGTTGCTATGAGTGACAATATTATAAGCGATGAGGAAAAACATTTTCTAGATCGCCTAGCGCAAAATTTAGATATTTCGAAAGAAATGTACGCGAGAATTTTAAAAGACTACAAATCACACCCTATTAACCCTCCAACAAACTTAGAAAAACGAATAGAACGGCTGTATGACCTAACGCGGATGGTGAATGTAGATACTATTAAATTTCCTCAAAAAGTAAGACTTTTAACTAAGCTAACTATTGGACTTGGCTTTGAAAGTGACGCTGTTTCTAAAGTGGTCTCTGTGGCTCTAAACCGAGTCTCTAAAGGGGATGAATATGATGTGTTTAAAGAACAAATTCGATATTTGGGATCTCCTAGATAGTACCTCGCTTTGCCCCCTGGTTTAAAATTCGCATCAACCCCTCTTGTGCCACAGAAGCTATTAAATTCCCTTTGGAATCAAACACACTGCCTCTTGAGAACCCTCTTGAATTTGAAGCGCTTGGACTGTCTATAGTATATAACAACCATTCACTGATATCAAAGTCACGATGAAACCAAATTGCATGGTCTAGGCTTGTATAAAAGACTTCTTTTGAATTTAAAAACTCACGGTGAGGCATCGATGCAGGTCTTAAGATATTGTAGTCAGAAGCATAGGCCAATAACTGATGCTGTAGTGGTACACTCTGAGCCACTTTTTCACAAGTTTTAAACCATATATTATCAAAAGGCGGACTGTTTTTTACCAGCTTGGCTAACATATTGTCTACCGGCTTAAATTCAAATATTTTTGGCAAAAAAGACTTATACCGCTTGTAAGTATCTGGAATCACATCCTT
>Ga0114995_10002787_pt1 | contig 12012 bp, 7 predicted proteins | sample ArcticOcean_MG_C_11_FD_87038 | JGI IMG/M metagenome (GOLD analysis project Ga0114995, IMG submission 87038) | Marine microbial communities from western Arctic Ocean - ArcticOcean_MG_CB2_154 | ecosystem: Environmental > Aquatic > Marine > Oceanic | place: Arctic Ocean: Canada Basin | collected... | reverse complement strand
TAAGATCTCCCGCTTTGCTGCTACTCTTCTTCTTGGCATCGTTTTGCCCTTCTCTTCAGGTTTGTCTAGGGATAGGCCCTAGCCTTACTTGATTGTTAACCGATTACTACGCAATTAGCCCTTGGGCCGCTTAGTACCATACTTTGAACGACGCTGAGTACGGCCGTTCACACCCGCTGTATCCAATGTGCCACGTACCGTATGGTAACGAACACCAGGAAGATCCTTTCCACGACCACCACGAATCAACACAACACTGTGCTCTTGCAAGTTGTGGCCTTCACCACCAATGTATGAAGTTACTTCATAGCCACTGGTAAGGCGAACACGGCACACTTTGCGAAGTGCAGAGTTTGGCTTCTTCGGAGTTGTTGTATAAACGCGGGTACATACACCACGGCGCTGCGGACAGGCCTGCAATGCTGGTACGTCACTTTTACTAACTTTGCGCTTTCTCGGCTTACGAACCAACTGGTTGATCGTTGCCATGCAATTTTTCTCCAAATTAAAAAAAGTCTTTTTATAAGACTGTTTGTTCCTTGAGCATAGTCCCCAAAAACAGAAACTACACCCAAAAGGGAGCGGCATTTTAATTACCGCACTAGCGGGAGTCAAGCACACATTACTATTGCCTTAGCAAAATTCATATCAATGATATGATCACACCATTGCAAAGGCGCTAGTCGTTATGCAATTTTCCCTTAGTCGTCTAACATTTCAGCGCTCAATGCTTCACTTAATGCTGCTTCAACATCTGCCGCTGTCATTATAGATTCTACTTCTGCTTCACGACTCTTACGTCGCTGCGCGTGATACGACAATCCAGTTCCTGCCGGAATAAGTCGCCCTACCACCACATTTTCTTTCAAGCCTCTAAGAGGGTCAGACTTGCCGGTTACGGCAGCCTCAGTAAGAACCCTGGTTGTCTCCTGGAACGACGCTGCTGAGATAAAGCTTTCAGTTGCTAGAGACGCCTTGGTAATGCCAAGTAGCTGACGCTCATATTTCGCAGGCTGAAGCCCTTCTTGACGTAATCTTTCATTCTCTTCAAGAACCCGCCGATACTCTACTTGCTCACCGCGAATTAATGTCGAATCACCCATGTCAGTAATTTCAACCTTACGTAGCATCTGGCGAGTAATAACCTCAATGTGCTTGTCATTGATTTTTACACCCTGGAGTCGGTAAACGTCTTGAATTTCATTGACGATATACTTAGCCAGTTCACTAATACCTTTAAGACGCAAAATATCATGGGGAATTGGAGGGCCATCAGAAATTACTTCACCCTTCTCAACATGCTCACCCTCAAACACACTCAGAGTTCGCCACTTAGGAATCAGCTCCTCATATTGCATTTTACCGTTCGGTAATGGCTGCCCATCATCAGGAGAGATAACTAAACGTAACTTACCTTTGGTTTCCTTACCCAAAGTAACCGTTCCTGTAATCTCAGCGAGGATAGCCGGATCTTTGGGCTTACGTGCCTCAAACAAATCAGCTACTCTTGGAAGACCACCGGTAATATCTTTAGTACCACCCGCCTCTTGAGGGATACGAGCAATAATCTGCCCAATATCAATCGTGTCGCCGTCGATCACATTAATACTTGCGTTAGCAGGTAATGGATAGTGAGCAGGGACAGTCGAGTTAGGGAAGATAAGCTCTTTACCCTTTTTGTCTGTCAGCGATATCATAGGCTTGAGTTCTTTACCCGCCGCATTTCGATCATTTGGATCAATAACCGAGATACTGGTCAAACCAGTCATGTCATCAGTCTGCTGCCGAACACTCAAACCCTCTTCCATTCCAGAGAAGGCAACCTTACCAGCTACTTCAGTAACAATTGGATGAGTATGCGGATCCCAGTTAGCGATTACATCGCCAGCTGAAACAGCCGCGCCGTCAGCAACTCTAATTAGAGCGCCGTATGGAAGTTTATAGCGCTCGCGCTCCCGACCGTTTTCATCAGCGATAGCAAGCTCCCCTGAACGCGATACCGCGACCAGATGCTTATCTTTATTCTGAACTGTCTTGAGGTTAATAAGCCGAATGACACCATCTTGCTTAACCTTAACACTATCAACAGCAGACGCTCGAGAAGCCGCACCACCAATGTGGAAGGTCCGCATAGTAAGCTGCGTTCCAGGTTCGCCAATTGACTGAGCAGCAATTACACCCACCGCTTCGCCCTGATTGACACGATGTCCTCGGGCCAAGTCACGGCCGTAGCATGCAGAACAAATACCATGGCGTACTTCACAGGTTATTGGTGAGCGCACGATCACTTCATCGATACTCAGTTTCTCAATGTGTAAAACCCACTGCTCATCGATCATCGTACCAGCCGCAACGGCTATTTCTTCAGTGCCTGGCTTGTAGACATCTTTAGCAACAACACGTCCAAGGATTCGATCACCCAATGAAGAAATAATATCTCCACCTTCAATAACCGGAGCCATCAAGAGACCTTCAGTGGTACCACAATCAACTTCAGTAACAACTACGTCTTGAGATACATCCACTAGACGTCGAGTTAAATATCCTGAGTTTGCTGTCTTCAACGCCGTATCAGCTAGGCCTTTACGAGCCCCGTGAGTAGAGATGAAGTACTGCATTACCGTTAGACCTTCACGGAAGTTAGCCGTAATCGGTGTTTCAATAATTGAGCCATCAGGTCGCGCCATCAGACCACGCATACCCGCCAGCTGTCGGATCTGCGCTGGGGAACCACGAGCACCAGAATCCGCCATAATGAATACTGAGTTGAAAGAATCTTGTTCTTCTATCTCACCATCACGGTTAGTTACTTTCTCAGTGCTTATGCCTTTCATCATTGACTTGGCAACACGATCATTGGCTTGCGACCAGATATCAATCACTTTGTTATATCGCTCACCTTGGGTCACAAGACCAGAAGCAAACTGGCTAACAATTTCTCGCACCTGATCTTCAGCCGCAGAAATAATCTCAGTCTTGTCATCTGGAATAACAAAATCATTAACGCCAATCGAGGCACCCGAACGAGTAGAGAACTTGAATCCCGTATACATTAATTGATCAGCAAATATGACGGTATCTTTAAGACCTACACGTCGATAGCACTCATTCAGAATAAGCGAGATCGCCTTTTTTACCATCGGCTTGTTCACTAAGCTAAACGGTAGACCTTCTGGCACTGATTCCCATAGGAGAATTCGACCGACAGTAGTTTCAACTATCTTGCGCTCTTCAGTGCGCTCGCCAGTTACCTCGTCAACTAAAACCTCCAAGATACGAACCTTTACTCGAGCTTGAAGCTCAACATTGTCTGAGTAGTAGGCACGAGAAGCTTCTTTACCGTCGGCAAATATCATACCTTCGCCTAATGCATTGACCTTATGACGAGTCATGTAATAAAGACCTAGGACAACGTCTTGTGATGGAACAATAATCGGCTCACCTGAGGCAGGCGATAAAATATTATTGGTTGACATCATCAAGGCGCGAGATTCCATCTGCGCTTCTATCGTAAGCGGCACATGAACAGCCATCTGATCGCCATCGAAGTCGGCGTTAAACGCTGCACAAACAAGGGGATGTAGCTGAATCGCTTTACCTTCAATTAGTACTGGCTCAAACGCCTGAATACCAAGACGGTGGAGCGTCGGCGCCCGATTCAATAACACTGGATGCTCACGAATCACATCATCAAGAATATCCCAAACGACAGGCTCTTCACGCTCAACCATTTTCTTGGCAGCTTTAATTGTCGTTGCTAAACCACGCAATTCCAACTTGCTGAAAATAAACGGCTTGAACAGCTCAAGTGCCATGCGCTTTGGAAGACCACATTGATGTAAGCGCAATGTAGGGCCACATACGATAACAGAACGTCCAGAGTAGTCGACTCGCTTACCTAATAGATTCTGGCGGAAACGGCCGCCTTTACCTTTAATCATGTCTGCAAGCGACTTCAACGGGCGCTTGTTCGAACCTGTTATCGCTCGGCCGCGTCGGCCATTATCAAGCAGTGCATCAACAGATTCTTGTAACATACGCTTTTCATTACGGACAATAATGTCTGGCGCACTAAGTTCAAGTAGACGCTTTAAGCGGTTATTACGGTTAATGACGCGACGATACAGATCATTCAGATCAGAAGTGGCAAAACGCCCACCATCCAAAGGTACCAAAGGGCGTAAATCAGGTGGTAAAACTGGCAATGCCTGCAATACCATCCACTCTGGCTTGTTGCCAGAACCGTGGAAAGCTTCGAGCAATTTTAATCGCTTAGAAAACTTTTTAATCTTGGTTTCAGATTTAGTATTGGGAATTTCCTCCCGAATTTGCGCAATTTCCTCTTCCATAACAATTTCTTTTAACAGCGACTGGATAGCTTCAGCCCCCATCGTGGCGACAAATTCATCACCAAATTCTTCTAAAGACTCAAAATACTCATCATCAGTAAGCAATTGGCCTTTTTCTAATGTCGTTAAACCTGGATCGGTAACTACATAAGATTCAAAGTACAGGACACGCTCGATTTCACGCAGTGTCATGTCGAGCATCAAACCGATGCGCGAAGGCAATGACTTGAGGAACCATATATGTGCAACGGGACAGGCCAGTTCAATATGACCCATTCGCTCTCGACGCACTTTGGTAAGCGTCACTTCAACACCACATTTCTCACAGACAATGCCACGATGCTTCATGCGCTTGTACTTGCCACACAAGCACTCATAATCTTTCACTGGACCAAAGATCTTGGCACAGAAAAGACCTTCACGCTCTGGCTTAAAGGTACGATAGTTGATGGTTTCAGGTTTCTTTACTTCACCAAACGACCAAGAGCGGATCATTTCTGGTGAGGCAAGACTAATCCGAATGTTATCAAACTCGGTATTTTGTTCTTTCTGCTTGAGTAGATTGACTAAGTCTTTCAAGGCTTTTCCTCCAGTAACTGGGTTTGCCGGGGCGATCAGTCGCCCCGACTATCACTAAGCAAATTAGCGCTTATTCGTTTTCCAACTCCATGTTGATACCAAGGGAGCGAACTTCCTTAACCAACACGTTGAACGACTCTGGCATGCCAGGCTCCATTCGATGATCACCGTCGACAATGTTTTTATACATCTTAGTTCGACCAGCAACATCATCCGACTTAACCGTAAGCATTTCTTGAAGCGTGTAAGCAGCACCATAAGCCTCCAGTGCCCAAACTTCCATCTCACCAAATCGCTGTCCACCAAACTGCGCCTTACCACCCAGCGGCTGCTGAGTAACAAGACTATATGAACCAGTCGAGCGCGCATGCATTTTATCATCCACTAGGTGATTCAGCTTCAGCATGTACATATAGCCGACGGTTACTGGGCGATCAAACTTGTCGCCGGTACGGCCGTCATAAAGGGTTGATTGGCCACTTTCTGGCAAATCAGCCAACGCCAACATACTCTTAAGCTCAACCTCATGAGCGCCATCAAATACTGGCGTTGCAATAGGGACACCTGAACGCAGATTAGACGCTAACTCAAGAACTTCGCTATCACTTAACTCTTTTAGGTCCGTGCCATAGACGGTATCGCCTACATCGTAAACCGCTTGCAAAAACTTACGGACTTCTGCAGCCTTTGCTTGCGCCTTGATCATCGCGTCAATTTTAACACCTAGACCTTTGGCCGCCATGCCCATATGAACTTCAAGGACCTGACCAACGTTCATTCGCGAAGGGACACCTAACGGATTCAGGACGATATCTACCGGCTCGCCGTTTTCATCGTAAGGCATATCTTCAACCGGCTTAATCACCGAGATAACACCTTTGTTTCCGTGACGACCAGCCATCTTGTCACCGGGCTGAATACGACGCTTAACCGCAAGATAGACTTTGACCGTTTTAAGTACGCCAGGTGCCAAATCATCACCGCTCTGTAGCTTGCCACGCTTCTCTTCGAATCGATCATCCAGTTGCGTACGACGCTCCCCTAATTGGGTTTGAGCGGCAGCAATCTGATCATTGAACTCAGCTTTCTCCATACGCATAGAGAACCAGTCGTCAGTTGAGTAATCAGCGACCGCTTCAGCAGTTAGCTTCTCACCCTTCTTAAGACCTTCAGCTTTAACAACTTTAGCGCCGTCGAGTGCCGCAAATAGACGCCCTAATGTCGCATTTTCAACGATACGGTACTCATCATTGAGATCCTTTCTGAATTGGTCTAGCTCAGCTCTTTCAATATCAAGAGACCGCTGATCCTTATCGAGACCGTCGCGCGTAAAGACCTGCACGTTAATCACAGTGCCTTTAATACTTGTTGGCACTCTGAGTGAGGTATCTTTAACGTCGGAGGCTTTCTCACCGAAGATGGCACGTAAAAGCTTTTCTTCTGGAGTAAGTTGGGTTTCCCCTTTCGGCGTCACCTTTCCAACTAAAATATCACCAGCAGCAACCTCAGCACCGATATGAACGATTCCAGACTCATCAAGTCTCGCTAGAGCAACCTCACCAACATTTGGAATATCCGCAGTTATTTCTTCGGACCCTAGTTTAGTATCACGAGCAACACAGGTAAGCTCCTGAATATGGATCGTTGTGAAGCGGTCTTCTTTAACCACGCGCTCTGAGATTAAGATCGAATCTTCAAAGTTATATCCGTTCCAAGGCATAAATGCGATACGCATATTTTGCCCAAGAGCCAATTCGCCAAGATCAACGGAGGGCCCATCAGCGAGAACATCGCCACGAGAGATCTCATCACCCTGCTTAACGATTGGTTTTTGGTTAATACACGTATTTTGATTAGACCTGGTGTACTTAGTGAGGTTGTAAATATCGACACCGGCTTCGCCAGATTCAACTTCACTATCACCTACACGGACAACAATACGGCCAGCATCGACGCTTTCTACAACTCCACCGCGCTTCGCGACCTTACAAACACCGGAATCACTCGCTACAGTTCGCTCAATGCCAGTACCAACCAGTGGCGCTTCAGCTCTCAGCGTAGGCACAGCTTGTCGCTGCATGTTTGATCCCATGAGTGCACGGTTAGCATCATCATGCTCTAGGAAGGGAATCAGCGAAGCCGCAACAGAAACAACTTGCTGAGGAGAGACATCCATATAATCGATGTCTGCAGGAGCCTTCGTTGTAAATTCATTCTGGTGACGAACAGCGACCATGTCATCTGCAAATTCATCCTTGCTGTTAATTGCGGCTGATGCCTGAGCAATAACAAACTGGGATTCATTAATCGCAGACAAGTACTCAATATCTGCCGTTACCTTGCCATCAACAACTTTGCGGTAAGGCGTCTCAATGAAACCATAATGGTTAGTTCTCGCATAGGTTGCCAAAGAATTGATCAAACCAATGTTCGGACCTTCCGGGGTTTCAATCGGACAAACTCGCCCATAGTGAGTCGGATGTACGTCACGCACTTCAAACCCAGCTCTCTCACGCGTCAAGCCACCAGGCCCGAGCGCTGAAACACGTCGCTTGTGAGTAACTTCAGACAATGGATTGTTTTGATCCATAAACTGCGACAGCTGACTTGAGCCAAAAAACTCTTTCATGGCCGCAGCAACAGGTTTGGCATTGACTAAATCTTGAGGCATCAGCCCTTCTGACTCAGCCACACCCAAACGCTCTTTAACTGCACGCTCTACGCGCACTAAGCCAACTCTGAACTGGTTTTCGGCCATCTCGCCGACTGAACGGATTCTACGGTTACCTAAGTGATCGATATCATCCACCGATCCCTTACCATTGCGAATAGAAATGAGCTTACTCATGACATCAACAATATCAGTGGCTTCGCCAAACTGCTCTTTCAAGTCATGCGCTTCATCTGTCTTCAGCAGCGAGAAATATCGCTCATCATAAAGAATACCCGCACCTTGCTCTGCTTCGCGATCTAGGCGACGGTTGAACTTCATACGTCCCACAGAGGAAAGATCGTAACGCTCAATATTAAAGAATAAATTGAAAAACAGATTTTCTGCTGACTCTTTAGTCGGCGGCTCGCCTGGACGCATCATTCGGTAGATCTCTACCAACGCTTCCATTTGAGTGCGCGCTGGATCTGCACGTAAGGTGTCAGAAATAAACGGCCCGCAATCGAGGTCATTTGTGTACAGAGTTTCGATATCCGCAATCCCAGACTCAAGCATCAACGCCAAATTTTCTTCGGTGATCTCAGTGTTACATTCAAGTAATAATTCACCTGTCTTTGCGTCCGCAGCATCTTGCGCTAACGACCGTCCGATCAGGTATTCCTGAGGAACTTCAAGGGTGGTCACTTTACTTTTTTCAAGCTCGCGAATATGGCGGGCAGTAATTCGACGCCCCTTCTCGACAACCACAGCACCTTTCTTATCTTTGATATCAAACACTGCGATCTCACCACGCAGTCTTTCTGGATCAAGCTCCAAGGAGAAAACGTCTTTCTTGAAGTGGAAGATACTAGTATCAAAGAACTTTCCAAGAATTTCTTCGGAGTTATAACCTAACGCACGCAACAATATAGTCGCCGGTAATTTCCGGCGGCGATCGATTCTTACATACAGGACATCTTTGGGGTCGAACTCAAAGTCCAACCAAGAACCACGATAAGGAATGACGCGGGCGGTATATAGCAATTTACCCGATGAATGAGTCTTACCTTTGTCATGGTCAAAAATGACACCTGGAGATCGATGTAACTGCGACACGATAACCCGCTCAGTACCATTAATAATAAAAGTACCGTTTTCGGTCATCAGCGGGATCTCTCCCAAATAAACCTCTTGCTCTCGAATATCCTTAATCGCTTTGTTAGTCGACTCTTTGTCGTAAATAACAAGGCGTACTCTCACCCTTAAAGGAACAGAGTAGGTAACGCCGCGCAACTTACACTCTTCTTCGTCAAAAGCTGGCTTGCCCATGACATAGTCGACGTACTCCAGAGCAGCATGGCCCGAGTACCCAACAATTGGAAAAATAGAGTTAAGAGCAGCATGCAAACCGGTGTTTAGTCGATCTTCTACCGACACACCTTTCTGCGTGAATTTTTTATAGGAATCAAGCTGGATCGCCAACAAATAAGGCAGGTCCATGGTATTTGGCAATTTGCCAAAATTCTTGCGGATACGTTTCTTCTCAGTGAAGGAGTAAGCCATTTGTATTCCTCGGTGTTAACTAAATTGGGACTATTCAATCTTGAGTCTAGACTCAAGTTCGTCGTACCTGTAAATTCCCGTACTTACAAGCAAGAAAGGGCCGAAGGGAAAAGCCCCTTCAGCCCAGCCTGAAAAATCAGGCGACCAGCCTACAAAACTTACTTAAGTTCTGCAGTTGCGCCAGCTTCTTCTAATTGCTTCTTAGCGTCTTCAGCATCGCTTTTAGAAGCAGCTTCTTTAATTGTAGAAGGCGCTCCGTCAACTAGCTCTTTCGCTTCTTTCAAGCCAAGACCCGTGATTGCACGAACGGCTTTAATAACGTTTACTTTCTTCTCGCCAATCGAGCTAAGAACAACGTCAAATTCAGTTTGCTCTTCAGCAGCAGCGGCATCACCACCACCTGCAGGAGCCGCAGCAACTGCAACAGCTGCCTGAGCAGAAACACCAAACTTCTCTTCCATTGCGCTTACTAGCTCAACAACGTCCATCACGCTCATTTCAGCGATTGCATTCAAGATATCTTCATTTGATAGGGCCATTTTGGGCCTCCTATATTTGTCTAATTACGAGACGACGCTTACGCGGCCTCTTCTTTTTGAGTTTTAACTGCTGCTACGACACGAGTTACTTTTGTTGGTACTTCATTAAGAGTTCTAACCAACTTAGTGACAGGTGCCAGAGTAACGCTAGCCAGCATACCGAGAGCCTGTTCAAGGGTCGGTAGGTTGGCAAGAACGTCTATCTGATCTTTCCCAAGAAGCTGCCCACTGACTGACAACGCTTTGACTTCAAAGGAATCATTCGCCTTTGCAAAGTCTTTAAATAAACGCGCTGCAGCACCAGGATCTTCCATAGAGAAGGCAAACAGTGACGGTCCAACCAAAACATCTTCTACGCAAGCGTAGTCAGTTTCAGCGAATGCACGCTTCGCTAAAGTGTTGCGGATTACGCGTAATTCTACGTTCTCAGCTCGAGCTTTAGTTCGCAAAGCATTCATATCGTTAACGTCAACACCACGAGCATCAGCTACTACCAGGGATAACGCCTGAGCTGCTGTCTCGTTTACTTCGGCAACAATTGCTTTCTTATCATCGAGATTTAATGGCACGATAAAATTCCTCGATTTACCATAGTTACGGCCGAAATTACTTCGACCACTTAGGTGAATATTCTCTAGCCAATAACGCTAGATCGGGTTCACCGCCTGCGTAGGAAAATTTTCTCTAAATGTCAGCAGAAATATTATTAATCCCTCTCGGGAACCTACGGTCTTTAACGGCTCAAGCTGAAACCACCAGCTCAAACCCCAAAGTCTTTCAGGCAACCAGAGGCTGCCTACCGATCAAAATACCAAAGATGCTTGATCGATCAATAATCCTGGGCCCATAGTGGATGAAAGAGTTATCTTCTTTACATACACGCCCTTAGCTGAAGCCGGCTTAGCCTTGGCTAGGTCGGTCATCAACGCTTCAAGATTTTGCTGTAACGCAGCTGCGTCAAACGTAACCACACCAATACCGCCATGAACGATACCGCTTTTGTCAGCTCGGAAACGAACCTGACCAGCTTTAGCGTTGGCAACTGCAGTAGCAACATCTGGAGTCACAGTGCCTGACTTAGGATTCGGCATTAGTCCACGCGGACCCAACACCTTACCCAAAAGACCTACAACCCGCATAGCGTCGGGACTAGCGATGACTACATCAAAGTTCATGTTACCTTTTATGATGTCATCAGCTAACTCTTCCATACCGACCAATTCAGCACCGGCAGCGGTCGCAGCTTCAGCAGCAGCACCTTGAGCAAAAACACAGACACGAACTGTCTTGCCTGAGCCGTTTGGTAGCGTTGTTGCTCCACGAACAATCTGGTCAGATTTACGAGGATCAATACCCAAATTAACAGCAACATCGACTGTCTCTGGGAACTTTACCGTAGAAATCTCTTTTAAAAGGTTAAGCGCATCTTCAATAGCATACACTTTACCGTGCTCAATCTTTTCGTTAATCGCGCGACGGCGCTTCGTTAACTTGGCCATTTACACGCCCTCCGTTTCAATACCCATCGACCGAGCAGAGCCGGCTATGGTCCGAACCGCAGCATCAAGACTTGCAGCGGTAAGATCAGGTTCTTTGGTTTTAACAATTTCTTCCAACTGCTCTCGAGTCACCTTACCAACCTTTTCAGTATTAGGTCGACCACTACCACTCTTAAGACCAGCAGCCTTCTTGAGAAGATAAGAAGCAGGAGGCGTCTTCATTTCAAAAGTGAAGCTACGATCTGCATAAACAGTTATGACTACAGGAACCGGCGCGCCCTGCTCGATGCTTTGAGTTTGAGCATTAAAGCCTTTACAAAACTCCATAATATTGACGCCGTGCTGACCTAACGCAGGCCCCACTGGCGGACTTGGGTTTGCCTGACCGGCAGGTACTTGCAGCTTTATATAAGCCGTTACTTTCTTAGCCATACTCACTCTCCAAAAATGGGTGCTAACGCCTCCGGATGCCTACAAAAACGCTGCAGTATCCCTCTCTGGCTCCCCGATAAACGCGCCGAATTGCGCCTCTACCACAAATTTATTTTTAGGCCTTTTCGACCTGAGTAAAGTCTAGCTCCACAGGCGTCGACCGTCCAAAGATGGATACCGCCACGCGCAACTTACTCTTGTCGTAGTTAACCTCTTCAACGGTCCCGTTGAAGTCATTAAACGGCCCATCACATACTCGAACCATCTCTCCGGGCTCAAACAACGTTTTTGGCCTAGGCGCTTCTTCAGAATCCTGCACACGCTGCAGAATCAAATTAGCCTCTTTATCACTAATTGCTGCCGGTTTATCAGCTTTTCCACCAATAAAGCCCATTACCCTT
>Ga0114995_10002783_pt1 | contig 12024 bp, 11 predicted proteins | sample ArcticOcean_MG_C_11_FD_87038 | JGI IMG/M metagenome (GOLD analysis project Ga0114995, IMG submission 87038) | Marine microbial communities from western Arctic Ocean - ArcticOcean_MG_CB2_154 | ecosystem: Environmental > Aquatic > Marine > Oceanic | place: Arctic Ocean: Canada Basin | collected... | reverse complement strand
TAACAATCCTATCACTGTCTGCACTGTCTGCACTGTCTGCACTGTCTGCACTGTCTGCACTGTCTGCACTGTCTGCACTGTCTGCACTGTCTGCACTGTCTGCACTTTTAAAACCAACGAAACGGTAAGATAGGTGCGTTCTGATATAGTCCCTAGTGAGTTTATCTAATGCACCTTTTGAGGGTTGGTACGAAAACTGTTTGACGATCTCAGGAATAACATAGAAGTCATGAATATAAATGCAGAACTGATCACCACTCCTCAAACCTGATGAGTGCTAAATCATCCTTGAAAGTGGGCTACGCTTTTCAAGTGACTTCTGTAGCCCACTTATACCAATGTAGAGAAAATGTTCATCCTTATCCCACACAGAATAAATGATAGAGCCATTATTAGGAACGTGCTTGCAAGGATCATCACCAAAACTGATGAGAGCATTACTGCTGTCAAACAAGGATGAAAGATCGTGTCCATCTAGCACATAATTAGTCATTAGGGCTGTTCCCAATGTACAGGCTTCTCATATGCCGCATCAATATTCCTTAGTATTCTTGACACAGTAAACTTAGACAAGCACACCTGTCTGGCTATCTCGTTATTCTCAACACCTTGCTGTGATAGTTGTTCAATCTGCATCAGCTGTTCAGCTATGAAGGAAGGCTTCCGCCCTTTATACTTCATAGGAGTAGCTTCTCTGGCGTAAGCTATCCCAGCAGCCGGTGCTTCCTTCATAGCCGCAGCTTATGCATCAGCCATAGCAGACATGAACGACAGCATTGGATCAGTATCAAAACTACTTAGTGAAACCGCTCTGTCCGTGGATGCTAACTTGCATAGGTTTTCTAGCCGGTTGAGATTCTCAAAAGATGATAAGTTTCCTGCAGCACTGTGGTTGCTTGTATCAAATAGAGCTTGTTTAGCTTCGCTTATGAATTGGTACCACCGCACATAATTGCCCGGTGGTATCTGGACGTTAAGAGCCAGTTGAATGTAGCGGACGGGGATAGCCTGATTGCATTCTAAAGAGAGCAGAAACGCGTCACTAAGTTGCATACAAAATTGGTCGAAGTATAGGACCTTCAGGCATGAAGTTTTAACACATCCGATAACGCATCAATCAAACGGCTCGCATCTGCTCTTGTGTTATAAGCTTGAATTGAAATTCGCACTATGCAGCAGTCTTTCCATCGAAATACGGGTACTTCGATGTTGAACTCGTCGTAAAGTCTTCGCTTTAGTTCATCCACGTCGCAATCAGGCAACGGTATGGCGACCATTTGTGGAGCACAGAATTCGGCACTGCTCAATAATGGAATTTGTGTCAGATTGCTAATGGCTGATGCTGTGTTCCTTGCCAAAATGTCTGAATGCCGTGAAATTTCATTCCAATTGTGTTTCTTCATGAAATTAAGCGCGTCTGGTACCGCCAACCATGCTGCCGGGTCGCGCGTGCCACGCACCTCAAAACAATCTATGAAACGGCTGTTTCCGAACGGGCCTATTTGTTCTGGCCCACCAGATTGCGGAATCCAACCGTGGCTGACAACCAAGGGCTCAAGCATGGGTTGCGCATCTCGTCTTGCCCATAAAAATGCGGCCCCTTTAGGTGCCATCATCCATTTGTGGCAGTTTCCCGAATAGAAATCTGCATCTAGTTCGTTTAGATTAAGCTCGATCAAACTAGGAATATGCGCGCCGTCGATAACAGTAATGATGCCCCTTGTGCGTGCCTCGTCCACAACTTTCTTAATAGGAAACACCAAAGCCGTCGGAGAAGTGCCATGACTTAAGAAGAGAACTTTTGTTCGATCGGTCATCGCGTTGATTATAACTTCTGAAAACTTTTCTTCAGACACAAGCGGAAGCGGAATTTCGACTTCTACAACTTTAGCCCCAGTGCGATCACTTACCAGTTCCCAGGTTTTTTCCAACGCACCATATTCGTGATCACTTGTCAGAATTTCATCACCCGGCTCTAACTTTAGTGACTGGGCAACGATATTCAGCCCTTCGGTTGCGTTAGTTAAACCGACCAGATCGTCTGGCGATGCGCCTAGTTCCTCTGCAAGTGCAATTCGAACGGGTTCCATATACTTTATGAAGTCGCGAGCTTGATCCAGGAATGCCACAGGTTGACGTTCTAATTTGAGTTGCCAGTTCTGGTAAGCTTGAAAAACCAGTTTAGGGCAGGCACCAAATGAACCATGGTTTAGGAATACCACGTCATCATCCAGTAAAAAAAGCTCCCGCATATTGTTGGTCAAATCGTTACCCTTTTAATGTTGGATCGAGAGCGTCTCTTAGTCCGTCGCCAAATAATGTTGTTGATAAAACAGTTATTGCCAATGCCAGTGTAGGAAATAGTGCTAAATGCCAATAGAAGAACATAATTCCAATTCCCAAATTAATCATCTGCCCCCAACTAGGGAGTGGTGGTGCAATTCCAACACCTAGGAAACTTAACCCTGCTTCCAGCATCATGGCGAGGGGGATTGCTTGAACAAAACCGACAATTACCGGCGAAATCGAATTTGGGATCAAATGACGGTAAATCACATAACGCGGTGTCGCACCGAGCGCTTGAGCCGCGCGAATGAATTCTTTGTTGCGAAATGCCATGACTTGGCCACGTACAAGAAGACAAACCTGAACCCAGCCAAACAATGCCGCAATTATTACTATGCTAACGAAGCCACCGCCCGCGAGCGCAGCAAACAGGAGGGCGGCCATAAGTGGTGGTACAACCGAAAATATTTCAATTACACGCATGATGAACCAATCAACAGCGCCACCATAATACCCTGCAAGCGCACCTAATGGCAGACCGACCAAAACGCTGAATGCAGCGGCCACAAAACCGATGCTCAGGGAAATGCGCGCTCCATACACAATACGTGTGTAGAAGTCGCGGCCCAGATCATCTACCCCGAACCAATGTTCCGCTGAAGGGAAAGATAAATTTTCGGTTAGGAATTTTTGCTCTTCGTAACTGGTTGGTGTGATAAGCGGGGCAAAGATAGCCATCAACACGATTACTAACAGAATAGAGCCAGAAAACACGGCGCCCCGATTACCTAGAAATCGTCGCCAAGCATAATAAAGCGGATTTTGGGCAACAGGCAAATTATCCGCTGTTTCCAAACCAGACACAAATTTAGCTGTGGGGGTTCGCGTTGAATTTGAGTTGATCATTTCGTGCCTTTCCCGCCAAGCCGGATTCTTGGGTTTAGTAATGCGTAGGCAATATCAGCAAGGAAATATGCCAAGCAGAACATAACTGTAATCATCAAGATCAAGGCCATTTCAAGTGGGTAATCTCGGGTCACGATGCTGGAGACAAAATACGCGCCAAGACCGGGAACCCGGAACATAGCTTCGACAAATATACTGCCAGTCGCAGTTCCAATGAACATCGGTAAAAACACAGTTACCATTGGAATGGCCGAGTTGCGAAGAACATGTTGGAAGATTATTTTACGTTCCGGTAAGCCTTTTGCGCGCAAAACCGTAACGAAGGGTTTGTTAAGTGTGTCGAGCATCGCGGACCTTGTGTATCTAGCATAGGTCGCCAATGGGATTGCCGCGTAAGCGATGATTGGTAGTATCCACTTTCGGGGTTCTCCCCAGCCACTTGCTGGCAACCAGTTCAACCAAACTGCGAACACTAATATCAATAACATGCTGGTTACAAAAACTGGTATCGTCAGACCGAGTGTTGCGATTGCAGACGCCAAATAGTCAACCCAGCTATTGCGTTTCAATGCGGCCATTAAACCAAGAGCAATTCCAAGTGGTGCGCCAATTAACACACCCGCCCCACCAAGCACTAAACTAGGCACCCAAGCTCGCCCCAATAGCTCAAGAACAGTCTCGCCCGGGCTTTGGTATGGAATTCCAAAATCAAAATGTAATACGCCCCACATGTATTTCAGATACTGGACATACAATGGTTGATCGAGGCCATATCGCGCCATGATAGTTGCTTTGGCAGCCTCAGATAGGGGCATCTCGGTGGCATCGAACGGACCACCCGGGATGGCGTGCATCATCACGAAAAGCAAAATCGAAACTACAAAGAATGTTACACAAACCGAAAGCAGACGCCGTATTACATATCCAACCATACCTAGCTCTCCTATTCTCTAATCGTTGCTTCGACGAAGTGGTCGTCAGAAAATTTTACCAATTGTGGTCCGGAACGTTCGGCGCCAACAAATGTAATATCGGCGCGCGCGAGTATCGGGATTTCGGCGGCTATTTGATCAGTGCTCATGAAAGTTCGACGGAAGCGTTCGCGTGGGTTAAGCGACGGAATGGCGCTCAGCAACGATTTTGTATACGGGTGCTGGGCATCCTGAAAAATTGTTTCGGTGGGCGCTTGTTCAACAATACGGCCACGGTACATCACGACAATTTCGTCGGCTAGCGAACGAATGACGTTAAGCTCGTGGCTGATGAATAAAATCGACAGGCCCATTTCTTCCTGAAGATCATGCAGCAAGTTGATAACCTGAGCTTTTACCGAAACATCGAGTGCGGATGTCGGCTCGTCTGCCACCAAAATATCCGGTTTAAGGGCGAGTGCCCGTGCAATTGATACCCGCTGCCTTTGGCCGCCTGATAATTCATGTGGGTAGCGATTTGCGTAACTACGATCCAGACCAACTTTTTCCAAAAGATCGCCCACGGTTTCAACGCGTTCCTTCCGCGTAAGCAAGTTATGGATCACAAACGGTTCCGCAATTATTTGCAACAATGTCATCATTGGATTCAGTGATGCGTAGCTGTCTTGAAACACAATTTGCATTTTCTTTCGCACTGGTTTCAATTTTTCAGGGCTTAGATTGGTAATGTCGTTTCCATTTACCAGAATTTGCCCCTCGGTCGCATCAAGCAAACGCATTGCCATCAGCCCGCAGGTGGATTTTCCAGAGCCTGACTCGCCAACCAATCCCAAAACTGTTTGTGGTTTAACGCTTATATTCACACCATCGACCGCAATGTGTTTTTTCGCCTGACCGCCAAATAGCGGCTTCATTCCACTACCAAGTTCAAAAGCTTTCGTTAGCTGTCTTAACTCCAGCGCCGGGGTCATCGGTTCACCTGCCAACATGCAGTGGCCCTCCCATCTTCAAATTTTTGTAGCTCGGGTAAATCAGTCACGCATTTTTCGTCCGCTTGGTGGCACCGTGGATGAAACGGGCATCCGCTAGGTGGTGCTAGAGCGTTTGGAGAGGAGCCGGCAATCTCTTTTAACTTATGCTTACCTGCAACACGGCCAGGAATGCTTTCTATCAGGGCTTTGGTATAGGGATGTAGCGGCGTCTCGAATATTTCGATTGTATCGCCGGTTTCCATTACACGGCCACCGTACATCACGACTACGCGGTCAACAGTTTCGGCGATCACACCCAAATCATGCGTTATCATGATCATGCTCATACCTGTTTCGGCTTGAATGTCTGTGATCAACTGAAGGATCTGAGCTTGGACGGTTACGTCCAGTGCGGTTGTTGGTTCGTCTGCAATTAGAATTTCTGGCTCGCAGGACAGTGCCATTGCGATCATCGCACGTTGCAGCATACCGCCGGACAACTGATGCGGGTAATATTTCAATACTTGGTCTGGGTTGGTGATCTCGACACGGCTCAGCAAGTCACGTGCTTGCACCAGTGCTGCCTTTTTCCCAATCGAGCGATGCGTCTGAATGGTCTCGGCTATCTGCTGCCCAATTGTAAAAAGCGGATCAAACGAGGTCATCGGATCCTGAAATACCATAGATACAGAGCTACCTCTAATTTTGGAGAGCGCACGATTGTCAGCAGTTAACAAGTCGTTTCCATCAAGGTTTAATACGTCGGCTTCGATGGTCGCCATGGAGGGGTGTAGCAGTCGCATCAGCGCCATGAACGTGACCGATTTTCCGGAACCGGATTCACCAACAATTCCGAGGTTCTTGCCAGCTATAAGTTCCAGCGACACACCACGGACGGCTTTGACGATGCCATCATGATGACGAAAACTGACGTGCAGATTTTCTATGTCGACGATTTTCATCATGCTCTCTTTGCGCTTGGTATTTATTATTTGAAATACCTCCGCCCCCCTTAAGGTTGGGGGCGGCGATACTGGAAGACTCCTTATTTTTCTATATGTGTGTAGAAATAGAGAGCCGGATTCATAGGCGCGAAGCCTAGTTTGTTGTTGGTTGTTCCTTCACCTGTCAGTGTAGGTTTAACCATTGAGGTAGTGATCGGGTGCATCAGGGGTACAATTGATGCGTTATTGATTAACTCCATCTCGGCCTTTTCGTACAGAGCAAGACGTTCATTCCAGTCAGTGCCTGCGTCTGCCTCGGCAACCAATGCGTCATAGGAATCCAGATGATGGCTATGACGACCACCGTCAAAGAAGATACCGTAGAAGTTGCTTGGGTCAAGATAGTCATATTCGTAGGGCGACAGGAACAAGTTGTTCTTATTGTTCGTAAGCGCGTCATACCAATCGGCGACAGTCATTACTTTGATGCCCATATCGATATTCAAGTGCTCTTTGAACTCGGCCTGCAAATATTGCAACATAGGAGCCGTGATCGCACCATTGTATCCACTTTGGTCACGATACCAAATCTCAATATCTGGGAAACCTGCACCATCTGAGTAACCAGCAGCAGCAAGATGCGCACGAGCCTTTTCAGGATCGAAAGTCGCATATTCTGTAATACTTTCGTTATAGCCAGGGAAACCTGGTGCCAGCAGTGAACGTGCAGGAATAGCCAAGTTCTTTAGAACAGTACTAGTCATTTCGTCGCGATCGATCGCATGCCAAAGTGCTTTGCGAACGTCGATATTGTCGAAAGGTTCGGCCGTTAGATCGTACGAGATATAGGAAACCGCAAAGATCGCGTTTGTGCGAATTTCATCGGCGAAACGACTTTCAGCGTAAGGAATTTGTCCTGCATTCAGCGCTGTAATATCTGTATCACCAGCAAGATAACCCGGGAACCCAACTTCAGGTGGCCCAAGTGTAGGATCGAGTACTAGGCGATCAACCATCGCAGGCCATGGACCGGTGTAGGTTGGGCTTTTTGCAAGAACCATACGGTTGTTGGATTTTTCCCAGCTTTCAAGAACGAACGGCCCAGAAGTAACCAGTGTGTCAACGTTGGCGGCGTATTCGTCACCATATTTGATCCATTGGTGTTCGGGAACCGGATACCAAAGTGAAACAACGCTTGGCAGGTATGGTTTGACAGTTTTTGTGTCAACTTCAAGCGTGGTTGCGTCGATTGCGCGGATACCTAATTCACTGACATCCATGGAGCCGTCACCAATTTCCTTCCAGTTTTTAAGAGCACCGGCAAAGTCCCAATACCAGCCAAAGTCATAGCCAGAAGTCGAAGCCCGTTTTAATGCGAAAACATAATCACTGGCTTTTAGTGGTTCACCGTCACTCCAGACCAATCCGTCACGTAGATGGAAGGTCCAAGTAAGACCGTCGTCTGATTGTGTCCAGCTTTCCGCGGCTAGACCGTGAAGGTCGTATTCCTTGTCAAAAGATGTAAGTGGAAGTGACATCACCTCGGGTTTACCGGCGCGCGCATATACCGTTTTCATATAATCGACATAACTGCCAGACGTGGAGTCATGCGTACCATATGCGGTCGTTTCCGCTTGTGCTCCTCCTGTCGTTGCAGCCACGCCAACCGCGAATGCGGCAGCAAAATTGAGTACTTGTTTCATTATACCCTCCCTGGGTTTTTACTGAGTTTCTTCAAAGTTGTGCCGTTAACCGACATCTTATGGGTTTATTTTTCTGCTCCGGACATCTCATTAATTTCGTCAACGTCGTGGTTCAAAATTGTAGAGATTGCTTTGCAAGCCGCATCGGGATCGCCGTTTACAATTGCGTTACACAAATCTTCGTGGAGCATTATCGAACGCAGCCCGAATTCAGGTTTATCGAACGGCGAGTCCCGAAATTTTGCGGCATGGAATGCTTCGTCCAGCTGCAAAATAACTTGCCCGAATATTGGGTTGCCGCTGGCGTCATAAATATCTGAGTGAAAAGCGTGGTCAACTTCCCGCCACGGCATTCCTGAATCAACTCGTTTCTTTAATTTACGATAGCTATTTTGAATTTGTTTCTTTTGCGACTTTGTCGCGTTCGTGGCAGCTCGTGTCACTACTTCCATCTCTAAAGTTCGGCGCACATCAATAATCCGCAGCATACCTTCAGCTTCAAGCTTGGTTTCGGTCGCTATCAATCCGCGTGCTGGCCTAATAGGTGCGGTCAAATACGTACCGGAGCCACGGCGTCGTTTTACCAGCCCTAGACCCTCCCAGCGATTTAACGCCTCGCGAATGGTCGAGCGGCCAACACCAAGTTGTTCACTTAATATGGTTTCGGATGGCAACTTATCTCCAACTTCGAGTCCAGCCGCGTCAATCATACCCACAAGTGCTTCAAGCACTTCTTGAGTGCGGCTCTTTGCGCGAAGTGGAGTTAGATATTCTACCGCTTCTTTATGGGACCCAACTGGTTTGTTACCTTCTTGCACTACCATATCGGGCACCTATAAAATTTGATAAAAAATATTTCCTTTAGTCATATGACAGATGTCCGACAACTTTTCAAGTAAGTTATTGGACAACGTACAGCTTTGCGGCCTAGGCGAATTTACGTATTTACCAGAAGAAGTCATTTGCTCTCGCTTAACAGCAACGATACTTCTGTGACTAAATATCTTCCGCCACCGGCCGCATCATGGTAGCTGCGACTTTTCCAGCTCCACCTAACCAAAGCGGATAGTTTTTACCTCAAGTTTGAAATTTAAATGAAACTTACTTTGGACCCTGAACGAATTGGCCTAAACAAGCAGCAACCGGTTCTTTATGGTCGCTGGCCAGGTCAGCGATTATATTGGAGCGAAAACCCTTGTAAGTAATCCGGCAGCAACTGAATGGCTATTGGAAGATCGAGGCGATGACGCAGACTGGTTCCGTGCAGCACTTGTAAACATCGGAATAAAGCCTTGCATTCCGTGGCGAAAGTCACGCCGCAAAGCCATCAAATACGACAAGTGAAAATACAAAAGGCGCAATCGGATTGAGATTATGTTTGGCCGCATGAAAGATTGGCGACGGGTCGCCACCCGTTACGACAGATGTCCGAAGGTTTTCCTGTCTGCAATCGCTCTAACGGCAACTGTCCTATTCTGGCTATGAGTCCTGAGCCTAGTGGTCTATTGTTGGTGGTTAAGATTTTATAGTGCTCAAGCCCGGTCCAAGGTGGCCTGCATGTTTCGTCAAAAGCGCATTTGCAGCGCTAAGATCAGCACCACTCGTCAGAAGGATTGCCAGCTTCACACGGCCCTCGGCCATCGTAAGTGCTTCCGCCGCGACGGACTGCGGCACGTCGGATATTTCTGCCACAATCAGACTCACCATGCGGCCTTTGTAGACATGACCAAGCTGGACACTCATCCGGGACGACATGATGTTCAGCGCTGCCTTTTGGGCGGTTCCAGCATCCAGCTGCGTTGATCCTGCGATAATTTCTGGTCCAGTCGCAAGGCAAATGGGGATGTCCGCTAAGTCAAGCAAAGGTGTCTCCGCATTGTTGGCCATACCAATCACCTTTGATCTGGTGGCCTTTACGGCAGTTGCGATCGCAAGGGCAAAAGGATTTGTGCCACTCGCACTTAGAATAAGAAACGCGTCTTTTGGTGTGGCAGCTGCCGCGACGGTGCGCGCGCTTTCAATGTCATCCTCAACATTGCTAGGCATCGCTGCGCTGACAGGAATACCGCCCACCATGTGAATGCGGACCTACTTTTCCCAAATCCCAAATGTGCCCGCCAATTCGCAGCAATCAGCAAGAGCAAGAAGGCCTGAGCTTCCTGCGACTGCATAGTGAAGCGTGCCACTGCCTTTAATGGCGTGGGTTATAAGCTGTGACGCCTTGGTGATGTGGGGCAGCGCGGGTGTGATGACCGAGAGTGCTGCCATGTTGCCATCAAGCATCAATGCCGCGGCCTGCTCCGCCGAAACAGAATCGATAGCAGTTCCATCTGGCAGCTCTTCAGTTGTAGGCCGCAATATACGATTCCACTTTCTTCTTAAGCAAGACCTTTCAAATACCGATTATCTACCATTTTTTGATATAAACCGTTAGATTAGTGCAAAACAACATTTCCACTCAAAAAATAGCCTCTATAATCGCTTTAGGTATTATAAAGGTATGGTATGACAGATTTCTCTCAAACCGTTTTAATCAGTGTTGATGGTGGTGGAACACGCTGCCGCGCAGCGGTTGGTACGGCGTTCGGTGGCGTTTTGGCGCGTGCCGAGGGTGGGCCCGCGAACGCGATGGCCAATTTGGACGGAGCAGTCGCAAATATCAAGGCTGCGGTGAAAGAAGCCGCGGATAGTGCAGGTATTTCAGATGCCGTGCTTTCGCGCGCAACCGCACACATCGGCTTGGCGGGGGTTTTGTCCGATGCAGATGGCGAACGTATCAAGACTGCACTTTGTTATGGAGCGACGACTGTGACCGATGATCGCGTGACGGCTGTTGCAGGCGCATTCGCAGAACGTGATGGATTTTTGGTGTCTTTGGGTACGGGCAGTTTTCTGGCGGTACAGAACAACAAAGACATCAAGTTCCTCGGTGGCTGGGGTTTTCACATTGGAGATCAAGCTTCAGGTGCATGGTTGGGCCGCAAAGCGATGGAACGTGTGCTTGAGTGTCATGATGGCATAGTGCCCCATTCAGACTTAACGCTGGATCTTTTTGAAAAATTTCAAAATGATCCGGTTGCAGTCTCTAACTTTAGTTTTTCAGCAACGCCGCGTGACTTTGGCGCATTTGCACAAACGGTCATTGCCACAGCAAAAGCCAATGATCCCCATGCGATTGCTTTGATGACGCAAGGTGCGCGTTACATTCAGGCCAGCCTTGATGCGTTAGGGTTTCAGGATGGCGATCCGATTTGTTTTATCGGCGGCATCGGGGCGAGCTATTGTAATGCCCTGGCGGACGGGACGTTGTCGGGCCTGGGCTCCCCTGCGGGGACGGCGTTGGATGGTGGGTTCATGCTTGCGCGTGACGCAGCACTTTTAGCAGCAAGGTATGACCCATGAACGTAGCAGAATTTCTTAATCCGGACGCATGGCTGTTGTCAGACGGTGGGCCGCGCTATTTTCAACGGCGCCAACGCATAAGCTAGGGCGTAGACGAGGGCGTGTCGAAGGTCGGCGTGTCCTTGCCCCCGGAACGTGAAATCGCAACACTGACCGATCTTTTGCGCGCCACGGTGCGCAAAGCCATCCAGTCGCTTGTCGAAGAAGGATTGATCGTCCAGCGCCGGGGCTCCGGTTCATTTGACGCCTCTGATGCGCCGCGGATCGAACGGTCGCTGTCTCTGCTCACATCGTTCAGCGAAGATATGAAGCGGCGCGGGATGACATCGACAAGTGTTTGGCTCGAACGTGGTATCTTTATGCCCTCACCAGATGAGGGCATGGCGCTTGCGTTGGCCCCCGACCAGTCCGTATCACGGATCGCACATTTGCGCCGCGTAGACGACAAGCCGATGGCAATCGAACGTGCCTCTTTATCCCTTGGACGTTATCTTCTGTCTAATCATGCCATTCATAGTTTTCCCCTCAAATCAAAACTGGCGATACTGATCATGGAATATTATTTATCTAAACTATGCTAAAAGTAAAACTAGTTTAAAATAAATAATAGCTTTTATTTAAATTAAATGTTCAAATTCATTTACTTAAAAATTCTTAGTTATAAAAATTGAAAAATAAGGACGAACATAATGAAAACTATCATCGCCACAGTGGCCATTTTACTATTACCAGCTGCAGCTTTTGCTGGAAGTCACAATGGACAGGGTCAAGGCTTTTCAAGCACTGTTTCCTCCACAACTATAGAAGGAAAATCGGGTTCAATTATCCATATGGTTTCTGAAGATATTTGGCATTACCAAAAGGCACCTGAGGGCTGGCC
>Ga0114995_10002773_pt1 | contig 12048 bp, 10 predicted proteins | sample ArcticOcean_MG_C_11_FD_87038 | JGI IMG/M metagenome (GOLD analysis project Ga0114995, IMG submission 87038) | Marine microbial communities from western Arctic Ocean - ArcticOcean_MG_CB2_154 | ecosystem: Environmental > Aquatic > Marine > Oceanic | place: Arctic Ocean: Canada Basin | collected... | reverse complement strand
GGATCAATAATAGTGCCAAGAGATGCGCGTAGAGGAATGTAGGCATTCCTAACTTAGATGTGTCTTTTTTCCTCATTTATGTCTCAATCTTTATTATCAAGCTCTTAAAATAAGTAGCAACGCTTGAGCTTCACTACGTCTGTACATGAATTATTTCTTATTAATAGTTTAAGCGCCGAAGTCACTATGATCCAGCAGTGTGGTGCTTTAAATCGATAAGGCTATTCAATTCCATTCACTCAAAAAAACTAATCCAGTGAAAGAGCTGGACAATTATAAGAGACATTATGGAAGGGCATCTAAAAAACTAAATAAAACCGAAGTATTAAGCTTTGATAAAGGCTTGGAAATATGTGGGGATCCTTCATGTGGCCAAAAAAAAGGCGACACCAAAAGGTGCCGCCAGTAATAACATTCATTTCGGGAGGAAAATCTTGTTGAAATTATGATAACCCAATCTGAGATCAAGCGGCAACGCATAAAATTGCAAACCCGCTATGCGTTTTGCGCATGCATTAAGATTTATTAATAATCACTTAAGGGAATTTGAGCGATGCTGAATTCACCATTTTAATGATTTTATGCCGTCAATTAGAGAAGTTAGATCTCCAGTGGTTGGTGCATTGTCATCATTTTTTAGTGCCGTAACTACTCTGAGTGTACTATAGTCTAAGCTCAATTATTTTCTGGCCTACAGCTCAAAACTTTGGATTACTTAATCTCTCTCGACTAGGCCACCAGTCATTGCCAAAGTGTGACGACCGATATCGTTATATTCCAGCAGTAATGGTCTCTCTGTATCCAACCAATCGACAACTATTTTAATACTATCTTGGATTATAATTGCATCCCTAATTACCACCGCAACCGCTTCATCTCCGCTCGTCATCAAATGACAATCTGCATTTGAAAATAATGCCTAGTGGTGGAGTTCTATTTTGCAATAAATTCCTTGAAATATTCAGGCTTTGGATGGAAGTGTACTATCGATAGTTTACGCGTGATGTATTCCCTTCGTTTTTTAGCTAAGGTTAATTCATTTTGTTCCCAGTGAACTGCACAAGATGAGTTTCTCATTAAAATAACATATAATGTATTGAAACTTTAAGTGCCACAAAGGCTTATAATCTTTATTAAGTGCAATCTGTGATAAGTTCAGTCCTATCTCGTTTTCGCGGAGCCGTAGGTGATGCACTGCTGGTAAACTTAAAGCCCAATACATTTCACTTTCTGCATGTTAGTAAGAAGGCTGGGCGATTGGACGCGGTTGCGCTGCTAAGTAGAGACTCGAACAGGCACAGCCGACACAACCCAGTTAGCTTCATAGGCCATTGCGCAATCAGACCCTAACACTCAGTTTAACTATATTATGCAGTCTCATATACTAAATAGAACTATTTGATTGTTAAAATGGTAATGCTTTGGCATTTATGCCCACTTTAAACAGAATGACTGTTGAGAAGTTTGCAAGCAGCAAGGAGTGACCATGATTGACCTTTACACTTGGACCACACCAAACGGCCGCAAAGTGTCCATCCTATTGGAAGAGTTATGCATACCCTACACCGTCCATTCCATAGACATATCAAAAAATGAACAGTTTGCTTCAGACTTTTTAAAGATAGCTCCAAACAATCGAATTCCAGCAATTATCGATCAGGAAACAGGTATTCACTTAATGGAGACTGGTGCGATCATGATGTACCTTGCGAGCAAACATAGGAAGTTTCAATGCCAAGGTGACGAATACTGGCGCATGGTTGAGTGGATGATGTGGCAGGTGGGTGGCCTTGGCCCAATGCTCGGGCAACTACATCATTTTGTCAAATATAACAAAGGGACGTCTGCTTATGCTGAAACGCGCTATCAGACTGAAGCCAAGCGGCTCTACAGTGTCTTAAATGAACGGCTTGCGGGTAGAGATTTCATCGCTGGTGAAGGTAATGGCGTTTATTCAATTGCAGATATCGCCTGCTGGCCTTGGGTGTCTCGGTTTGAATGGCAAGAAATTAATCTTCGCGATTTCTCTAATATACGTGATTGGTATGTCCGCATTGCTGGAAGGGCTGCAGTACAAAGGGGTTATTCTGTTCCTAAATTTACAACTGAAGTACCAATGCCCTGAGTGGAGACAAAACCAAATCCGAATACAGCCCAAGGTGAAAACCTTTTGGCCAATTTACCTAAGCAATAGTGCAATATCATCTGTATTCAGCCTTTAGTTAGGTTTGCTAGATAAGCTGTATTTGACAGAAGTACTCCTGTGGAAATCAACACACCATAAGAGATTTTAAGCCATGAAAATGATAGCTATCTGCATATTGTGGCTCAGCAGAAATTTCTAGGTTTGGGCAGCGTTCGAACAGGATCTGGAGGCCGAGTGTGATTTCCAACCGCGCCAAGGGTGCACCAACACAGAAATGTAAGCCCGCGCCAAATGATTGATGCTGACCAGGTTTTCGGTTGGGATCAAAACGGTTAGGATCCTCCACAAAGGCAGGGTCGCGATTGGCAGCGGCGAGGAGACAGGCGACTTCCTGACCCTTTTTGATTTCCAGGCCGAAGCAATCAATATCTTTGTAGGCATGGCGGGTGAAGACATGCAGCGGTGGGTCAAAGCGCAAAACTTCTTCCACTAAAGCTGGTGTCACTTCCCGATAAGGCAGTGGTAAGAGGGTTTTGAGTGCATTGCCAAGCGTATGCACCGTAGCCTCATGGCCTGCGTTGAGCAGCAAGATGCAGGTTGAAATTAATTCAGCCCCAGTGAGTTTCTCCCCTGCTTCCTCGGCGGAAATCAGATCTGATAAGAGATCTTTGCGGGGATGGGCGCGACGGTGTTTGATGTAGTTTTCTAGAAATTCAGTGAAATCGATAGTAGCCTGATTAGCGGCGAGTTCGGTCTCATAGCTTCGTCCTGATTGATACATCGCAACCATGGCGTTTGACCAGATTAATAGGTCATCACAGCGATCGATTGGTACTCCAAGCAAGGTGGCAATTACATGCACGGGTAGGGGACGGGCGAAGTTATTCAGAAAATCGAAGGGTTGGTCGGGGAATGCATCAATAAGCTGGTGGCAGGTAGTGGTAATCTCAGGGGCCATGGCTGCAACTTTCCGCCCGGTAAAAGCACGCAGAACCAATCCGCGTAGGCGGCTGTGGCGTGGTGGCTCCAACTCAAGCATCGAGTGTGATTCATTCGCCTGCCATTGTGCTATATGGACGGGACATTGCGTGGATCCTAAAGGCTCTCGCCCCAACTCACGGTTGCCGAGGATCATGCGAACGGCCCGGTGGCTGACGGCGGCAGGCATGTTGTAGTCCTTCCACCACACAACGTCTCCCATTGTCCGAGCCTGATCATAAGCTGGGTAGGGATCTTGCACGAAAATTGGATCGGTTGGGGATTGGCTGAATGTTTCCATGGCTCGATAACGCCTCAATCTGTTGAGCGGGCCAGGGTTCCCTTTGGTATTTGGTATTTGGTATTTTGTGTTCCAAAAGGTGTTTGCCGCTTGTTTTATCTCCGCCGCAACCTACAGTCATGTTCACTCCGGTCACAACCGGTTATTTTGGGAGGATATCATGAAATATTTTACTACGGCTGCTGCCGCTGTTGCTTTATCGTTTTCTGCAGGCGCTGCCGTTGCCGCCTGTGATGCTGGCGAAATTGTAATCAAGTTTAGCCATGTTACCAATACCGACAAGCACCCAAAAGGGATCGCTGCCACGTTGCTGATGGAGCGGGTTAACGCTGAAATGAACGGCAAAGCTTGCATTGAAGTGTTCCCAAATTCAACACTTTATAATGACAATCAAGTTTTGGAAGCTTTACTACAGGGCGACGTTCAAATGGCGGCGCCGTCGCTATCAAAGTTTGAGCAGTTCACTAAAAAATTCCGCATTTTCGATTTGCCATTCATGTTCAAAAACATTAACGCCGTAGACGAGTTCCAGACGTCTGCAGCAGGGCAGGCTATGAAAGAATCAATGACCAAACGTGGCCTTTTAGGGCTGGCATTTTGGCACAATGGCATGAAGCAGATGTCTGCAAACGTTCCTTTAAATGCTCCGTCTGATGCAAATGGCTTAAAATTTCGTGTTCAGAACTCAGAGGTTTTGAAAGCACAAATGGCAGCCATGGGTGCAAGCCCACAGCCAATGGCCTTTTCTGAAGTATACGGCGCATTGCAAACAGGTGTTGTGGATGGACAAGAAAACACTTGGTCGAACATCTTTGGGAAAAAATTCTTTGAAGTTCAAGATGGTACAACAGAAACAGATCATGGCATTATTGATTACCTCGTTGTGACCTCAACTGACTTCTGGGATGGTCTGCCAACTGATGTTCGTGATCAACTTTCTACAATCATGACCGAAGTCACAGCAGCGCGTAACGGTGAATCTACTTCTGTAAACGCCTCTGCAAAACAAGCAATCATCGCAGCTGGTGGAGTTGTACGGAGCTTGACAGCTGATCAGCGTGCTGAATGGGTTGCAGCAATGATGCCTGTTTGGAGCCAATTTGTTGGCGATGTTGGTCAAGCCAACATCGATGCTGCGCAGGCAATCAACGCAAAATACTAAGGCTATTCATTAGCTGGTTTGGCCCGTAGCAATGCGGGCCAAATTTTCTGACTGAGGAAATCCCAACATGTCAATACAATCGCCACTTGCTCAGTCGAAATTGAGCCGCTGGACTAACGAGATTGAAGAGACCGCTATAGCAATTCTTTTGGGCCTAATGACCCTAATTACATTTGCAAATGTTGTCTTACGCTATGGTTTTAATACCGGTTTGATTTGGGGTTTGGAAGCTACAACATTTCTATTCGCTTGGTTGGTTTTATTCGGTATTAGCTATGCGGTTAAAGTGACAGCTCACTTGGGAGTGGACGCTGTGATCAATTTGCTTTCGCCTAAGCTACGGCGTTGGGTTGCGATAGTGGCGGCTGCCGTATGTGTTGCCTATGCCGCGTTGTTGATGAAGGGTGCCTGGGATTACTGGGCTAACTTTGCTAATCTCCCGCAGACCACGGGGCGCTGGTTCCCAACTGGCTTTGAGGAGATGCGCCGAACTTCCTATCGCGGTTGGTATGAGGTGATTGATATTGCCTTCCCCGAATGGCTACGCTGGATCCAACCGATGATGAACGATGGCGATAATTATGAGAAAATTCCACGTTTTATACCTTACTTTATACTGCCATTCGGTATGGCGCTGTTATTGTTTCGTTTTATACAAGTCTTTGTACGACTGCTCAGTGGCCAAGAGGCTAGCCTGATAGTGAGCCATGAAGTTGAAGAGGCTATTGCCGAAGTCCAGCACTTGAACGTTAAGGAATAGCCCCATGGAAGTTGCAATTTTATTTGCTATTGTCGTTGGGCTGATGCTCATAGGGGTACCGATTGCGGTTAGCCTTGGTATGGCTTCGGTTTTGTTCTTATTGGCGCTTGGGGACACCTCATTAGCCTCGATTGCTCAAACCTTCTTTCAAGCGATGGCTGGGCATTACACTTTGCTGGCCATTCCTTTTTTCATTCTGGCCTCTAGCTTTATGTCGACTGGCGGTGTGGCCCGACGCATTATTCGCTTTTCGGTCGCATTGGTGGGCCATGTACCTGGTGGCTTAGCTATTGCTGGCGTATTTGCTTGTATGATGTTTGCAGCTCTATCGGGCTCTTCGCCGGCAACCGTAGTGGCCATTGGCAGCATTGTAATCGCAGGTATGCATCAGGTGGGCTACACCAAAGAATTTGCGGCTGGCGTTATTGCCAATGCGGGCACGCTTGGTATCTTAATTCCACCATCAATAGTTATGGTAGTTTACGCGGCGGCTGTTGAGGTCTCCGTGGGCCGAATGTTCCTGGCAGGGGTGTTGCCTGGCTTGATGGCGGGTAGCATGTTGATGGTTACTATCTACATAATGGCCAGGGTGAAGAACCTACCCAAGGGCGAATGGCAGGGCTGGGACGAAGTAGCTGCTGCAGTATTGGATGCTGCGTTTGGCCTAATTTTAATTATCATCATTTTGGGTGGTATTTATGGAGGTATTTTTACGCCGACTGAGGCCGCGGCCGTCGCCTGTGTATATGCTTTCTTTGCTGCTCTGATGATTTACCGTGATATGGGCCCTTTGAAGGGTCGCAGCTGGCTGCGTGATTTTGAAAAAATCTCCTTTGGCCTTGGTCTACGAGTTGTTGCCTTTGCAGTCATTGGCTTCGTTTTGCACTGGTCTTTGGGTAAGGCTGGCGTTTATCCTCAAGGCTGGGGCATAATAGTTGCCATAGCTTGGGTGCTGGTTTGCTTGGGCACAGGCTGGGCTATGTCGCATTTTGATAGTCAACGACATCGTGTTGCGTGGCCAATCATTATGGTGCTTGGCGCTCTGCCAGGTTTGATCTTTGGCTATTGGGCTTTTGTGTCTATCTATCAAGCTTTGGCAGTGTACGCGGCGGGGTCCATTGTTACCATGCTGTTGACGGTCCTATTAGCTTCAGCCATTTCGTCTATTTTGTGCGCTGCCACCATCGCGCCTGCAATCATCTTCACATTCTCGCTGCACGGCGCAGCGCGCGAGGGCCAAGGCACTGGCTTTGCCCGTAGTCTTTTGGGTGGTGCTAAGGCGTTTGGCCGTGGTGTCGCCGAGGCTGTGATATACCTTCCGGCTGCCGTGGTGCATAAAGATACCCGTAAAACCCTTTTTGAATCTGGTAAGTTGACGGTTACCTTGATGTTTATTATTGCTAACGCCCTTATTTTAAAGCATGTTTTGACCGACGAACAAATTCCACAACAAATAGCTTCAGCCATGCTTTCGGCTGGATTTGGACCAATCATGTTCTTGGTCATCGTCAATGTGATATTGTTGATAGGAGGGCAATTTATGGAGCCCTCCGGGTTGCTAGTGATTGTAGCGCCTTTGGTATTCCCAATTGCTATGGAGCTGGGTATTGATCCAATTCATCTTGGGATCATCATGGTGGTGAATATGGAGATTGGTATGATCACCCCGCCTGTAGGGCTTAATTTATTTGTGACTTCAGGGGTAGCTAATATGCCTATGATGTCCGTTGTCCGTGCTGCGTTGCCGTTCTTGGCGGTCTTGTTCGTATTTCTGATTATGGTTACCTATATCCCTTGGATTTCAACCGTTCTTCCAAATGCTATGATGGGTCCAGAATTGATTATAAAATAAATACTAAACAGAAGATGTATATGAATTTAATGTAATGCCCTAAACTAGAAAGATGTGAGGACACTTGCTATGGATCCGATTGCGCTGACACCCGAAATGATGGTTGTATTGGCTATTTTGGTTGTCACGGTCACCCTTTTTATCACCGAAGTTTTCCGCATAGATCTTACGGCCATCCTTACTATGGTATCTTTGGGCCTACTCAGCCAATTGCCGGGTCTGGGTAACTTGGCAGACACATCGCGGCTATTCGATGGGTTTGCGTCTAATGCGGTAATCTCAATTATCGCAGTTATGATTATTGGGGCGGGGCTGGACAAGACTGGCCTGATGTCGAAGGTTGCAGGCTATATTCTCAAGCTTGGCGGTACTAAAGAAACCCATATTATTCCGATTATTTCGGGTTCGGTCGGGATCATCTCCTCTTTCATGCAAAACGTAGGGGCTGCCGCGCTATTTTTGCCAGTAGTTAGCCGCATTTCAGTGCGTACTGAACTTCCAATGTCCCGCTTGCTAATGCCTATGGGCTTTTGCGCGATCTTAGGCGGCACTATCACCATGGTAGGATCATCTCCCCTGATTTTGCTTAATGATCTAATGGGTGTTGCGAATGCTGGATTGCCGGCTGATCAACAGATGCAACCCTTTGGTTTATTTGACGTCACCCCTATTGGGATCTGTTTGGTGGTAACTGGCATCTTATACTTTATCTTGTTTGGTCGCTGGGTTCTTCCCCGCCATTCAAGCAAGGATGATGGGGCTTCTGCACAGTCCATGCGGAATTATGTAAAAGCAATCTATGGGCTAAAAGTTGATATTTTTGAGGTATCCGTTCCGGAGGGCAATATCCTGATTGGACATTCATTAGCTGATTTAATGGATGCGCATCATATCTACATCATTGGCACAGATTACCGAGGCAAACGGGTTGTGGCACCTATGGCCTCAACGCGAATTGAAGCACCATGCCGCTTGGCGATCCTTGGATTGCGGCGGGTTGCTGAGGATTTTTCTAAGGACTTTGGTCTTGAGATGCTGCCCCAGCTCGAAAGATTTTCTGATGATTTTGCAGCCACCCATGCTGGGGTGGCGGAAATCGTAGTGCCACCAGGGTCTTCGGTGATTGGCAAAACACCTGGCCAGATCCGTTACCGCGCCACCCATGGGCTCTCACTCTTGGGGATTCACCGTGGAAATGAAACCCTCAGCCATGTGGAAACACCCCAGCGGGCTGCCACACGGCTGACTGATGTGCCGCTCTTGGCAGGGGATACTTTGGTGGTACACACCAAATGGGATTCTCTGACACGGCTGAGTTTGGATCGCGACTATGTGATTGTCACCTCCGAATATCCGCGCGAAGAGGTGCGACCGCAAAAGGTAGGCTGGGCATTGGCATTCTTTGTACTAGCGATTTTGATGATTTTGGTTACAGATATTCGCCTTTCTCTGTGCTTGCTGACTGGAGCTGCGGGGATGATAGTGTCGCGAGTTTTGTCGATGGATGAAGCTTACGATGCAGTAGGCTGGAACACTGTATTTCTATTGGCGAGCCTTATCCCGCTTGGGGTAGCGGTGCAGGCCACAGGGACCGCAGCTTGGATTGCCGCCCAGGTCCTTATCCTGTTGGACGGCTGGCCAATCTGGGCACTGCAGGTGGGAGTTGCCATTTTAGCGACTATTTTCACACTGGTGATGTCAAATGTGGGAGCTACTGTCCTGTTGGTGCCTTTGGCCGTATCGATTGCTGTAGCTGCTGGAGGCAATCCAGCTATCTTCGCACTAACAGTAGCGATTTCAACCTCAAATTCTTTCCTTATTCCAACCCATCAAGTTAATGCGCTGATTATGGGTCCAGGTGGGTATCGAGTAGTAGATTTCATTCGCTGCGGTTTCATCATGACCTTATTATTTTTGGTTGTTTCTATGCTGATGATGAACCTTGTGTTTTAGCTTTCTGACAAAGCTTCCATGATAGGTATGAAATCTGTGGCTTTTAAGCTGGCACCACCCACTAAGGCGCCGTTGACATTGGTCACAGCAAAAATTTCTTGTGCATTGCTGGGTTTGACAGAACCGCCATAAAGGATTGAGATGTCATCTCCTTGAGTGCCATAGGCGCCCACCAACAACTTGCGAAGCGCATCATGCATGCCGGTAATTTGTTCTAGGTTTGGCACTATGCCGGTCCCGATGGCCCATATTGGCTCATAGGCTATAACAATCTGCGCTTCTGCAGGCAGTGAGGCGGCGAGCTGGCTGGATACGATTGAGATCGCTTGGCCGCTTTCGCGTTGCGCTAGGCTCTCACCGATGCAGATAATTGGGGTTATTCCTGCGCGCAGAGCTGCCAGGGCTTTGGCTTGGACCATGACATCCGTTTCGGTATAGTATTCACGCCGTTCAGAGTGACCCACAATCACGTATTGTGCGTTAATATCTGCAAGCATTTCAGCTGAGATATCGCCAGTATACGGGCCGGTAACCCCATGGTGGCAGTTTTGCCCACCAATCGCCACAGATCTAGTGCTTTGGGCTGCTTGCTGTAGTAGCGTTGCGGGAGGGCAGAGGATAGCTGTACAGTCCAAGTCATCCGCCACGATGGAGATTGCGAGTAATTCTTTCAAGGCAGCCTCTGTGCCATTCATCTTCCAGTTTCCGGCTGCAATTTTACGGGGCATAGAACATCCTCTTAAATATTAGACTAGATGAGATTTAATCTTTTTGTATATGAAATACAGGCATGTTCAACCTCATCCAAATCAGCAGCTAACCACCAAGAATTTTTAATCTTTCAGGGATTTGAAAAGCTTTTTAGTGACTTTGATAAAGATAGTATTTTTGTCAAAAATGATCATGTTTTGGAGAAAAGTGTTTCGTCGAACTTGATGCTCTCACCACAGCCACAGGCATCTATCACATTAGGGTTCTTAAATTTGAAACCGGATTCCAGTAGGCTAGTCTCGTAATCAATTTCGGTACCAAACAAAAACATTTGGGCCATTGGGGCTATCATGACCCTCGCTCCATCAGTTTCTACCATCTCATCATGGGCTGCAATCTCATCGACGTAATCCATGGTATATTCCATCCCAGCGCATCCACCTTTTTTCACGCCAATTCGTAAGCCCTGATGGCCATCGCGCGCCATCAGTTTGCTGATCTGCCGTACAGCAGCTGGGGTAAGGTTAACTGCTTGTTTACCTGGAATACCGAACATGTCTGATCCTTTTCGTTGTCGGTCTAGCCTAAGAGCGAGCGCCGTTTAGTACAAGGGGCGGGCGCCGTAAATGGATTTACATGAAACCCAATTCAAGCCGCGCCTCATCTGACATCATATCCATGCCCCAGGGAGGCTCCCAAACCAGCTCAACTTCAACATGTTTTACGCCAGGTAGAGGCTCAATCGCCTCGGCAACCCAGCCCGGCATTTCGCCTGCCACCGGACAGCCTGGAGCAGTTAGGGTCATCAACACGCGTACTTCAGATTCATCATTGATTTCAACCGTATATATCAGACCTAAGTCAAAGATATTAACTGGAATTTCTGGATCGTAAACGGTGCGTATACCGTCGACAATATTATCATACAGGGGGTGGTCAGTATTGGAGGGCGCAATCAACGGAGTGCCTTCAACAAGTGCATCTTCTGACATTTTAAATCCTTGAATGTTTGTATATGGTATAAGCGGAGTGGGAGCTGGGGTAAAGGCCGGGTTTGCCTGTTTCGAAGTTGTGATGGTGTCTAACTCGTTTTTAGCATTTTAATAAAATTTTTCCTCAATCGCTTGATCCCTCACGGTGTTTGGCGCATGTGAGTGTTATGAAACAGAAATTTTCATTTCAATTAAATGCGACCTCAGGCAAGGCCCGACGTGGTACGATTAGCACTCCACGGGGTAATATTCGAACACCAGCCTTTATGCCTGTGGGTACAGCAGCCACGGTGAAGGCCATGCTACCTGGTTCAGTACGTGAAACTGGCGCTGATATATTGCTGGGTAATACTTATCACTTGATGCTACGCCCCACCGCAGAACGTATTGATCGTCTTGGTGGCTTGCACAAATTTATGAATTGGGAGGGCCCCATACTCACAGATAGCGGTGGGTTTCAGGTAATGAGCTTGGCCAGCCTTCGTAAGATGAGTGAAGATGGTGTGACGTTCAAATCGCATATTGATGGCTCAAAGCATCATTTGACGCCGGAGCGATCGATGGAAATTCAAAAGTTGTTGGGTAGCGATATCGTCATGTGTTTTGACGAATGCCCTGCATTGCCTGCTGATCATGATGAAATTTCTCGAAGTATGCGCACGTCGATGCGATGGGCGGAGCGCTCTCGAACTGCCTTTGGTGATCGCCCAGGTCATGCTTTGTTTGGTATACAGCAAGGTGGGTTGGATGAAGAGTTGCGTGCCGAAAGCGCTGCGGCGCTAAAAAATATTGATTTTGAAGGCTATGCTGTAGGTGGTTTGGCTGTGGGGGAAGGTCAAAAGGCAATGTTTGACGTGCTGGACTTCGCACCGGATCAGCTGCCTCAGGACAAACCGCGCTATCTTATGGGGGTAGGCAAGCCGGATGATATTGTTGGAGCCGTGGCGCGTGGCATCGATATGATGGATTGTGTCTTACCCAGCCGGTCTGGCCGGACAGGTCAGGTTTTTACGCGGCGCGGTGTGGTGAACATCAAAAACGCCCGCCACCAGGATGATCCCCGCCCATTAGATGAGGCCTGTAGTTGCCCAGCCTGTTCAAATTATTCACGTGCCTACTTGCATCATGTGTTCCGTAGCCACGAGATCATTAGTTCGATGTTGCTTACTTGGCATAACTTGCATTACTTTCAG
>Ga0114995_10002771_pt1 | contig 12061 bp, 10 predicted proteins | sample ArcticOcean_MG_C_11_FD_87038 | JGI IMG/M metagenome (GOLD analysis project Ga0114995, IMG submission 87038) | Marine microbial communities from western Arctic Ocean - ArcticOcean_MG_CB2_154 | ecosystem: Environmental > Aquatic > Marine > Oceanic | place: Arctic Ocean: Canada Basin | collected... | reverse complement strand
CGGCGTTGCCGGTACTCTCATGAGTAATTTGGGAATGGAGTTAGCACTCAAAGACTTAGGCATTCCCTTTCTGCGCACCAAGGTGGGCGATCGATATGTGGTTGAAGCGCTCAAAGAAAATGGCTGGAGCTTAGGTGGTGAGGGCTCTGGACATGTACTCTGTAGTGATTTAAACACCACCGGCGATGGTATCGTCGCGGCACTGCAAGTTATTCGAGCCATTTCCGACAGCGGAAAAACCTTGGCAGAATTAAAAACCGGTATGCAAAAATTCCCACAAATTATGATTAACGTGCGCCTTGCTAAGAAGGTTGATATTAGCAACAACGGTGCAATCAATTCAGCGGTGGCAGAAGCAGAAAAGAAACTAGCGGGCCGCGGCAGAGTGCTATTGAGACCGTCCGGTACAGAGCCGTTGATTAGAGTCATGGCAGAAGGCGATGACCAAGCCTTAGTAGAGCAGCAAGTTCAAGCCATTGCTAAGGTTGTAGAACAGCAGGTAGGTTAGCAATATTAGTAACGGAAAAGCGCTTTTCCCAGTTGTAAAAAAAGCGTTTGTCGGGTAGGCTTTGCGCCCCTTTTCAAGGCACCTCAGAAAGGATTGTGTGAGATGACTAAACCGCTAATTGCGGGAAACTGGAAAATGCATGGTAGCGCCAACAGTGCGGCTGATTTAGCCAAGCAGTTAGCCTTGCATGACAACACCTTCAACGGTGTTGAAGTGGTTGTTTTTCCGCCTGCAGTGCACTTAGAAAGGGTAGTTGGGGCATTTGTGGGTAGCAGTGTCGGTGTTGGTGCACAGAACATGTCTCAATGGTCCTCTGGGGCTTATACCGGTGAAATATCTGGAGACATGCTAAATGACATGGGTTGTCACTATGTATTAGTAGGCCACTCAGAGCGACGAACACTGTTTGCCGAGAGCAATCAGGTAGTCGCTGAAAAATTTAATGCCGCACAGCAACAAGGCTTAACGCCTATTCTGTGTGTTGGTGAGTCACTGCAGCAACGTCAGCAGGGACAAACAGTAAAGGTTGTCACCGAGCAAATTACCGCCGTGATAGACCTAGTAGGTATTGAAAGCCTCTGTAAAGGCGTCATTGCTTATGAGCCGGTTTGGGCCATTGGTACCGGTGAAGTGGCTAGCCCAGAACAGGCCCAGGCCGTCCATGCAGAGATTCGCTCTCAACTGGGTAGTCAGGGCGCAAACACCAGAATCATCTATGGTGGTAGTGTTAAATCGAGTAATGCCGGCGCTATATTTGCACAGCCAGATATAGACGGTGGCTTAGTTGGAGGCGCCTCACTTGAGGCAACAGAATTTTCTAAAATTGCACAGTTAATGGTACAAGGGTAAACGTAAAATCATGGAAAAATTTATATTAATCTTTCACTTTTTAGTGGCATTGTCTCTTATTGTCCTTATCTTGCTTCAACAAGGAAAGGGCGCTGAAGCAGGCGCATCCTTCGGAGCAGGGGCATCTCAAACAGTCTTTGGCAGTGGTGGTGGCTGGAACTTCTTCAGCAAAATGACCGCTATCTTGGCAACCGTATTTTTTGTCACCAGTGTCAGCTTGGCTATTACCGCCAAGAACAAGACCGTCATAGATGACTTTGGTGTACTCGGCTTAGACGCTATTCCAGTCGAGCCGGCTATGGAGACAGAGCTTCCTGGTCTTTCATCCGATGACTTTAAAGCATCAGACGAGTCAGAAATTCCTCAGTAGCTGTATCTGCGGTAACCCCGTTTCAATGCCGGTACCTCACCGGCTTGTTGTTCTACGGGGGTTGGTCACTACTAACCGTTTGAAGGTATAAACCTCAGCGTTAGTGATGAAAGGTTTGAACAACGTTAGCTTAAATTTAGTTTTGCGCGGATGTGGCGGAATTGGTAGACGCGTCAGCTTGAGGGGCTGGTGACTTAGGTCGTGGGGGTTCAAGTCCCCCCATCCGCACCACTAAATTTGAGAATCATCATCGCTCCATAGTTAGCATCTTTTAGCGTCTTTCCAAGATCACCGGTACGCCATATTTTGGTCTGGTGGTCAGACTAATCAGTGGCTTAATATTTGCGTTAGGGGTTAGGTTTAGCTTAAACCGCTGAGTTGTCATGGCTAAGATAAATACCGCTTCCATCATGGCAAAGTTGTTGCCTAGGCACAGTCTTGGACCTCCGCCGAACGGTATGTAGGCGTAGGGGTGTCGTTGTTTCTCCGCATCGGCATCAAATCGGTGGGGATTAAAGGTTTCCGGATTTTCCCAGAAGTCTGGGTGTCTGTGCAGTAGATAGGCACTAAACAGCACATCGGAGCCACCCTTTAGAGCATATCTTCCTAAGACATCATCGTTCTCAACATGCCGCGGCAAAAGAGGCACAGGAGGATATAAGCGCATGGTTTCTTTAAATACTTTTTGACAGTAGGGCAGATTGCTAAAGTCATCGGCAACTGGGGTACGCGTACCTAGCACTTGGTCAACTTCTTGTTCTACCTTGGCCCGAACATCAGGTTGCTGCGCCAAGATACTCCATAACCAAGACATGGCATTGGCGGTAGTTTCATGGCCGGCAATAAACATGGTCATGGCTTCATTTCTGAGGTCTTCATCGCTTAATGGCTGCCCAGTTTCCTCGTCTGTGGCATCCATTAACATTTGTAGCAGGTCCATGGGTTTTTCATCAGTCACTTTTCGCTGACGAATAATGCGATAAATAATGTCGTCTAGTTGGGCAATGAATTGAGGGTACTGTTTATTACGGTTGCTGGGTAATTTGTACAACAGTGGAAATGGAAGTACAACACGTTGATTGGTTGCTGCTAACAGAGGGTTAAAAATATCGGCAACAGTTTGAATGTCTTCGTCAGACAGAGCGGTACTAAAGAGGGCTTTAACTACCACTTTGAGTGTTACTTGCATCATGGCGTCAGTGGTTTCAAGTGTTTTGCCGTGATCACAGATGGTCTCCCATTCTGTAAGCATTTCTTCAATGCAGTCGGTCATTATGGTAGCTAAGTTAGCGATCTTTTTACGATGAAAATACGGTTGTACTGCGAGTCTTTTTCGGCGCCACTCATCACCCATTGCGGTAAAGGTGCTCTCGCCCAAAACGACCTTCACCATTTTGAAACCGATGGTTTTCTTTGTGTAGTTTTTGCTATTGCGTGTGAGCATGTCTCTGACGAGATCAGGGTGGTTAACAAGATAGACATTTCTTTTCAGGAGCTTGAATCTCACCACGTCCCCATAGGTGTCGCTAATAGATTGCAGCCAGTCAAGTCGATTAGCGCTGGCTAACTTAGCGATGTTTCCAATAAAAGGATAGCCTTTTGGGCCTTGCGGTTTGATGTGCATTGGAGGCATACTCTTTGGTAGTAGATAATTTAGGTAAATAGATTAGATTAATTAGGTAATATTAGCTAATTTAACAAAAGTGTGCAATTTAAACTAGGCATTTATGAAGACCAACGAAAAAATACGGAATCAGGCGCTCATATTGTTCAATGACAAAGGCGTTGATCAGGTTTCCTCTTTGGAGATCAGTCAGGCTTTAAAGATTAGCTATGGCAATTTGACGTACCACTACAAAAAGAAAGACGATATTGTTTTGGCGCTCTATAGTCAGATGCAGCAAGAGCTAAATACAGCTATTAACCGTCTTGTGCAGTGTATTTTTGAGGAGACGTTTTACCTTAAATTGGTTAACGAAATTTTTGAGATTATTTGGGACTATCGATTTATTTATCTGAACATCAATAGCCTGATGAATCAGTTCGAGTTTATTGCTGAATCAGAAAAATCCTACTCTGCCACGCGTATAAAAATTCTTAATCGAGCTAAAAAATACCTGATTCAAGAGGGCTATTTAAAGCCTGAAGCTAATAACAATTACGAGTCACTTATTCAAAACTTAAATATGATTTTGTACGGTTGGATCACCGATGCCAAATTGTTTTATGAGGGTGATGAGGCCAAAAAAATAGAGGTTTATGTGTCCCTCTTTTATAACGTTGCTTTGACCCACATTACGGAAAAAGGTCGGAAGCGGTACCAGCAAATTAAGTAGTGTTTAGAGCCGCCACTTGGTTTTATTAACCAACCAATAAAAAGAAACCGGCATTGTAGGTGCAATGCAAAATGATGGGTGCGGCTATGTTTTGGGTGCGTTCTTGAATATAACCAAAGACTAGTGAGGGTATAAAGGTTGCGAAAGCCCAGGCTGGTGAGTGGTTAATAAAGTGAGCCAGTACAAAAACACTACTTGTCATGATGTTTGCCAATGATAGTATTGACCAATTTTTTGCGAAGCGCTTTGCAATCAGAGGTTGTATGACGCCTCTAAAAATAAGTTCCTCCACAATGGGATAAAGCAGGACTAGGTTTAGTAAGATCGAAATACTAGTGATACCGGTGATCCCTCTATTCGCGAACAGCCATAGCCACACGGGTAGCGGCGCTAGCAGCATGAGAAAAAATATTGGGTCTTTATAAAACTTACGCATGGTTTAACATTCGTGGGTTAATAGTATTTTTGTGCGCCTGTGTTAGTCGTGGGAAAAAGCTAAACCGTACTTCTGGTAAAAGCCTAACCATTGCGTTAAACCTAACGCTAATTTAGTGCTTCTGAATAATACCTTCTTCTTTTGAATAGTACATGCATTTGAGCCGAAAGAATTTACAATGCCTGAACAGATTTATAACAGCGAGAGAGCAATGCTAGGTAAAATTATCGGTGCGATTTTTGGATTCATCATAGCAGGTGGAGCTTTTGGTGCTGTATTAGGCATTTACTTGGGGCATCAATTTGATCGTGCTCGGTCTGGCCCTTTTACAGGCGGACAGCAGCAGCAGGCCCAAGACTCGTTTTTTCGAACCGTATTTAGCTTGTTGGGTCACGTGGCCAAGGCTGACGGGCGTGTTTCCAGCGATGAAATAACGCAAGCCGAACAGTTGATGGATAAAATGAGACTGGATACGGCTACCCGAAAAGAAGCCATCAGTTTATTTAAACGCGGCGCTTCAGCAGATTTCTCTGTCGATCAAACTATGCAGGAGTTTATGCGTGTCTGTGGCAGGTACAATAATTTAAAACGACAATTACTAAATTATCTGATAGCTCTGGCAATGGCAGATGGTGAGTTAGATCAATCAGAGCAGGATGTGCTAGCTAAAATTGCACGCCATCTAGGGTTTAGTGCTGCGCTGTTTGAACAATTCATTCAGATGATTAAGGCTCAGTCACAATTTAGAGGCTCTCACTCAGGCCCCGGCGCCAGCCGACCATCAAAAGATCAATTGGCAGATGCCTACCGCGCTCTGGGCGTTAGTTCGGATGACTCTGATAGTCAAATTAAAAGGGCATATAGAAAGCTCATCAGCCAAAATCATCCGGATAAATTAATCGGTCAGGGTATGCCAGAAGATATGGTTAATCTTGCCACTGAAAAAACTCAAGAGATACAAGCAGCGTATGAATTAATTGTGGAGCATCGTCAGTAATCCATGGGTTTTGTTTGGGAAAGCGAGACAAAAAATTTAATTAGTTAAAAAGCGCTGACATTAGCAATGGGTTGTTGACCTCCTCGCAGAGCGTACCTATAATGCACCTCCTCAAAAAGAGGCTGGCCTGATTGTTATGGGGCCACGGTGTCGGTGCGGGATGGAGCAGTCTGGTAGCTCGTCGGGCTCATAACCCGAAGGTCGTTGGTTCAAATCCAGCTCCCGCTACCAATTTAATAAAATTGACACCAAAAAAGTAATGTGCAGTCAGTAATTTTTGTCTATGATTGCAGTAGGAGGCAGAGAAAGTTATCGCTTTGAAAGGGCTGCTTCTTTTATGAAGGTTATTCGCGTCGGGTTCGGCGCAAGTCGAAGAGCCCCATAATGGGGCTTTTCTTTAGAAGTTAAAAAATGGGCCACGGCCCATTTTTTGTTGGTTGGGAGAATTCCATGGCTGTAGCCGATAGTAAGATCAGGCAATTACTTCAGCCGATTGTTGAGGCTTTGGGGTGCGAGTTGTGGGGCATTGACCTTCAGTCAGGGGCCAAGACTAAACTCTTACGAGTTTTTATCGATAGAGATAATGATCTAATCGGTATTGAAGATTGTGAGAAAGTAAGTCGTCAGGCCAGCAGCATTCTTGACGTGGAAGGGGTGATTAATGGCGAGTATATTTTGGAAGTTTCTTCGCCAGGGATGGATCGCCCGCTTTATGAGCTAGGGCATTACGAGAAGTTTGTTGGAGAAGATATTTCACTTAGGTTGCGCTTTCCCTATGAGGGACGCCGTAACTTTAAGGGCCGGTTGACAGGTGTTGACGGTGACGAAATTATTTTGGTGGCAGCAGATCATGAATTTCTGTTTCCGGTTGAAGGTATAGAAAAGGCTAACGTGGTTCCTCGCTTTTGAGGCATGTGGAGTTTAATCAATGAGTAAAGAAATTTTAATGGTTGCAGAGGCCGTATCCAACGAGAAGGGTGTGGGCCAAGGTATAATTTTCGAAGCAATTGAACAGGCGCTGGCAACGGCGACTAAAAAGCGCTACGAAGAAGGCGCTAACATTCGCGTTGTGATCGACAGAGAGACGGGCGACTACGAGTCCTTCCGTTGGTGGGATGTGGTTGCTGATGACGTTATGGCTGAACTGGGTACCCAGTTCACGACCGAAGAGGCGATCGAGAAAGATCCAACCTTAAAGGTCGGAGATACGTTTGAAGAATCGGTCGAGAACATCGCCTTTGGCCGAATTGCCGCACAAACTGCAAAACAAGTTATTGTTCAGCGAGTAAAAGATGCTGAGCGCGAAATTATTGTCAATCGCTTCAAACAGCGTGTTGGCGAGTTGTTAAACGGGACGGTCAAAAAGGTTACAAGAGATCACATCGTAGTCGACTTTGGTGACAATGCTGAAGGGATGCTACCTCGAGAAGAGCTAGTAGGTAGAGAGATCTTCCGTATCAACGATCGTACTCGAGTAATTTTACTCGGTATTCGCGAGGAAACTCGTGGTCCGCAGTTGTTAGTCTCGCGAGCAACACCTGACATGTTGGTGCAGTTATTTAAAATCGAAGTCCCAGAGATTTCTGAAGGCATTATTGAAATTAAGGGTGCCGCTCGAGATCCAGGTCAGCGCGCTAAAATTGCTGTAAAAAGCAAAGATGCTCGGGTCGATCCTGTTGGTGCGTGTGTTGGTATGCGTGGAGCACGAGTACAGGCGGTTTCAAACGATTTGGACGATGAGCGTGTCGATATTATCCTTTGGGATGATAATCCTGCTCAGTTAGTGATTAATGCAATGGCGCCTGCTGAAGTTGAGTCTTTGATTGTTGATGAAGATTCCCACTCAATGGATGTCGCTGTCAATGCTGACAATCTGGCGCAAGCTATTGGTAAAGGCGGGCAAAATGTACGTCTTGCTTCTGAGCTAACCGGCTGGACCATCAATGTGATGACCACTGAAGACGCTCTAGAGAAACAAGAAGCTGAATCATCTAACTATGTTGAGAGCTTGATGGAGGCGCTTGATGTTGACGAAGATGTTGCGGTTGTGTTGGTTGAAGAAGGGTTTACTAGTCTCGAAGAGGTCGCTTATGTGCCGCTAGAAGAGATGAGTGCCATTGAAGGCTTTGACGAAGACATTGCTGAAGAGCTGCGCGCGCGCGCCAAAGATGCTTTATTGACACGTGCCCTAGCCAGTGAAGAGCAGCTTACAAATGTTGAGCCAGCTGAAGACTTACTGACAATGGAAGGCATGGATAAGTCCTTGGCCTATAAATTGACCGCCAAAAATATCATTACTATGGAAGATCTTGCCGAACAGGCTGTTGATGATCTGATGGACGTAGAGGGTATGGACGAAGAAAAGGCGGCAGTATTAATAATGACTGCACGTGCACCTTGGTTCGCAGAAGAATATAGCGAATAATTAATCGGGTTGTAATAGAGGATAACCGATGGCTGAAGTTACAGTAACTGAATTAGCAAAAACCGTGGGAGCATCTGTCGATCGTTTGCTAATGCAAATGAAAGAAGCAGGTCTTTCCCATGCGTCGGCTGAGGCCACGGTCTCCGATGATGAGAAGCAAATCCTGCTTGGTTATCTCAAAGGGTTGCATGGTGAAAATTCGGATGAACCAAAGAAAATTACGCTAAGGCGCAAGACAGTCACTACGCTTCGGTCCGGAAATCGTAAAACTGTCAATATTGAAGTGCGTAAAAAACGTACTTACGTAAAGCGTAGTGACGAAGAATTGCAGGCGCAAGTTGACCTTGAGAGTGAAGTTAAAGCTCGTGAAGAAGCCGAACTAGCGGCCCAACAGCTCGCTGAATTAGAGGCGCAAGCGGCGGCTGAAGCGGTAACTTCTGAAGCCGTTGCCCCTGAAGCGGCCGTCCCTGCTAGAAGAAGCTCGGGCACTGACAATGTGGAAGAGCAGCGAATCGCTGGTATTTTGAATCGTCGTAAAGCCGCAGAAGATGTACTTAAAGCAGCAGAGCAGAAGGCTGACGACAAACTTGCCGAAGAAGCGCGAAAAGCGGCTGAAGCGGCTTCTGTGCTTGCCAGTGAGGAAGCTAAGAAGGCCGGTAAGACTACCAAGCATGTTCCTATAGTGGCTACCGAGCCGGTACAAGATAAGGCGCGTAGACATGATAAGCCAAATGATGACGAAGACAAGTTAGCTAGAAAGGCTAAGAAACCGCTTGGTAAGTCGGGTAAGAAGAAACCTAGATTACAGCTCGATGATGGCGATGATAGGTTCGGTAAAGGCCGACTTAAAGCTTCTCGCGCAGCGCTTAAAATGGATAACAAGCACACCTTTAAACGACCCGTAGAAAAGAAGACGTTTGAAGTTGCGATTCCTGAAGAGTTAACTGTGGGTGAACTAGCCGCCAAGATGGCACTCAAAGCAGGTGTCGTTGTAAGAGGGCTGATGAAGTTAGGCGTGATGGCTAATGTTAACGAAATAATTGATCAAGAGACTGCTTTTTTGGTGGTTGAAGAGTTGGGTCATCAGCCAATAGCTGCCGTTGAGAATACCGTTGAAGACCAGTTAGCCAGGCAGTTTGAAGACATTGAAAGTGTCAATGACGGAGAGACTCGCGCACCAATTGTTACGGTAATGGGCCATGTCGATCACGGCAAGACCTCATTACTTGACCGAATAAAGAAAACTCATGTTGCTTCGGGAGAAGCTGGTGGTATTACACAGCACATTGGTGCATATCATGTTAATACACCCAAGGGCATGGTGACCTTCTTAGATACACCAGGTCACGCAGCCTTTACAGCTATGCGTGCACGTGGAGCCCAGGCCACTGACGTGGTTATCTTAGTGGTTGCTGCCGATGACGGGGTAATGCCTCAGACAGAAGAAGCAATTCAACATGCTAAAGCAGCTGGTGTACCTTTGGTTGTTGCCATCAATAAGATGGACAAAGAAGGTGCAGATCCAGAGAGAGTGACCAGTGAGTTGGGCGCAAAAGATGTTATCCCTGAAGAATGGGGCGGTGATACTCAGTTTATGAAAGTATCTGCCGAGACCGGTGACGGTATTGAGGAATTGCTCGAAGCAGTGCTGTTGCAAGCCGAACTACTTGAATTGAAGGCCCCTGTTGATGTGCCTGCTCGCGGTGTGATTGTCGAAGCAAGGGTTGATAAAGGTCGTGGTGTGGTTGCTACGGCTCTTGTACAGCAAGGTACTCTGCGTAAAGGTGACTTTATGCTGGCCGGCGAAAGTGTCGGTAAGATTCGAGCTATGACCAACGAGATGCAAAAGCCGATTATTGAGGCTGGACCTTCTATTCCGGTTGAGATTTTAGGGTTAGATGAAGTTCCTAACGCCGGCGATGAGTTTTTTGTGGTTGCCGATGAACGAAAGGCTAAAGAAATTGTTGATTTAAGAGTTACCAAATCTCGTCATGAGAGAATGTCTCGTCAGCAAGCTGCCAAGATGGAAAACATGTTTTCTGATATGGGCAGTGCGCAGGTCAACAAGCTTAATTTAATTGTTAAAACAGATGTAAGAGGCTCACTAGAGGCAATTAATAGTGCGCTACATGATTTTGCAACCGATGAAGTTGCTGTGGATATTGTTGCGTCTGGTGTCGGTGGTATTACCGAATCAGATATCAACTTAGCCTTGACCACTGGTGCTATTGTTTTGGGCTTCAATGTTCGAGCGGGCGGTTCCGCTAAGGGATTGGCTGAGAAGGAAAATATTGAAATTCGTTACTACAGCATTATCTACAATCTGTTGGATGAAGTTAAGTCAGCTCTTTCTGGCATGTTAGCGCCAGAAACTCGCGAAGAAATCGTAGGTATTGCAGAAGTGCGTGACGTATTCCGTTCGCCAAAATTTGGCGCGATTGCTGGATGTATGGTGACTGAAGGATCTGTTCAACGAAGTAAACCTATTCGAGTGCTTCGTGATAACGTGGTTATTTATCAGGGTGAATTGGAATCTCTGCGTCGCTTTAAAGATGAGGCTAGTGAAGTGCGTAATGGCATGGAGTGTGGTATCGGCGTTAAGGATTACAACGACGTCAAGGCTGGAGATCTCATCGAAGTGTATGATATCACTGAGGTAAAGCGTTCACTTTAATGGGTTCTATGTATCGAACTAACCCATAATTAGGTGTAACTAAAGACTACTATGCCAAGAGAATTTACCCGAGCAGAACGCGTTTCAGATGCCGTCCAACAAGAGTTGGCGGTATTGATTCGTGAGGGTGTTCGTGATCCTAGAGTAGGTATGGTTAGCGTCACTGATGTCGATGTGAGCCGTGACCTAGCGTATGCAAAAATACATGTGACATTTCTAGGTGAGCGTACTCAGGAAGAGATCGACGAAGCGATGAGCGCCCTAAACGGTGCATCTGGTTACCTGCGAAAATTACTCGCGTCTAGTATCAAACTACGTATCACTCCCAAGTTGACCTTTTTGTTTGACGAAAGTGGTCGTCGAGGTCAGCATCTTTCAGCACTGATTGATTACGCAATGTCAAAGCAACAGGACTCCGATCAAGATGATCAGCCTGTGGACAACGAAGGTCATTAGCATTGGCTCGTAGGCGCAATCGAGGTCGTTCAGTAAACGGTATTTTTCTGCTCAACAAACCGCTGGGGTTATCATCTAACCAAGCTTTACAGCGGGTTAAAAATCTATTTGATGCGAACAAAGCAGGTCACACTGGCAGTTTAGATCCGCTTGCGACAGGTGTGTTACCCATTTGTTTGGGTGAGGCAACCAAGTTTAGTCAGTTCTTACTGGATTCAGATAAACACTATCGTAGTACTTTTACTCTCGGTGTGCGCACTGAGACCGGTGATTGTGATGGTACTGTGCGCCAAGAACAAGACGCCTCAACGGTCACTGAGAAGCAGATTGAATTAGCAATCGAGGCTTTTAGAGGCGATATTCTGCAAATTCCGTCTATGTATTCCGCTTTAAAACACAATGGCCAGCCTCTCTATAAGCTAGCTCGCCAAGGTATTGAAGTTGAGCGAGAAGCTCGCCCGGTGACTATATTTAAATATAATATTTTAGGGTTTCGTCCAGGACCAAAGGCGGAGTTAGATGTGGAAGTCCATGTGAGTAAAGGGACTTATGTCCGCAGTTTAGCCGAAGATTTGGGAAATGCTCTTGGTTGTGGGGCTCATGTCAGCGCACTGCATCGTAATATTGCTGGGCCTTTCACAGACGCCGATACAATGACGCTTGAAGAGTTGCAAAAATTGCGAGAAACCGTTGAACCGACAGGCCTTGATGAGTTACTTAAGCCCATGGATATTGCGGTGGCAGACCGAATGGCGGTGGAATTATCAGCGGTAGTGGCCGGATATTTTCAATTGGGTCAGCCGGTGATGTCAAATCAAGCCTTTCGTAATGGTCAAGAAGGGGATATAGTGCGCGTCTTTCGCGAGAGCGGAGACTTTTTGGGTGTCGGTGAAGTTACCGCAGAAGGCCAGGTGGCCCCGAAAAGATTAGTGGTTGAAGACGCCTAGAGCGTTAAACCCTTGCAGGAAAAATAGTATTCAGATGGTTTGAGTTAATAACCATCGATAAAT
>Ga0114995_10002770_pt1 | contig 12061 bp, 5 predicted proteins | sample ArcticOcean_MG_C_11_FD_87038 | JGI IMG/M metagenome (GOLD analysis project Ga0114995, IMG submission 87038) | Marine microbial communities from western Arctic Ocean - ArcticOcean_MG_CB2_154 | ecosystem: Environmental > Aquatic > Marine > Oceanic | place: Arctic Ocean: Canada Basin | collected... | reverse complement strand
CGCGTCCTTCGCGGCTCTTTCGGAACAGGTGTTCGGTACCATCGTCCAGCGGTTCATGGCCAAACCACTCAACGTGCGTTTCCACTACGGCCACCCTGACGTGTGGGATCTTGTTTGGATCAAAGGCAACGGCGGCGTTTCCAAAGCGTCCAGGCAGCTTCATTTAAGCGAGGACATTTTCGGCGGCATAAACCTGGTGCTACGAGGCGGCAGGGTGAAGTACTTGGGTTTCATGATGGTTGGCAAGGCGCGGGAGGTTTCCTTCGACGGCACGAACCAGTTCAACTTCAAAATCTCAAGCGGAAACGGCATGCAGCTTATTTCGCGGGACTTTCACCGCATGGCGAAACGCCTGGATTTGTGTCGGATGCTTTCGTTTTTCCAATCCAGCGCCGGGATTTTCTTCGCCGAGTTCCTCCTGTTCGCGTCCCTCTCCGCGTTCGTGGTGTGCAAGCTGATGATCGCGATGCTGCACATCGAAACCTTTTTCAGCGAAGGCGACGCGTTCGATTCGGTGGGGTTCCACGAAGAGGTCGGGTTGGAAATGCTGTACCCGTCCCAGTGGATGATCCAAGCCTCGCTGGTCATGGCGTGGCCGTCCATGCTGGAGGGGTGGCTGGACGGCGGTTTGGTGAAGGTACGTATTGCGCGTTTCCCAAATCCCGCCGAACGTTTACCGCCCCTCTTTGACTAATTACTGTGCACTACTAGTAACATTTACCAGTACTAGCAACTGCTACACTCATCACAAGTGCACTGTTTGCTGCCCCTGGTCGACTACACTACATACAATACTACAGTACACCCATACTCAAGACTCAAGACTGACCCTTTCTTTTATTCATCTCAGATGTTCCAGCGCTTCTACGAACACGCCGCGTCCGGCTCGCACCTGTTCAACATGTTCATCGCGAAAACACGGGGCTTCGCGATTGACCACACCATGCTGTCCGGCAAGGCGCTGTACCAAGTCACCAAAAGAGGGATGAACATGAAATCGTCCTTCGTGAGCCTGTACACGCGGTACGCGTCGTCGCACATCACCCCGTCCATGCACATGGCGACGCACACGCTGATGTTAACCTTCATTTCGCGGTACGGCGCGCAGTACGTGTTCGTCATGACGACGTGGCACGTCTGGTTCGCCATCGCGTGCCTTACCCTGTCTCCGTGGCTGTTCCACCCGCAGTCGTTCAAGGAAGGCATGGTGTGGCACGGGTTCGTGGAGTGGGCGTGTTGGATCGACTTCGGATTGGAGCGGTCCTCCACGTCCGGCAACGGGCGCGTCGAAAGCGACGAAAGAAGTGGGTTCAAAACCGGGGTTCCCGGGACCCGCAATTTGGGGTCGTGGCACGCCTGGAACGCGGAACGTTTGAAAGCCATGCGGCAGATGCCCAAATCAGGGAAGTTCGATTACATCGTGTACCGCTTACTGCCGGTACCGACGATGTTGCTGTTCGGATCCTGCGCGGCGCTTCAGGTGGACGATATCATGACCAAACCAACGTTGCGAGGCGTCGTGGTGCTCACCGCCGGTGTCGCGGGCGTGCTTCTTTCCACGATTTACTACCTCGCCACGTCCCCGAGCTTCCTGTGGCCCAGGCGTCTGCTCAACATCGCCAGCCGGCTGGCGCCCAACCTGACCGTCACGGACAAGCACTACGTGGTGCTTCTGTACGGCGTGGTGGTGAAACTTTTAGTGGTGCTGTTCCACCACCTGCTGTGCGCGCACCTCTTCGCGGACGCGATCGACAGCACCGATGGCAGTAACCGGGTTATTTTCTTCTGCGCCGGGTTCTTCGTGGTGTCCGTGGTGGTCGGCGCGGCGTCGCTCATCGGCGACGCGCCGCCGCCCGCCGCGCGGCCGTTACTGTTGGCGCTGCGACACTTCTCAGACGGCATGCTCCGGGAAGTGGACGTCGTGCAAGGCCTGGTGCTTCACACCGCTTTGTTTTTGATTTCCCTACTGCCAGTATCCTACCTGCACGGCAAGATCCTGTTCAACCGCGCGTACGCCGCGGTGCTGAGCACGGAGATGCGCCGGCGCAACGTGATTTCAAACGTAAACGCGAGTTCCACGTCGAAATCGGCGAGGGAGTATTACTTGAAAGTTAGGGGTTTTGTTCGCAAGGTGCTAGGGCTGCGAGCGGTGCAAGTGCAGTTCGCCAGGCCGTTGCCCACCACGAAACCGGGCCTCGCGCCGGACTTGACGTACACCGGGCCGGTGACCACTAATCAACGCAAGGAGATGATCCGGGCGCGGCTACTCCCGATCGCGGAAGCGTTAGCGACCAATTTCGGTTTGCAGAAGAAGTGCATGGACGCCACGTTCAGTGACACGCCAATCGAGGTGGAGAGCAACCTCGGCAACGCGGTGGAGCACCTGACGCACTGGCTGTGCAACGCGATGGACGGCAAAGCGGACATCGTGAGGGGCAGAGAGACGGAAGGCCAGTTCAGAGACGTGGTGGAGGACCTGCACGGGCATTTGTTTCAAAACTACCTGCACTGGGGGGAGTACACGGGGATGCTTGACCGGGTGAAGGGCTCGGCGCGCATGAGCGACCGGTGGAGAGACTTGAACCGCGACGACGCCACAAAAAATACGCGAACTCTGTCACTCGCCGCGTTCATGGCCGCGGACAACGAGGGCATGTGGGATAAAAGCAACCGCGAACAGTCAATCGCGGTGATGTCCAACGCGCACGTCCACCACTTGGTGCTTTGGTTTTTACTCTACGGCGAAAGCGCGAATTTGCGGCATACGTCGGAAGTGATGTGTTTCATCTTCCACGCCGCGATGTGCGCGCTGACCTTGGAAGACAGGAGCCCTGGGGTGTTTTCGTTCAACACAACGGAACCGCCAGCTGGCGACCATTTCGTCATCGCGCAACCCGTGGAGGGCAGCGAAATGCCGTACCCACCGGATGACTACCTCGACTCCGTCGTCCGGCCGCTGTACGCGTTTCTGCAACGCGAAATTCAAGGCCGCGCGTCGTCGCCGATCGTGGACCGCGTGATGTACGACGACGTGAACGAGTTCTTCTGGCTCAGGGAACGGTTCAAAGCCGTGCTACCACCCGAGGACGGGTACGCAGGGGCGCCCGTTGTTGGTGACGAGCAGAAGGAAGGCTGGATCGGGGTTCCGGAGAAAATGCGACACCTCGCCGCTGAGCCTCGCATGTACGCGCACTTCCGTTCGTTTACGCGAACCGCCGGGCAATCGAAACAAGGCCCCGCGCTTTACCTGTCGCAAACCTTTTTCAAAACCTACCGCGAAGTCGCGGGGTGGATGTCCATGTTCGTCAACTTCAACACCGTGTTCCTGTTCCACGCCGTGGCGTTCCACGTCAGCATGGCGTACGTGTTCGCGCACGGCTGGAACTGGGCGTACATCGCCACCGCGACGATCACGCACTCGGTGGTGAAGCTCGCGGCGGAAATCGCGACGCTGCATTTCAGGAACCTGTCAAAAGAAAGCGGCGGGGACTGGGCGGTGACGATGACTCGCATCGGCGCGTTCGGGATGATCCCGGTGTTTTTCCTGCTGGAGAGGTTCGGCAGGGAGGACGGGAACACGCCTTATTTCCAAGCCCTCGCTGCGGTGTACACGGTGGCGTTCGCGGGTGTGGGGACGAACTCCGTGCGAAGAGAGCCGTACATGGGCAGCGCGCGCCAACTCGCCACGCCGTTCAAGGAACGCTTCGTGTACACCATGTTCTGGCTGTGCGTGTTGTCCGTAAAGCTCACGTTCGGGCACTTTCTTCTTGTAAAGCCGTTGCGCGAAGCCATCATGGCGCTGCAGCACCCCGATCTTTGCTGGAACAAGGAAAGCGACGAGTACACGAGTTGCATCAACCTGGAGGGGGACCAGCTCATGAACGCCCTGCGGTTCACCCCGAAAACCACGTACTTCACCGAAGTGGACCCGGACGAGGAGGACTACGAGGAGTTGGAAGAGAGCTCCAACATCGAGTTTCTGCCCCTGAAGTCCATCGAATCCATGGACGAGGTGAAGAACGTAGATACGATCGTTACCGGGGGTCGGGGGAAATCTGGAACCGCAAACTCGGGGCGGGTCCGGCCGGCGCGGCTTAAAGCGCGACGTCGTCGGTATTTGCTTTCCAGCGACGCCCAAGCCGTGGAAAAGAAAACAGCCCCCGCGACCGGCGGGAAAACCGTGTCGTACTATTTCGACGAAGAGACGCTTGCGGTTTTGGACGAAAGCCTTAACCTTGATGATGCCAACGTTTCCGCTGAGCAGTGGCAAGTCCCCAAATCCGTCGCAGCCGGCGCGGCGTACAGGGGACACGCGTCCGTTTCGTACGAAGCCATGGCTTCGTGCGGCGTCGGCGATGACGGGGCGTGGGCGGGCGCCGAGTGCTTGCCCGATTTCGATCTCAACAAACGGGCGAAATTCGCGAAACTAGGGTACATCGGCGAGGAAGTGGAAGGCGAGCTCCCGGAGGCGTACTACGACGTGCACGCGTCAGTGGAGCTGATGTGGATCATGACCGTGATTCGCGCGCTGCCCGCGGTGACCACGTACTTCTGCGACACGTTCCTTTGGTACACGTTTTTCGCCACGATATTCACCGTGTTTCTGCAGTGGCGCGGGAAAATCACGCACGCGCAAAACTGGGCGTTTTTACTGCAAACGTTCGCCACGATTCCCAACCTGTTTTGCGAAAAGCTGTTGAACCGGGAGTGGCCGAGGCCGGAAATCGTCCGGAGCGGGGATACGGGTAACGGTTACAAGTACGCAGGCGGTGGGTCACCGGGTGGGTCGTCCGGGTCAGAGGGCAAGCACGGCAGCACCGGCACGCACGACCCGCTCGGGGGGACGCGGCTACTCGATTTGAGCGGCGGAGGGTCGGGTTCGCGCGGCCAAAACCAAAACCGGTCCGGCGGCGGGTACGCACCGGAAGGCCCGGTCGATTTCGTCATCGAGCTCCCGAACGAGATCGGAATGGACGTCGAAGGCAACGCCCTCGTGGCAGGCGCGGACCCAACGGACTTCCTCCCCGAAGCCTGCGACGTGAAGCAACAGCACTTTGCGCGCGCGTGGAACGCGATCATTCTGGATTTGCGAAGGCGCGACCACCTTTCCGACGCCGAACGCGATGAGCTTTCGTACACGTTCCTCACCGGAAAAGACGTGGAGCAGGTGTTTGACGCTGCGGAGTACGTCATTCTGCCCACCATGATCACCTCGCCGGTGTTCTCGTCCACCTCGCTGGACACCGGCCGAAGCGCGCAGTACGCGAGCTTCACGCGGACCCTGATTCAAACCAAGGATTTGATGTGCGTCATCTTCACCGAAATTCTAGGCGTCGCGCGGCCGCAGGACATGCACACGCTGATGCGCATCGTGGTTGATTTATCCCGCGTGGAGGCGGAGCAGATGGGACGGCGACGCATGGACGACATCGACGGGTACGTTAACCTAAGAGAAGCCTGCGCGGCGCTGCTAATGGCGCTGCAGGCGCTGGGCGCGGCGACGACCGCGACGCCCGTGGATCCCGACGAGGCCGACGACGAACCGTCGGACGGGAAAAACGAGTACGCCGATTCGGACGACGACTTGGACCTCGATCCGGACGCGGCTGGGTTGACGGAAGAGGAGCGTGCGGCGCGGCGACGCCGGGTGCTTCGTCGGGACCGACGGCGTCAGAAACGCCGAATCAAAGCCGCGGAGGCGGCGCGGGAGACCAAGCTGGTGGAAGCGATCAACCTGGAGATGAAGTACGGGTGCACCGGGTTTCTTTCAAAGGGAACGCGGAAGAGCATCAAGAAGAAAGGCGGCCCCATGTTGGGGTGTTTCGTGGTGGATGAGGATCTGGAAGGCGCGGCGGTTCAAAGAAGAGAAGAACTGAGGGAAATCGAGCGCGCGGAACGCCGGGACCGGGGGCTACCCTCGGACGACGACGACGACGACGACGACGATAACAACGCCGACGGCCGCCGACCGCGCCGTCGCCGGCGGCGGTTCCGCAAGAAAAATGCGCGCGAACGCAAATGGCAAAACCTGGTCGTTCCCGACGATTTGCTCGAAACGCACGGCGCGCGTTTAGCACGGGCGCTGCATGACGTGTTACTCGCGGTGCGCGAGCTTTGTTCCTTTGCGTTGGAACAGGACGGCCGGTGGAGCTCCTTAAACAACCAGCGGAAGTACCGCGTTTCTCAGCTGTACAGCTCGTTGCTTGACATCGTGAGCGCCGACGCGCTGCGCGACGTGGATCACTTGACAAAAGTCGCGGCGGCGGCGACGACGGATTTGTCCAAAACAACCTGCGCCGCGCTGTTGCGGTCGTTTCAGAGCTCGAACCCGGGTGGGCAACCACGGTCAGAAGAAGCCCAGCGACAGCTGATGTTCTTCTGCAACTCGCTTCGGTTCACTTCCCTGAAAACGCCGTCGCCCTTAGCACAGGTGCGGTCCTGGACCGCGCTCACGCCATACTACGCCGAGGACGTCAAGTACCGCCAAAGCGAGCTGGTCACGCCCCTGGAGGATGAGAAAACGCTTTTTTCCCTAATCGTCGCGACGTTTGCACACGATTTCGACAACTTCAAGGAACGCATCGGGGCGCTCGGCACGGACGACGACGTCGTTTTACACACGCACTGGAAACAAGTGCAGACGTGGGCGAGCGACCGCACGCAATCGCTGAGCCGGTGCGTGCGCGGCGTTACCTTATACGGCGACGCGCTGCGTTTGCTGGCGCGTTTGGAGGGGTACGACGACGCCACGGCTGAGTTGCTTGTTCGTTCCAAGTTCGAGTTTTTGGTATCCGCGCAGATTTTCGGAAAGCAAAGGCTGGCACCACCCGGGTCATTGGACAAGTTCAAAGCGGACGCGATTGAGGAGCTTATTAAAGACCACCGGGATTTGAAGGTGTGTTTCGTGCACGTCCCCCTCGATCCGCTAACCGAGGATTTCGCGTCGTGTCTCATCGGGCGCGACGCGACATCCGGCGAGTGTCGCGTGGATTTCAAAATCAAGCTCCCCGGGAACCCGATTATCGGCGAAGGCAAGCCCGAGAACCAGAACCAGGCGGTTATCTTCGCCAGAGGCGCGTACCTGCAGACCCTGGACATGAACCAGGACAACTACCTCGGCGAGAGTTACAAAATGCGCAACTTACTGGACGTGTTTCACGGCGACGTCGTGTTGGTGGGTTTCCCCGAAACCATTTTCAGCGAAACCCACGGCGCGGTGGCGCAGTTCGCCGCGATTTCCGAGTTTATTTTCCAAACCTTCCAGCGGTTCATGACCTGGCCGTTGATGGTCAGGTTCCACTACGGCCACCCCGATGTGTGGGACAAGGCGTTTACGATGACCAACGGCGGCGTCTCGAAAGCGAGCAGGTACGGCCTTGCGCGTTTCCCAAATCCGACACACCTACGTTTTGCCTCTCAGCTGGTGACTGTTCGGACCGATTACGGGTGACTGTTTACTCATACACATTACGAAAGACGTTAACCACTTTTCTTTTCCACAAACAGGGCGATTCACGTGGCGGAGGATTTCTTCGGCGGCGTCAACGCCATCGCGCGGGGGGGCAAGGTAATTTTCGAGGAGTTCATCGAGTGCGGCAAGGGCCGGGATATGGGCTTCACGAGCGTCAACGGGTTCGAGCAGAAGATTAGTGGGTCGTCGGGTACGATTTCCATGTCCCGCGACCTTTTCCGCCTGCACCGCGGGATGGACGCGTTTCGCGTGTTTTCCCTGTTCTTCTCCGGGCCCGGTTTCTTCATCAGCATGATGCAAACCGCGTGGTGCGTGTATCTTTACATCCTGGCGCACGCCACCCTGGCGGTTGCTGATTTAGAAATCTACCGCGTGTACCGTTACTTCAAAATGACGGAAACGCAAACCTCGCTTTCCCTGTCCAAAGAAGAGGGCGGGTACTACAACTCCATCTACGCCATTCAGCTCGGGCTGCTCACCGTGTTGCCGCTGTTTTTAAAGATGACCGTGGACCGCGGTTTGCGGGACGGGTTCGAGTACACCATAAGCTCCCTGATTCAAGGCTCCTGGGCGTTCAACGTGTTCACCATGGCCACGAAAGGGTACAACTACGCGAGGGCGTTGATTTTCGGCCAGGCGCAGTACATCGGCACGGAGCGGGGGTACGTGCTGCAAAACGCGAGCATGGTGGTTCTGTACGGCCTGTACGCCAAGTCGCACTTGTACCAAGGCCTGGAGCTGTTCATCTATCTCCTGCTGTTCCACGTGTACACCAGCCTGCCAAAATCGCTGTTGTACACGTGGTCCGTGTGGATGTTCGCCGGGTCTGTGGTGATCGCGCCGTGGTGGTTCTCCCCCCAAGCCACCAATCTGTTCTGGATGCAAAACAGTTGGAGCGACTGGCGCCGGTGGATCGACGGGAATTTTCCAAACAAAAACGTATCGCACGGGAGCTGGCAAAACTGGCACGCGCACATGTTCTCCCCGTGGAGGGAGATTCTGTCGCCATGGTACAAGATACTAGTAGTGCTGACTTCCGGGCTTGGGAGGATCGTGTTAACCCTGGTCTGCGTCGCGTCGCTTCACGGGAACACGCAAATCGACGGCGTGGCGCAGGTACGCGTTGCGTTTCCCAAATCCAAACACTGTTTCAAGCCCCTCTTTGACTGTTTGCGTACACCACTGGTAACACTTACCAGTACTGGCAACTGATACGTACATCACAAGTGCACTGTTTGCCCATACAGTACACCCACACTCGCCGACTCAAGACTGACACTTTCTTTTCTTCATCTCAGATTTCGCAGTTTGGCGTCAACACGGCGCGAATGGCCTTCGCGTCTAGCTTCACCATGGGCGTGTGCGTGGTGTACTACGTCGCGCTGCGCTCCAAGTTTCTGTCAAGGAAATCCTGGCTTTCGTTCCCGGAACACTTGTGGAAACTCTCCGTGTACCGGGGTCTGGTGCGCATCTCCCTAGTGGTGGCGTGGTTCGGGTTTTACGGCGTGTTTTCGTACGACAAAGTGGACGGGGTTTCGTCGTCCAGGACGCTCGCCATGACCGTCATGGGCTGCGTCTCAATCACCGCGTGCGTCATAGAAGGCTGGTCCATGATCGGCGATCGAGAAATAGAACACATTTTCGATTTCGCAATGCCGTCTCCCGACCTCCCGGCTGGGTCGGACCCGAAGGCGCCGCCCCCGCAGAGAAACTGGAGGCACAACTACGCCGCGCCGGTCGTGTTGGAAACCAGGCGGTGCCTGAAACGCGCGCGCGACTTCGCGGACTTTTGGTTTTGCGAACTCGACAAAGCCTGCGGCGCGGTGATTTTCGGGATTCTGTTTGTGTTCTCGCTGCTACCGATCGCGTCAGTGCAAACCGTGCTGATATGGAACGAAACGTTCTCGGACGTCATCAAGCAGAGGGTGCGGGTCAACGAGTGCATACAGGAAATCATCGATTAAAGAAAAAAAGATAAGTGAAGAAAAAAAAGAAGGCGCGGGGACGAACCGGCGCGGCGAAAACGTCGCGCCAGGTGTGTATCTCTCGTTTTTACTTTATTCGTAGCGATTTACTAGAACATAGCCTTAGAATGTAATGAATCGTAGCAAGTGCTTCACACGATTCAAGACCCGCTCTTGTTCTTAATGTCTGTCGTGTCGCTGTTTTCGATCTTGTCGTCTTTCCGTGGCTCTTCGTTTCGTCTTTCTTTTTCCTTTTCACGACAGGCCGCTGGCGCGAGCGCGGTTACGCTCCGACGTAACCGAGCCGCGCCGCCATGGCTCGCGTCTCCTCGCTCCACGGGCAGCCTTTCTCGTGCGCCCACCGCAGCACATCGAGGTGCCCGCCCGTTGCCGCCCAGTAGCACGTCTGTTCGTCCCACGGGCAGCCGTTCCCGTCTGCCCACTGCAGCACCTCGAGCTTTCCGCCCATTGCCGCACATGCGCACGTCTTTCTCACGTCCTGCACACGAAAAGACGAATACGCACTCGTCGATATCCACAAAATTGCACCTCCGTAAGTCTGTGTGGGTCCCTCACGCTCCCTTGGTCGCCGCGGTGGTCGGGGTGTACACGAGCCGGTCGGAGCGGTGGTCTAAAAAAGCCTCCGAGGAAGGCGCCGCGCTCATTCCGCGATAATAGAAACACGTGTCATCAGAAGTTCAATATTGCCTTTCCAAATCGCCGCGGGACTTCTTCTGACTATTCGGGTACGCCGTTCGCCACCGCCCACTCCAGTATGTACCCTCTCGCAACAACGCGCGTGTTCCGGTCCCACGGGCAGCCGTTCGCGCGCCACTACTGCAGCACCTCGAAGTGCCCGCCCTCCGCCGCGTTCGCGCACGTCTTCTCGTCCCACGGGCAGCCGTTCTCGCGCGCCCACTACAGCACCTCGAGGTGCCCACCCTTCGCCGCCCACTCGCACGTCTCCGCTTCCCGTCCGCTTCTAAACCCTCCACTAAACCCTAAACCCCACGGGCAGCCGTTCGCGCGTGCCCACTGCATCATCTCGAGGACTCCACGCCTCGCCGCCCAATCGCACGTCTCCTTGTCCCATGAGCAGCCGTTCGCGCGCCACCACTGCAGCACCTCGAGGTGACCGCCCTCCGCCGCGTTCGCGCACGTCCACTCGTCCCACGGGCAGCCGTTCGCGCGCGCCCACTGCAGCACCTCGAGATGCCCACCGAACGCCGCCTCCGCGCATGTCTCTGCGTCCCATGGGCAGCCGTTCGCGCGCACCCACTGCATCATCTCGAGGTTCCCGTGCCCCGCCGCCACCGAGCACGTATCCCCGTCTCACGGGCATCCGTTCGCGCACAACCACTGCAGCACCTCGAGGTGCCCACACGCCGCCGCCCAGTAGCACGTATCCTCGTCCCACGGGCATCCGTTCGCGCGCGCACACTGCAGCACCTCGAGATTCCCGCCCTCCGCCGCGTACGCGCCACAAATTCACGTCACACGGGCAGCCGTTCGCGCGCAACCACTGCAGCACCTCGAGTTGTCCGCCCTCCGCCGCGTTCGCGCACGTATCCTCGTCCCACGGGCAGCCGTTCGCGCGCAACCACTGCAGCACCTCGAGATGCCCGCTCCCCGCCGCCCCCGAGCACGTGGTTTCGTCCCAGTAATAGCCGTTCGCGTGTGCCCACTGCAGTACCTGGAGGTGCCCGCCAAATGCCGCCCCGGAGCACGTGATCGCGTCCCACGGCCAGCCGTCCGCGCGCAAAACCTTCAACTCTTCGAGTTGTCCGGTTCTCGCGGCTGCCTCACAAAGGCGTTCTTTACGTGACAGACGACCTCCCCGTTGCAGGCGCTGCAGCGCGCTTAAACATCTGACCTGTACGGCTTCATTCTCACCAAGCTCCTCAAACTGAAACCCCGTCGCCGCCACCGCGTCGCGCATCCCACGGCTCACCGCTGGGAGCCGTGCGAGATCTGCGGGGTCGTCGAAAAGCTCAGATCTGAGAACGTGCGTGACGACGATGTCGTTGAGAAGGCCGGGGATCGCGTCTGGCGCGTCGGCAAGGCTCGCGGGATTAGTGGCGGTCGCGATATCCCCGCTCGAGCCAGTCATGGCGGTATGCGCTGCGTGGGAGGACATGTGGACCGGGTGTCGTGTGCGCGTCGTTGTGCGTCGAGGCTTCCCAGAAAATGCGTTACTCGAAAGTCTTGAGCAAAATCACTGAGATTTCCACGCGGCTCGCGAGCTTCGAGCAGCGAAGTGTTACTTTTTGAAGTGTTCTTTATTCAATAGCGATTTACTATGTAGATAGAACATAGTCATAGAATGTAACGAAGCGTAGCAAGTGCTTCACACGATTCAAGACCCGCTCTCGCTTTTTGTCTGTCGTCTTGCTGTTTTCGATCTTGTTGTCGTCTTTCCGTGACTCGCTGCGGTCCAGTCACCGGGGCTAATCGTCGCCACCGCCGAGGCCGCCCCCACTGTCCCCGCCGAAGCCGGCATCGTTGCCACTGTCCCCGCCGAAGCCGGCGTCGTTGCCAATGTCCCCGCCGAAGTCACTGTCCCCGCCGAAGCCGGCGTCGTTGCCACTGTCCCCGCCGAAGTCACTGTCCCCGCCGAAGCCGGATT
>Ga0114995_10002767_pt1 | contig 12066 bp, 9 predicted proteins | sample ArcticOcean_MG_C_11_FD_87038 | JGI IMG/M metagenome (GOLD analysis project Ga0114995, IMG submission 87038) | Marine microbial communities from western Arctic Ocean - ArcticOcean_MG_CB2_154 | ecosystem: Environmental > Aquatic > Marine > Oceanic | place: Arctic Ocean: Canada Basin | collected... | reverse complement strand
CATATAGGTCGCGCAACCGGCTGCTCAAAAGACGAACAACGCCGTGATGAGATTCAACAAATCCGCCGCCTTGGCCGCCGCCGTCGTCGTATCGTTCTCGAACCCGGTTATGCAAGCGCACGCCGGTTTGACCGAAGACTTGCTCGCTTCATCAGCCGCGAACAAAGAGTTGCACGATAAACAAAGAGCAATGACTTCATCCGCTAACTTCGAACGATCACGAACTGTCACTGATGGCTTTTGCAAGTTCCCTGATAACCTTTTAGGTTGCGAAAATGCCGCCGAATTCGGATCGGTAAAATTCTTATCGGACGATTTGAAGATGGAATGCGACGGGACGAAGGATGGGAAAATCTGCGCCTCTGAAGGCACGTTCGCTGGCAGCAAGGGTGGATCCGTTTTTGGCTTGTAAGTTTTGGTTATTATTATAATTATTACGATTTAGGGGCAGGTTTAAAGATACTATATTGATAATAAGAAAATGAATACGTGCTAAATATGACTCTCTACTATTTTCTATTTTTTCATCATGCGTCAGTTTTGTATTCTTGCTTGAATGGTAAGACAGCCGCCTCACATCAATTCTTCTTCTTCTTCTTCTATAAATATATTATGGGCAAACAATACGATTGTCATAAACAAAAGTATTACGTGCCGCAGAACCTAAGACCAGATCAAATCTTAAACTTGAAACAGTTATCGAAAAAGGTGAAGAAATCAAAGTCTCAGCAAACGAAACAACTCTTAGGGAAAAAGAAGAAAACTGCGTTGAAGTTAGAGAACAGGAAAGGGAAGAGAGGGAAGAGGAACGAGGCCAATCCTGAGTTTAAGAAGAACTTAAAACAGGCGAAGAAGTTGAAGACATCGAAGCGAAAGGGCAAAGTCAGTGGTCATTGGTAATATATATTATAATATATATTTAATATATAATAATAATAATATATAATAATAATAATAATGTCTACTACGCGCAAGAGAGCGGCTGATGATGATGATGATGATGATTTTGTTAAAAAAACATCATCCTCACCATCAGCAGCAGCAGCAGCAGCAGCAGTAGCAGTAGCGAATAAGCACAGGGACAAGGCCGAAAAGTTTGTCTCAAAAATAGCCGAATTTCTAAGAGAAGCCGTGAACGAAAACGAAGATTGGAACGACGACACTGTTAAGAACGCGTTTGAAGAATCCGTAGAAGCTTTACCAAACAAGTCCAAAGTGAGGAAGAAGATCAAAGCCGATTTAGAGTTATATAAAGAGCTTTTAGTTCAACGAGTATTCAGAGAAAACGAGTGCAAACCGCTCGAGGAAATCGATTCTGAATTGTACAAGTTGAAGAAAGAAATTGAAGATCCAGATAACGCTTGGTTCGCGATGACGCAAAAAATTCCGAAGGACTGGTCGACATTAAATCTCGCCGAACTCCTCATTCAAGCCGATTATGCAATGAAACGAATGTCTTTCGATATTCCGAGTTATATTTGGCGCGAATGCGGCGCAGAAGCGAAAGATATCGCATTAGCCGAAGTTAAACGAATCGAATCCATGAAGACGAGTATCGACTGTGTGGAGAGATGCGTGAAGTATTTCATAACAAACACTACTGCTTCAAATGTTAGTAAAGACGACGCGAGAGGGTTGTCGGAAATTTTAGGGAAAATTACTTCAATCGCAAGTTTGCGTCGCGCCGCTGGATGCGTTTTACAATGCCCAGCGGAGTTGCAGCGGTACATTTCGCGGCTAGTTTTCTTCAAATACGCTTTCCGAAAGCATGCGCGTAAGATTTTTTTACCATCCTCAACGAAAGAACAACGAAGAGATCGAGATATTACAGCCATGCACGATGGAGCTATTTTGTGCGGCAACTATCGCGGTGATCTCATTCATTACTTAGCAGAGTGCATTGCGAGCAAAAGTGCAATCTCGTTGAAAAAGAACGACGGCGATGATGTAAATAATATCATGTTTTCAACTTCTAAGTTTGTTCTGGATCTGTTGCCAAACATTATCGACGAGGATGACGAAATATTCGAGGCCGCTTTAGGAATGGGCGGGTTTAGTGAAGAGTGGGAAAAGCAAGCTAAGCGTGCAATTGGGTTAAAGTTAAACTCAACGACGAAGACGACGACGACTAATTCAGAGGACTTTAGTAAAACAGCAAGCAGTAAAAGTGGTCCACAACTCGTGAGACGTCCAATGCTGCAGCAGTGGAATTACGAGAATCAAAATTTTGAAGACGTTCCATCAAATTTTAGCGAAGAAGTTAAATTAAGTATGTCTTCTCTCGATCTCAACAAAGATGATGATATCCTTGATGACGATGATTTACCGATGAGTGATCCGGACATGATGATTGATGAATCCAAGTTTTACGAAGAAGAGCAATTGGAAGTCCCTCGCGAGGAAATAAAAATCTCCGATGAAGAGAAGAAAAAAAAAGACATAGGAGATGAAAACGACACGGCGAGCGGAACGATCGGTGAAGTTAGGGCATATTTTGATTTTATGCGAGTTTTACGTCGCTATATTAACATGCTCAGGGCTAAAAGAACAAGCGTCGGTCGTCTCAAGGCTGATACTTTAATGCGTTGTACCGGGAGCACGCCCGCTCCAACGCTTTTACTCGCAAAATTGCCAGAAGGAATGATTAGAGCCATCGATCCATCGTCTGCTTCAGTAGAGCTTTCAGCAGTTTCTGAAGAAGCTTTTGAAGCTATTTTTGTTGCGTGGATCTCGGCAAAGAAGTTCTTAACAACCGCGCATTTGAATCCCGAAAAGGCGACGAACGACGATTTATTCTTCTTCGATGGCAACAACGACGAAGGTGCCGCTGCCGCAGTGGCAGAATTTCAGCGAGCGATGATGATGGATTCGTCCAACCAAGCACCAAAAGATTTGAATGCTGCTTCTCGCACAGCGGCGTTGGCGGCGGCGGTCGGGGCCAATAAAAATGCGGATATCACCAAAGTTGTCAATAACGACAACGAAGAAAAAGAAGAGGAGGAAGAAGGCGAGCGAGAGTTTGATCCAGATGTTGAGAAGGAAGTTTTAGATTTTCTCGATGAGTTGGCTGGCGATGATGATGTTTCCGCAGAAGAAGAAGATGGTGAAGAATCAGATGGAGACTTTGAAAAAGAATAAATAGCATGTGCAACTACAGTACCAGTACTACTAATGGTAATATACACAAATACATACTCTCTGTTTAATTAATTAATTTTTCCACGCTTCGTTTGCTGCTGTTTCTTAGCTGCAGAAGCTGCTAATAATTCTTGTCCTAATTTGTTCTCAAACTTGCGTTGCTGCGATGCAAAGATTGAAGTAAAAAAAGCAACCATCACAAAAATACCAATTAATATCGGCGTAAAGCCAGTACTCGCTCGACAAAATAAGATCAAAGTAGTAGCAGAACTACCTTCTTTGCGCATTTTTGCGCCGCAAAAAGCTCTAGAAGCAACGGCTAAACCAGTGGCGCAAAATAGACAAAAATAACGAAGGAGTTTTAGCTTTTCGCTCGATTCCATTTTCCAAAACCAATCGAAAAACCCAAACCCACCTCCGGCGGGTGCGTTGTGATGCCATACCGTAAATGTAGTGCGACCTTTTTGCGCAACAAAGAATAACTCTTTTTCTATAGTTTTTATTACTCCTACTACGTCGTCGGCATTAGTAGAGCTATTAATACTCTCGATTGTAAATGTCGTCTTATCGGACGCGACTGCGAACATGTATTCATCGTGAATGACGTGCCAATGATTTCCAAACTTCTCCGAAAGTTTGTTCCTCATTTCTTGCGCTCTAGTTTCCGTATTCTCTAAAGTTATATCGTTCAACGCGTCTAAGGCTACTTTTGCCACGCTTTCTGGTAACGTCTCTTTGCCTTCGATCAAAACCGCCGCTGTCGATGAATACGAGCTTTTCTTCTTCGTAGTATTAGTAGTATCATTCTTTCCATTTATTTCTATTTCATTAATTAACTCTGCAGTCGTCTTCTTTTTATCGTTCTTATTATTATTAGTCGTTGTTTCCTCTTTCATCGACTCGTAAATCAATATTCTCAACTGTTTCGGTTTCAAATCGAATACGATGTATGTTAAAGTTCCTTTTCGATATTTCACGAATGCGGAGAAGTCGTTCAGGCCACAGACGACGTTCGCGTTTGGTTTCCCTAAGACGATCTTAACATAAGTCGCTATCGCTTTTAATTCTTGTTGAGTGAACGTTTTAGTAGTCGTAGGAGCAGAAGTGAATAGTTCTGGTGCCATTTGTCTCAAAGCATTCCTTGAAGTCCTCAACGAAAGTATTCTTACTTTCTTTGGAGTATCGGCGCGAACTACGCGATACAGGTTTGGATTCATTATTGACTTATTTATAATTTATTTTATAAATATATATATATTCAAGGAGAGAGAGATAGATTAAGAGAGAGAGACGCAACAAAGTTTCTGATCGCGCGATGATGATTATGATGTTGTTGTTGTTGTTGTTTCAGTAAGACGTCTCTGTCGTGCTCTGTGTCTTTTTGTAAGTATATCGTTTATTATTATTATTGAGCTTTTTTTCTTGTGATTATTGCTGCATGCACTTGCAAAAAAAAATTCACTGCTGCTGCTGATGCTAATGCTAAACGCTGTAAATGCTAAATGCAAACATCAACGACACATCATAAAAAAATAAAGTTAATAAAACTCTCGTAAACGCAATAGTACTATTTCGTTCACTGGAATTCTGCGAACAAATTCAAACTCTACAGGTAATTCTTATTAGTAATCGATCAAAAAAAATGATAGAGAATATTCGCGAGTGATGTATATATATATTTATATTTATATTTAAGCGCGTAATTTATTATTAGTTTATTGCGCTCCAAAACACACACAAACAAACAAAACAAAATTGAGGAGAGCTTAAATTTTTGCTTTGCGTTCAGTGCTAACTTATCGATTAGAGAGATCAGAAGATCAAAATCAACGTCGTCGTCGTCGTCGTCGTCGTCATCTTTCTGTTTCTTCTTAGGTTGATTACGTATATTATTTACTGACGGCATACTATATACAAATATAATTAATTTATACCATTATTCATTTGAAACAGAAAAGAGAAAGTTGTTTATCTCTCGAGAGCGATAAAAAGAAAGAACGATTTTGGAGCGAATAGTGAAAGAAAGTAGCAACGGCGTGCGTGCGTGCGTGTGTGTGTGTGTGTGTGCGTATACTTTGATATATATTTAACACAGTGAGAAGGTCATCATTCATACATAAAAATTGTTTTGATTTCGTAATTAAGATTTCGTGGGACGATCAGGGAAAGAGAGAGAGAGTGAACTTTATATATTACTAAAAATAGAGTTGTGCTGAGAGGATCGATTAGAGAGAGAGAGAGAGAGGGTAATAAATAATATTTAATTAGATTTTGATTGGGATGTACGGGGGATCTCCATCGCAGAGTGGTGGTTATAGAGGAAGGCCTGGTGAAAATGCCGGTCCAATTCCTCCTGGACGGTTTCCACCGATTCCAGCCGTAGGATCAAACAACACTCAACAACAACAAAATATCGGAAACCTTCTCGGAGGAAAGTCTCTTTCAAACACCCAACCTAGAGGTATTAATGGTGGGTTTGGTATAGATCCAATTCAGCAACAGCAACAAAACTTATCGGGATTAGTAGGCAACGGTTTAGCCGGAGGAGCGAATTCGTTTCAGCAAGGAGGACTGCAACCAATGTATGGTGGCGCACCCGCGAGAACGGCTTCTTTCGATGCTTCAGATTTTCCTTCTTTAGGTGGTGGCGGTCAAGGACCTGGGGGGTATGGCGATATGCAGCAGCATCAGTTTCAGCAGGGAGGGGTATACGATGGATTCGGTGGAGAGAGTCAAATGAATTACTATTCGAAACCGCCGCCAGAATTCAACGTTGAGCAGGAGGATTTTCCAGCGTTGGGGGGTATGGGTGGAGGTGGTCCTCGGAAATCACCATCTTCAGATGCTGCGGCAGCTGTTGCGAATAAACAACAAATGAATCAAATAGGCAGTGGTGGTGGAGTTGGGAACATTGGGGGTGTAAATAGAATATTTGCTGGTGGTGCTCAACAACAACAACAACAAGTAGGTGGTGGTGGCGGCGTGGACGCACAGCAGCAAAGACAGCCGAGCTTCGATGCTGGAGGGGGTTTTGGAATGGGTAACTCGCGAGGTGGATATAATGGTCAAGATCTGTTGCGTCAAAGTTCAAGTCAATCGACTAATAACACTTCTTCGCAACAACAACAAATGGCAAATATGGATCCGAACGATCGATACGGTCTCATGGGATTGTTAAACGTCATTCGAATGACAGATCCAAATTTGACAACTTTAGCTCTTGGGACGGATTTGACGATGTTAGGGTTGAACTTGAACTCGTCCGAACCGTTGTATACCAATTTTTCTCCGCCATGGCTAGATTCTGCGCCAAGGGTTCATGAACTAGAGATGCTCATACCGGCTTGTTATAACCAGCATACGGCAGGTCGAGCGCACCCTGCGATGTTTTCAAAGTTTCAGCACGAGACTTTATTTTATATATTTTATTCCATGCCCGGTGAGGAGGCTCAGTTATATGCCGCGGATGAATTAATTCATCGCGGTTGGGGATATCATAAACAAAACAAGATGTGGTTGATGAGAGTTCAAGGGACCGAGCCAATATCGAAGACAGATTATGGCGAACGCGGTGCGTTTTGGGTGTTTGACGTCCAAACTTGGGAGCGAGTTCGAAAAGATAATTTCATGCTTTCTTACGACCAGCTCGAGAATCGACCGCAGGTTAATACAGCTACATCTTCGCTACAGTGATGAAGATTGTGCTTTTATAAAGTCAACGGGGAAATCCCCGTGTTGTAATTATAAATCTATTGCATAAAACTAAAAACTTTCATTTATTATTATAATTATTATAGCTCTTCCTCTTCATCCTCTTCAGGAACGTGAAGCTTTTCAATCGCTGCTTTAATTGAATTAACATCAGCAGATGACGGTTTCAAGTCTAAGGCGGTTGAAAAGTTTAGCATAGCGCGATTTGGCATTTCCAATTTTTTGAAAATTCTCCCCATTAAGAAGTAGACCGAAGCTTCCCTAGGCGCAACCTCGCGCAATTGCTCTAACTCGTCCAACGCTTCTGAATATCTCTCTTCGCTCATCAAGACCGATGCTTTTTCGTATTTTGCCAACGGATTGCGCTCATCGAGTTGAATGGCTTTTTGTAACGATACGTACGCTTTTTCCATCTTTCGCAAAGCGTGTTGCGCCATTCCTAAATAGCAAAACAGAACAGAACTCTTTGAGTTAATTTCAATCGCATGCTTAAAATGATGTTCAGACATTTCGTACTTCTCCTGCCTAAAATATACAGTGCCCAAACCATACCAAGCGTTGTAATGTCTGGGATCCAAACTCAAAGCCGCTCTATAGCACTCCATTGCTTTTTCAAAATCTTCATTCGCAAAATGTTCGTGTCCTCGAAGAGTGTATCCGTAGGCGTACTTTGGATTTAGCTGAATCGCTCTTGCAAAGAATCGTAACGCCGAATCGTGCTCGCGTTGTAAAGAAAAACAATTCCCTAACGCGCACCACGTGTGTGGATGTAATCTATCGATCGCCTGAGCTTCGCGCGCTAAATGAGATAATTCAACTTCTCTCTTCAAATGCCAAAGCACGGTGGAATAACAATCAATGCCGTCCAAGTTATACGGCGCAATTTCGCGCGCTCGCTCAAAAGCTTTCGCGGATTCGGTATATTCAACCGCTTCGGCGTATGCTTTTCCAACTTGTGTCAAAACGTACCCAGTTTCGTATTGTTCTGGTGTACACTTTTTCAAAGCCGCGATTGCTTCTTGGCAACGAAACATTGCCAAGTGTCTGACGCCTGACATGATTGGATGAAAAATCGATGCAACCATTGCAACTGAATCTTTCGGAATAGCAATCTTCATTTCGTCAACACAACCACCTTTATTGTCGATGATATTACCACCTCTATTTATAGCTATAATCTGGTTATGCTGTTGATGAAGTTGTTGCTGCTCATGCAACTGAATTGTTGCAAAAATCTTATTATTATTGTGATGATTCGTCGTCTGCGTCGTTATCAATCTATTTCTAAAGACTGGATTTTTCGCCGTAGTCGCGGTTTGATCAAACATTTGAGCCGGCGTCATTGGAGTTTGCGTAATAGGAGTCATAGATGGCGTTTGCGTTCCAGTCATGAAATTGTTTGTAAACGATACCGGCGGCAGCGGCGGCGGGGCACCTTGAGATTTTTTCTCTAAACGCGAGCTTCTTCTCAAACCACCATCTCCTCCTGAACTATTATTATCGTTAGTAGTAGTAGTAGTAGTAGCAGCAGCAGCAGCAGCAGCAAAAGTAACGTTTGTCGTCGTTGCTGCTGTTGTCGTCGAATCAGGCGCATCTCCGAATAATCGTCCAGACACTTTTCTTAATTTTCCTTCATCCATAAACTTTCTGCGATCGTTAAACGGGTTACTCGAAACGCCATCACCTCCGAGCGGGGCGGTTTGCTGCGTCAAAATAACCGGCTCGTTTGTATTGAACGCTGTCGAAGCATTCGAAGCTGGTAGTTTCCCGCCATGTTGATATTGCGGTGGTTTACGAGGAACGACTGGAGTTTCGTGTATGCCCAAATTTAACGGAGAAGGTGTTACGTATCTCGACAAACCACCATCTAGAGGCGGAGGAGGATTTCTTTCACCAGTTTGTGCGGCATCTCCTAAATCAAACCGTGGCGGTGGATTTGCACTCATCATCATATCGTTTCCTCCTCCTCTTCGATAATATGGGTTTGTCGTCGTCGTCGTCGTCGCTGTTTGGTTTCCCATTTGAAATTGCCTATTACTATTGTTGTTGTTCATAGTCGAAGTTATTGGTTTTCGACGTAAAAACATGTTCGTATTATTACCATTGTTCGTTGATGCGTTATAGCGAGCAGCGGAGGTCGAAGCTAGCATTACTTCGGGTGAGAACATGTTTCCGAAATTGAAATTTGGAGCACCGAAGAAGATGACATCTTCCTCGTCTCCGCTATTATTATTGCCATTCGCAAAGCCGTTATTATTATTATTATTATTATTATTACTCGTCGTCGTCGTCGTTGTTCCTGTTTTCGACATCGTAAAAGTTTCCACTCTTTTTGTATGCGCGAAAGTGTAATCATCTGCGCCCATTGAACATAATTCGTTAAACGCTGTCCACATGAACGGATCCAACGCTAAAGCGCGTTTGAACGAATCAATTGCTAACTGTTTTCTACCAGTATCTTTTGCAATCTTCCCGAGTAAGTATTCTCCATAAGCGCCTCCCGGCATTTGTAAGTTTTCCTCCTCTCTTTGTTTCTTCTTCATTAATTCTCGTTCTTCTCTTGAGAAAGTTTTTGTATTATTATTATTATTAGGATTAGGATTAGGATTTCTGTTTTCTTCTTCATCGATATACTCGTCCTCTTCTTCTTCTTCGTCTATTGAGTTGTATCCTTCGTCATCGTCTGCATCATCACAATCATAGTCCGATGATGATGACAAATATTCACCTTTTCCTCCTCTTTGCAAATACATTCTTTGTTCTCCATAGTCAAAAGCGTTCATTGAAGAAGAGTCTTTATTCTGCGTCAAAGCGCACTCTGCGTCTGATAATTTCCCGATTTCATAAGCGGCAGATGCGAAAAAGTACCTGATTTCTCTCATCAATCTTCTCTTCTGTTGTTCTTGTTGAGACCTCTTCTTCTTCTTCTTCTTCTTCTTATTGTTCGATGACGATGATGATGATGATTGCATTACCATCAATGAATTCGTGTTCATTGATTCTTTCAGAACCTCGTATGCCTTCATTGGCTGTTTGTTCATCCTATAACAACGTTGTAAGATCAATAAGTTCTCGCAGTGACTAATTTTTCTATTATTATTATTATTATTATTACTATTAATTGATGATGATGACATTGCAAATAGTCGTTCAGCGATGAATATCGCGTTTTCATATTCCATCTTTTGCATCGCGTTTGAGCATAACATTCGTAAATAACTCTCTCCATTAATCATTACCTGACTATTCGTCATCTTCCTATTACTCACGTCGAGTTCTTCTTCTTCTTCTTCTTCTTCTTCGTTTCCGTTCATTCTTCTCCTTCGTCGTTGTTCATCGGTCGTTTCGTTATAATAGTTATCCTCAAAACCATCATCGGCAGCATCGGCAGCATTACTATTATTGATCCTAGTAGCATTACAATCAGTATCTTCCATCATCATCATTGATTATGATTGATTGATTAAACTCACAACTTATTTTGATTATTTTGTGTGCTGTGCTGGATGAGAATATTTTTAAAGAAACAGCAGTCAGCATGTTTTGTTCTGCTACGAAAATGATGAGGGATCTCTTTATTATTATTTTTATAAGAGTGAAATATCAGATCTGACCTCATTTCGCTCATCACTCTCTTTCTGTTTATTATTAATAATAATCGTATCATAAGAAAGATAAGAACACTATAGGGAGCATTTATTATAATACCATACATACTCTAATAATAATAATACGTAATACGTAATAATTAAAGTACAATGTCTCGCGGTTCAGGAGGAGGCTATGATAGACATATAACGATCTTCTCCCCAGAAGGTCGTCTCTATCAAGTCGAATACGCTTTTAAGGCTATTAAATCTTCCGGTATTAATACAATAGCAGTGAAAGGTGATAATTGCGTAGTATCAGTGACGCAAAAGAAGTGCTCGGACTTAATGATCGATCAAACGGCTCTCACGCATATGTTCAAAATAACGAAAACTTTGGGAATGTGCATGACTGGGAAAGATCCAGACATCAGGAACGTCGTACAGAAAGCGAGGAAAACAGCTTCAGAGTTTAGGTTTGATTATGGGTACGAAATCCCAGTCGATGTTTTGGCGAATAAAATGGCCGATGATTTTCAAGTATACACACAACACGCGTATATGAGACCATTGGCGACTATGTGTATAATAATGGGAATCGACGAAGAACGCGGAGCTTCGTTATATAAATGCGATCCATCCGGCTATTACGCTGGATATAAAGCGTGCGCAGCTGGTAATAAGGAAGTTGAAGCTGTTAACTTTTTAGAAAAGAAAATCAAACGTGAAAATGCAATGGACGTAGATACCGCGGCGAGACTAGCGATCTCGACTTTACAACACGTTTTAGGAGAAGACGTCAAGGCAAAGGAGTTAGAAGTGGCGGTAGTGACCTCGGACAAGCCAGAGTTTAGATTACTATCAGAGAGTGCAATTGAAGATCATTTGACGGCTATTTCTGAACGTGATTGATCGTTCATTGCTTGATTGGTCGTTTTCGATGATGAAAGAGAGAAAGAGAGAGCAGGAGAGAGAGAGAGATTTAGAAGAATTAATTACAAACAACTTCTAGCAAAAGCTAGAAGTATCTTTTAGCGAATCTAACCCAACCCACCCAGAGAAAATATACAAAATACTACATACCGGTATATATACATTTGTAGTACACGTACAACAACTAAAGTTTAACACGCACGCGCACACACACACACACACACAAAGAACTACATCTGCTTATTATTCTTATCTTCGTTTTCCATTTTCGCTATGCTTAATTCTAATCCAGCTTTTGCAATTCGAAGCATATCCCCGACGGTTGGAGCCATTAATAGAGCCGGTCTAATTTCGAAAGCAACTCCTAAAGATGGGATTGGATTTATATATGCGCAAATATACGTCGCCCTGCGCGCGAATTCTTTGATATCCGTAGGGAAATCGCCCAAGTGACTTTTTATTAAATCTAACTGATTCTCTTGCCGCTCTCGTTTGCCATTAATCACTAGATCTTCCCATTTTGCTTTTAAATCATTCAAGTCGGTCGACAGTTCGACCAAAGCTTCTTCGTTATCGGCTAACTCTCTTAGAGATTCCATCATCGCGAAAGAATCCGTCCCAGGTGGCGCGATGTAATCATCCAACGAACCACACGCTTTATCGTCATCAATAAATCTCACTCGCACGTGCGGTATTT